>Ga0114911_1000734_pt1 | contig 19661 bp, 22 predicted proteins | sample MalvireepMed_904_FD_89688 | JGI IMG/M metagenome (GOLD analysis project Ga0114911, IMG submission 89688) | Marine viral communities from the Global Malaspina Expedition - Malaspina viral metaG DeepMed_904 | ecosystem: Environmental > Aquatic > Marine > Oceanic | place: Mediterranean Sea...
ATATAAGGGATGGTCTGCGGATAAGGTCTATCAACATTTAATTAAAAATGAAGATGATCTGCGAGAAGCAATCGAGCAAGTCAAACAGCAGAACCAAAATGCGGACATGGAGGATGATTCGCAAGATTCTGAAATACCAGACACTAGTGAAGGAAATATTTCTGAAGAAGATCAGGAATCCGATGGCGGAGAATCTGACTCAATTGATTTGGATGCTATTCCTTCAACTATTGGCGAAGTTATAGATGCTACTAACGAAGATGGAAAACCTTTGAACGATGCTGAAATACAAGAAATTTCAGGAGAAATACAAAGAGCAGTAGCCTTATCCGACAAGCTAGAAATAGCTGTTGGAAGCGGTACTAATTCATCTTGCGGTGGCAGAATGGAAGAATTAAAAGAAACTTCGATTGATTGGAAAGAACAATTGAATGATCTTTTACGTTCTTCTGTTGCTAACGATTATTCGTGGTCGAGACTGAATAAAAGGTTTGCTTGGCAGGGTTTAAATTTGCCGAGTAAAACTAGGTCTCCGCAAGGTGGCGAGTTAGCGGTTGCAATTGATACTTCAGGTTCTGTGTCTCAGTACGAATTGAATAAATTTGCTACTGAAATACAAGCGATGGCGGAAGATTGCGGTCTCGAAAAAATCAGAGTTTGCTACTGTGATACATCTGTTCGTAAAAATGAGCAGGGGGAATGGTGGGATTACTATGATTTATCTTCAGGCGATGAATTAGAGTTAGTAGTTCGTGGCGGTGGTGGTACAGAGTTTGATCCTGTATTCAATCTGTTCAATGACTATACTGATGATGCTGAAGATGTTCAGGCAATAGTCTATTTTACTGATGGATGGGGAGACGTTTCCGCAGACGTTGAACCTGATGTGCCTGTGTTTTGGTGTTGTACTGAAGAAAGCAGTTATTCAGAACGTCTTGCCTTTGGCGAGGTGGTTTATGTAGATACTGCTAGATTCTACGACTAAAACCTTTCTATTAGCGAGTGATATTTGGGGGTTACTCAGATATCACTTGCTATTAGTTTTGCCCTTAGATCGCCTGTATGGAGGTCGAATTTGCTAAAACTGATCGCAAAATGTGTATTTTGCCTGATGATGGCTCAAAAGAGCCGAAATCAGTTTAACTAACTTTTATAAGATGGAGGTCTTATGAATAATTTAAATATGAAGGTGTTCTATAAAAATGTTTATGGAAATGATCTTTGCTATCCTTTTTGCAATACTGCAAAAAAATTCGCAAAGTTAATTAATCAGAAAACTTTTAGTAGTTATCATTTACACAATATCTCTCATTTGGGTTATGCCATTGATGTTGTTGCTTACAATCCTAAACAAAAAGATGTTTGGGATACTTCTGCTGAATGGATTGAAGAGGATATGAAAGAAAATCCTCAGAGATACCAAGACAAGGAGGAAGCATGAATAAACTACTGAAGGATGCCTTGGAAATGAGTAAAACAAAATTACTCTCTTATCCAGAAAATCCTAATCCTTTGCGAAGAAGATATAAGCAAGACTATAACTCTTTGTCATTCACACTTGAAAAACTTATAAATGCCCTAGATTTTGAGTACAAGGTAAGCATGGCACAAGGAGGTACGACTCATAGATATCTTCAACTCATGGATGAGTTCGATAAATATTTGAAGCGACTGAAAGAAACTTACGCTAGATATCAAGCAGAGCCAAAAGAAAATTCTTGGCACTTAACTCGAAATCAAGTGTTAGAAGCTTATGATAACTATTCTGAAGCTTATGAATTTCTTCGTAATCAAATGGCTATTGTAAAAGTCTCAGAAGATAAAAAGTTTAAATATTATCTGTATCGCAATTATGGAATTGCGAAACCAAAAAATGGTGGAAAATATTTTGCTTATCCAAACTTAAAAATGTCTTGGTATGGTTTTGAAAATTCTATGCCAAAAGATTTTTGGAATTTTGAAGCTGAAACACTTTATGAAATTAAATATGAAATAGACAAAATTGTTATGAGTATTTTTTCTAAAGAGTCTAATCTTACAGAATTTTCTGATTCAAACATGGAGGAAGCATGAGCAGACTTCAAGAAATACAGAAGCAACTAGGCAATCTTTTTAAGATGGAAAGTTTAATTTATTTCGACAATCTCAAAGAGAAGGTTGAATTAAATGCTGATCTTAAAGAGAGAATCGAAGATGCTTCTTTTGGAAAAATGATTCATCATCCTTTGTTGGTCGTTGTGCCTATGACAGATAATCCTATATCGATAACTCAATACAATTTGCAATATGAAGCTAAGACTATTCAATTGCAGGATGCTATTGAGCAAAAAGATATAGACAAGTTTATCTATCTGCATGAAAGACCTTACAGACATGATGCTTTGTTAAATGCTTATGCTGAATGGTGGATGCCTGATTCCGATAATGACTATTGGGATGTTGTTGTTTCTGTTTGGATAGATTCCGAGAATATATATGCAAATTTATATTCTTGGAAAAGTTTATTAACAGAACAATTTGCAAATCCTCATCTAATGATGAATGAAAAAGAGAAAGCCTTTTTTGATTCTTTGCCTGAAGAGATAACAATCTTTCGTGGTGGCATGGATGATAAAGGGTTTTCTTGGACTCTTGATAAAGATAGAGCGTGTTGGTTTTCTAACAGGTTCAATCAAGATCAGGAAGTCTTTGAGAAAACAATCAATAAGAATGATGTTTTGGCATATCTTAATGGTCGTGGCGAAGATGAGATAATCTATATTCCAGAAGAGGAGTAAATAAAATTAAGGCGGTAGCTACTTTAACGAGTAGCTACCGCCTTTTTTTTTGGTCTAAATTTTGTGATCCTGGCTGGGGAAAGTTAAAAAAAATATTCACTAGTGATAGGTATTTACTGACTTTGGGCGGGGGGGTAATTTTTTTGGTTTTAGATACACCAATGAATAATATTTTTTTTACCTGTGGATAAACCTGTGTGAAACCTGTGGATAAATTGTGAATAACTCTTGCATTTTGCAATCAAAAGATGATAGAGTGAATGTTCTCTTAACAGAGACCTCCATATCTAAAAGTTAGATATCAAGAAGGGATAGTCTTTTAAGTTTCGATTTAGGATTATCCCTTCTACCAAACCCACTAGTTTTTCCGCCTAAGTATGATAGTCGATTATAGAAGTATGATAGTCGATTGTCTGTACCAAAACCTACTGCTGTGTTATTACGTCAATGTGTGAAGCTCCAAACCACCAATTTTTGATCTGAGAGGCTCTGAAAGGTAATACTCATCACCAGTGAATAATATTTTGCTAAATCCGTTTTGCGTTTTGGTCATCACCTGTGCAGATGTGTTTCACATGAAACATAGCTTTCAATGTGATAGCTTTTTGCTTATAATAATTGAATGTTTGCAGTAGTAAGACACACTTATAAATTAGATATTCCTGAACCAAACAATCCCAATTCAACTAAAAGCAAAGCTAATTGGGTACACTTGGTTTGGGTTTTTAAAAATGAAGTAGATGCCATAACCTTTGCTATATCATTGTTAGATGACCCTCTGATTAGAGCCAATGAATATATGTTGGATTCAGCTATCCATCAACTAGAAAAGGATAGGTATTATCAGTTAGGTAGAGAGTCAGTAGCTATTGCAGAAGTGCAGGAATCTCCTGTAATTATATATAAAGACTTAGACGAGGTAATCGAAGATGAAGAACCTATTCATTAGGTGTTCGCAAGAAACTTATGAACTTGCTCATGCACTTGCAAAAAAGGAGAGTCGTTCTCTTAACAAACAAATAATCCATATGATACACAACGAAGCCGATGTGAAGGGTGTTGAACTTAAAGAAGATACTGCTGAACAAGAAGGTAAAATGATTTATTCTGGCAGTTTATCTGAACCTGCTAAGGGCTTGTCAGGGCTTGTTGAAACAAAGACACAGGACTTTCCTGATTAACATACCAAAAATCTAATAAAGCGTTAGCACACTCAGAAGCAGTAGCTATCTGGTAAGCGTTTACTCGGTTGGGATTCTCCGACATGATTCGCCAAAAAACTTTTTCTTTTTCGCCACCGCAGACATCCTTGATTAATCTTTGAACTCCTATCAAGATACAGGCTTTCGGCACAGGCTTGGAACTATTCTGTTCACTAGTGAATAATATTTTTTCTAACCCTGGTGCACTCGCAAAACATCCTGATCGGGAAATGATACCTAAATATTTGTTGCAGACGTTGTGTTGTTTTGCATCCAGATAATCTTCGTGAAACATTACGTCTATGATGTGTTGGTCAAGGACTATGGCTCTGCCTAATTTTGTGTCATCGATTGATCGTACACAGACTTTATGACGTTCATGCAGGTTTGGACTGCCAACATCGTTTATATGCAGGGTTTCAGTCGAAATCCCAATCGTAGTCGTCTTGGACTTCTTCGGCTTCATCGTACCTCCCATTTACAGGGTTGAAAGTAAGGTCTGTTGTACCACATTTAGCACTCCATCCCCACCTAGCTTTCCATACATTAATACTAACATTATCTTCTCCTCTGAATACTGTCAATCCCATATCGGCTTTACTAAACCATGCCATTGATTTAGCTATATCAACTCCTGTGACTAGCTGTTTTTTACCTCGGTCTGCAGGTTTTGTTGGGTGTGAAACAAAGAAACAACATACGTCATGTTGTTTGCAAAATAATTGTACTTTCGTAAGCATATCACTAACCATATCCGTTTCTAAACCTTTGTAGTCGGTCTGAATAAAGTTAAAAGGGTCTATGACTAGTATTCTTATGCCATATCTCATTACTGCACTTGCTCCCTTCTCTAATATGCTTTCTATCGTTGGCAATCCACCATCCTGATAATCTTGAAACAAGATGTGATCGGTAATCCAATTTTCCGCAAAGTCTTTCTCCTCTTGGGTCATGCGTTGATTCTGTCCTTCAAAGAAAGGTTTGCCCACCAAACATTGTGCTAACTGCACACTATGAAGCGTTGGCGGTTTCTCAAACGAACAGAAACAAGTTTTCCATCCGTGAGTTTTGGCTACGTTTACCACTATTTGATCGATAAATGCTGACTTTCCGTCTCCTGGGTAGCCTGTGACTACGTTTAAATAACCTGTCTGTAAGGTAAATAATTCATCAACTGAAGCAATTCCTGTGCTTACTCCTCTAGGTTTGCCTTGTTCGTAAAGGCTTTGAAACTCATCGGCATAGTGATCGATACTATTTAGACCATGTAAAGGTACAGGTTCAGCGTTTAATACTTGTTCTCTGACTGTTTTTGCATCTGTTTCAGTCAATAATTCATTAGCATCCTTGCAACCTTTGTAATCTACTAAATAACATCTAGCTTTGTTGAGCCTACGAGACAACTCATCTGCTAGTATCTGTCCATTTTCATCTGAATCTGTAGCTAAAATTATCCTCTCAACATCTTTAAACTTATCTCTCTCTTCCCAAACATACTTGAATCTGCCATCTTCACTAGGGTCTATCTTGCTGTCGGTAATCTTATTTGGTGCTCCATTTGGTACAGAAAAGACATCTATATTGGAATGGTCACGAAAAGCTTCTTTGATACTTAGCTGATCTATTTCGCCTTCAGTAATCACTATAGTTTTCTCTATTGTTGGCAAACTATCGTTGTGTATCTGCCTTCCCCACAGCTTAGTAGCGTTGTTATCCCACCAGAAATCCTTTTTCCCATTGGCGGTTCGCCACTTGACCGCTATTGTGTTGCCAGAATCCTGAAAAGAAAAACCTATCACTGGTGAATTATTTTTTTCAGTCAATATACAACCGCAATTCTCTGCCGTTTCGATACTAATTCCTCTGTTTTTTAACCATTCTGCTGATTTGCCGTCTGTATTATTTTTGGGTGTGGTAATAGTTTTGGGTTCGGGTTTTTTTACTACTGACATTTGGACTCCTGTTGTTCTTGGTATTGCTCCGTTAATACCACAATGATGACAATGATATACGATAGTCTCAGCGTTTATATTTACTGATAATGGAGTATCGGTTCGGTGTTTTTTGCGGTCTTTTTGGCATGATGGACAAGTTATTTTGTACTGACCATGCCCTAAATTATTTGTTTTTGGATTGATGCTGATGTGATTTTTTATTTCACTCTGCTCTTGACTTTGCATAAGACCTCCGTTTATGCTGTATATACTTACTACTTAGTAGATACTTATTATTAAAAACTTAGTAAGTATATATACCTACTAAGCACTCTCTTTAATTAAACTTTTATCAATAATATTAGCAATTTGATTTACTAATTTTTTTCTTGATAGTAAAGGATAATCTAATAATTCTTTTATACTTTTTGCTAACTCTTTTGTGTTAAGATTATTTCTGGCACAAAGGTTTTTAAAATCTTTAGAATTAAAGTAGGAAATAGCTTTATCACAAATAGTTTTTTCTTTACTTGCGACATCTCTTATTGCTTGTTTAAGAATTGCGTAATCTAACTCTTGACTCTCCATTCCTAAATAGTAAATCATTACTTGCACATTTGCAAGACATCAAGTAAACTCATTATCAACATCATAAAAGTTGGAGCTTAGATGAACTTGGTATGCAAATAGGAGGATATTACTAATACAATTATAAAGTCCTACGCTGTTATAAGCACCTGCAGGACGCTGGTTGATGCGATATGATGCTAAACAACACCTCAGCGTAGGCATATGATAAAAAAAAGGAGCATAAATGAAATTTAAAATTAAAGAAGGTGTACCTCTACCAATCGGTAGGGGAAAGCCTAGAAAATATGACATACCTTTAGAGACTATGAAAGTTGGCGATCATATCTTAATTGAAATGGCAAAAACAAAAATACCTCAAGAGGTAAAAATAATTAGGAACTTTGTTTTGAGATATAGGCATAAGAATCCTAATACTAGATTTACAGTAAGACAATTAGAAGAAGGAGTTGGAATATGGAGAATGTAGAATCAATTTATTGGTTAGAGGACTTGGAAGAAGGCAAGTACAAAAAAGGCTACTTCTTCAGAAATGTTGATTTAAAAAACAGCATAGAGAAGTGTGAATTAAATGAATGTGAAGTAGTTGGCATTGTTGTATCAAGAGACGATGAAGGTATCGATGCAAACATAGAGTTAATTTTGAGGGATAAGTAATGTTTGAATATCTAATTATAGATACAGACGGAGAGGAAACTCACGTTGAGACAAAAGAAAAACCTGATCTCAAAGAAATGCAAGAGATGGTAGGAGGCTATATAGAGATTGTTAAGTGTAAATACAATGATGAATGGAAAACGATGATTCTTAACGAAGAAGGCAAGTTAAGAAATTTAGACTTAAACACGAAGGCTACCGAAATGTACTCTAATAATGGTATCGGAATACCTGATGTTATTGTTGGCACAGCAATTGTATTCAAGAACTTTGACTTAGATTAAGTGAAATATACCAACGTCAATAACATACCTAAAGAAGTTGTAAGAGCCTTGCATAATGATAGCTATACCAAAGGCGAATCTACTATTTCTGTAACAGGTTTGTTACAACCACCACAAATAAGAATACTTAGAGAGGAGCATGACGAGAACCTCGTTTTAGACGTTTCTAACGAGATTTGGAAGTTATTAGGGCAAAGTGTTCATTCCATCCTAGAACGAGCCAATATGGATGCTACAGACACTATTACAGAGGAACGTATGTATGCCACAGTAAATGGATGGACAGTTAGTGGACAGACAGATTCTATCGCTATCGATGAAAAGATTTTAAAAGACTACAAAGTGACTAGTAGTTGGACAGTTGTAAATGCCATGACCGAAGGCAAGAAGGAATGGGAACAACAGTTGAATTGTTATGATTGGCTATACCGCCAGAACTATCCAGAAAATACTATTCACCAGTTAAATATAATTACGATCAATAGAGACTGGAGCAAAAACCAATTACAACGTAGTGGCGGGAACTATCCGTCTGCTCCTGTATCTGTGATCCAGATACCTAAATGGAGTGATAAACAACAAGAAAGGTTTATCCAAGAAAGAGTTTCAATCCACCAAAACGCTGAAGCTGATTATCTAGTCAGCAAGGAATTACCACCTTGTACTGAAGCGGAACAATGGAGAAGAAAAGATACTTATCGAGTTATGAAAAAAGGGCGGAAGTCTGCCCTGCGTGTATTGGAGACACAGGAATTAGCCGAAGAGTATATAGATGGACACGATGATAAGAATTTAACTATTGAGTTTCTGCAAGGAGAAGCGATACGTTGTAAGGATTATTGTGATGTGTCTGAATTTTGTAATCAATATCAACAGGAGAAACTTGATGTCGGATGAAATAACTTATAAAGAGGTTTGGGATAACCTCTCAAAAATGGATGTGTCGGAGTACACAGAAGAAAAGATGAAACTTACTTATTTATCTTGGAGCAGAATGTGGATGCTTTTAATGAGCCAATATCCACAAGCACAATATGAATTTGTTGAGTTTGACGGAGTACCTTTTAAAACCCTACCAGATGGTAGTACGGAAGTTGCTACCAGAATTACTATTGACAACCTAGTCAGAGAAATGCGATTGCCTGTAATGGATTACAAGAATAATCCTGTGGTCAATCCTCATGCTAGACAGGTATCAGATAATGCGATGCGATGTCTAGTTAAAAACGTAGCTATGTTTGGTTTAGGCATTTCTGTTTTTGCAGGTATGTCGGATGATACTTTGCCTGATGCTGAAAAAGATAAGCAACCAGAGGGCAAAAAAGAACCTGAACCTGTAACCGAGTTAGAGCCAGAAACTATAATAGATAGAGCCACAGAAGAAGTTAAAGACGAAGCATGGGCGAAAGTATTTGTTGAAGGCACAACAAAAGTAATACAGGCTTTTAAAACTAGAGATGATGTAGTTGATATGTATAAAGCTAATAGTGAATCTATTGGCATACTCAAAGACAAATTTCCAGAACACAAAGAATTACTAGATCAAAACATACAAGATCATGTAAATACACTACCACCAAAGGAGGAGAAATGAAGAAACATATAGTAGCTAGTCAAATAGCTGTTGAATGGAACGATAAACCAAAGTTAGTTGTTCTTAATAATGATATGCCAGAATGGGTTAGAGAACCTTTTGATGAATGGTTAACACAAATAGAAAACGAGGAGAATATATAATGGAAGAACGTATGCAAAGTGACGGAGCAATCTACACTAATAACTATAAACAAAACGACAAACAACCTGATTGGACAGGTAAAGTTGCTTTGGACAAGGAACTACTAAAGGCTTTAGTAGAGAAGGTAAAGAATGGCGAAGAAGCAGAAATGCGAGTAGCTTTATGGGATAGAAGAAGTAAAAATGGCAACGATTATAAGTATGCTCGTTTGGATATCCCACAACCACAAAAGAAAGTAGAACCTGCTCCACCTGTAGTTGAAACTAAACCTGAGATTTCCGATGACGATATCCCCTTTTAAGGTCAAAGACCAAAAGTCGGACACTACTAAGTGTCCGCAAAGGGAGGGTTTAGAAAAAATACACAATCATATAGAGCATTGTATTACTCACTTTGAGTCAGCGAATGACAACAATCAAGAGATACCTATACATAGTTATAAGATGGTGTTGTATGAACTCAGCGAGATGACAAAAAAACTATTAGCTGGTGAATAATATTTTTGGAGGCAGAGATGCAGTTTGAATTTGACGAAGATCAGTCATACGAAACTAATTTTAATAAATGGTTTTCTATGAATACTGAAGAAAAACTAGGACACAACGAAGAACCATACTCAACAAACATGGCTAAACAAGTGTTTAACGAAATGTATGGGAGTAAAAAACTAAAACCTACTGAACATGATTTAGTTGAAAGATTAAAGAATGTAAAGCATGACGTAAAGAAGGAGGAAGCTTGATCGAAGTAGAGAATTGGATGCACAAAATCAGAGAACTTGCTGTGTTGATAGAAAAGACTGAGTATAATGTTCTTAAATCTGAAGCCGAAGTAAAGAAACTACAAGCCATCTTAAAGGTAAAAGCATTAGGCGAAGGCATTAAAACTTCATCTGCACAAGACACCTATGCTGAATCCAAAGAAGAATTGTTTGAAGCTAGACTGAAGATTGCACGTTTTAAGAGTGGTTTAAGTGCCTTAAAAGTACAATTGAAGGCTTTAGAAGTTGGCTTTGAACAATGGCGAACTGAACAAGTATCAGCAAGGAAAGAACAAGCTAGATATGGAGCATGAAGGGTAGAACTCCTACCAAGAAAGAACTTGCTCACATGAACAAGGTTAGAGAGTTGGGATGTATTGTCTGTCGTAATAATGGCTATCTCTTCTCTCCTGCCGAAATACACCACATCGAAGGTAAAACCAAAGAAGGAGCACACTTCAAAGTGTTACCGCTTTGCTTTGCCCATCATCGCAGAGGCGATAAAGAACAACCAATCAGCAGACATCCGTATAAAAAAAGGTTTGAAAAGGCTTATGGCACGGAAGCAGAGTTGTTAAAACAAGTAGAAGAGTTGTTGGAAGATTACGATGATTTACCATTTTGACCTACTGCTGTGTTTTACCGACCTATGGTTTTTTCCTAGCTGCGAAATAATATTCACTAGTGACTGTAAAATCAACCTATCAGAGCCATGCAATTAGATATCAGATACGCAGACTCGAAAGATTTAGTTTTTATAGATTATTTGCAAAAGAAAAATGCAGAAGATTTATCTTTTTATCCGAAGCAAGTCTTTGAAAGAGAATTAGATAAACAAAGAATACTCTTAGCTTTGGTAAACAATCAACACGCAGGATATCTATATCATGGTAGTTTTTCTTCAATAAATTTAAAGATACATCAGGCTTGTATTGAGTATGATCTTAGAGGTAATTGGTATGGAGCAGGATTAGTTAATACTTTAGAGGATATGTGTAAGATTAATTTAAGAAAAGGTATCTCGCTGAGATGTGGTAGTGACATATCCGCTAATAGATTTTGGCAGTTGATGGATTTCAAATGTATTGATATTCAACAAGGCGGAGTCAGAAGGATGCGAGATATAAATGTTTGGTATAAAGAATTAGAAAAAGATATGTTTGGCTTTGAGTCTTTAGAACCTAGCAAGAAAGAAAAGGATGCTAGTATTTGGCGAAAAAGAAAGAAAGATAAAAGTCAAAATAGTATGTTGCGAGGCAAGGCTTTACTTGATTACAGAAAATCCATAGTAGAAGAACAAGATGCAGATTAAATTACCGCTAGAAGTTTATTATTCAAAGAATAAAAAGTTTATCTTGAACTTGAATAACTATCGCAACGCACACTACAGGGTGTTAGCCAATGCCAAAAAGTTATACTCCGAGAACCTACAAGCTAGTTTTAAAGACTTAGAGCCTTTTACTGAGCCTGTTGTCTTGGAATACACTTACTATGCAAGGAGCAAAAGACGTATAGATGTGAGCAATCCTTGTTCTATTATTGATAAGTTTACCTGTGATGCTTTGGTAAAAGCAGGTGTTCTGGAAGATGATAGTTATGCACAAGTAGATAAAGTTGTCTATAAGTTTGGGGGTGTGGATAAAGCTGACGCTAGATGTGAGCTAGTTATTACGCCTAAAAAATATTATTCACTGGTGACAGGAATTGTCGCACAAGGAGATGCTGATTTATGAGTATGTTAGTTGAACAGTTGCAAGAGGATTTGCAAGAAAGGAAAGCGGATTGGTGGGAATGGCACAAAGCCAATCCTAAAGTTTGGGATAAGTTTGAGAAATACACCTTAGAGGCTATTGCTTCTGGTCGTAAGCACTATTCACAATGGGCGATCATCAACAGAATACGTTGGCATAGCGAGATAGAAACTAAAAGTGGCGAGTTTAAGATCAGTAATAACTACATTAGCTTTTATGCTAGGTTGTTTCATGCTCGTTATCCCGAACACTCTGATTTCTTTAGATTGAAACCATTCAAGGAAGAAAAGATAATAGCTGACTTAGAAAGGGTTGACGTTCACAACAGGGAGCTCGGCTCTTTTTCTTAACTCTGGCAAGAAAGCTAGTCGTTTATCACGTTCTATTTCCATCTGTCTTAGTCGTTCTGATTTCTCAACCACAGATATATTCTCGTTTCTCAATAAACGATTACGTCTTTCTCTGAAGTTAGCTAAATATTTTTCTAAGGCTCTGACTTGACCTTTGATATCTAACACACCTTTTTTATTGGTTCTATAAGCTGATAGTTCATCAAATCTTTTTTCTTTCTTTAGCGAGTTGATAGTTGCTACTGCTCTATCTACTTCGCCTCGTAATTCATAAAATTGTTGTTGCAAACCACCTGATTTATCATAATCTAAAAGTAATCTTCTTAATGGTGTTTGTTGTATTAGACTTACGTTTTTAGGCAACAATGGTTCACCTGTGACCAATCTACTGATAGTGTCCGATAAAGCCACCACATAGCCTCCTAGAGTGCCTGTGTAACCTCTAAAAACGTGCTCTACTTTGGCAGGAGAAATGTTTAGTTGCTCTCCTATTTCTTTTGCTAGTTGACTTGTGCCCTCTCTATATTGCAACGCAGGTTCTTTTTGTAGTTGATAGTAAGGCACGATGTCTTGTTTGGTAAATGAATTTTTATTTATTAATGCTTCTACTATTGGTTTTAGTGCTTGAACACCACCTGCATCAAAGAAAGGTATTGCAAGGGATGTGCCTAAACCTCTAGATATAGAAGTTCCTGCTTCTCTAGTTGCACTTCTTGTAAAGGCTTCATCGCCTAAAGTTAAATCAAAAAATCTTTCTGGTATTACTTTAAATAAAAATCCTACTTCAAAAGGTATAGGTATTTTTACTGCATAATTAAATCCTGTAGGTACTACCCAATTATCATCTCTTACTTCTCGTTTTAAGTTTTTATATTCATCGCTATCATGGACTAATAAATAATATAAAAGAGTGATAGATGATAAAATACCAGCTTTAAGTCCAACATTTTTTAAAATACGACCTTGCACATCTTTTAAAGTTTCGCCTTGTTGCAGTTTTTCTACAGCAGAATATTTACCACTACCTGCACGATAAATAATATCTAAACCTTGTATTCTGGCATTGAAAAAAGGTATTGCAGCAGTAATTATTTTAAACGTAGGATTTAATCCTCTACGACCAAAGTTAATTATTTCTAATGATTGATAAGCTGCTTCTGATTGTGCTTGTGCTTCGTTATAACCTTCTTTAATTAATTTTTTATAAACTCCATCATAGACTGCTTGTCTTGTTGCACCATCTGATCTTGTAGTAAGTTCACCCAAACCATCCCAAAGTTTAAAAAATAATTTTTCTGCTGACATTGCATTATCTGGTGTTAGTCCTTCTCTACGCATGGTTCGAGTAATGTATTCTTTTACACTACCTTCATCATTAGAAAAGTCATAACCACCTAGCACACCAAACTTTTTAAGGTTCTCCATGTCGCCTACTAGATTTTTAAATGAATCTATAACAGGTACAAAGTCTGCACCCGAAGTAACCATAGTAGAAAAGGTATCTCTTAAAATGTTAACCACAACAAAACCTGGGTCTCTAGTAACAGTTTCTCGTAAAAATCCTGCAGGCATAGCTAATACTTTTTCTATCATGCCTCTTTGTGTACCGCCTACAGCTTGTAAAGCATTTACTAACTCTACATCTACTTCGTAGTGTCTTTTAATACCTTCATCAAAAACAAATATAGTATTTAATTTATTAGACTCTTTTGGTGTTACTTCTCTAGCTTCTCCCATAAGTTCTAAGTCTCTTATAAGTTTTGCTAATCCATCATTTTTCAATGATGCAGTAAGTATCGATAAAGAGTTTCTAGATATAGCTTCTAAAGGATTTATATTCAAAGGATTTTCAGAACCTTCCAAAGAAATACTTAATGGATTATTAGGCAAAGAACCACCAGCCACAGTAGGAGCAGTTATACCTGTATCATCTATCATGTCTCGATAAAAAGGATAATAACTAGAATGTTCTCGCCAAAGGTCTGCTTGTCCTCTAATATCTATATTATTTTGTACAGCAAACTCTCTAATTTCTTGAACACTTCTACCACCATTTTCTTTTGATAGTTGAGTTAGTCTATCTAAAGTAGCTTTATCTATGCCTTGTTTCTCTAATTCTTCTATAATTTTATTGTTAGATTTAAATTTACTTAGTAGTCCTTTATTTTCTGCAAAGGTAATTAAAGTATTATTCCAACGCTGATAAGCTTCAAAAACATTTTGTACATCAGGATATTGAGTTTCTATTTTTTTTATTAAAGCTAAATCTTCTTCTTTAATAGGAGACTTAACTACACGACCATCTTTTTGAAACTGTTCAGTACGTTTTAAACTAGCATAAAATTTAAATATAGCTTCTTGGTCTACTTCTGGTCTGCTATAAAGCGGTGCTAATATTTGTATTAATCCACCATCTTCACTTTTAATTACATTTGCTAAAGCAGCTACACCTTTTATTTTGTCTGAAATAGTGCCTGTAGTTAACAAACCTTGAAATAAACCTCTAGCTCTGTCCGCCAAACGTAAGGCTGCCATAGTAGCTGTGTCTGCGGTATTGTTAAAAGCTCTTACTTGTTCGTTATCTTGAATACCTTGTAGTATTTTTTTATCTGTTTTATCTAGCTTATCAACATAATTTTCACGAAAGTCTCTAAAATAAAAACTAATATTAGTCACAGGGTCTTTAAATGTTTCTATTAATCTAGCACCAAAAGATTTTTCTAGAGCTTTTTGACCGCCTGTACGATTAACACCTTCCTTAATATCAGCATCAACACCATCTAAAGTAGGTTTAGACCAATTAGGTATGTCATCAGGTACAGACATATTAGGATCGTTGTCAAAGTCTATAGCTGTTTTTAAAGCTATATCAGAGGCATTTGTATTGTATCTAGGTATACCCCCTCTTGGTTGTGACTTTGTTTGTTCTTCGGCTTTTAAAGTGGCTTCTCGTAGTTGTATGCTTTCAGATGAGTTATTATTTTTATTGTATCTTGTGCCTTTAGAAAACATGGGTATATCAGGATCAAATTTGGTCAAAGATGGACCAAAAGTTTCACCTTGAATTTCTTGTTCTGGCATATATTCTAATTGTGGTTGCAAGCCACTAAGATCAGCAATTACTTCTACTTCTTCTCTTGCAGCATCTGCTGCTGGTCCAAATTCTCGGTCAGCATCATATTCTTTTTGTCGTTCTACTTCAGATTCATATTCATATAAAGCATCTTCATATTCAGATTCATCTTCGAAATCATCTCTGTCAGGTCTATCTAAACCTGAATCATATCCTCCGCCTGCTTCAACAGAATCATCAAATAATATTTCTGTTAAATTACCATATCGACCACCTGCATCTTCTAGCAAAGATTTAACATAAGGTATATAAACTTTAACTCTATCTAAAGGCACTTCGTAGCGATATATAGTTTGAGGTAAAGAGGCTATTTCTGTAACATCTTTTATAAGTTGTTGTAAATCTTCACGTTCTTTAGCTTTATCTTGATTTAATATTGCATTTCCTAACATTTCATCCATTTGAACAGGTGATAATTCAGCTTGTGCAGTATCAATAACTGCTTGTGCATTTGCACCTAAAGGTATTTTTCTTGTTGGTACAGATATGTATTTCATATCTTCTCTAATTAAACTAGCAGCTGAAAAATCATCAAATGGATTTTGTGCGTGTTTTAACTTAAATCCTTTGGGATTATTCAATGACCTATAAAGAATTAAGTTGCCACGTTTATTAGTAAACTGGCTTAAAAACCAATTCATATGTTCTTTTAATGTAGGATTATTTTCTATGGCTTCTATAAAAGCAAAATCTTTAGTTTTTAAAGGTATTTGTTTTAAATCTAAAGAACCATCTTCATTTACTACTTTTCTTGCTTCACCTACTCTTGATGATTTTAAATACTCTCCAAAACTACTTATAAAATCTGGCAATCTTAAAACTTTACGAGCTTCTCTAGCTATTTTATTTATAGTTTCATCTCCACTAGGAGTATCAGCTTTATAAAGTCTTTTAGATAAATCTTCTTGACGTTCAGTTTGAGTTCTACTAAGAGTTTCACCGCTACGCCCAGTTGTAGTTCTAGTTTCTATTTTATTCATATGAAAAGGATATAATCTACCCAACCAAGTTTCTCTACTTGGTTGTGTAGCGTACATGAAATATTTTCTAGCTTTTAATCTATCCCCAAATGAATTTGTGCTGCCATCATATACATCTCTTCTTCCTTTCATCCTAGCAAATGTAGGTAAATCTTCATCATTAGGATCGGGTAATAAATTTAATTGCACAGGAGTTCTAACTTCTTTAGGCAAATTAGCTAATTGATTTTTAAAGAATTCTAAATTTCTTTGTTGTTGTCTTATTCTGCCTTGTAATCTATTTAAACTACCTCTAGTCATAGTGTCAGCTTCTAAAAACTCTTCTCGTTCTAAACGATAAATAGTATCTTCTGCCTCAAATATTTGGTTTTCAATTTCTTTACGACTTAAATCACCTCTAGAAAATGTAGGTACATCATCAGGTGGAGCTCTTAATTTAGTTTGTGTTACTTCAGGATCATAAAATATATCAGCTGCATTATTTAAAAAAGCTGCAAACTCTGTATCTAATTTAGCTGGTAAATTTAAAATATCTCTAATAGCTTCAACAAATTCATTCCAAACAGTTTTTTTACTTTTATCATCATATGGTATGTTTTCTAAAAAATTTTGAAACTGTCTATCAGTTAAACCAAAAGTTATTAATTCCGAAACATCAGGACTTTTTCTAGGACTACCACCTTCTAATACATAATTAATTACGCTTTGATTCCATTTTTTTAAAAATGTTGGATTATTTTGATATGCTTTTGCACCTATTGATTGTGCCAAAACGTGTAAAATAGGATTTCCTTCTGTGTCACTGATTGCTTTTCGATAATCATCTACATTAAGTTCTTTAGTTAATTTAATAAATTTTCTTTTTTGTACAGTTATATATTCTTTTATTCTTATTTTTTGTTCTTGTAAATTTTTATAAGCTTTTATAGTTTTTTTAGAAATACCATAATCTTTTTTATCTCTGCCTTTCTCTTGTGATTCTAATATTTCTATTAAAAAATCAGGTGCTTCATCTTTTTTAATTAGTCTTGCAGCTCTAGTCATTTGAAATAAAGAAGCAGAATGTATAGCCTCATGTAATAAAGTTTCATAATTGAGACCAGTATTTGTATCTATTCTCATTTTATAATTTCTACCATAAGCACTAGACTCTACTTGACCTGAAAAACCTCGTGCATTTTTTACAAATTCCAAAGGAAAAGTTGCACCTTGTTCTTTTAATTTATTTAAAGTTTCTAAAGTTTTACTAGCTAATATTCTATAATCTTCACTTGGTGGATTATTAGCTAACCATTTCACCATAGGTATAGTTTCTGCACCAACAACACCTTTTTTATTAGTTTTTATATTAGAACTATCAGATTTACTAATAACTTTAGCTTGTACTAAACCATCTACAATTAATTCTTTTTCAGCTTCTAATTCTTCTTTGGTCTTTTCTGTTGCATCATAAATAGTATTAGGAACAGGTTTGGTGGGAATAGGCTTAGGCTCAGGCTCAGGTTTTTTTGGTTCAACTGGAGGCGTTACAATTTCTGAAGGTGAATCAATTTCTGTTGGTGCTACAGGTGCTAAAGGTTCTAATCTAGAAAGTTCTTGTGGTGTTAATACAGTATCTATAAGAACACCTTGTTCTGTTTCTTCAACTGGTTGTTCTGCTTGTGCAGCAGCTCTATCTCTGCGGTCTTTTTCTGCTTGTAGGTCTGCAGGTAATTGACTTACTGTTTCGCCTCTATCAAGCTCTCTAGTAGTTCTTAATTCGCCTCTAGCTCTACGACCAACACGACCTTGTTCTATTTCAGCAAATACATTGGCTACATCTTTGTAACCAGATAAACGCATGGCTTGTCCTATGCCTTTAAAAAACTCTATAAATTTATTAAAGATGCCATTAACTTTAGCTGGCATAGTTGGACCAATATCTTTAGCACGATACATTTCTGCAATAGCTTCTTCGATATATAATTCTTCTGCTCTTTCATCTGTAATATTTTGACCAGCGTTTCTGCGAGTTTCTATAGTGCTTCTGTTAATATCAACTGCTCGGTCATAAAAAGTTTTATTAGCATAGTTTTCATCAAAATCTTTAGGTACTTTTCTTTTTTTAACTAATCTTCGTAAATAGTTATATTCAGGTTCTGTTAATAAATCTTTTGCTCGTAGTGCATGAATTATTTCGTGGTTAACTACACTTCTTAAATTTTGTTCTATTTCTGCATCGGTTGCATTGCCATCAGGATTTACAGCATTTAAAGATAGAAAAATAATATCAGTGTTTCTATCATATTCTCCTTCAACAGCTGCTTCTCTTACTTCTCTAGGATCAAAAGCTACACCTTCTGTTGTTTGTCTAAGAGTTGTAGTTGATAAAATATCATTACTGACTACCACTCCTGTGTCTGATAAACCAAACTTATCTAATTGTTTTCTAACTTCTTTAGCAAATTTGTTATTTCTACCTTCTTCAACAGCCTCAGCAAAGTCAACTAACTTAGGTTCTATTTCTTCTGGAGGTAAAACTTTTTCTTGTCTTACAGTTTCTTCTTCTATTAATTTGGCTATAACATCTTCAGATAAAGTGCCTTGTTCTCTAAGACTTGCACCAAACTCTTCTGGCGTTTGATCGAAAGCTTCTGCTCGTCTAGCTATATCAAACTCAAAGTTATCTTTTATTTGATAAGCACCTTGATCTTTTAAGAACTCTACTCGACCACTAGTTTTTAAATCATTAATAAATCTAGCAGCTTTTTGTTTGTTACCATCAAAAAAAGTTTCTGTATCTTTTAAAGTAAATGGAGTTTTTTCTATTTTAGAAACAAAGTCTGCCATATTTTTTGCAGAATATTCTCTAGGTCTAAAATCAGGAAAGTCTTGTTTTTGATTAAACTTTGGCAAAGCATTTAATCTAGATACTAATAATTCTTTTTGACCTTTACTCATAGCTTTAAGATCATTAGAACCTGTATAAACTTTAAGTGCATGAGCAACAGCTGGAGTATTAAAATTAAAGTTAGATATATTTTTAGACTCAGCTAATTCTTTAATATATTTAGGAGTAGTATTAACACTATCTTTACCTGCAGTTATAGAAGGACCTTTTGAATCACTAACTTTAAACTGTGCTGTAGCTAAAGAACTAGTTAAATCATTAAATTCTTTTTTACTTAAATTATTTTTAGCTTCTTCTAAAGATAAAGGCTTGGGATTATTATCTAAAAACTTTTGTTTAGCTTTATCAGATATTTTAGTTTTAAAAGCTATAACATCGTTAGGCATAACAGTAGTGGCAATAGGGTCTAGTAACGATTGACCTATTTCAAAGGCAGTCGCACTATTTATATTACCTTGTAGGTAAAGTTGATTGTTAAGTTCTTGATTAAGTTTTTGATTGTTGTAGTCTGTTAATAACTCTTCTTTTTTAGATAAGGCATCAGCTTCACTAGTAAAAGTTTCAACTACTGGTTGTGTCGTATTGTTGTTATCAACAATAGAAAAGGTGTTGTTAGG
>Ga0114911_1000739_pt1 | contig 19540 bp, 16 predicted proteins | sample MalvireepMed_904_FD_89688 | JGI IMG/M metagenome (GOLD analysis project Ga0114911, IMG submission 89688) | Marine viral communities from the Global Malaspina Expedition - Malaspina viral metaG DeepMed_904 | ecosystem: Environmental > Aquatic > Marine > Oceanic | place: Mediterranean Sea...
CCACCTCGCACCTCAACTATGTGCGCCATGTGCCCTATGGCGTCGTCGGTCAGATCACGCCCTGGAATGCGCCGATGTTCACCTGTGCCTGGCAACTGGCGCCGGCGATCGCCGCAGGCAATGGGGTCGTGCTCAAGCCCTCGGAAATGACCCCCTTCTCCTCGATAGCGGTCGCCATGTTGCTGGAGCGCAGTGGGCTGCCCAGAGGGCTGATCAACATCGTCAATGGCGTGGGGCCAACCACGGGGGCAGCGCTCACCGGACATGCCGGCATCGCCAAACTGGTGTTTGTCGGCTCCCCCGAGAGTGGGCGACGCATCGCCCAGGCTGGGGCCGAGCGCCTGGTTCCGAGCGTGCTGGAATTGGGGGGCAAATCGGCCAATATCGTGTTCGCCGATGCCAGGCACGACGACGCCGTGGCCGGCGCTCAGGCGGCTATCTTCGCCGCGGCGGGGCAGAGCTGTGTTGCAGGGTCCCGCTTACTCGTTCAGCGGGAGGCGTTCGACGAGGTGTGTGAGCGGCTGGCCCGGGCGGCTGGCGAGATCGCGGTCGGATTGCCCAGCGACGAGGCAACCCTGATGGGACCGGTGCAGAATGCAAGGCAGCATCAGCACATCGTCTCGATGATCGAGTCGGCACGACAACGGGGGGCCCGGTTACTCTGTGGCGGGCACCGCCCCCAAGGGTTGCCGCAAGAGGCCAGCGGTTATTTTCTGGCACCTACCGTGCTCGTCGATGTCACGGAGGACATGGCCATCGCCCAGGAAGAAGTGTTCGGTCCCGTGGTCGTGGTCATGCCGTTCGACGCCGAGGAGGATGCCGTCCGCCTGGCCAATGCCACGCGCTTCGGGCTGGCCGGGGCGGTCTGGACCCAGGATCCGGCGCGAGCCCATCGTGTGGCGTCCCGATTGCGGGCAGGCACGGTGTGGATCAACAGCTACAAGGCGATCAATGTCATGTCGCCTTTCGGCGGCTTCGGCGACAGTGGGTTCGGGCGCTCCAGCGGCGTCGAGGGGCTCAAGGAATACACCGTGACCCAGAGCGTATGGGTGGAAACCGCGATATCTGCCAGCGTGGCCATGGGCTATGGCAACGGCGTAGGGTGATCCAGCGCTTTCTCAGCCAGGCCGGCCTGGCTCGCAGGTCTTGAAACCATTCGGCCTGCCGAACTTCGCCGTGCTCAGGCCCGCGAGCTGAAGGCCCGCATCCAGCGCTCCAAGTGGCGCAGCAACTGAAGGCCGGCTCTGGGCATGCGCCGGCCGACTCGAGTGATGATATGGGCATGGGCCTGCCGAAAGCGCTCGCAATCCACGTCGCGGGCAACGAGCAGGCCATCCTCCAACTCACGGGCTGCCGCAAAGGCGGGCAACAGCGTGAGGGTTAGCTCGGAGCGGGCGGCATGCTTGAGCACGGCAAGCGAGTTGGTCTGCATGCTGACACGCTGACGCAGGCCCGCCTCGCGAAATCCCTCATCGACCAGCTGGCGGACCCCATGACCGGTACGCCACAAGGCCATGGGATGGTCGCTGAGCGCTGACAGGGGTAGCGCTTCCTTTGCACTGGCCAAGAGGTGAGTCGGCGACATCAGCGCCATTAGCGGCTGACGGCTGGAGTGCCAGAAGCGCAATCGAGGATGGACCCGCTCGTGGTACATCAAGCCGATATGGGCCTCGTCCTCGACAACCGATTCGATGATCTCGCTGGTGCTCCCCGTATTCACATCTAGACGTACTCCGCGATAACGCTCGGTAAAGGTGCGCAGAGGCGTATCGATCAGGTCGCCGACGAAGCCTTCACCGACGGTCAAAGATAGTTGGCCAGTTTCCAGGCGCCGGTAGGCATCGAGTTCTTCACTGAAGACATCATCGAGAGCCGAGCGCTTGCGACAGTATGCCAGCAGCATTTCCCCGACCGCCGTCGGCACCACGCCATTGCGCGAACGCTCCAGCAGCGGAGCGCCGAGGGCCGCCTCGATCAGGATAAGCTGGCGACTGACCGCAGATGGGGCGATATCCAGGCGCGCCGCGGCCTGGCGCACAGATCCTGCTTCTATCGTCACCTGAAAGTAGACCAGCCGCTGATGGGGAATATCCATTTGCTTGTTCCATGCTCGCCCGAGAAGGGAGTGTATCTGGAGCGGTCCGGTTATGACGCGAAGTTTTCAATTGGATAACAGATTTATAGCATTTCCTGTAACTCGTTATTTTATCTGGTCATGAAAAAGAGGCTTCCATCGGGGTGATGTAATCGCCCGCGATCTTTTCATCGAATCGAAATTGTCTAGACAACCTACCTTCATATAGCGACGTCAGACTAGCGCCTAACAGATCAAGGAGGCGTTATGTCGCTGACCACCATCGCGGTAAATCAGCTCAGCAAGACGTTCGGCCATCACCCCGTCCTGCAGGAGATCGGCTTCGAGATTCGCCAGGGCGAGCGGGTCGCACTCATCGGACCGTCGGGATCGGGCAAGTCCACCCTGATGCGCCACCTGGTCGGGCTCACCCGCGCCAACCGTCACCGCAGCTGCTGCGTTCATGTCCTGGGGCGCGACATCCAGCGCGCTGGAAAGCTCGTTAGCGCCAGCCGCGTCGAACGCTGCCGCACCGGTTATATCTTTCAGCAGTTCAACCTGGCCGGACGTCTCAGTGTCCTCACCAACGTGCTGGTGGGGCGGCTCGGCCGCATGCCGCGCTGGCGGGCCCTGCTAGGGCGTTTCTCCGCCGAGGAGCGAGCCATGGCCCTGCGCGCCCTGCAGCGTGTCGGCCTCGCGGAACTCGCCGATCAGCGCGCCAACACCCTCTCGGGCGGCCAGATGCAGCGCGTCGCCATCGCCCGCGCCTTGATGCAGGAAGCCGAGCTGATTCTCGCCGACGAGCCGATCGCCTCGCTCGATCCACGCAGCGCTCGCGAAGTCATGGACATACTCAAGCGCATCAACGAAGAAGATGGCCGCACCGTCGTGATCACCCTGCATCAGGTCGAGTACGCCCGCGAGTACTGCCAGCGAGCGATCGCGCTGAAGCAAGGGCGTCTCTACTACGACGGCCCGATTGCCCAACTCACCGATGTCCGCCTACGGGCGCTCTACGACAACGCCGGGCTCGACGAGCTCCACCGGCCATCAGCCACGCCCATACCGCCAGCAACGCTGCGCGCGGCTGCGGGTTAGGCCATGCCACGGCCTGCCCGGCCATCCACACTGAACCCACGCTTCACCACCCATGATTCAGGAGTTCGAACATGAAAATGCGTTCCCTTAGCCGTCTGGTCCTGCCCCTGGTTGTCGGCCTTGGTCTGATCGGCCAGCAGGCCCTGGCTGCCGACGACACGCTAAACTTAGGCATCATCTCCACCGAGTCGAGCCAGAACCAGGCGCCGCTGTGGAAACCGTTTTTGGCCGACATGTCCGAGTCACTGGGTGTCGAGGTCAAGCCGTTCTTCGCCACCGACTATGCCGCGGTGATCCAGGCCATGCGCTTCGACAAGATCGACCTGGCCTGGTACGGCAACAAGTCCGCGATGGAGGCGGTCGATCGCGCAAACGGCGAGATCTTCGCCCAGACCGTGCCCGATAACGGCCAGCCGGGCTACTGGAGCCTGATGATCGTGAACAAGGACAGTCCCTATGACAGCGTCGACGAGATTCTCGCCAACGCGTCCGAGCTGACCTTCGGCAACGGCGATCCCAACTCGACCTCGGGCTATCTGGTACCGGGCTACTACATCTTCGCCAAGAACGGCATCGACCCAGCCCAGGCCTTCAAGCGCACCATGAACTCAAGCCATGAGACAAACGCTCTGTCGGTGGCCAACAAGCAGGTCGACGTGGCCACCTTCAATACCGAAAGCATGGCGCGCCTCAAGATTACTAACCCGGAAAAGGCCGAGCAGCTCAAGGTGATCTGGAAATCGCCGCTGATTCCCTCCGACCCGCTGGTCTGGCGCAAGGATCTGCCCGATGACCTCAAGTCTCGCATGCGCGAGTTCTTCATGAGCTATGGCGAAACCCCGGCACAGAAGGAGAAGCTCGCCTCGCTGCAGTGGTCACGCTTCGAGCCGTCCGATAACGGCCAGTTGCTGCCGATCCGCCAGTTGGAACTGTTCAAGCAGCGTGCACAGGTCGCCGCGAATGACTCGCTGGACGCCGATGACAGGCAGGCCCGCCTCGCCGAACTGGATGCCCAGCTGGCGTCACTCGACGAACGCCTGCAGGCCCGCGAAGCCGCCCAGAACACCACGGCCATGGCGACCCAGTAACCCCAGCGAGCGAAGCGAAGGGCCACGCGCCCTTCGCCCGGAGCCCCCATGACTACTCAGATACCTTCGATGACCGCCGGCCCCCAGCGCAAGCGCAGCTGGCTCAATCTGGCCGGCTGGGGCACTGCGCTGGCCGTGTTCGGCTGGGCCTGGCAGGGCACCGAAATGCAACCCGGGCTGCTGATCGAGAACGCCGGCAACATGGCCACGCTGGCCAGCGACTTCGTGCCGCCCAGCCTCGACAATCTCGGCTACTACATCGATCAGATGCTGGTCACCATCCAGATCGCCATCTGGGGCACGCTGCTGGCCATCGTGTTTGCCGTGCCGTGCAGCCTGCTGTCCTCCGACAATCTCGTGCCCTGGTGGGTCTACCAGCCGATGCGCCGGCTGATGGATGCCTGCCGCGCCATCAATGAGCTGGTCTTCGCCATGCTGTTCGTGGTCGCCGTCGGGCTCGGCCCGTTCGCTGGCACGCTGGCGCTGTTCATCCATACCACCGGCGTGCTCGCCAAGCTGTTCTCCGAGGCCATCGAAGCCACCGAGGCCGGCCCCATGGAAGGCATCCGGGTTACCGGCGCCGGGCGCATCGAGGAGATCGTCTTCGGCCTGATTCCGCAGGTCCTGCCGCTGTGGATCTCGGTCAGCCTCTACCGCTTCGAGTCGAACATCCGCTCGGCCACGGTGCTGGGCATGGTCGGCGCCGGCGGCATCGGCGTGTCGTTGTGGGAGACCATGCGCGGTTTCCAGTACCCCGAGACCGCCACGATCATGCTGGTGATCATAGTCGCCGTGACGGTACTGGACATGGCTTCGCAAACCGTGCGCAAACGTTTCATCTGACTTCCGGCTGCGCTTTTTCAGGAAAGAACATGTCTAGACAACTCACCCAGGCACCGCGCTACCGCACCCTCGCCGACACCCTGGCGCGCGAGGTCCGCGCCAGCTACCGGCCCGGCGACCTGCTGCCCGCCGAGGCGGCGCTGGCCAAGCGCTTCGACGTCAATCGCCATACCGTGCGTCGGGCCCTGGACGAACTGGTCGCCGCAGGCATGGTCACCCGCCATCAGGGGCGCGGCACCCAGGTCGTCGATCGCCGGCTCGACTACGCCGTCAATGCCGGCAGCAAGGTCACCCAGAACCTCGCCGAGCTGGGCCTCGCCACGCGAACCCTGTGCCTTGAGCAGGGTCTGCGCGTGCCTCCCGAGGCCATCGCCCAGCGCTTCGACCGCAACCCCGGCGAACCGCTGCTGTGCGTCGACACCCTGCGCCATGTCGACGATTCGCCCGTGCTGTTGCTGCGCCACTGGTTCGACGACCGGCGCCTGCCGGATTGGACGCACCGCTACCGTGGCGGACCGACCCGGGCGCTGCTCAAGCAGCACTACGACCTGCGCCTGTATCGCCGCCGTGTGCGCATCGAGGCCGGCAGCGCCAACCGCGACGACACACGCCTGCTGCACTGCCCGCTCAACGCGCCGCTGCTTCAACTCACCAGCGACAACGTCGATGCCGACGCCATGCTAGTGGAAATTTCGGTCGGTCGTGCGCGTGCCGACCGGCTCGCCTACCACATCGATTTCAACGACATCGACGAGGTCTCTCAATGACTCGATCCCAACGTCAGCGGGTTCTGGCGCTGACACCCTGCGAGCGTCTGGAGCCGCGCTGGAGCGCACTCGGCATCGACCGCCCGCATCGCCGCGTACGTGGTCCGGAAATCGGCATGGCCATGGTCCGCGGGCGCCTGGGCGCCACCGGCAATGCCTTCAACCTGGGGGAAATGACCCTGGCCCGCGCCAGCGTGACGCTGGAGGACGGCGCCGTGGGGCACGGCTGGGTAAGCGGTCGCGACCTGCAACATGCCGAGTTGATCGCGCTCATCGACGCCTGTTCGCAGCAGGAAGATCTCCGCGAGCGCATCGACAGCGAGCTGATCGCGCCGCTCGTCGACGAGCTCGCCGCCCGCCACGCCGAGGCCTCGCGCACCGCCGCCGCCACCCGCGTGGATTTCTTCACCATGGCAAGAGGGGAATGAGCATGCTCTGGCCCGGCCTCACCGACCCCGTGCACGACAGCCAGCGGCTGTTCCGCCAGTGCCTGCAGGCGATGTCGGAACCCGGCACGCTGCATATCCTGAACGTTGCCGCCCCGCCCGAAGGGGCCCCGATCGGCGCCGCACTGTGGGGTGTCCTGCTGACGCTGTGCGATCTCGATACCCGCGTGTGGATCGCCCGCGATCTCGACACACCGGCGCTGCGCGACGCGCTGACGTTCCACACCGGCTGTCGCTTGACCGACGACCCGGCCAGTGCCGATTTCGCCCTGGTCACGCCCGCCGCGCTGTACCGCGAAATCGCCTTCGCCACCGGCAGCGACGAGTATCCCGACCGCAGCACGACCCTGCTGGTCGCGCTCGACCGCCTGGCGGACCACGGCCCCTGGCAGTTGAGCGGCCCCGGCATCCTCCAACACCGCCGTCTCGATGTCGGCGACGGCGAAGCCTTGATGGGCTGCCTGGCTCGCAATCGCGCCCGGTTTCCCCGTGGCTTCGATGCCCTGCTGGCCTGCGACGCCCGGCTGACGGCGATTCCGCGCAGCAGCCGGATCGAGAAACACCTGGCGGAGGACCGCTCATGTATGTCGCAGTGAAAGGTGGCGAACAGGCGATCAGTAACGCCCACCGGTCGCTCGCCGACCGTCGGCGTGGCGATCGTGACCTGGACGAACTGTCGGTCGCCCAGATCCAGCAGCAGCTGCGCCTGGCCGTCGACCGCGTGATGAGCGAGGCCTCGCTCTACGACCCCGAGCTCGCCGCGCTGGCCCTCAAGCAGGCCAGCGGCGACACCATCGAGGCGGTATTCCTGCTGCGCGCCTATCGCACCACCCTGCCGCGGCTGGCGGTCAGCGAGCCACTCGACACCAGCGCGATGCGCGTCGAGCGCCGCATCAGCGCCACCTACAAGGACATTCCCGGTGGCCAGATCCTCGGCCCGACCTACGACTACACCCACCGCCTGCTGGATTTCATGCAGCTGGCCGAGGGCGAGGAGGTCGCGACGCCGGCGCGTGCCGAACAGGCGCTGGAACACTGCCCGCAGATCCTTGAGCTGCTCGATGCCGAAGGGCTGATCGAGCAGGAAACCGATGACGGCGGCGAGCCCGACGACATCACCCGCGACCCGCCGGACTACCCCGTCGACCGCGCCACCCGCCTGCAGATGCTGGCGCGTGGCGACGAGGGCTATCTGCTCTCGCTGGCCTACTCCACCCAGCGCGGCTATGGGCGCAACCACCCCTTCGCCGGCGAGATCCGCCTCGGTCAGGTGGAGATCGAGATCTCCGTCGAGGAGCTCGGCGAGCGCGTCTGCATCGGCGAAATTCCGGTCAGCGAGTGCCAGATGATCAACCAGTTCGGTGGCTCGCGTGAGGCCGCGCCGCAGTTCACCCGCGGCTACGGGCTGGCCTTCGGCCACAACGAACGCAAAGCCATGGCCATGGCGCTGGTCGATCGCGCCCTGCGTGCCGAGGAACTCGGCGAACCCATCGGCAGCCCGGCCCAGCAGGCCGAGTTCGTGCTTGCCCACGCCGACAGCGTCGAGGCCTCGGGCTTCGTCTCGCACCTCAAGCTGCCGCACTACGTCGACTTTCAGTCCGAGCTCGACCTGCTGCGCCGGCTTCGCCGTGCCCATGCGGACGGCCAGCAAGCGGCATTCGACGCGGAGGAGGGCCAATGAACGGATACAACTTCGCCTACCTGGACGAACAGACCAAACGCATGATTCGTCGCGCGCTGCTCAAGGCGGTGGCGACTCCCGGCTATCAGGTGCCCTTCGGCGGCCGCGAGATGCCCATGCCTTATGGCTGGGGCACCGGCGGCATTCAGCTCACCGCCAGCATCCTGGGCAGCGACGACGTGCTCAAGGTGATCGATCAGGGCGCCGACGACACCACCAACGCGGTCAGCATCCGCGCTTTCTTCGAGCGGGTCGCCGGGGTCGAGACCACCACCGCGACGGCGCAGGCCAGCGTCATCCAGACCCGTCACCGCATCCCCGAAGCGCCGCTCGCGCACGGCCAGATCCTGGTCTTCCAGGTGCCGGTCCCCGAGCCGCTGCGCTTCATCGAGCCCAGCGAGCAGGAGACCCGGCTCATGCACGCCCTGGAGGAGTATGGCGTGATGCACGTCAAGCTCTACGAGGACATCGCCCGCTACGGCCATATCGCCACCACCTATGCCTATCCGGTCAAGGTCGACGATCGCTACGTGACGGACCCCTCGCCGATCCCCAAGTTCGACAACCCCAAATTGCACATGAACGAGGCCTTGATGCTGTTCGGTGCCGGTCGCGAGAAACGCCTCTACGCCATTCCGCCCTACACCCGGGTGGAAAGCCTCGACTTCGAGGATCACCCCTTCGAGATCCAGTCCTGGGATGCATGCTGTGCGCTGTGCGGCAGCGGGACCAGCTACCTCGACGAGGTCATCACCGACGATGCCGGCAGCCGTATGTTCGTCTGCTCCGACACCGATTACTGCCTGACACGCCGCGGGGAGGTGGCATGAATCGTTGCGTTCTTCCCAGACCCGACCTGGAGCGTCCCGCCCTGCTCGACGTGCACGACGTCAGCCGCCTCTATGGCCCCGAAAAGGGCTGCCAGGCGATCGATTTCCGACTGCATGCCGGCGAGGTGCTGGGCATCGTCGGCGAGTCCGGCTCCGGCAAGTCGACGCTGCTGCGCGTGCTGGCCGGACTGGAGGCCCCCGATACTGGCCGGGTGGCCTACCGCGCCGCAACCGACGACACGCTCGATCTCTACGCGATCAGCGAGGCACGCCGCCGCGCGTTGCTGCGCCTGGAATGGGGGCTGGTCCACCAGAACCCGCGCGACGGCCTGCGCATGGGCGTGTCCGCCGGCGCCAATATCGGCGAGCGCCTGATGGCATTGGGCCAGCGCCATTACGGTGAGCTACGTGCCGCCGGCCAGGACTGGATGAGCCAGGTCGAACTCGACCCGGGGCGTATCGACGACGCGCCGCGAGCCTTCTCCGGCGGCATGCAGCAGCGCCTGCAGATCGCTCGCACCCTGGTCACCCGGCCACGCCTGGTGTTCATGGACGAGCCCACCGGCGGGCTCGACGTCTCCGTGCAGGCGCGCCTGCTCGACATGATCCGTACCCTGGTGCGCCAGCTCGGCCTGTCGGTAGTGCTGGTCACCCACGATCTCGCCGTGGCACGCCTGCTCTCGCATCGCTTGCTGGTGATGCGTCGTAGCCGGGTGGTCGAAGCCGGCCTGACCGATCAGATTCTCGACGACCCGCAGCATGCCTACACGCAGTTGTTGGTGTCGTCGGTGCTCACCCCTTGAGGAGCCCGATCATGAATCCCCTGCTCACTGTCGAGAACCTGCACAAGGACTTCGTGCTGCACGGCCAGGGCGGCACCGCCCTGGAAGTCATGAGTGATCTGTCGCTCGAACTGCATGCCGGCGAATGCCTGGTGCTGGCCGGGCGCAGCGGCATCGGCAAGAGCACGTTGCTCAAGATGCTCTACGGCAACTACCTGGCCCGGCACGGCCGTATCCGTGTGCATTTCAGCGATGGTCCGCTGGAGCTGACCGAACTACCCGCCCACGCCTGGCACCCGCTGCGCCGTGACGTGATCGGCTACGTCAGCCAGTTTCTGCGCGTGGTGCCACGGGTCTCGGCCTGCGAGGTGGTGATGGAGCCGCTGCTGGCGCGTGGCGCCGATGCGCAGGAGGCACGCCTCAAGGCCGAGACGCTGTTGGCCCGCCTCAACCTGCCGGAACGGCTGTGGCAGCTACCGCCCGGCACCTTCTCCGGTGGCGAGCAGCAGCGCGTCAACATCGCCCGTGGCTTCATCGGCGAGCATCCCCTGCTGTTGCTCGACGAGCCCACCGCCTCGCTCGATGCCGCCAACCGCGCCGAAGTGGTCGGATTGGTCCACGCAGCCAAGGCACGCGGCACCGCCATGCTCGGCATCTTTCACGACCAGGACGTGCGCAGCCAGGTGGCGGATCGCCTGTTGTTACTCGACGACCACCTGACGGCCAGAACCACGCCCCCGGGACAGCACTCATGAGCGAACAGATCCTTACCCATGCGCGACTGGTACTCGACGACGAAGTCGTCTCGGGCAGCCTGGTGATTCGCGACGGCAAGATCGCCGACATCGATACCGCGCCCAGCCGGCGTCCGGCGGCGATCGACTGCGATGGCGACTATCTGCTGCCGGGACTGGTCGAGCTGCATACCGACAACATGGAAAAGTACTTCCAGCCCCGCCCCAAGGTCGCCTGGCCGAGCCGTCAGGCGGCACTCGCCCACGACGCGCAGATGGCGGCCAGCGGCATTACGACGGTGTTCGATGCCGTGTCGATCGGCGACGTCAACAAGGACAGCATGCGCCACCTGGCGCTGCATGAGATGTGCGCCACCATCGGCGACATCGTCGTCGATGGGCTGGCCCGAGTCGATCATCGCCTGCACCTGCGCTGCGAGGTCAGCCAGCCCGAGACATTGCAGCGCTTCCAGGAACTGGCCGACCTGCCGCTGCTCGGCCTGGTGTCGCTGATGGATCACGCCCCGGGCCAGCGGCAGTTCGCCTCGTACGACGCCTATCGCATCTACTACCAGGGCAAATACGGCCTCAACGACGCCGAACTCGAAGCGTTCGTCACGGAGCAGCTCGCCAATAGCGCCCGTTACAGTGCCGAGTACCGTCAGGCCATCGCGGGCGAATGCCACAAACGCGGGCTGGCGCTGGCCAGTCACGACGACGCGACGCTGGAGCACGTCGCCGAGAGCCATGAGTACGGCACCCGTGTCGCCGAATTCCCGACCACCCACGCAGCCGCCGAGGCCTCGCATCGCGCCGGCATGGCGGTGATGATGGGCGCACCCAACGTGGTCCGCGGCGGTTCGCACTCCGGCAACATCGCGGCGGCGGCGTTGGTCGAGCATGGCGTGCTCGACATCCTGTCCTCCGACTATTATCCGGCGGCGCTGCTCGATGCGGTGTTCAGGGTCGCCCGGATGAAGGATGGCTACACGTTGCCGCAGGCGGTGGCCACGGCTTCTCGCCGGCCGGCCGAGGCCGTGGGTCTCAACGACCGGGGCCGTCTCGCCGCGGGGCTGCGTGCCGACCTGTTGCGCGTGCGCCTGATCGACGACCATCCGATGCTGCAACGAGCATGGTCCTGCGGGCGGCAGGTGCATTGATGATTCGCACGGATCCAGGTTCTGAAGTGAGCACGGAATCAGGTGCCGAAACACGCACGGGACCGGGTGCGAAAAAAGCCCGACTCGTTTACCTGATGGGCGCCAGCGGGGTCGGCAAGGACACCTTGCTCGGCGAAGTGCGCCGGCACCGCCCCGAATGGTTGGTGGCCCACCGCTATATCACGCGGCCCAGCGGCGCGAGCGAGAACTGCGTGGGCCTATCGCAGGACGAGTTTGACTGGCGACGGCGCCTGGGTCTGTTCTGCCTCGATTGGCACGCGCATGGTTTCGACTATGGCCTGGGCATCGAGATCCCGGCCTGGCTGGAGCGCGATCAGTTGGTGATCGTCAACGGCAGTCGCCGCGCCCTGGCCACGGCGCGCGAGCATTTCGGCGAGCGATTGCTGCCGGTGCTGGTGACCGCACGGCCCTCGGTGCTGCGGGAGCGCCTGATCCGGCGCGGCCGGGAGACGCGGGACGAGATAGAGGCTCGCCTGCGCCGTCACCAGCAACTGGAAGCCACCCTCGACGGGATCGCTCGCATCGATAACAGCCGTGAGCTGCGGCATACCGTTGCAGCGTTGCAGGCCTTGCTCGTGACGGAGTGCCCGGCATGAGGCTGCGCTTCATGGGCACCGGGGACAGCGCACAGGTACCGCGATTCGGTTGTGACTGCCCGGCCTGTCAGCGGGCCCGGGTATTGAGCGGCCACCGGCGCGGCCCGTGCTGCGCCGAAATCCGTGTCGACGGGGCCCGCATCCTGCTGGACGCCGGACGCATGGATCTCGCCGAGAGTTGCGAGCGTGAGCGTCCCGCGGCCGTTCTGCTGACCCACTACCACGCCGATCACGTCCAGGGGCTGTTCCATCTGCGCTGGGGCACGGGCGAGCCGCTTCCGGTCTATGGTCCCAAAGATGCCCAGGGTTGTGCCGATCTGCACAAGAATCCTGGCGTTCTCGATTTCCAGCCCGGCCTCAAGCCTTTCAGGACGCTGTCACTGGGCGGCCTGGAGATCATCCCCGTGCCCCTCAATCACAGCAAACCCACCTTGGGCTACTGCCTAGCCGGGCTTAATACCAGGCTGGCCTACCTGACCGACACGCTCGGCCTGCCCGGCGATACCGAGCGCTTTCTGCATCAGTGGCAGCCGGATGCGGTGATACTCGATGCCACCCACCCTGCCGGTCATCATGCGCCGCGCAATCACAACAGCCTCGACATGGCCCTGGCCATTATCGAGCGCCTGGCGCCCGCCCGGGCCTGGCTGACCCACCTCAGCCACGAACTCGACGCCCAGGCCATGCATGACCCGCTGTGCTTACCACCTAACGTGGCATTGGCGATGGACGGCCTGGAAATAGAGTTTTGACTCTCCGGCTCTGAACACGAGGAAACGACGTGACGACTCAGCCCGCTTCAAATGCGCTTCCGCCAGCCCCGACGGTCGCCTCGACATACGGTTGGCGACCGCCATGCTGGGCTGCGCCGGCACCGCTGGTTGGCGCGATCGACCAACGTGGGCTCTTGTCTTGCCGTGCCCGAGCTTTCAGGTCAGCGAGGAACTGATCGAAGGTATCGGGAGCATCATAATCGGTCAGCTCGCGCAGGTAGTAGCCCTCCCCGCAACCGGCGTCCAGACAATGGGCCGTGGTGTCGGCCACCGGCGAAGACGAGCGCTCCAGGTCAACGTTGCGTGGCCATACGAATACCGGATGCGTCATATCAGACGATCGAGCGGCGGGAAACCATGAGTTCATCCATCGGCGCTGCCCGCATCTGTAGCGGGCCGGGGGCCTGGCCCGTCGACGCGAGCGACGTCGCGTTCGCTGATGACCGACACCTCTCTCGGCCACCATTCGGGATGGTTATCGCGGATGAAGGCCATCAGCTTCTCCCGGAGATTCATTTCCGCGATCCAGCCGGCGAAGGGGTCCGAGGTCATCAGGTAACAGACAACCCGCTGGGCCCTCTCGGTTTGCTCCGTCACGTAACAGCACAACTTGTGGTGCTCGATGACGTTATCCTCCTCCTGCGCGTATTCCAGAAACTTTTCTCGAATGCACTGGATATCGGCGCTCAGATGAAGGATCAGCTCCAGGCTACGGTACTCCTTGGTGTTCTTGACCGACAGGTTCTCGAAAGGCTTGGAAACGAAGTAGGTGACCGGCACGATCACCCGTCGTTCATTCCAGGATCGCAATCGGATGAAGGTGTAGAAAATGCCCTCCACATAGCACCACTGGCCTTCGAACATCACCAGATCGCCGATGCGTATGGGCTTCGCCAACGACAACTGAAACGAAGAAAGGATATTGCCCAGCACGGCTTGGCCGGCGATACCCACCAGTACCGTCAGGACACTGGCCGAGGCCAGCAGCGACAGTCCCAGCGACTCGAAGAGCTGGATCTGACTGAGCACGTAAACCGAAACGGCGGTCACCGTGATCAGGATGATGAGCCGGCGCATCGCGTAGAGTGTCGTCAGTAATTTACGCTCGTCCCTGGGTTTGGTGTCGTCGATCTGCCCCATGAGACGCCGCATCATTCTCAGCATGAGGGTATCGACGAGACGAAGCGCTACCGTGCCGGCCCCCCATGCCAGAATGGTGATCAACAGCACCCGAAAGAACGTCGCTACCACGGCCGAAAAGGACACCACATAGTCGAGCAGCATCTGGCTGACCAGCGACATGACGATGAGCGCCGTGGGCACCTTGATTCGGCCGGCGAAGATGCTGGGTGCGCCGGAAGGCAACCAGAGCGCCATCAACCTGACCAGGTGGAAAGTGCTCCACCCCACCAGGCCAACCACCAGCAGGAAGACCGGAATGGCCATCCATTCCCAGATCTTGAGCACTCCGAACGAGGCCTGGAAACGCTCCGGGATATATTTCTCCAACAAGGAAGGCCCGTAGTTCTCGTACAGCAGAGGAATCGACGAAACGCTATCCGGCATGATCAACCAGACCGGTTCCTCGTTGCCCACCCGATATCGGCCCAGGCGAATGTCATAGATTTCGCCATTGGCCGTGAGCGATGCCAGCTTGAGATTGCGGCGTGGCTCTCCCGCCTGGGGATTCTGACCCGACGAGTCCTCGATGGCAGCATCCTGGCGGCCGGGAAGATCGGACACATCGAGCCACTCGCCACGCTTGAGTACTTCGGCCAGCTTCCTGGCAAGCTCGTCTCCTCGCTCCCGCTGCTCTGCCGGGGCTAATTCGGAGAGGTTGAGGATATGCGCCGCCGCCTCGAATCTACGATTTTTCGTCAGCTCCAGGAAGCTGCGGATCGACTCTCGCGGCGTCATTCGGTTGACCGCCTCGGGAGAGTGGCCCAGCCCTTCGTTCAGCGAATCGACGGAGAACCAGCGCGTCTCTTCGCTTTCGGCGCCCGGGGTTTGCGCCACGCACAGGCTGGAGAAAGTGAGCGTTACCGTGGTCACCAGCCACAATATCCATGAGCCATTCTTCTTCATACGTCCCTTACCGATTCCGTGGGTCATCCATGCCTCCACTGGGTACCGGATCGACCCGACCCGGCCGGAGCCGCAGCTGGCGCCAAGCGACCCGGAGCAGTGGCCGGTCAAGTACAGCGCAGCGGGTTTTACTCGTCCAGTTCTGGTGGTCAGCGGCTGGGTGGCTGCTAGGTGAGGCGATTCAGCGCCTCCAGCAACCAGCCCTGGGCGATATGCTCCTGCTCCAGCCGAAGAGCCGGCGCCAGCCGGTTCTCGCGGAGCGTCTCAAACACGTCACTTTCTGCTTCGGTCAGATTGGCGAGCGCCCCATTGAAGCGCTTGGCGTCGTCTTCCCGTCCCCAGACCGGCCGGTGAGCCTCGAACGTGGCGCGGTCCATCAGCAGCGAGCGCGCATGCGGAAAGGCGTGGCGGAACCGGTTGAGAATGGCGAAGCCATGGGTGTCGATATCGCCCCAGTAATAGAGTCGTTTAGCGGCCAGCCAGGGAAGGTGACGCAGCGCCTCCACACGATAGCCCAGGCCGAAGATCACCAGCGCGTTGGGGAAAGGCGGAAACGCCAGACCGTTGATCTCGTTCTCGGTGATGAAGACGGTATCAGCCCCCGGGTCGAATCGGGCGAGTTGCTCCACCGGCACCGTCAGGTCGGTGAGCCCCTGAATCGCCAGGCGCTCATCCAGCAACCGGAAACGAATCGGCACCGGCTTGTCGCGCAGCCCATAGCGGCGGTTGAAGCCGCGCACCCCGGTGGCGCCGGCATCGATCGCCCCGGCCGGCAGCACGGGGTCGAGCAACTCACCGAGCAGGCCGCGATGGGTTTCGATGAACTTGGTGTGGATGCCGGGAATATCCAGCTCGCGCAGGTAAACAGCGGGCCTCGGGTGCGCCTGGAACCAGGCCAGCACGGCGAGTAGATCGTCCCACACCGGCTCGTGTTCCAGGGCCCGCAGCGGGCGTCGACACAACCCGCTTCGCAAGGCGGGAAACATCGCCAGGCTACGCTCGGCGAGTCGGGAAAAGCGCGCGGCGTCATCACGCCGGCCGAGCCAGCGCAGGGCATCGTCTTCGGTGTCCACGGTGATCGCATCGGGCAGGTCGTTGGCGCCCTGCACCCGATGGCGGCGCTGGCGCCAGTGCACCGTATAGCCGAAGCCCTTCTTATCCTTGGAACTCTCGCGCAGGACGCGCACCCAGTCGGCCACCTCGGCGAAACGTTCGGTGATATCCCCGGCAGCGGGTTTGCGCAGCCTCAAGGTCAGGGGGAATAGCGGCTCGCCGTTCAGACGCGCGCGCAGAATATCGCCCCGCAGCCAGACTTTCTCCATCTGCTGGCGCAGATCGGCCGGCGAGGTCCAGCTCATGGCTGCACGCGAATCCGCTCGCGGGCGGTCTTTTCCGCGCGGTATTCCTCGATGCCGAGATTGCGCACCAGGGACTCGCGGCCCTCGCGGTTGTGCACGAAACCGACGCTGTGCACATAGGGCTCGATGATATGAATCTTCTGCAGCGGGGTGACAATCAGCAACTGCAGGTTAAGCCGCTTGAACAGTTCCAGCCCGTAACGGGCGGACTCGTCGGAACCGCGGCCGAAGGCCTCGTCGATGACCACGAAGCGGAATGAGCGGGAGCGCTGCTCGCCCCATTCCAGGCCGAACTGGTAAGCGAGACTGGCGGCCAGCACGGTATAGGCCAGCTTCTCTTTCTGGCCGCCGGATTTGCCGCCGGAATCGGAATAATGCTCGTATTCCCGGTTGTCCTCGCGCCAGCGTTCCGAGGCGGAAAACACGAACCAGTTGCGCACGTCGGTGACTTTCTGGGTCCAGCGCTTGTCCAGTTCGCCGGTGCCGTCGCGGCCCCGGAAGCGTTCGATGATGTGTTTCACCTGCAGAAATTTCCGCTCGGTGTACTGCTCTTCCTCGTTGCCGCTGAGCGCACCCTCGGTACAGGCGCGCAGCTCCTGCTGGAAGTCACGTACTTCGTTGTCGCTGGTGGGCTCCGCCAGCAGCGTGATGTAGCGGCCCGGATTATAGTCGATGCCCTTCAAGGAGCGGTTGATGATGTCGATGCGCTCGCGGATTGCCTGGCGCTCCTTGTGCAGTTGCCCCTGGAACGCCGCCACCTCGCGGATGGTGTTCTCGTTGAGCAGTTCCTTGAAACGGCGCTCGAAGCGCGGCAGGTCGTCGCGCTGCAATTCCTCCAGCATGGCGCGGTAATCGCCGCCGGCGGCCAAGCTGGCGTCGACCTCGCGGCTTTCCAGCGGCCATTCATGCTGGTGGCGCTGCATGGCACTGACGATTCGCTCGCTCAGTGTTTTCAGCTGCCTGTCGTGCTGGTCGATACGTTTTTGCAGCCAGTCGCGCAGCTCGCTTTGCTGATTGTCGCAGGACTCCACCGTCAGGGTGCGCCCGGCCAGCGCCGCGTCGTGGTAGCCCGACAACGTCTCGAAGCAGGCGCGCCCCGCCTCGTCGGCTTCGGCCAACTGCGCGGCGCTCTCCTCGCGCTGGGCGCTAGCGGTCTCGGTCTTGTTCTGGTTCGCGCCTTCGTCTTTACCCAGGGCTGACAGGGCGTCTTCGGTTTCGCCCAGGCTTTTTTCCAGTTCCTCGAGCTGGCTTTCCAGTTCCCGCAGCAGGTCGTTGGCGGCTTCCAGAGCCTGGCGCTCGTTCTCCAACTGTTCCAGTTGCCGAGCCAGTGGCTTCCAGTCCAGCTCTTCGAAATCGGCGAACATGGCCAACTGATCCAGCTTGCGCAGGGCGTCGTCCAGGGTCTTGCGCTCGGTCTCCCAGACTTGCACACGCCCGGCCAGTTCCCGGCCACGCCGGGCCAGGGATTCCGCCTCCGCTTCCAGGGCGCGAATCTTGGCCTGGTTGTCCCAGCCCAGCACGTAGCGGCTGGCGTCATCGAGGCGATGACGGTCGTCCTTTTCATGGCGGCCACCGGGCGCCTTGATCTGCCCGGCACGGGTCACCGCGCGCTGCTCACGGCGGAAGCGGGTCAGATCCTCGCAGCAGACGTAATCGAAACGCCGCACCAATTCCCGCTCCAGCCACGGATAAAAGGCGCTGTCCGGCTGGATGCGCAGCTTGTCGGTCAGCGAATCCGGCGCCGCCGCCGGCACTTCGCCGCGCGGTTCGCGAACCCGGAAGTACACCAGCCGGCCGCGCAGATGGGTGCGTTCGACCCAGTCGGAGACCCGCTCGTACAAGGCGTCAGGAACCAGCAGCGAAAGGCCGAAATTGTGCAGCAGGCGCTCGATGGCGCCTGCCCAGTCGCGCTCCTCGGCGGGCACCTGCAACAGCTCACCGGCAAACGGCACCTCGTCGTCGTCGAGTTGCAGCGCTTCGCACAGTGCCTCGCGGATCGCCAGCACCCGGCCGGGAATGTTGGAGCGGCGCCGCCGCAGGGAGTCGAGCTCCGTTTCCAGCTCGCCGTGCTGACGATTCAGCCCGTGCAGGTCGGCGCCGGCCTCGTTGATGTGGTTCTGCAGCTGCGCGCGCTGCTCCTGCAATTCATCTTGCCGCTGCTCCCGCTGACGACGGTTGTCGATGAAAAGGTCCAGGGTGTCGGCGTCGGGCAGCGACAACGCCTGGGCCAGTTCGCGGTATTGCTCCGCCTTGTCCTGGCGCTGTCGCTTTTGCCGCTGGCAGGATTGCATTTCCGCCTTCAGCCGTTGCAGCCGATCGCCGCCGTTGTCGGCGATGGATTGGCGCAGATCGTCGCGGCGCGCCTGTTGGTCCCGGCGGCGGGTTTCCAGGGCGTTGCGCCGCTGCGCCAGCCGCTGCGCCTCGGCGGCCAGGTTGTCCAGGCGCTTGTCCAGCAGCTCCATTTTCAAGCTGGCGAACCAGGGCCGCAGCGCCTCGCGGCTTTGTCGCAGCTCCGCCACCTGCCGCTCGCGCTCGTCGTGGCGGTCCAGATCGATGACCAGCGGCGCGAGCATGTCGATGCGCCGGCGCGCCTTGAGCACCGCCTCGTGGGCGCGGTTGAGATCGTCGAAGTGACGGATCAGCGCTTCGATGCGTTCGCCCACCGGGAACGGCTCGAGCATGTGATCGCGCACGAAGCGAGTGATGTTGTCCACCGACTTCATGGAGACGGTCTGATTGAACAGCTCCATGGCCTGTTCGTTGTCGATGCCGAAACGGCGGCGAAAGGCAGCGCCATAACCGGGGAAGGCATCGAACACCTCGACGCCGGTTTGTTTTTTCAGGCGCTTTTTCAGATCGGCGATGTCGTTGCCGAAATCGGCGAAGTCCCCGGCCAGGGTCAGCGCCCGGTCGGCCACCACGTAGAAGCGCTCCGGCTGGCCGGCGCTGTCCTTGATCCAGAACACCTGGGCCAGCGTCACGTCCTGGTCGTAACCGGCATTATGAAAGTGCCCGAGAATCACCGAGTAGCTGTTGTGATCGCGCAGCGCCACCGCCTTGGCGGAAAGCCCGCTCTCGCCCCGCTCGGATTTGTAATAGCCCAGCACGTAGGAACGCAGCGAGCGCTCCTTGCTCTCGGCGCCGGCGGCCTTGTTGTAGGTGATGCGCTGCGCCGGCACCAGCAGGGTGGTGACCGCGTCCACC
>Ga0114911_1000746_pt1 | contig 19255 bp, 19 predicted proteins | sample MalvireepMed_904_FD_89688 | JGI IMG/M metagenome (GOLD analysis project Ga0114911, IMG submission 89688) | Marine viral communities from the Global Malaspina Expedition - Malaspina viral metaG DeepMed_904 | ecosystem: Environmental > Aquatic > Marine > Oceanic | place: Mediterranean Sea...
CAAGCGCGATAGGACGGTGGTGGGCCTGTTGGTGCACCAAGGACTGGACACCAAGGACTTTAGGGGCCTCCGTCTGGAACACCTGAAACTGGACAGGGGAAAGATCTATGTGCCTGCACGCAGGCGCAGCAATGCACGGGAACTGCAACTGAGGCCATGGCAGGTCAGGGAGCTACGGGAATACGTGGAAATGGCAAGACCGGTACTGATACGGAAGGTCAAACGCCCCGTGCATCATGACCAGCTCTTCCCTTACGGGGAGCAGTTCACCCTTGTGGGCATACTGGTAAAGAAACTGAGGGCCTACAACCAAAAGGTACGGAGTGCCAAACAGCTTAGGGCCTCGGTGATTGTGGAGTGGCTGGAACGCCATGACCTGAGGGAGGTGCAGTACATGGCGGGCCACAAGCACATCAGTTCCACGGAAGGCTATGTGCAGGACGATCTGGAGGGACTCCGCGAGATCGTGGAGAACTTCCACCCGATGAACCGGACTTGATATCACAAATTGTGATGGCAACGGATCTATACCCGGTATAAATGAAATATAAACTAACTTTACAATGGATATAAAAATAAATGTGATGGATATCGAGGCAACAAAACTGGAACTGATGCACCTGCTGCTACAGACGCAGAAGGAAGGCCTATTGGCCAAGGTGAAGAAAGTGTTCGAGGACGAGGGCACCGACTGGTGGGACGATATGGACGAGGAGGAAAAAAAAGAAATCGAGACAGGTCTCGCCCAAGCCGACAAAGGGGAGTTCACACCGCACGACAAAGTGATGAAACGCTTCGATAAATGGCGTTAGAAATAGTATGGACACCACAGGCCGAAAAAGGGCTTGACAAGGTTCTGGAATACCTTGGGGAAGACTGGACGCAGAAAGAGATACTCAACCTTGAAGGAAAGATAACGGAGCTTACCGAGCGTATCTCAAAATACCCAAAGATCTGCCCGCCTACGGGAAAATACCCGAACGTCCGCAAGGGACTTGTGGACAGGAACAACTATATCATCTACCGCATACGCCCAAGGAAAAGGACCATAGAGATCATCAACTTCAGGGGAACGAAACAAAAACCGTTGCCATAGAACTCCCCAGGGCAAAGAACCCCCACCGTTCGTGCCTCACGGCTTGCACGGTCTTCCTTGCCCTTCCACTTGCCACCGCACCGTCCAAGCTATGTTTACATAACGTTGCATTATGCCTCCAAAAATGGCGCATAATAACGCTATGTAAAATAGCCGCTCCCTCCACTCCCAAAACCCGAAACAACGACAATATCAAGATGTGTGCGTGTCATGACAAACGCCTACTCTTGCGTGACGCTCAATCGCCGCTTGGCTATCATTTTTAAAGCTGACGGACACCATCGCCCGACCCCTTGCAGTCCATCAACTTTAAAAACGTCCAGAAGCTCGATAACGTTTTAAAGAACGACAGGGGAAATGGATGGCGGGCGGAGCCCTGTCGGTCTTTAAAATGCAACAACCCCGAGCCTGTCGAGGGGGCGTTAGAGACGACAAAGTCCCCGATAGGTATAACGGGGACTAACTCGACACGTGAAATTTTTATGATATAATATGCAGTGAAAAAAGGGGTTGCAATTATACAAAGAATGGGTGGACCAACACAATCAGAAATGGAAACCGCACCCCTTGAACCCATTTAGCAAGTTGTGTTTTTGCTAACAAAAACCCTGCTCACCATGTTCGGAAAGACCATCCCAATGGCTATCTTTATGGCACGTTCTTTTACATTTTTTGGGGAAGGCGCACGTAAAGGAGAGGGGCATGCGGATAAAACGCATAGACCTCTTTGCCTTTGGGATCAATTACAATGAGGGCGCAAATCCCCAGTACAACGGGAACATCTCTGGCGTGGAATGGCTCACGGCCAGCGATAATGTACAGAGATCCTATGGTTACACTTATGACCCTTTTAATAGGATAACGTCCGCCACGGCCTCGAATGCCAACTACAGTCTGAGCTTGGTAGAGTATGACAAGATGGGTAACATCACCCGTCTTACAAGGAACGGGCACAGGGATGTAGGGGCCACCACCTTCGGGCTGATGGACGATCTTACCTACCAGTACAGCGGTAACCAGCTGACCTCCATCGACGATGCGCCCGCGGCCAGTGCGGTAACAGGCTTCATCGATGGGGCGGAGACCACTGATGAGTATGGTTTCGACGCCAACGGGAACATGGTACGTGATGACAATAAGGACATCACCTTGGTGGAGTACAACCACCTGAACATGCCCACGGGCATTACCGTTACGGGAAGCAATGCGGGCACGTTGGACTATGTATACTCTGCCAGTGGGGCCAAACTAAGAAAGACCAACAGCAACGGTACGGTTACGGACTATGATGGCAACTACGTTTATGAGAACGGGAACCTGAAACAGATAAGCCATCCAGAGGGCTATTTGGAGCCTGATGGTTCCGGAGGCTATGATTATGTATATTATCTAAAGGATCATCAGAACAATGTCCGGGTCACTTTTGCGGATGGCAATGGGAATGGCAGTATAGATGCTTCCACGGAGATACGCAGGGAGCAGAACTACTACCCCTTTGGATTGGAGCACAAGGGGTACAACGATGCGATATATGGGGTCAAGAACAATCTGAAGACCTTTCAGGACCAAGAGCTCACAGAGGATCTAGGTCTCAATACCCATGAATGGAGATACCGTGTCAGCGACCCGTCCATGGGAAGGTTCTGGCAAGTGGATCCCTTGGCAACGGACTACACCCATAACAGTCCATACGCTTTTTCGGAGAACAGGGTTGTCAATGGAGTGGAGCTTGAGGGGCTTGAATACGCGACTTATGGTTACAATGAGACAGGGGCTAGGGCCAATGTTCAGGCGACCGCCCAGAGGTCGACGCGGACCCAGACGGAGAAAGACCAAGAAGCTGCCCAGACTTTGGATTTAATACCAGGTGTTGGGGATGTCAAAGGACTGATCGAAACATTTACGGGAACCGATTTGGTTACCGGGGAAAGCCTTAGCTTTGGCAGTAGGGTATTGGGCTTGTTCCTCTTGTCCGAGCTTAGGGTTGTCGAAACCGTTTCAGATGCTTCGAAAGCAGTCAAACAAGGAACGAAGAATGGAGAAAGAGCGGGCAAGGATTTTACCAAAAAGGGTAAGCAAGAGGTAATAGATGCCAATAAACAGCAGAATGCGGGACAAACAGTTTGTGAAGATTGTGGAACGAGTACTGTCCCAGCCAAAAAATCTGAAAAGGGAGTTACGCCTCCCGGTAATGAGACACAAGTAGACCACATTTACCCTAAATCAAAAGGGGGTGATGGGGCTTCATCAAATGGACAGGTATTGTGTCGAGATTGTAATCGAGCCAAAGGGGATAAAACCCCGGACGAACACTATAAAAGAGAGAATTAATATGGAAAATTATGTTAAACTACTTTTTTCCCATGATGCCTTGGGAGAAGGGAGTGTTGAAAGTGCATGGGCCCAAAAAGTAGAGAAAGGTTATCAGTTGGATAATATTTTATTTTATGCTAAAAATTATTCATGGAAGGATATAGTAAGTGCAGAAGAAATTAACGGGGAGCTCTTTGCGACAGGGTTGGTCGAGGAAAAGGGTCACTCAACGGTGAGAGTTTTGTTAAGTGATGCCTCAGAAGTTCCGAAACTGAGGGAAGAAATAAAAAACTTTGGATGCTCCTCGGAATTAAGTAATGTTGAAAATCTTGTGGCAATCGATATTCCTCCCTCAGTATCTTATGATAAAGTTCGAGCCTATCTTGAAAAAGGAGAAGACGATGGGAGATGGGAATACCAAGAGGCTTGCATAGCTTCCAATCAAAAATAAAACAAAGCCACCCCACGGGGTGGTTTTTTATTGCGCCAGTTTTTGTGCAAGGTCGGCCTTAAGGACGAATGCGGAAAGGAAATCCTTGACGGTCTCCTTTTGCTTGTCCGAGAGTTTCTGGGCCTTGCTGAACAGGTTGAGCAGGTCGCTGTCGTCTATGGTGGCCTCGGCCCTGTTGTCGCCGTGTGCCAACCTATCGAGGGAAACCCCCAATACTTCCGCCATGCGCTTGGCAACCTCTAGGGAAGGAACGGAAATATTGCGCTCGTACTTGGACAGGTTGGTCACGTGGACACCGATCTCTTTGGCGAACGCCTCTTGCGAGAATCCCCTTTTATTGCGCAAATCCTTCAATATGGAACCAAAATCACTCATAGTCTTTTAACTTATCAACAGCATTAAAAACGCTCAAACACTATACAAAACTACAGATAACATAGCGAATAATACCAATGTTGTTGAAAATCACAATCAAAAATAATTAGAGATATAAATCAAATATGCTATGTTTGTAAGTGAAAACGCTTAGGTGAAAACTTATGAACAATCTGGACACCTCCAACCCCAACAATTACAGGTACGACTCGAAGCACTTGGAAATCCATGTCCTCGGCGGGATGAAGACCACCAAACTGGAGACCCTGCGCATCACATTGAGCATACAGAAATTGGAATCCCACCAGATCATCAGGCACGGCATCGACCTGTACAACGACAACCAAGTGGAGAAGTTCACGAGGACGGTGGCCGAGCGGTTGGAACTGGGCACGACCATCGTGCGGCGTACCTTGCAGGAACTGACGAGGGAACTGGAGAACCATCGCTTCCTATTACTTGAAAAAGAGCAGCAGGCCAGCGTGCCCTATCGAAAGGAAATGACCGCTAACGAGCTGCGGGCCGCAGAGGCATTTTTAAAAAAGAAGAACCTGTTGGGGAAAACGAACGAACTGATTGGGAAAAGTGGTGTGATAGGGGAACATACCAACCGATTGCTCATGTACCTGATATTCACCAGCAGAAAGACGGGCAATCCCTTGCACTGTATCAGCCTCGGCAGCAGTGGTGTGGGAAAGACCCACCTACAGTCCAAGGTGGCCGAACTCATACCATGGGAGGACAAGGTTGAGATCACCGTTTTAAGTGCCAATGCCTTTTACTACTTCAACCGCACGGAACTGCAACATAAGTTGATACTGATCGAGGACTTGGACGGTGCGGAAAGTGTACTCTACCCACTTCGGGAACTGCAATCCAAAAAGCGCATCACCAAGACCGTGGTGCACAAGGACAGCAAGGGCACCACCAAGACGATACACCTGACCGTAGAAGGCCCTGTGTCGGTTGCGGGCTGTACCACGCAGGAAAGCATCTATGAGGACAACAGCAACCGTAGCTTCCTACTGTACATCGATGAATCCGATGAACAGGACCAGCGCATCATGAACCATCAGCGCGCCGTGTCGGCGGGACAGGTAAACGAAGAAGAAATGTCCGGGGCGGCCCGCCTCTTACAAAATGTACAAAGGGTGTTGAAGCCGATAAAGGTCATCAACCCCTTTGCGATGCACTTGGAACTGCCACGATCGGTGTTCAAGCCAAGGAGGACGAACAGCCATTACCTACAGTTCATAGAGGCCATCACTTTTTACAAACAGTTGCAGCGTGAAAAGAAATATGACGGGGCCACGGGCGAGGAATTCATTGAAACGTCAATCGAGGACATCAAGGAAGCGAACGAGCTTATCATCGATGTGCTGCTCCATTGAGGTCATCTCGGACACGGACAGCGAGTACAGGTACAATGCCGTATTTGGGCGGGTCAATCTCAAATATCGAGATAGGTATATCCTTAACCTCACGGGACGAAGGGATGGATCCTCCCGCTTTGGACCGGGCAAGCAGTTCGGGAACTTCGGTGCCATAGGTGCTGCATGGCTCTTTTCCAATGAGGTAATTTTGGCCAACAGTGATGTTTTGAGCTATGGGAAGCTACGGGGCAGTTTTGGAACAACGGGAAGTGACAATATCGGGGATTATCGTTTTTTGGACACCTATGATGTCACAGGGCAGGAGTATGATGGGACCATGATACTTGAACCCACCGGTATCTTCAACCCATTATTTGGATGGGAGGAAAACAAGAAATTGGAATTGGCCCTGGAACTTGGCTTTTTCAAGGACCGATTGCTGATCAATACATCTTGGTACCGCAACCGCTCCTCCAACCAATTGGTGGGCATCCCATTGGCGGCGACCACAGGCTTTTCACAGCTTACGGGGAATTTTGATGCCACCGTGCAAAACACGGGAGTTGAGATTGATTTCCGAAGTACCAATATCAAAAATGGAAGGTTCTCATGGAGTACGAATTTCAATATTACCCTCCCTAAGAACAAACTGGTCGCCTTCGATGGTCTGGAGACCTCGACTTTCTCCAACCGTTATATTATCGGGGAACCCTTGACCATTGTGAAACTGTACCAATCACACGGGGTGGACCCGGAAACCGGCTCCTATGATATCGAGGACTATAATGGGGATGGGGAGATCAGTAGCCTTGAAGATCGGCAATGGGTAGAGGATTTCGCCCCAGAACTGTACGGGGGATTGGGCAATACCCTTACCCTGGGCAATTTGAGCCTGGATTTCTTTTTTCAGTTCAAAAAACAGCGTGCCTACAATACCATGGGGTTCGGGGCAACGCCCGGCTATGGAAACAATATGCCGAGGGCAATGCTCGACAGATGGAGGGAAGCTGGGGATGTGGCCACATATCAAAGGGCCGCCGGAGGACTTTCATTGATTCCCGGGACAGGACCATTTCAGGAGGTGAGCAATTTGGCCGTTTCCGATGCCTCCTTTGTCCGTTTGCGGAACATTTCCCTCAATTATAAGATTCCCTCAAGGGATAGTGGGTTGGATGTCAATGTGTATCTGCAGGGACAGAACCTATTGACCTTTACGGGCTATGATGGACCGGACCCCGAACAGCCGTCCAATACCCGCTTGCCGGCCCTTCGACAGATCACCTTGGGACTTCAACTGAGTTTTTAACCTTAAAAAAAGAAATATGAAAACGCATAATACCAGTTATACAGGGAAATACCCTTGTTCATTAGCCTTTATGGGCGTACGTCCAACCATGTCCGTATTATCCCTATTGATCTTCCTATTTTTCGGCTGTACCGATTTTGTGGAGGTCGACCCTCCCAAGAACATTCTTGTGGCCGAGACCGTTTTTGATCAACCTGCCACGGTAGAATCCGCCTTGGCCAACCTCTATCATGATATGCGGGAACAAGGAATGGTATCAGGCGGCACGGGATTGACCACTGGATTGGGCATCTATGCCGATGAACTGGAATACTACGGTAACAATGCCGATTTCTCCCAAATATACCTTCATGGTGTCCATGCGGGAAACAACACTATCTTGGGATGGTGGCGTCAAGCTTACCATATCATATATAGTGCGAATGACATCATCAAGGGAGTGGAGCTCTCGGATTCATTGACCGAGGAGGAAAAGAACCGGTTCAAAGGGCAGTCCTTGTTTGTCAGGGCCTATATCCATAGTCTGTTGACCCAATTGTTCGGTAACGTCCCCTATATCACCACCACCGATTATCAAGAAAACAACCAAGTGTCCAGAATGCCGGAAGATCAGGTCATGGAACATATCATTCGCGATTTGGAAGAGGCATCGGACCTTTTATCGGACTTCGGAGGTTTATCGGATGAAAGGGTACTTCCCGACCACTATGCCGTCCAGGCACTCCTGGCAAGGATGTACCTCTATGTGGAAAATTGGGAAGAGGCGGACGCCAAGGCCACCGAACTTATCACTGCCTTTACATTGGAGCCCGATCTTGATAAGGTATTCCTTAAAGGTTCCCCCGAAACCATTTGGCAGCTCAAAGCGGGAAACAGTCCCCGAAACACGCGTGAGGCTACCCAATTTATCATTCAGGCCATTCCGGGACAGAACTATGCCCTGTCGGAAAATCTGATGTCCAATTTTGAGGAAGGTGACCAAAGACGGGACCATTGGGTGGGCAGTATGTCGGATACGGAAAATACCACCACCCTGTATTACCCTTTTAAGTACAAGGCGGATCTCAATGAAGAGGAATCCGTGGAATATTCCATAGTTTTTCGTTTGGCGGAACAATACTTGATACGGGCCGAAGCAAGGCTTGGGTCAGGGGATATCGACGGGGCCCGGAGCGACCTTGGTGCCATACGAAATCGAGCGGGCTTGGCCGATATGGCGGAAGCTGGCGAGAATACCTTAATGGATGCCATAGTGCATGAGCGCCGTATCGAACTCTTTGCTGAGCGGGGTCATCGATGGTTCGATCTCAAGCGTACGGGCATGGCGGGGCAAATAATGTCACAGGCCAAGGCGAATTGGAAAGACACCGATGTATTGTTCCCCATCCCGGAATCCGAGTTGGAAACCAATCCCAATCTAGCACCACAGAACAACGGTTATTAAACAAATTTCCTATTGGGCCGTATCCATTTAAGGGTTGGCCCGATAGGAATCACTATAAATATGTATATACAATGAAAATAACGATATGGATGATGCTTTTGATGCTGTCCACTTCAGCGATTGTCGCAAATACCTCACGGACAGGGTCCATGGGGTTCATGGATAATGATTCCCAAATTGAACCCCAATTTTTGACTTCCCTTATCAAGGATGATAGATTGTACCTGGATGTCCCAAAGGAAGTGCTGGACAAGCCCATGTTGTTCGTGAGATATGGAAGGGGGAGTAAGGCCCCTTATTACCTCCAGGTCTTGTGGTCTTTGAAAGGGGATGAAATACTACTGAAGCAGCCCAGTATACGGCCGGTAAAAGGAATCATTCTGCCCATAAAGCCCAATCTGGTCCTTGATGAAAATATCCTAGCGATGTTTCCCTTGGAAGAAAACTCTGGGGTGACGGACAAATATCGAATCGATGTAACCGATCTTTTATTGCAGCATGACATTGAATGGGCGCCCGGTTTTTCAGAACGACCGGTACCCGGGATCACGAGGCTGTTAGGGGCCAAAAACTTGAATAGGGAGGTGGTGGTCAAGACCCTTAGGGGCATTATCAAGGGAGATTCCAAAATAGCCCTGCCCATTTTTTATGGATTTGCACCCTTGCCGGAACCCATGGCAACCAGAGGATTTGATTATCGGATGGGGTTTAGCAGCGAAGGGTCCATAGATAGGAAGACTAAAACCCATAACACAAAAGCTAATATCAATCGTTGGCGATTGGAAAAGAAGTTCAGTGACAGTGTTGTCAGTGTACCCAAGCAGCCGATTACATTGACCATGTCCCCAGACATTCCAAAGAAGTGGAGACCTTATGTAAGAGCCGGGGTAGAGGAGTGGCTTTCCGCTTTCGAGGCCGCTGGCTTCAAGAACGCTATTGTGGTCAAAGAAACGGACAGTATCAGTGAATGGGATCAACACAGCATCCATACCTCAATGATCAAATGGGGGCGAGCCAAATACCTAAGGGGAAATGAAGACATGGATTTTGGAGGTACAGCCTCCTTGATGTGCGATCTGCGTACTGGGGAGATCCTCAGGGGAGACATCTATTTGGGAGCCTCTATCCAAAGTTTGTCGGAACGCTATTTTATCCGAGCGGCACCCTTGGACAAGCGAGCACAAAACTTCCCATTTCCCGAGGAGTTGGTCGGGGCACTTTTCCAAAGATTGACGGCCCATGAAGCGGGCCATTTCTTTGGGCTCATCGATTCCAATTATGGGGAATATGGCTATCCCATCGATAAAATGAACGATAGTGTTTGGTTAAAGGAGATGGGCCATACCCCGAGCGTTATGAATTATACAAGGACCAATAACCTACCGCAACCGGAGGACAGTATTCCCCCCGAACTGCTCATGAGCAAAGTAGGGCCCATGGATAGGTACCAGATCCAATGGGCCTATACGGAATTCCCAAAGGAAATGGATACTAGGGATAGGAAGACCGAATTGGAACGAATGCTACGTTGGCAGGATTCGGTGCCCTGGTACCGTTTCAATATGTCCCAACCGGAAAGAATGGGCCCCGGAACCACCAATGAGGTAGTGGAGACCAATAATCCCGTGGGAAGTGCCAGCATGGCCTTGAAGAACCTAAAACGTGTTTTAGTGCTATTGCCAGAGGCCATAGGCGATGAACCGGATTATGGACGGTTGGACCGACTCTACCACGATGTCCAACAGAATTGGTACCATCATATGGTACATGTGGCCAGTCTATTGGGGGGCTATGATATTCGATACAAGCCTATGGAGCTATCGGGGAACATGTACGTCCCCATATCCATTGAGAAACAGCAAGCAGCCCTGGATTATTTGCTGGTCAATGCCCTTCATACGCCACAATGGTTGATTGAACCGGAGTTTGCCGTCAAAATCAGGTACTCCACTTTCCCGAATGAAGTATTGGCCTACCAGCAACTATTGTTAATGGATATGTTGGCCGCAGATCGACTGAAGCGCTTGGAATATCTTGAGCTTCATTTAGGGCACAAAGGTGCTGTTGCACAATATTTGGATAAGGTACAGGCTGGATTGTTCCAAGAATTACAAAGTGGGACTGGACCTGTGGATCCCGGTAGGCAAGAGCTGCAAAAGACCTATATCGATAGGTTGGTCAGTATAATGGCCAAAGAACGGGTCAACTTTTTCGCAACGACCAAGTCACATGATTACACCGATTATACAAAAGGTCTTATGATGGAGTGCTTGATTGGGCTGCAAGAGGATTTGGAGCATACATTGAAAGGGGACAAGGACCTTGTCTCCCAAGGCCATTGGCAAAGGTGCCTTGAAAAGTTACGAACATTCCTGAGGTAGAGAATTTATTGTAAGAGCAGGAATTTACAATATTCCATGGATGCAATGAACCCGGTTTTGTTGTACATGGATGTTTGAATTAGCCAAAAAAGGTGCCCTTTTACGGGGCACCTTTTCCTTTACAGATGAGATATAATTAATTTCTCATTAGAGGAGTGCTCTCATCATCGGGTTCGGAGTATACCTGTTGATTAAAAGCGGTACAGGCAATGTCTCCTGTTTCTCCACAATTGTCATCCACGGTAACCTCCTGCCATCCTAAGGTCGGATGTTCATAGTAGCCTATTTTCGGAACTGGTCTGTCCTCAGTGGCAAAAGCAAGGCCGACTGCCATAAGAATGGCAAAGGCCGGTAATACGAGTTTTAAAAATTTAGATTTCATAATATTAAGAATTACATATTGATGCCTACTCTCTTCCATAGGTTTTCGGCTTCCCCTATCACTGCACAGTGTTTTTATATGTTGATTTTTTCTTTGTCATCAGAACAATACCAATTAGGGCCAATCCCATCCAACAGATATTGAATACCAAGTGGGTTTCCCATCCCATACTTGATATGACCCCACCGCAGGAGCAGGGGATATGGTCACTATAGTTGAGTACAACTATGATATAGGCCGAGAACAAGCTCATCAGGCCCAATGATCCGTATAGTGCGAACAATCGATATGGGCGGATAAGGAGCAATAGTGCCAAGACCAGTTCGGAGAGTGGAACGAACCAGGCCACCAAATGATCAAATCCCATTAACATATCGGATTGACCCAATTGTTCCTTGAACCCTCGAAAATCCATCAGTTTGCTTGTTGCCGCATAGATAAATAGTAGGGCATACAAGAAGCATATCACTTTCACTATGATCTCGTTAAGTTTTATGTTTCTTGTATTGTACATTGTAACTGTTTGATTTACAATGTAAAATTAAGGGGTTTGATGGATCCCTAAGGGATTATTTTGGATCTGAGAAGGATTATTTTGACGATTTTCTCAATGCTGTGGGACTATATCCATACTTTTTTTTGAATTCCCGGGCCAAATGGTTACCTATTTTGAACCCTACCATTTGCGCAATGGCACCAATGGTCTTATTGGAGTATTCTATCAAAACATGGGCTCTTCTGAGCCGCTCATTTTTTTGATACTGAAACGGGGTCATAGCATAGAGTTCTTTGAAGCCCTTTTTGAATTTATATTCGTTGGTCCAGCATAACTGGGCAAGGGTTTTTATCGAAGGCAAGGGTTTGTCCAAATTGTCCATAATATAACTCTCGACCTTCCGTAGGTTTTCAAGGTCGGCCGTACGAAGGAAAGGCGTTTCTTTTTTGCCTTTTTTTGATATAAGTTGATGTTCCTGCAGTTCTCGCTCAACCTTCTTTTCTATTTTTCTTTCCTTGATCCCTTTATTTTGGACCATGTCAAAACTGGTTATGATAATCCTCGCTTTATTATCTGGATGGCTGGGTAAACGAATGACATGGCAATTTGCAGGGAGTTTCAATCCCGTTTGTTCCATAAAGGTCAGGTTTACGGTCATTTCCGAAATAGAGGAACGGTTCAATTCCTTCAACAATTTTTTCCATCCTTTTCGGGAATCATTGGTCAACAGATCGATGAAGGGAACATCAAGAAAGGCCCCTTGATCATATCCCAGCAATTCCTGTACTCTGTGGTTCGTTTTCAGTATAAAGCCCCTATCGTTGATTTCAAAGAACATTTGTACGATTAAGTGGTAGGAATGGTGAAGGTTCACGAAGGCTTGGTGCCTAAAGGCATCCTTGATTTCCTCGGTGGCGCTGTTGGCCAAGAAGGTCAAAGCTTCCAAAGCATCACTATTGTCCGACCGATTGATTCGGTAGGAGAAATTGCCATTGGAGATTTTGACCAATTGGGAGAAGATGTCTTCCAGTCTTTTTTTGTTTTCCGGTCGGTCCATGATTTAAACTTTATATTGACACTGACTGTGTATGGGTTTTGCGCTTTAGAGATCGTGAACGATAAACCGCTCAGCTTCTTCCATATCCTTGAACACTTTAGTTGGCACAGTCGATATTTTGGTCATGATAAATTTTGAGAATGCTTGTTCCAAAGGGGTGGTGGCGACAAGCACGAGATATTCGATCAATCCCGCCCCCTCTTTTGCCAGATATCGCCAGGCATCCTTGTCCACATTTTTAAGACCCTTCATACTGCACAAAATGATATAGGGCCTTCCTTGTTGTAGCCTTATTCGTTGTGCGACGACTTTTTTTGCCCCGGAAAGACTGATATGAGCTTGTTCTTTCCAAATGAAGAAAAGTATATCGTTTTCCACGTACATGGTTGCAATTTCGGTTTCCACAAATCTTTTCATGCCCCTTCATTTACAAAATGGTCGTTTAAATTAAAACTTTTTGAAATAAATAATTAACAAGAAAAATCTGATTTTTAACAGAACTGGCTCTAAAATGTAAAAAAGTGTATCTGTAAGGGATTATTTTAGGCGCTACCCGCTCATTGGATACAAAATTTTATGGATTTTGATTAGTTTGAAAAAGTGCGGTTTGATACCAATAAAGGTCAGGAGTCCAAATTTGGCCCCATGATTTGGCCCCGATTGGATCGATTTAAGGAGGCCCAGTTCAAAAGTTCCCAAAACAAAAGATCGATGGATAGCTCCCCTTCCCTAGTGCAAACTAGGGAAGGGATCAGGGCAAACTTTTGGAGACTACTAAAGATTACCTAAAATGAAATATCAAAAACTGCTATTGGATATTGAGGGCCAGTTGGAGGCCTTGGAAAGCGGAAATGGCGATATCCTTTACAAAGCGGAGAAGGGCATAGCATTGGTGGAGAAATGTATCCGCAAACTGCAACAGCAGATTGTAGGCCAAGATTTTGAAACGCAGTCCGATGAGATCTATTTCTTCAAGCATGTCAAGCCCCAGATTTTTAGCAAGCTCATTTATTACATAAGGCTCTTCAGTATCGAGAGCAAACGTCCCCGGGGAAAGGATGTGGCCCAGATCAAATACCTGCAACAACAGATCGATAAGCTACAGACGTTCTTCAACGACAATTTGGAATTCTATAACTATTACCGGCGTGGGGCCATGTCCATGGACGAACAGTATTTTGTCCGTGGCAACCGAGATCTGCGGATGCCTCTGGAATCCTTCCACTTTTTGATCGATGATGAGTTCTCCACCTGTCAGGACGGCACGGTGGCCACCATTATGGCCTACGACATGCTCATTGTATACCTGAGAAAGGAAGTGGACGATTTGAACAACAATATGGAACCTACAAAGAACACCCCTATGGAAAAACCATCAAAACTATTTTGGACAGGGAGCAAGACCGATCTGATCGAGCTCCTTTATGCCCTACACACCAGTAAATGTATTAACGGCGGTACCGTCGATATCAAGGAAATGGCCTCGCATTTCGAATACTTTTACAATGTGGACCTGGGCAATTATTACCACACCTTTATCGATATCCGATCAAGGAAAAGCAGCAAGACGCGTTTTCTGGACAAGCTCATTGAAATGCTCCATCAGCGCATGGAATCCTTGGATGAATGAACGAAGGACAGTGTCTTGCTTTATAATCTGCTATCACGGTCATGGATAAGGATGGTCGGAAACTCCTTTACTCCATGATTCCTTGATAGACCAGCACTTCAAATTCATCGCCTATCCTCCAGTAGGGGGATAGGTACTCTTGGGTGAACAACAATCCTATCAATTTTTCCTTGGGGTCTGCCCAGTAATGCGTATTGAAAGCACCGCCCCAACTGAAGGTGCCTATACTGAATGGGGATAGATAGTCATTTTTTTCGGTCTCCAGTGCAAATCCCAGACCGAATTGAAAATCATCCGGTTGTGCGGGATATGGGGATATGGCCATATCAAGGGTCAACTGATTGGTCAACATCAGTTCCACCGTCTTGCTGCCAAGTATCCTCTTGTTTTTATAGGTGCCCTTGTTCAAGAACATGGAAAGAAAATTGGCATAATCGGACACTGTGGTGCTCAAACCGGCCCCGCCCGATAAATAGGTTCCTTCCTTTATTGGAAAATCGGGATCCACACCTTCATAAATCGGATGGTCCACTTTTTTCAGTCTATCCCCGTTACTTTCATATAGGGCCACCACACGATGGTGTTTTTCGGTGGGTACATGGAAGTAGGTGTCCTCCATATCCAAAGGATCGAATATGCGCTCCCTTAGAAACACATCAAACGGTCGACCTGACCATAGCTCCACCAAATAGCCCAATAGGTCGGTATTAAGACCATAGGTGAAAGCTTCTCCAGGTTGATGTTGCAAGGGCATTTTGGCCAATGATGGCATTTTATCCGCTAAGGTCCCGTTCATAGTTCCTATACCGCTGGGGATATGGTTCTTTTGATAAATGGCCCACATTGTGGAATCGCTGAATATGGCAGGGTAAGCAATGCCGGAGGTATGCCTGAGCAGATCACGAATGGTGATCTGTCTTTGCGCAGGGACCGTGGTGAATGAACTATCGGCAGGATTAAAGGTTGCAAGGACGCCCGTTTCCTTAAAGGCCGGAATATATCTGGAAACCGGGTCGTCCAAAAGGAACTTTCCCTCCTCCCAAAGCATCATAACGGCCAAACTGGTTATCGCTTTGGACTGGGACGCGATCCTAAAAATATGATCGGTCTTCATGGGGATTCCTTTCGCTAGATTGGCATGGCCGTAGGCTTTGTTGAAAACTGTTTTACCGTCCCGAACGATCAAGGCCACCGCTCCCGGGATATGCTGCTCCTTGATATGATTTTCAATTAAGCCATCGATTTTGTAAAGACGTTCATTGTCCATGCCCTGAACAGTTTGGCCCAGCAGGGCACCAGAACTTGACAAAAGGAGTAGGAGGGATAAAGCACCCCATTTTATATATATGTTGACACTTGGATTCATGGGTTACTTTGATTCTTTTAAGGTTGATATGACTTTATTGTAGTACCGTAGGGTAGTCGGTGTATCCTTTGGCACCACCACCGAAATACGTGGTTGCATCCCCTTCGGCCAGTGGATGGCCATGGGCCAGTCGAAAGGGTAGGTCGGGATTTGCGATAAAGGGCCTTCCAAACCCGATCATATCGGCCCATCCTTCCCTGATGGCCCTTTCCGCTTTGACCTTATCGTACTTGCCAGCATAGATAAAGCTTCCTGAAAAGGATTCCCGCAATTGTTGTTTGAATGATATGGGCATAGTTGGGGCATCCTCCCAATCCGCTTCTGCGATATGGATATAAGCAATTCCCAGTCTGTCCAAGAGCTTTGCCGCGGCCAAATAGGTCTCCTCTGGCCGGTCATCGACCGTTCCCTGTAAGGTGGTCAACGGGGCCAATCGCACCCCGACCCTGTCTTTGCCCACGGCCTGTGTTGCGGTCTCAGTGACTTCCTGAAGAAAACGTAAACGGTTCTCCAAAGAGCCTCCATAGCTATCGGTCCGATGGTTCGCTTGTGAATCCAGAAATTGATTGATCAAGTAACCATTGGCACCATGGAGCTCCACGCCGTCAAAACCCGCTTTAATGGCGTTTTGGGCCGCTTGGCCAAAATCAGCGACCACTGCCTTTATCTCTGAGGTGGTCAATGCCCGGGGAGGGGAATGTTGCACCATTTCACCCACGCCTGACTCCGGACCTTTTCCCATGGGGTCTATAAATACCTTGACGCCCTCTGCGCTTAGGGCAGATGAGGATACGGGAGCTTGATGGTCCGGTTGTAGGGAAGTGTGGGATATTCTTCCCACATGCCATAATTGGGCAAATATGGTACCGTTGTTTTGATGAACGGCGTCGGTGACCTTTTTCCAACCCTCGATCTGTTCGTCACTGTAGATACCTGGGGTCCAGGCATATCCTTGTCCCTGTTTGCTTATCTGTGTCCCTTCCGAGATGATCAGTCCCGCACTGGCCCGCTGTGCATAGTAAGAGGCCATTAGTGCAGTTGGAACATCTCCCTTTCCCGCCCTCGAGCGTGTCATAGGGGGCATTGCGATACGGTTTTTTAATCTTTGGTTCCCGAGCCTATGAGGTTCGGACAGTATGCTTTCATCTTTCATAATAAAGTGTTTAATGATCTGAGCTAACAATTGGATGCTGCCACCTTTCTGTTCCGTTGGATGAACAACAAGGAAATAATGACACCGATGATGCCCATGATGGCACCGACCCAAACGGGTGATGTATAGCCATACCCCAATTCTATTGGGATTCCCCCTAGAAATGCACCAAGGGCATTGGCTATGTTAAAACATGAGGGACCCAAGGAGGCGACAAGCATTTTGGCATCACTTTGGACACTGTTGATGAGTTGTACCTGTAATGGAGGAACGATAGCAAAGGTGGCCGCTCCGGTCAAAAATGTCATAAGGATTGACATACCCGTGTGGGCTGCCGTAAAATAAATGACGAGCATACAGATGACTTGGAACACCAAGGCGAGAATGATGGTGGTGGAAGAGCCCAATTTATCGGACATTTTACCGCCGATCAGGTTGCCGACCACCATCCCAAGACCCGCCAAAACCATGATGTAGGGCATATTACTCTGAGCTATACCCGATACTTCGGTCATTAAAGGAGCGATATAGCTGATCCATGCAAACAGCGCTCCGGGTGCTATGGAAATGATCAGGACCATGAACCAAATGTTCGGTTCCTTGAAGATCCCAAAATCCCTCCACGGGCTTCCGATGAGTTTTCGGGCAGGCATTTTCGGGACCCAGAGATGGAGCACCAAAACAGTCAGCCCCCCAATTAGGGCAATCAATAAAAAGGTATAGCGCCAAGAAAAGGCATGACCGATATAGGTCCCGATGGGTACCCCCAAAAGATTGGCAATGGTCAGCCCCGAGAACATAAAGGCCACGGCCTGCGCCTTTTTTCCCTTATCGGCCAATTGGCTGGCCACTACGGCCCCGACGCCAAAAAAGGCACCATGTGGCAATCCCGAGACAAATCGGGAAACCATCAATGACCCATAAGAGGGTGCTATAATGGAAAGTGCGTTGAAAATGGTAAAGAGCACCATAAGTACCATCAAGGTCCTATTGGGGGACATTCTGGCCATACCCGTTACAAACAATGGCGCCCCGATAACCACCCCAATGGCATAGGCCGAGATTAAATGCCCCGCCTGGGGAATGCTGATGCCAAGATCAAGGGCGACGTCCGGGAGCATACCCATCATGGTAAACTCCGCTACCCCTATACCCAATCCGCCAAGGGCCAATGCAACCAAACTTTTTTTCATATCATGATTTTGTTTGGTACAAAAGTATTGGGTGTAGAAATATTATAAAAATAATATAAATCATACATTTGTATAATAATTATAATGATTCGATATGGTCAATTTGGAATGGTTCAGAACGTTTATCGCCATCTATGAAACGAGTACACTTACCGGGGCTGCCCAATCGCTGTATGTTTCTCAGCCAGGGGTCAGCCTGCACCTGGGAGCTTTGGAGACCTATACCGGTTATAAGCTATTTGATAGGTCATCTAGACGGATGGTGCCTACGGAAAGGGGCAAGGTGCTGTACAACCATGTGAAGGACGCCATCACAAAACTTGAGGATGCAGAGCAATGTTTTAAGAAAAATGCCCTGAACAATACACCAACGATCCATGTGGGCATGTGCATGGAAACCTTCCAATATACCTTGGAACCTTATATCTCCAGCCTGCCCTTTGATATCGTTGTGAAGTTTGTGGAATATACCGAGGCCCTTACCGATTTGGAGAAGGGCATCCTCGATCTGGTGATAAGTTCCCAAAAGGGAAGTGAAAAGAACATTGACTATCGTGCATTTTCCAAGGAAAGGATCGTATTGGTGGCCGGAAGGGATACCGACACCTCCGCCTTTGACGAAATACTTGCAAGAAAGGATAAACAAGAAATGCTCCAGTGGCTCAAACAACAGATTTGGTATGGCACTACAGGGGATATGGAACATTTGCGCAAGTTTTGGCAGACCAATTTTAAAAAACATCCGGATTTTAAGTGCAATTACATCGTTCCCAACAAGACTTCGATCGTACGCTGCCTTAGAAATGCCAGTGGGGTTTCCGTTCTTCCCGATTTTCTGTGCAGGGAAGAAATGTACAAGGGTAATATAAAGTTGCTTTGGGAGGGCTTCAACGTCTTGGAGAACAACCTCTACTTCGCTATGCGCAAGAACACCCTATACTCCGATGAAATCGGACAAATACAACGGATTTTTGAGCATAAAATGACGGTTGCCGAAGTATAACCATGGATACATGCCAGTCGCTATCCCTCAGTTGATGGACTTTGATGGCAACCGTTGTCCAAAGATGGTTCGGGGTAACCATGGGGTGGAAATTTTAGATTCCCGCCCGCAGGATTACTTGTTATTCTTGTTAGATTTTAGTTTTTGAGTGTTTCACTTACCGGTAATAATTTGCTTGTAGGCGCTACCAGAATTTTTCCCAAGTTGGTACCAACTTGGGAATTTTGGTTTTCGGG
>Ga0114911_1000747_pt1 | contig 19198 bp, 13 predicted proteins | sample MalvireepMed_904_FD_89688 | JGI IMG/M metagenome (GOLD analysis project Ga0114911, IMG submission 89688) | Marine viral communities from the Global Malaspina Expedition - Malaspina viral metaG DeepMed_904 | ecosystem: Environmental > Aquatic > Marine > Oceanic | place: Mediterranean Sea...
GCATCACGCTGCCCTTGGGGGCGGCCGGCGTGGGTCGCTATGCCGCCGGCTGGTCGGGCGGTTTCACCCGCATCCGCCGCCAGTTCAATATGCCCGTCGCCGAGATGGAGGGCGTGCAGGAACCGCTGGCGCGGCTCACCGCGCACGCCTACATCGCCCAGGCCGCGGTGATGCAGACCGCCAACCTGATCGATCACGGCGTCAAGCCCTCGGTGCCCTCGGCGATCCTCAAGAGTCAGCTCACCGAGTTCCAGCGCAGCATCCTCGGCGACGCCATGGACGTGCACGGCGGCAAGGCGGTGACTCTCGGGCCGCGCAACTATCTGGGCCTGGGCTGGAGCGCGGTGCCGGTATCGATTACCGTCGAGGGCGCCAACATCATGACCCGCAACCTGATGATCTTCGGCCAGGGGGCGATTCGCTGCCATCCCTACGTGCTCGAGGAACTGGCGGCCAAGGACAGCGACGACCGGCAGGCCTTCGACCGCGCGTTCTTCCGCCACGTCGGGCTGATCTTCGGCAACGCCGCCCGCGCCCTGACCCAGGGGCTGGGCCTGTCGCGGCCGAGCGTGCCCTTCGACGAGATCGCCACGCCCTATGCCCGCGACATCATGCGTCTGTCGGCCGGCTTCGGGCTGTGCGCCGACGCCGCCATGGCCAGCCTGGGCTCGAGCCTCAAGAAACGCGAGATGCTCTCGGCACGCCTCGCCGACGTGCTCTCGAATCTGTACCTGGCGTCGATGCTGATCAAGCAGTGGCACGAGGGCGACAACGTCGAGCACGAGGCGGCGCTGTTCCACTACAGCTGTCGCACGCTGCTCTACCGTGCCGAGCAGGCCTTCGTCGAACTCTTCGATAACCTGCCCACCCGGGGCCTGGCGCGCACCTTGGCGGTGATCGTGCTGCCGCTGGGGCGCAAGTGGCGCAAGCCCGACGACACCCTGACCCGAGAAATCGCCCAGGCGATCTCCACCGCCACGCCGCTGCGCGCCAAGCTGATCGCCTATACCTGGAGCACCCAGCAGGAGGAGGAGCAGGACAATCCACTGGCCCGCTACAACGCCCTGCTCGCCGACTATCCGCGTGCCGAGCCGCTGTACCGGGCGATCGGCAAGGCCTACGCCAAGGGCGACCTGCCCGCCGAGGCGCTGCATCCCGAACAACGCCTCGAAGCGGCCGTGGAAGCGGGCCTGATCGACGACGCAGACGCTGCCTTCATGCGCGCCTACGAACGGGAAGTGCTGGAAATGCTCAGCGTCGACGACTTCGCCTTCGACGCCTTCGCGACCGAGAAGGACAAGGTGGTCTGGCACGCGGCCGGTTAGGTATGCACGTCGGCATCGACCAACTCAACGCCCGGCCAAATGGCCGGGCGTTGAGTTTTGAGCGCTCGATATTACGGCAGCAGCACGGTCGAGCCGGTGGTCCGGCGCGAGGCCAGGGCCTGCTGGGCCTCGCCGGCCTTTTCCAGCGGGAAGCGCTGGGCGACGTTGACCTTTACCTGGCCGCTTTCCAGCACCCCGAACAGGTCCTGGCACATCGCCTCGAAGCGTTCACGGGTGTCGGCATAGCCGTTGAGGCTCGGGCGGGTGACGAACAGCGAGCCCTTCTGATTGAGGATGCCGATGTTGACGCCCTCGACCGCCCCCGATGAGTTGCCGAAACTGACCATCAGTCCGCGCTTCTGCAGGCAATCGAGCGAGGTTTCCCAGGTGTCCTTGCCGACCGAGTCGTAGACCACCGGCACCATCGCCCCATCGGTCAGTTCGCGCACCCGCTCGACGACGTTCTCGCGGGTGTAGTCGATGGTCGCCCAGGCGCCATTGCTGATCGCCAGCTCGGCCTTTTCCGCCGAACTGACGGTGCCGATCAGCTTGACGCCCAGCGCTCGTGCCCACTGGCAGGCGATCGACCCGACCCCGCCGGCGGCGGCATGGAACAGAATCGTCTCGCCCTGCTCGACGCGATGGGTCTGGCGCAGCAGATACTGGGTCGTCAGACCCTTGAGCATCGACGCCGCCGCGGTCTCGAAATCGATGCCGTCGGGCAGCACCACGACCTTGTCGGCCGGCAGCACATGCAGTTCGGCGTAGGCGCCCAGCGGGCCCTGGGCATAGGCGACGCGGTCGCCGGGCTTCAAGTGAGCGACGCCCTCGCCGACGGCGTCGACGACGCCCGCACCCTCGGTACCCAGGCCGGAAGGCAGGCCCGGCGCCGGGTAGAGTCCGGTGCGGAAATAGATGTCGATGAAGTTCAGGCCCACCGCATGATTCTTGACCCGTACCTCGCCGGCCGCGGGTTCGCCGGGCTCGCTATCGACGTATTCCAGGACCTCGGGGCCGCCGGTGCGGGAAAACTGGATTCGCTTGGCCATGACGCAATGCTTCCTTTATCGCTCGATGGGATCGTCTCACCTTACAAGCGCGCGACGGGCAAGGCCAGAATCGCGGCATGGACAGGCACTACAGCCTCTCGGGAAAGTTCTCGAGCCCGGTGACGAAGCGCCGCTTGTAGCCCTCGAACACCTCGCGATCCTGCTTGAACGACTGGATGATCGCATCCTGATCGAAGCCCAGGCTCTGCGGCAGATCGTCGAGCCCCGAGGCCGGGTGCCTGGGGCCGAGACCGACGCGTAGCCCGCGTGGCTCGTCGAACCAGCGTTCGATCCCGCAGCGCGTGAACATCGCCTGCTGATCGGCGTCGCCGGCGTTGACCCGCAACGGGGCCTTGTGGGCCAGCTCGCTGACCAGCGCCTCGGCGGGCTGGATGACGCTGTCGCTGGGCAGGCCTTGCAGCATCGCCAGCTCCATGCTGCGGCCCTCGGCATCGAGCACCAGCAGGGCCAGCGCCACCGGCCGGCTGTCGCGATCGGTCAGCGCCAGCACCTGGGCGGCTTCCTGGCGCATCAGAATACCCAGCGTACCGGCGAAGCTCGCCAGCGGCACGATGCCCGCCTCGCGGCCGAAGACCTCGACGCACAACCGCGCCAGGCAAGCTTCGCACTGGGCCTTGTCCTTCACATTGACTACTCTCATGAATTCTCCGCTCATCACGGCCTTGAGATATCGGCGTCGCAGCCTAGCACATCGCCGCCACTGCTTTCGCCGCTTTCTCGCTTGCGCGCGCCATGGTCATGCAACGGCAAGATGCGCGTTTCAGAATAAATGATACGCTAGCGCTGCCCGACTGCCTGAATTCGAATCAAGCGGTACGGGCAGGCCGAATGATGCCACCCGAGAGAACGCCCGCCATGACCGCCAGCCTGCACATTAAGCCTATGACGCACACCGAAGCCGAAGCGGATGACCACGCCCCACCGGCGCTGATCGCCCATCGCGGGCTATCGGCGCACGCGCCCGAGAACACCCTGGCCGCGGTGCAGGCGGCCCACGAGGCCGGCTGCGGCTGGGTCGAGCTCGACGTCCAGTTGCTCGGCGACGGTACTCCGGTGATCTGGCACGACAGCGGATTGAAACGCTGCGCCGGGGTCGGCGGACGCCTGAGCCGGCTCGATCTGGCGGCGGCCCGACGACTCGACGCCGGCCGCTGGTTCTCGCCGGCGTTTGCCGGCGAGGGCATGGCGACGCTCGACGAAATGCTGGCGCTGATCGAGCGTCTCGGAATGGGCCTCAACCTGGAGATCAAGGTCGGGCGCGGTCGCGATGCAGAGGCGCTGGTCGCCGCCGCCCTGCCCCCCACGCTGCAACGCCTGCCCAGCGAACGGTTGATCGTCTCGTCATTCGATATCCGCGCGCTGCGCGCCTTGCGGGGCATGCAGCCGGATGCACGGCGACTGCGCCTGGGCCTGCTCTACGACAGAGCGCCCCGCACCTGGCTGGCGCAGGCCGAAGCGCTCGACGCCTACAGCCTGCACGTCGACTGGCATCGCCTGAAGCCGGCGCTTGCGCGAAGCATCGCCGCCAGCCCCTATCGGTTGCTGTGCTACACCGTCAACGAGCGCAACGTCTATCAGCGGTTGCGCGCCTGGGGTGTCGACGGCGCGATCAGCGACGATCCGCTGCGTCTCGACCCGGAATATGCGCGGCTTGCCAGCGCCGATTGACGGGCATGCAACGCCGCCGGCCAGCATCCAGGCATAGCAGGCCGGCCGAGTGCTGCTTGGCTTAGCAGGCATCGACTTTTTTGCGGCTAATTAACCCACGTTAAAGCAATCTTTATCGGCTGTGCCATTGTTATTGCGTTGAGCATGGACAAGCCCAACGGGACAGCAAGGATGCACAGCGCGATGCCCGGTCAGGGACGACCGGGCTTTTGCGACATGCGAGCGCTGCCAGACGCCAGCCACGTTGACTTGCCCGCCTCTCGCCCGCAGAATCCCCCACCGTCGAGACACGGGTGCTCGGGAAGCGGGTGAGACCCCCGCACTGCCCCCGCAACGGTGTTCGCGTTCCATCGATGACCGATCTCGGCTTCGTCTGAAAAGTCGACGAGCGATGGCCAGGCAAGGCAAAAATTGGCGAAAAGACGGAGTTTACGGGTTGTAAATGAGTACTTTGAGCCAATTTTTAACGCCGCATGGTCGAGCGCAGGCACTTTTCGGACCAAGCCTCGCAAAATGACCGGCAACGCCGGCTAGCCCGAACGATCAAGCCACTGCCCGCCGGGTGGGAAGGCGTCATCGATGCGAGGCGACAGATGCAATTCGTCTGTCAATCGCCTCGCGCGCGTCAGTCCGGAGACCGGCCTGCGTCTCTTCACTGGCTGATGCGGAGGGCTTCGCCAGTGACGACCGGCGTGCGTGGTCCTTCTCCCTCTTGCGAGCGATCGCGTCGCGACCCTTCCGGGCTGTCGTCACCCTGTGTCCTCCTCATCGCGTATAACTCTGCGCGCTTGAGGATCATTCCATGCACTATCAGAACCATTCGCTCTGGCTGGCTGTCGGCCTGGCAACCGCCGCTCCGTTGCTCAACACGGCACAGGCCGAGCAACGTCTGAACACCGTCCAGGTGACGGCCAACCGCCTGCCGCAATCGCAAGCCGACGTGATGGCCAGCACCACCGTCATCGAACGCGCGGAGATCGAACGGCTGCAGGCCAGCTCGGTGGTCGAACTGCTGCAGGGCCGCGCCGGCATCGAGCTGACCCAGAACGGCGCACCGGGCGCCCAGTCGAGCCTGTTCCTGCGCGGCAGCGAATCCGATCAAACCCTGATTCTCGTCGATGGCGTGCGCATCAACTCGGCGGCCAGCGGCGGCGCCAGCCTGGAGTTCCTGCCGCCAGCGGCCATCGAACGCATCGAGATCGTGCGCGGACCCCGCGCCGCAGCCTATGGCGCCGATGCCATCGGCGGCGTCATCCAGATATTCACCCGCGATGCCCGGGCCACCGGCACTCAGGCCAGTTTGAGCGCGCGTGCCGGCAGCGACGACAGCTACCGTCAGAATGCGCGATTCGCCATCGGCGACGCCGACACACGCCTCGATGCCACGCTGTTTCGCCGCGACGGCGACGGCTTCAATGCGACCCGGGCCGACACCAGCGGCGAACGTGACGGCTTCGAGCGCGAAGGCGGCCAACTGGGTCTATCCCAGCGTTTCAACGATCGGCTTGATTTCAGCTTCAACGCCCTGCGCCAGAACATCGATACCGAGTATGACGACTGCTACCCCGCCGGGGCCCCGGGAGCTTCACAGGACTGCCGAACCAAAGGTTATCTGCAGACCTTTGGCGGACAACTTGACGTCGCTCTCGAGCCCGACTGGAACATGATTCTCACCGCCGGTCATTTCGACGAGCAACGAGAAGAGCGTTATGCCGGCGACCGCAACAGCCGCACGGCGTCGCACCGCAACGAGTTGGGAGTGCAGCATCGCTTCACGCGAACCAATGGCGTCGATGTTCTAGGTCTCGACTACCGCGAGGAACGGCTCGATTACGACGATTACGCCTACGGCTCGCAATATCAGAAGGACAGTCGCGAAAACTATGGCCTATACGCCATGGTTCAACGCCAGTACGGCGCCCATGAGCTGTCGGCATCGCTGCGCTACGACGACGATTCGCGTTTCGGTGACGAAACCACCGGCAATCTGGGTTATGCCTATCGGCTGACCCAGTTTCAGCGGATCGGCGTCAGTTATGGCACCGCCTTCAAGGCACCCAACCTGATCGATCTCTATGGCCCTTACGGCACCAACCCGGATCTCGATGCCGAAACCTCGAAGACACTGGAAGCCTTCTGGGCCTTGAATCGCGGCCCGTGGGACGCACGAGTCACCGCCTTCGAGAGTCGAATCGACGATCTGATCAGCTACGATGCGGCGACTTATATTCCCTACAACGTGGATGAATCGCGCATTCGGGGCGTCGAGTTGAGCGGCGGCTGGCAGCAGGCAGGCCTCAGCCTGCGCGCCAGCCTGACCTACCAGGATCCCGAGAACCGAGACACCGGCGATCGCCTCAAGCGTCGCGCCCGGATCTTCGGTCGTCTCGATGCCGACTACAGATTCGCTGCCTGGTCCCTTGGAGCCACCCTGCGCGCCGCTGGTGACCGTCGCGATACGCAGTTCTCCTTCCCTTACGGTGATACCACCACTGCCGGCTACGGTGTAGTCGACCTGCGCACCGCCTGGCAGGTGACGCCGATGATCGAGCTTTCCGCCAAGCTCGAGAACGCACTCGACAAGCGCTATCAACTGGTCGATGGCTACACTACCCAGGATCGCTATATCGAGGGAGGCATCACCCTGCGCCTGTAAAGTCACGGTGGTGTCGGTATGCATGGCATGGGTAGCCCGCGCCATGCATTACCGGCATTATACGTTGGTCGTTAACAGGAGTTCGTTAGCGGGATGCTCCCGGGCACCATCGCCCCTATTGAAAATCCTAGCTTCGGACTGGTTATACGCGCGCCGTAGACGCGGTGCATGACCCATCTCGTTCCAGGGAAGAGCACGATGAACCGACGTGATTTCCTGAAGGCCACCAGTGTCCTGGGCAGCGCCTTCCTGCCTATCTCCACGGTCCTCGCCGCGGTCGACGGCTCCACCAAGACCATCGGCCCCAGCGAATCGTTCAGCTTTGCCTGGCTCAAGGGCCTGGCCCGATATATCTCCAACCAGGCCAGCGAGGGCGCCAAGCCCAATCTGCCGCCCGAGCTTCAGGACTTGAGCTGGGACGAATATCAGGCGATCAGCTTCAGCAAGGATCAGGATATCTGGGCGGATAACGCGCAATCCAGCTTCCGTGCAGAGCTTTTTCACCTGGGGCTGTATTTCAAGAAGCCGGTCAAGATCTACGAGATCGTCAATGGCCAGGCTCGGGAAATCGCCTACGACCCGGCGATGTTCGACTATGGCAATTCAGGTATCGACGGCGAGAAACTGCCCGAGGATCTGGGCTTTGCCGGCTTTCGGCTGTTCTATAAAAGTGACTGGCAACGCGACATGGTGGCCTTCCTCGGCGCCAGCTACTTTCGCGCGGTCAGCGAGTCCATGCAGTACGGCATGTCGGCCCGCGGCCTGGCGATCGACACCGGGCTCGGCAAGCCGGAGGAGTTTCCCGATTTCACGCGATTCTGGCTCGAGCAGCCCGCCGACCAGAGCGATGTCGTCAACGTCTATGCGCTGCTGGAATCCGACAGCGTCGCCGGCGCCTACCGTTTCGCGATCACCGTCAACGATGGGGTGGTCATGGAGGTCGACTCGGCACTCTATCCGCGCAAGCCGATCGAGCGCCTGGGCGTGGCCCCGCTGACCAGCATGTACATGGTCGGCGAGAACGACCAGCAGGCCAACTGGGACTGGCGCACCGAGATTCATGACTCGGATGGTCTGTCGATGTATACCGGCAATGGCGAGTGGCTATGGCGGCCGCTGGTCAACCCGCCGCAGTTACGCTTCAACGCCTATGCCGACGAGAATCCGCGAGGCTTCGGCCTGCTCCAGCGAGACCGCAATTTCGACCACTATCAGGACGATGGAGTCTTCTATGAGCGCCGCCCCTCGGTATGGATCGAACCCAAGTCCGGCTGGGGCAAGGGCTCGATCCAGTTGATCGAGATCCCCACCCTCGATGAAACCTTCGACAATATCGTCGCCTTCTGGAATCCCGACGAGCCGATCAAGCCCGGCAGCGAGATGCTGTTCGGCTACCGCATCTACTGGCGTGACCGCCCACCCGCCCAGCCGGAGCTGGCCCGATGCGTGGCGACCCGCACCGGTATCGGCGGCGAGGTCGGCAAGATCCGCGAATACTTCAGCTGGCGCTTCGTGATCGACTTCCAGGGCGGCCCCTTCCCCTTCGACGCCGACCAGGACGTCGAGGTCGTACCGGTCATCGAGAATTCCGCCGGCCGCGTCGAGATCACCTCGGCCCGGCCGCTGAACGAAATCCAGGGCTACCGGGCAATGTTCGATGTGGTGCCCCCCGGCGACGGCACCGAGCCGATCAACCTGCGGGTCTATCTCAAGGCCGGCGACAAGCCGCTCACCGAAACCTGGATCTACCAGTGGACGCCGCCGCCGGCCGACGACCGCGATCTGCACAATCCCGGCCACCTGCTGTCAGAGAAGCAGTCGTAGCGATAGGCTTGTTGCTTTCACAGCATTCCTTATACTGTATATAAATACAGTATAAAGGATCTTCTCATGACCGCCCGCCAACCGCCGCGCGCCCGCAAGGGCCGCGGCGCCACCTATGACCCTCCCAACCGCTTCGCCCCGACCGTCAGCGAAGCCGTCGACGACGGCTGGTGGCAGGACGCCGTGCCCGAGCATATCGCCACTCATGTCACAGACGAGACGAGCAAGAGCGCCCTGTCGTGGAATCGCTCCCCCGATCTGCCCTTCGATCGCTCGCTGAACCCTTACCGGGGTTGCGAGCACGGCTGCATCTATTGCTATGCAAGGCCCAGCCACGCTTACTGGGATCTGTCGCCGGGCATCGATTTCGAGACCCGGCTGATCGCCCGCACCGGCCTCGTCGACCGGCTGCGCGAAGAGCTCTGCAAGCCCGGCTATGTCTGCCGGCCGATCAACCTGTCCGGCAATACCGACTGCTACCAACCATTGGAAGCCGAGCGCGGCACGACCCGAGCAATTCTCGAGTTGCTCCTGGCGTGTCGCCACCCGGTAATCCTGGTGACCAAGGGCGCGCTGATCCTGCGCGATCGCGAGCTGCTCGCCGCGATGGCCGCCAAGCGCCTGGTGCGGGTCTTCGTCAGCCTCACCAGCCTCGACGCCGAACTCAAGCGCAGCCTGGAACCGCGCGCTGCCTCTCCGGCAGCGCGCCTCAAGGTCATGCGTGAATTGAATGCCGCCGGGATTCCCGTGGGCGCCTTGCTGTCACCGATGATTCCCGGGCTCAACGACCATGAACTCGAGCGGTTGCTGGAAGCCGCGCATGAAGCCGGCGCAAGCTCGGCCGGCTGGACGCTGCTGCGATTGCCCCACGAGGTGGCGCCGCTGTTCGAGGACTGGCTCGAGCAGCACTACCCGGAACGGGCCGCCAAGGTCATGAGCCTGATTCGCCAGTCGCGGGGCGGCGCCGACTACGATTCGCGCTTCGGTCAGCGCATGCGCGGCGAAGGCGTGTTTGCCGAGATGCTGGCGCAGCGCTTCCGGCGTGCCAGCCGCCGGCTGGGGTTCGCGCAACGGGGCGATAGCCTACTGGATTGCAAGCACTTTCGCCCGCCCCGACGGCAGGGCGATCTGTTCGGGTAACATGGACGCTCACATCCGAACCGACTCCGCACGCAGCTGGGCTATTCATGAATGCCGGATTACCTCAAGAGCAACAGGACGAACGCATGACAGACCGAAACGCACGCCATCAGCAGTCGATGCAGAAACTCAAGACCCATGTCGATGGGCGCGTCGCCGCCGCGACCGAGCAACGCGGCCTGCTCATGGTCTTTACCGGCAACGGCAAGGGCAAGACGACCGCCGCCTGGGGCACCGTCACTCGCGCGCTCGGCTACGGCTACCGGGTCGGCGTGGTCCAATTCATCAAGGGACTGTGGGAATGCGGCGAGCGCGAGCGCCTGGCCGAGGACGCCAACCTGGAGGTCGCGGTGATGGCCACCGGCTTCACCTGGGAAACCCAGAACCGCGACAGCGACATCGCCGCCTGCCAGAATGTCTGGCGCGAAGCCGAGCGCATGCTCGCCGATCCCGGGGTCTATCTGGTGGTGCTCGACGAGCTCACCTACATGCTCAAGTTCGGCTATCTGGACTTCGCGACGCTCGAGCAGGCACTCGCCAAGCGTCCCGCCGAACAGACGGTGATCGTCACCGGGCGCAATGCCCATCGCGACCTGCTGGCCATGGCCGATACGGTGACCGAAATGCAGGAGATTCGTCACGCGTTCAACGACGGCCTCCAGGCACGCCGCGGTATCGATTATTGAGCGGGGCTTTTATTGAGCGGGCGTTGCCCCCTCATCTGCCGAACGACGCAGCGCGGCACACGCCTGGGCCATGGCATCGAGCAGGCGCGGGCCCGGCCGACTGATCCAGTCCGGCTCGAGGGTATACAGCTGACCGTTCGCCACCGCCGGCACCAGCGACCAGCGCTGCCACGCCGCCTGCCAATCATCGTCGCGCGCGGCGCTGAGAATCACCGTCGGTCGCGCGGCGATCAGCGCCTCGCGGCCGATCTGCGGCACCAGCACCGGCTGCTCGGCAAATAGCGGCACCCCCCCGCAGGCGCGAATCACCTGGCTGACGATGTGCCCGCCGGCCAACGTCGTCAGCGGACTGGCCCCCAATTGATAGAAGACCCACGGCGGCTCGTCGAAGGTCTGTTTCAAGGCCGCCAGGCGCGCCAGATAGACCGCCGACTGGTATTGACCACGTTGGCCACGCCCGGCGAGCCGGCCTAGATCGCGCAGATTCTCGGCCACATCGGACAAGGCACGGGGCTCGCTGGCGTAGACGGCAATGCCTAGCTCGCGCAGGCGTTCGATCAGTGCACGCGGCGTGCCGCTCGCCCAGGCCACCACCAGATCCGGCTCCCGGGCCAGTACCGCTTCGAGCGGGATGCCACGATAGTTGCCCACCCTCGGTAGGCGGAGCGCCGCCGCCGGGTAGTCGCTGCCGTCGATCGCCCCGACCAGCGCATCGCCCGCCCCGACCTTGTAGAGCATCTCGACCGCGTGGGGCGCCAACGCCACGATGCGCGTTGCCGGCCTATCCAGGCTCACCCGATCGCCGTTGTCGTCGACGGCCGTGACGGCCGCCGGCGCCTCGACGGCCAGCCCCAGCGACAGCGCGACTATTCCGGCCACTCTGCGTATGAAACTCATAGCCACCGCGCTACTCTCTTCATGTTCCGTTCATTCATAGCCGAACTGCAAGGAGGCTTCATGCCGTCACGTCATGCCCTCGCTTCACGACTCCAGCCGCGCTCGCTGTTTGTCGCCCTGCTACTCGGGGGGCTGCTCGGCGCCGCTGGCACGTCCCAGGCGCAGAGCCTCCCCGGCACGCCCTCCGAGCATCGCCTGCAGGTCCAGGCACGCTCCGAGCTGAGCGTGGCGCCCGACATGGCGACGCTCGAGGCCCGGCTGTGGGAGCGCACCCCGAGCGTCGCCCGGGATGGCAGCGAACGGGCCGATCCCGGCGCGTTGGCCAAGGCCCGCGACAGGCTGGAGTCACGCACCGGTGAATTGATTCGCCGACTGGAAAGCCAAGGCATCGACAGCGCGGCGATCAGCGCCGGCTCGCTAATCGTGCGTCCGGACTACATCCAGCAGCCGGGAGACAACGGCGAGCCCGGTCAGGCCCTGGTGCGCACCCAGCTCGAACGTCCGATCAGCCTGCGTATCGACGACCTGGCGCGACTGCCGGCGATCCTCGATGCGCTGACCCAGGCCGGTGTCGATGCCCTCGATGGCGTCACCTATGACCTCAAGGATCGCGATGCAGCCACCGACAAGGCTTTGAGCCAGGCGCTGGACAAGGCCCGTCGCAAGGCCCGATTGATGGCCAAGGCCCTGGATATCGGACTCGGCCAGGTCATCCAGATCGAGGAAACCGGGGCGCCACGCTACTCGCCGCAGATGATGTCGATGCGCAGCGATGCCATGGAAAGCAAGGCCGCGCCCGAATATCGCCCCGGCGAGATCACCCTCGACGCCAGCGTCAGTGTCGCCTGGGAGATCGAGCCGTAAGCCGTAAGCCGTAAGCCGTAAGCCGTAAGCCGTAAGCAATATGGTTTATATCTACTTACAGCTTATAGCTTACAGCTCGAAACTCAGGTGTTAATGGTTTCAATACCGCCCAGGTAACCGCGCAGCGCCTCGGGCACCGTGATCGAGCCGTCGGCCTGCTGGTAGTTCTCGAGCACCGCCAGCAGGCAGCGCCCCACCGCCAGCCCCGAGCCGTTGAGGGTATGCAGCAATTGCGGCTTCTTGGCCGCCGGGCTGCGATAGCGCGCCTGCATGCGCCGCGCCTGGAAATCCTCGCAGTTGGAAACCGACGAGATCTCGCGATAGGTCTGCTGGCTGGGCAGCCAGACCTCGATGTCGTAGGTCTTGCTGGCCCCGAAGCCCATGTCGCCGGCGCACAGCGTGACCACCCGGTAGGGTAGCTCGAGCGCCTTGAGGATCGACTCGGCGTGCCCGCGCATCTCTTCCAGTGCGGCGTAGCTGGTCCCGGGCTCGACCATCTGCACCATCTCGACCTTGTCGAACTGATGCTGGCGAATCATTCCGCGGGTGTCCTTGCCGTAGGCGCCGGCCTCGCTGCGAAAGCACGGGGTATGCGCGGTGAGACGGATCGGCAACGCCGCCGCCTCGACGATGGTGTCGCGGGCGAAGTTGGTCAGCGGCACCTCGGCGGTGGGGATCAGGTAGTAGTCGCTGTCGCCCTCGAGACGAAACAGATCCTCGCCGAACTTGGGCAATTGGCCGGTGCCGGTCAGCGAGTCGCTATTGACGATGTAGGGCACGTAGCACTCTTCGTAGCCATGCTCGAGGGTCTGGCGGTCGAGCATGAACTGCACCAGCGCGCGGTGCAGTCGAGCGATCGGGCCACGCATCACGGCGAAGCGCGAGCCGGTCAGCTTGGCGGCCAGCTCGAAGTCCAGATAGCCCAGTTTGGCGCCCAGGTCGACATGATCCTGGACCGTGAAATCGAACGTCCGCGGCGTGCCCCAGCGGTGCAGTTCGACGTTGTCGGCCTCGTCGGCGCCCGCGGGCACGCTCTCGTGGGGCAGGTTGGGCAGGCTGGCCAGCAACGCATCGAGCTCTCCCGCGACCTCGTTCAACTGCGCCTTGGCCGCGTCGAGCCGCTCGCCCAGATCGCTGACTTCGGCAAGCAACGGCTCGATGTCCTCGCCGGCGGCCTTGGCCTGGCCGATCGCCTTGGAGCGTGTGTTGCGCTCGCTCTGCAATTGCTCGGTCTCGGTCTGCAGGTCGCGGCGCCGGCGTTCGAGCGCCTCGAACGCGGCCGTATCCAGGGTGAAGCCGCGCAGGGCCAGGCGTTGCGCAACGTAATCGAGCTCGCTGCGAAGCAGTTTGGGATCGAGCATGGGATCCTTTCCGTTAACGTGACAGGCGAAGAAAAGCGTGATCGGCGTCGAACCCACGACGCGAGTGTCGGACCATTGTAAGAAAAACCGTGGCCATGGGCCACGCCGAGGGAACGAGCGCCGCCGGACATCGTGCGGCAATCGCCGATCTCGGTTAAGGTAGACGGTCACCGATCGCCAGCCAACACTCCCGAGATCATGATCGCACGACTCGACTCTCTCTCCCGCGTCGACGCCCGCTACCTGGCGTTCCTCGAGGCCCTGCGTCAGGCCGGCTTTCGCGGCGATATCGCCCCGGACTACGCCAACCGCGCCGTGCTGGCCACCGACAACTCGATCTATCAGCGCCTGCCCCAGGCGGTGCTCTATCCACGCGACGCCGACGACCTGCAACGCCTCGCGCGGCTGGCCGGGGACGGCGCGTACCGCGACATCGTGCTCGCCCCGCGCGGCGGCGGCACCGGCACCAACGGCCAGTCGCTGACCGACGGCCTGATGGTCGACGTCTCGCGCTACATGAACGAGATCCTCGAGATCGACGTCGAGCGTCGCCGCGTACGGGTCCAGGCCGGGGTGGTCAAGGACCAGCTCAACGCCGCGCTCAAGCCCCACGGGCTGTTCTTCGCCCCGGAGCTGTCGACCTCCAACCGCGCGACCCTCGGCGGCATGATCGCCACCGACGCCAGCGGCCAGGGCAGTCGCGAATACGGCAAGACCCGCGATCACGTGCTGGCGCTGGATACGATCCTGCTGGGCGGCGAGCGTTTCGAGAGCCGGCCGGTGAGCGACGACGAGCTCGCCGCGCTCTGCGCGCGCGACGATATCGTCGGTGAGATCCATCGTGTTGCACGCGACATCATCGATAGCCAGCGCGAGCGGATCGAGGCGGTGTTTCCGCCGCTCAACCGCTGCCTGACCGGCTACGACCTGGCGCACCTGCGCACCGCCGAGGGGCTTTTCGATCTCAACAGCGTGCTGTGCGGCGCGGAGGGTTCGCTGGGTTTCGTCGCCGAGGCGACGCTCAACGTGCTGCCCATCCCGCGCCATTCGCTGCTGGTCAATATCCGCTACAGCGGCTTCATGGATGCGCTGCGCGACGCCAAGGCACTGATGGCGAGTCATGCCAAACCGACCTCGATCGAGACCATCGACGACAGCGTGCTGGCCCTGGCGATGGAGGATTTCGTCTGGGACAGCGTCGCCGAGTTCTTCCCCGCACCGGACAACAACCGCCCGGAGCCGCTCAGCGAGGGTGTCGACGTCGTCACTTCACCGGCCACGCGCCGTGCCGAGATGCCGGCGATTCGCGGCATCAACCTGGTCGAATTCAACGACGACGACCCGGCGGCGCTGAACGCGCGGGTCGCTGCCTTCTGTCGCCATCTCGAGCAGGACACCAGCGTCGAGCGGCTGGGCTACACCCTCGCCGAGGGCCGCGAGCAGATCGGCCGCGTCTACGCCATGCGCAAGCGCGCCGTGGGCCTGCTCGGCAACGCCAAGGGCGAGAAACGCCCGATTCCGTTCGTCGAGGACACCGCGGTGCCGCCCGAGCACCTCGCCGATTACATCGCCGAGTTCCGCGCGCTGCTGGACGGCCGCGGACTCAGTTACGGGATGTTCGGCCACGTCGACGCCGGCGTGCTTCACGTGCGCCCGGCGATCGACATGAAGGATCCGGTACAGGCGGCATTGATCCGCGAGCTGTCCGACGCGGTCGCGGCACTGACCCACAAGTACCATGGCCTGCTGTGGGGCGAGCATGGCAAGGGGGTGCGCTCGGAATACGCGCCGACGTTCTTCGGCGAGCTCTACCCCAGCCTGCAACGCCTCAAGGCGGCGTTCGACCCGCATAATCAATTGAACCCGGGCAAGATCGCCACACCGGCGGGCGCCAGTCCTGACGTTGCCGAGACGCCTGTCAAGTGGGTCGATGCCGGGCTGTTGACCGTCGATGGCGTGCCGACCCGCGGCGAACTCGATCGCCAGATCGACGAGCGGGTGTGGCGCGCACATGCCAGTGCGGTGTACTGCAACGGCAACGGTGCCTGCTACAACTACGACCCCGACGATGCCATGTGCCCGTCATGGAAGGCTACCCGGCAGCGCATCCATTCGCCCAAGGGTCGCGCCAGCCTGATGCGCGAGTGGCTGCGCCTGCAGGGCAACGCCGGCATCGACGTACTCGAAGAGTCACGCAGGAAGAAGACCGAAGGCGCCTGGGGCTTCGTTCGCGACGTCCCGCTGCGCCTGCGCAACACCCTGGCCAAGCGTCGCGGTGAAAGCGATTTCTCGCACGAAGTCCATGAGGCGATGGCCGGCTGCCTGGCCTGCAAGTCCTGCGCCGGCCAGTGCCCGGTCAAGGTCAACGTGCCCGAATTCCGCGCCCAGTTCCTGGAGGTCTATCACGGCCGCTACCTGCGCCCGCTGCGCGACTATCTGATCGGCGGCCTGGAGTTCTTGGTGCCCTATCTGCAGCCGGTGGCGCCGGCGTACAACGCCCTGCTCGGCAACCGCCGAGTCGAGCGCTTGCTGGCCGGCCCCATCGGCATGGTCGACAGCCCGCGGCTGTCGCGGGCGAGTCTCGCCAGGCAGCTGCGTGCCTGGGGCATCGGCGAGGCCACGCCGACCGCGCTCGGCCTGCTCAGCGAGCGCCAGAAGGCACGCAGCGTGATTCTGGTCCAGGACGCCTTCACCAGTTATTTCGAGTCCAAACTGGTGATGGATATCGTCGAGCTGCTGACGCGGCTCGACATCCGCGTGTTCATACCGCCGTTTGCAGCCAACGGCAAGCCGCTCCACGTGCAGGGCTTTCTCGGCGCCTTCGAGCGCACCGCCGCCAGGCAGGCAAGGCGCCTCGGGGCGCTGGCCGAAAGCGGCGTGCCGCTGGTGGGCATCGACCCGGCGATGACCCTGACCTATCGCCAGGAATACGCCCAGGCGCTGGGCGCGGATAACGCGCCCGAGGTGCTGCTGCTGCAGGAATGGCTGGTGTCACTGGGTGCACGCCTGCTGCCCCCGGGTATAAGCCCCGACGATCCCGGTTACAAGCTGCTCTCGCACTGCACCGAGCGCACCAACGCGCCGGGCTCGCCCAAGGCCTGGCAGCAGGTGTTCGCCAACGCCGGGCTCGGGCTCGAACTGGTCGCCACCGGCTGTTGCGGCATGTCCGGCACCTACGGCCACGAAGCGCGCAACCGCGAGACCTCCGAGGCGATCTACGATCTCTCGTGGCGCGCCCCGGTCGAGGACCCGGCCAATGCCGGCACGCTGCTGGCCACCGGCTACTCCTGTCGCAGCCAGGCCAGGCGGCTCTCGGACACGGCGCTGGCGCATCCGCTGCAGGGCCTGCTGGCGGCCATCAAGCGCGCCTGATCGGCAATCGGGACCGTCCGTGGTATCGCCGCTGGTCCAGACGCTGCGCGCGTTAGCATCTTACCCAGAACCTGCGCCGGGAAGCCATCCTCATCGATCCGGTGGGCGCGATCGGCGCGGTGATGGTCTATGAATTCGTCGCCTTCGGCCTGGCTCAGGGCACCATCTCGCATACCCGCAAGTCGGCGCGCAGCGAGGCTGAACGCGGCTGGAAAGTGCTCAAAATTAGAAGAACAGCCGGCGCAGCGCCGAGCCCGGATCGGCCTCGCGCATGAACGCCTCGCCGACCAGGAAGCCGTTGACGCCGTATTCGCGCATGTGTTCGACATCGCCGCGGGTATGGATGCCCGACTCGGTGATCACCGTCACCTGCTCGGGAATGCGCGAAAGCAGCTGAAAGGTGGTGCCGAGGCTGGTCTCGAAGCTGTGCAGGTCGCGATTGTTGATGCCCACCAGCGTCAGTTCCAGCGCCAGCGCACGCTCCAGCTCGAGAGCGTCGTGAACCTCGACCAGCACGTCCATGCCCAGCGCCACGGCCTGCTGATGCAGATCCTTGAGACGGGCATCGTCGAGCGCGGCGACGATCAGCAGGATGCAGTCGGCGCCGATCGCTCGTGCCTCGCTGACCTGGTAGCCATCGACGATGAAATCCTTGCGAATCACCGGCAATTCGCAGGCGTTGCGCGCGGCGATCAGGAAATCCTCGTGACCCTGAAAGAAATCCGCATCGGTGAGCACCGACAGGCAGCTCGCCCCGGCCTCGGCGTAGGCCTTGGCGATCGCCTCGGGATCGAAGTCATCGCGGATCACGCCCTTCGACGGCGAGGCCTTCTTGACCTCGGCGATCACCGCCGGGTCGCCGTCGGCGATGGTCCGGTCGAGGGCCTCGACGAAGCCGCGCGGCGCGCTCTGCCCGCGGGCCCGCTCGAGCAGCGTCGCCTCGGCGACCCGCGCCCGCCGCGCGGCGATCTCCTCGTCCTTGCGAGCGAGGATCCTGGCGAGGATGGTCGGTAGTGCGCTGTTCTGGCTCATCGAAGTGCCCCGTTGTGTTCGGCGAAGACCCGCGCGAAATCGGCGAGTTCCTTCATCTTCTCGCGGGCCAGGCCGCTGTCCATGGCGTCCTGGGCGAGCGCCACGCCCTCCTTGATGCTGGTGGCGATGTCGCAGGCATACAGCGCCGCGCCGGCATTCAGCGCGACGATATCCGCCGCCTCGCCCTCGCCGGCCAGCGCTTCACGAACCAGCCGCAGGCTATCCTCGGCGGTGACCACCTTGAGCGGCGCCAGCGAACGTCGCTCGATACCGAAGTCCTCCGGGGCGATGGTGTATTGCGCGACCGTGCCGTCGCGCAGCTCGGCGACCCGCGTCGGCGTCGCCAGCGACACCTCGTCGAGGCCATCCTCGGCGTGCACCACCAGCACGTGCCGGCTGCCCAGACGCTTGAGCACCTCGGCCATCAGCGGCACCAGCTCGGCCTGGTAGACACCCAATAATTGATGCTGGGCGCCGGCCGGGTTGGTCAGCGGGCCGAGGATATTGAAAATCGTGCGTACCCCCATCTCGCGACGCGGGCCGATGGCGTGGCGCATCGCCTTGTGGTGCATCGGCGCGAACATGAAGCCGACGCCGACCTGCTCGATGCAGCGCGCCACCTGGGCCGGCTCGAGATCGAGCTTGATCCCCGCGACGTCGAACAAGTCGGCGCTGCCCGACGATGACGACACGCTGCGGTTGCCGTGCTTGGCGACATGCCCGCCGGCAGCGGCGACCACGAAGCTCGAGGCGGTGGAGACGTTGAACAGGTTGGCGCCGTCGCCGCCGGTACCGACGATGTCCACCAGGTCGTCACAGCTCACGCTGACCGGGGTCATCAGTTCGCGCATGACCTGCGCGGCGGCGGTGACCTCGTCGATCGACTCGCCCTTCATCGACAGGCCGATCAACAAACCGCCGATCTGGGCGTCACTGGCCTCGCCGGTCATGATCGTGCGCATCACCGCGTGGGTGTCGGCATAACTCAGGTCCCGACCGCGCATGACCGCGTCGATCGCCTCTCGCATCTGCATGTGATTCTCCTTAGGCGCGGCGTTCGAGAAAGTTCGCCAGCAATTCGTGGCCCTGGCGGGTAAGAATCGATTCGGGGTGAAACTGCACGCCCTCGATGGCCAGCGTCCTGTGACGCAGCCCCATGATCAACCCGGGGGTAATGTCGTCATCATCGACCCACGCGGTGATGCGCACGATCATGACCGGCGAGGCCAGTGACGCCCAGATCGGCGGTTTGTTGATCGGCCTGTCGATGAAGGGCGAGTCGATCGACGAGGTCACCGCCGCC
>Ga0114911_1000748_pt1 | contig 19170 bp, 24 predicted proteins | sample MalvireepMed_904_FD_89688 | JGI IMG/M metagenome (GOLD analysis project Ga0114911, IMG submission 89688) | Marine viral communities from the Global Malaspina Expedition - Malaspina viral metaG DeepMed_904 | ecosystem: Environmental > Aquatic > Marine > Oceanic | place: Mediterranean Sea...
ACGATCCTCGTGTTAACCACGCAGAATGGCCGGAATACGCGCTTGTGGGAACGTATGCCGCAGTTGGACGGGTCGCGGAAGTTCAGCTGCACACGCGAGCAAGACGATGAAAATCCACGAGAAATTGATGAATACGTGGGGAAGAGACGGCGTTCGGACCCCGATTGCTGGGTGATCGAACTGGATATCGAGAATGCAGAACGCTTCGTCGCACCGGCTCCGGGTTAACTTGACTTGATTGCAATTGCGACTATTTGACCGCCAGCTTCGATGCGTAGGCGGCGTTTGGACGGCAATGGGGTCGACACGCTAGCACGCAGACGGGGGGTGGTCGGCAGGCCACGTGATGGATCCGGCTTTACGGGCGCCACGGTGCCCATGGATCCCAGCCTGCGACAGACCGCCAACCGCTTAGTTGTCTGAAAAAAATGGTTCGTAAGACTACCGGGTTCACCGCGGTTATCGCGGCGATTGCCTTTACAGTTTTTGCTGGAGCGGAAGGTTCCGGCGCCAACGCCCAGGTTGCGGCGCAAGCAGCCCAGAACACCGCTCCCGACGCGCAGCTCACCGAAGAGGTGGTGCCCGTGTTCGTCGAGAAGGAAGTGGTGCAGGAGCTTCCCGAGACGCCGGAAGCCGACACCGAGATTCCTGCCACCGAGACCCAGGCCTCAAGCCTGCGTGAACTCGTGGCGACCATGCCTGCCGCGGGCAGCCTTTCCGAAGAGATGCAATGCCTTGCCGGCGCGGTCTATTTCGAATCGCGCGGCGAACCGCTTGCCGGCCAGCTGGCCGTCGCGCAGGTCATCATCAACCGCGCCGAAGACCGGCGTTTTCCCTCGAGCTATTGCGGCGTCGTGTTCCAGCGCTCGCAGTTCTCCTTCGTCAAGAACGGCCACATGCCGCGCATTCGTACGGGCACGCTCGCCTGGAAACGCGCGCAGGCAGTGGCTCGCATCGCGCACCGCGGTCTGTGGGACAGCGAAGCCAGCGACGCGCTGTACTTCCATGCGAATTACGTCCGGCCGAGCTGGAGCCGCCGCAAGGTCGCCCTCGCCACGATCGACACGCACGTCTTCTACCGCTGAGGTCAGCCTGTTCCGGAAAAGGGGGCCGTCGCACTTGCTGCGGCGGCCCCTTTTCGTTGTGGCGGTCACTCCGCCAGTTCGACCCACACCGGGGTATGGTCGCTGGCTTTCTCGCGACCGCGATATTCCTTGTCGACTCCTGCGGCCTGCATGCGGTCGGCCAGCTCGGGCGACAGCAGCAGGTGGTCGATGCGGAAGCCGTGATCGCGCTGCCACGCGCCGGCCTGGTAATCCCAATAGGTCCACACGCCGCCGCGCGGGTTGAGCGTATCGATGGCATCGGTCCAACCATCGCCCAGCATCCGGCGGTAGGCATCGCGCGATTCGGGTTGCATCAGCGCATCGTTCGCCATCGCGCGGACCGACCAGACATCCTTGTCTTCCGGAATGACATTGAAGTCGCCCAGCACCACGGTAGGGATCTCCTGCGCCCATAGTTCGGCCATGCGCGCGCGCAGCCGTTCCATCCACGCCAGCTTGTAATCGAACTTGGGCCCGGGGTGGGGGTTACCGTTGGGCAGATAGAGATTGCAGATGCGCACGCCATTGACCTCGGCCTCGAGGTAGCGCGCCTGCTCCCCCTCGCCTTCCTTGGGCCCATCGATACCCAGCCCGCGCTGTTTTTCGACCGGCGCCACCCCATCGGCGAGGATAGCGACGCCGTTGAAGCTCTTCTGGCCGTGCCAGATCGCGCTGTAGCCGATCTTCTCGAAGGTCTCGGCGGGAAAGCCTTCGTCCATCGTCTTGATTTCCTGCAGGCAGGCGACGGTGGGCCTGGTTTCTTCCAGCCATTCCAGAAGACGCGGCAGTCGCGCCTTGATCCCGTTGATATTGAAGCTCGCTATTCGCATGGCGGCCTGATGCCCCAAACGTAGGCGCGGGTCTAATTCAAATACCGAAGCTCGATCCGCAGCCGCAGCCGGCGGCGGCCTGGGGATTTTCCACCCGGAAAGCCGCCCCGCCGAGCGATTCGACGAAATCCACCGTGCTGCCCGCGATCAGATCGAGGCTGACCGGGTCGACCACCAGCTTCACGCCTGCATTGTCGCTGACCGAATCATCGCTATCGACTCCGTCGGCGAGGCCGAATCTGTACTGGAACCCCGAACAGCCCCCGCCTTCGACCGACAGCCGCAAAATGGCCGGCTTGGCCTGCTTTTCGGCGATTGCAGCTATGCGCTGGGCCGCGGCATCGGTGAGCGTGGGGGCAGTGGTCATGTAGCCTATGTAGGGTGGCCGGCCGGTCCTCTCAAGCCGTCTGGATATAGGTTCGCAGCGCTTCGGCCTCGTGTTCGATCTCGTCGAGCCGCGCTTTGACCAGGTCGCCGATGGAAATGAAGCCGCACATCGCATCGCCGTCGATCACCGGCAGGTGGCGGATCCGGCGCTTGGTCATCAGCGCCAGCGCGTCGAGCACCGTATTCGTCGGCTTTACGCTGATGGGCGGCGCGGTCATCACTTCGGCCAAGGGGCGCGTTAGGCACAGCTCGCCTTCATCGGCGAGGCGGTAGACGACGTCCCGTTCGGAAAAGATGCCGATGACGGTATCGCCCTCCATCACCGGGATCGCCCCGATCCGCTTCGCTGCCAGCAGCGCGATAGCCTCGCGAACCGGCATATCGCCCGAAGCCGAGACGATCTGCGATCCGGCCCGATCCTCGATCAGCTTGCCAATTTCCATCCCCGCACTCCTTCTGTTGTTGCTCAGCAAAGTGCCATTTTCGCCGCCAAAAAGCGAATCGGGTCCGGCGCAGCGATTGAAACCGCCGCCCAAACCCGCCATTTGCATCTGCGATGACCAAAAAGAGCCCGCTCGACGACCCGCAGAACGCCGCCTTCGCCTGGGCCCGTTATCGCCGGATCATGCGCTTCATGCTGTTGCTGACGGTCGGGATCGTGGCAATTGCGATGGCGCTGCTCTTCAAGTTCGGCGAAGAGGAAGTGTCGGTACATTTCTACATCGCGGTAGCGCTGGGCATCGGTTTCACCATGCTGCTGACGAGCGCGCTGATGGGTCTGGTGTTCCTGTCTTCGGGAACCGGGCACGACGAATCGGTCGAAGACCCGCTGCGCAAGGACGATTAGTCCGCCGCCGGCTCAAGCCGGTATTGCGCCACCGGCTCACCGCCGATCAGGTGCTGCTGGAGGATCTGCTCAAGCACCTCGGGCCGGCAGGAATGGTACCAGACGTTATCGGGCCAGACGACCGCGATCGGCCCCGCTTCGCAGACCTGCAGGCAGTCGGCCTTGGTCCGCTGCACGGTGCCTTCGCGTCCGGCCAGCCCCAGCTGCTTCATGCGCTTCTTGAGATAGCTCCAGGCTTCCTTGCCTTCGTCACGGCTGCAGCATTTCTGCTTTTCCGAGATCGAACACAGGAAGATGTGCCGCTGCGCACGCGCGCCGCCGATCTTGGCCAGCGCTTTTTCGGCCTTGCGTAGGGATTTCGGTGTCGCGGTCAAAGGTTGTGCGGGAAGCCTAGCTGCGTTTGCCGGCAATGCGCGCGATCTCGGCCTTGACCAGTTCCTCGACCATTGCGGGGAGGTTGTCGTCGAGCCACTGCGCCAGCATTGGGCGCAGCATCTCGCGGGTCAGGCCCTCGAGCGAGGTTTCACCCGACCGCACGATCTGCGGTTCCCTGCCCGGCTGCGAAAGCATGGCAAGTGCAGCGAAATTCTGGCGCATCGCCTCGCGCGTGTCGCCCCGCGTCAGCGCATCGGCTTCGGCCGCGCAATCGTCGCTTTCCGAATCATCGTCGAGCGCGACTTCTTCTGCCAGTTCGAGCACCTCTTCCGCCTCTTCGGGGCCGGCGGGTTCGGCATGGGCTTCGCGCAAGGTGCTGGCCGTGCGCCGGCGCCGATCGAGAATTGCCCCTTCGCGATTATCGCGTGCAATCACCTTCTTGATCGAGTCGAGGATTTCTTCGACCGAAGGTTCGTCCTGTTGCTGCATCGTGTTCCAAGCCCCTGTCGGCGAATCGGTGCGGTCCCGATTCGATACAGCGCTCAATAGCCGGATTCGGTTCCGGTTTCATCCTCTGACGGAACCGACGCATCGGGAGCGGCGATATCGACCGTCCGGCTGGCGCTCGATTCGGGTTCCGGATCGCGGCCCCAATCCCATACCCTGCCCTTGACCCGCTCGTAATTCTGCAGCGGATCGTAGAGCACGCCTTCATCGAGGAAGCCGAGATCGCGCGCTTCGGCACGGCCCATGGCGGCCAGGAGGCTGAAGCCCGCGACATAGGCGTTGCGCCGTGCGGTCACCAATTGCGCCTGTGCGCTGAGCAGTTCCTGTTCGGCATTGAGCACGTCGAGGATCTGGCGGCTGCCGATCGAGTTCTCGGCGCGGACACCCTCGAGGCTGAGCGCTGCGGCTTCGACCGCCACTTGGCTGCTTTCGATCACTGCGAGCGAAGCCTGCCAGCTCGACCAGGCTGCACGAACCTGCGCGATGGTGTTGCGTTCTGCCGCGATCACCTGTTCCAGCGCTGCGGTTTCGCGGGCCTGCGCCTGGCGCTGACGCGCCGCGGGCAAGCCGCCCTGGAAGATCGGAATGCTGAAATTGACCCCGGCATTGGCCGTGGTTTCTTCCTGGACGACGTTGGTGGCGCCGCTGGCCAGCGTATTGAAATAGTCGGTGTAGTTCGCCCCGGCGAAGAGCGAGACGCGCGGCAACCGGCCCGCCCCTGCAACCTCGCTGTCGAAGCCGGCGGCATCGGCGCGTTCTTTCGCGGCGATCAGGTCGGGGTTGTTCGACAGGGCGATATCGACCGCCGTAGCCACATCGCTGGGCAGGTTGGGCAGCGGCGGCGGCGGCTGGAGGTCGTCGGGCGCTTCGCCGACCAGCTCGATATAGGTTTCGCGCGCGTTGATGAGGTTGGCCTGCGCGTTCCTGTAGTCGCCGCGGGCCAGCGCCAGTCGCGACTGCGATTGTGCGACGTCGGTCCGCGTCAGATCGCCGATCTCGAACCGGTCGCTGGTGGCCTGCAGATTGACCGTGAGGAATTCGACCTGGTTGCGCGACAGCGCCACCAGCGCCTGCGTGCGCAGGACATCCATGTAGGCTGCGACAACACGGCTGAAGATCGCGCTTTCAGTGGCGCGCAGCTCTGCTTGCCCTGCGGCCACGCGTTCTTCGGCAGCCTTCACCGCATTCCTGATCGCACCGCCCGAATAGACCGGCACGGTCAGTTCCGGCCCGACCTGCAACCGGCGATCGGGTGCGGTAAAGCTGTTGGGCGAGTTCTTGATGAATTCGATGTAGTTTCCGGACGCGCTTACGCCGGGGATACCGGGCGCTTCCTGGATCTGGACGTTTTCATCGGTCGCGCGCTGGTTGGCGCGCGCGGCGAGCAGCGAAGGGTTGTTGAGATAGGCTTCGGTGAGCGCTTCCTGCAGCGTATCGGCGTGCGCCGGAGCGGCCTGCGCCAGCGCGACCGCGCTGGCTCCCGAGACCAGGAAATATGCTACCCCTCCACGACGCATTCAGAAGCTCCAGCTTTGCGGCCGGTCGAATGCGCCGAGCCGCGGGATACCCATTTCGGCAAGCGGCAGCAGCGCCAGCGCCTTGCCCGATTTGCGGCCGGTGGCAAGGCGGGTAACGCCCCGATCGACCATGCCGGTAACGATCCGGCCGTTTTCGGCGACCAGTTTGGCGAGCGCCGGCGGGACGTGTTCGATTGCCCCGTCGACCAGGACCAGCGAGTAATCGCCGCGCTTGCTGCCATTGGCAGCCTTGTCCGGGGCGATCGTATCGAGAGTGCCGACCAGGGGTTCGACCAGCGCCGCGAGATAGCCGCTGCCCGCATCGATCACGAGCACCTTGTCCGCGGGGGTGGGCTGCGCCTCGGCCAGCATCGCGCCATGGAACAGCGGCGCGGGCAGGAAACCGCCGTCGGCCAGCCGGATGGCGCGGTCCATGTAGGCGGTTGCCTTCGAGCCTTCGGGGACGAAGTCCTCGCGCGGGAGCGTTCCCATGCGTTCGAGAACGAAGGTATCGTTCACACCGCTGGTGCGCAGCTGGCTGTCGATCATCGCCTTGCGGGCGGCAGCATAGTCGGGACGGGTCGTGGTCAGGGTCATGGTTGTTCCGCGAGCTGTATTACATCAATAACACGCTTATGCAAGCTCCGGTTGCCTTAGGCGTATGGCCGGGTGTGGCCAAGCGCTTTGACCGATGGCGGCTAACGCGCCTATCGGGGAGCGCAAATCTGCAACATGGGAATTTGCGGCGATGAGCGACATGACCGTCATCACGGAAAACGACGTAATCGAGAGCGTGGCGGACGCGCTCCAGTACATTTCTTACTACCATCCGATGGATTACATCCGCGCGCTCGGCGAAGCCTACGAGGCCGAGAAGGGTCCGGCGGCGAAGGATGCTATCGCGCAGATCCTGACCAACAGCCGCATGTGCGCCGAAGGCCATCGCCCGCTGTGCCAGGACACCGGAATCGTCAACGTGTTCGTCAAATGGGGACAGAACTGTCGTCTCGACAGCACGCAATCGTTGCAGGAAGTCGTCGATGAGGGCGTGCGCCGCGCCTACAACCATCCCGACAACAAACTGCGCGCCTCGATCCTTGCCGATCCCGCCTTCACCCGCCGCAACACGCGCGACAACACGCCCTGCGTCCTGTCGGTCGAAATGGTCCCGGGGAACCGGGTCGAGATCGACGTCGCGGCCAAGGGCGGCGGCAGCGAGAACAAGTCCAAGTTCAAGATGATGAACCCGAGCGACAATATCGTCGACTGGGTGATCGAACAGATTCCCTCGATGGGCGCGGGCTGGTGCCCCCCGGGGATGCTGGGCATCGGGATCGGTGGCACGGCGGAGCATTGCGTGAAGCTGGCGAAGCAGAGCCTGATGGATCCGATCGACATGGGCCAGCTCAAGCAGCGCGGCGCGCAGAACGATATCGAGCAATTGCGCATCGATATCTTCGATGCGGTCAATGCCATGGGCGTCGGTGCGCAGGGCCTTGGCGGACTGGCGACGGTACTCGACGTGAAAATACTCGATGCGCCCTGCCATGCCGCCGGCAAGCCCGTGGCGATGATTCCCAACTGCGCTGCCACGCGCCACGCGCATTTCACGCTCGACGGTTCGGGTCCGGCCTATCTCGAACCGCCCAGCCTCGACGATTATCCGCAGGTTACTTGGCAGCCCGACAGCGCGGCCAAGAGAGTCGATCTCAACGCGCTGACTGCCGAAGAGGTTGCCAGCTGGAACCACGGCGACCGCCTGCTGCTGTCGGGCAAGATGCTGACCGGGCGCGATGCGGCACACAAGCGGATCAACGACATGCTCGAGGCGGGCGAAGAGCTGCCGGTCGAGTTCAAGGGCCGCGCGATCTATTACGTCGGCCCGGTCGACCCGGTGATGGGCGAAGTCGTGGGGCCGGCCGGCCCGACCACGGCGACCCGGATGGACAAGTTCACCGAAATGATGCTCGACCTCGGGCTGCTCGCCATGATCGGGAAGGCGGAACGCGGCCATGATGCGGTCAATGCGATCAGCCGGTTCAAGGTTGCCTACCTCATGGCTACCGGCGGTGCGGCCTATCTGGTCAGCCGCGCGATCAAGGGCGCCGAAGTGGTGGCTTTCGAGGATCTGGGGATGGAAGCGATCTACGAATTCGCGGTTCAAGACATGCCCGTTACCGTGGCGGTCGATGCGGCGGGCAACAATGTCCACACGCTCGCCCCCGCCGAGTGGCGCCAGCGGATCGCGGCGGGCGAGTTCGAGCCCGCGGAATAGTTTCGCTGGTCGACCAACGGCGCAGTCCGTTCGACCGCCGCGCTGGCATCCAAGGACGCAAAGGGGCACATCGCAACGGTGCCAATCGATGAACGCCAGGTGAATCCCGAAGACGAACGCCTTTCCGGCAAGGTGGTCTTTGCCTCCATGGTCGGGGTGTGGCTGTGCTATTTCCTGCTCATCACGCTGCGCAGCGTGGTGGTCGGGCTCGACTTCCAGGATGAGCTGCTCTGGCGCCGTGCACTCGTCTGTGCGATCGGGGTGGCGGTGACCGGTCTCCTGTGGCTCGTCTTGCGGGTGGTCGAGAACCGCGCCCTCGGGATCAAGATCGCCGTCGCGCTGATCGCCGCGATGCCGGGGGCGATGATGATCGCGCAGGCAAATCGCTGGATCTTCGATTCGATCGAGGCGAAGGTCGAACAGCAGATGGGCAAGGAGCGCGGGATTGCGCTGCGCCGTGACGATGCCGGCAATCTGCTGATCGACCTGCCCCGCGCGCAGATCGGCGAGGACGTCGACCAGGCCGAGGAGGCGGTTCCGCAAAGCGTGCTGATTGCCCCTGCACCGACATCGCTCGACCAGTGGAAGATGACCTTCGATCTGGCGATCGGGCGCTACTTCCTGCTGCTTGCCTGGGCGGCGCTGTTTCTCGCCCTGCTCGCCGGCGCGCAGGCCCGGGCGGCGGAGCGCCGCGGCGAACGCTTCCGGACCGCGGCCAAGGCCGCCGAACTGCGCTCGCTACGTTATCAGGTGAACCCGCATTTCCTGTTCAATACGCTCAATTCGCTTTCGGCCCTCGTGATGACCGGCAAGACCGACCGGGCCGAACAGATGATCCAGACGATCTCGCGCTTCTACCGCCATAGCCTGGCCGACGATTCGACCGGGGACGTCAGCCTCGAGGATGAGATCGACCTGCAGGAACATTATCTCGAAATCGAGACGGTGCGCTTCCCGGAACGGCTGAAGGTGAAGGTCGACCTTCCTGCCGACCTCGCCCGGTTCAAGGTCCCGGGAATGATCCTGCAGCCGCTGGTGGAAAATTCGGTCAAATACGGCGTCTCGGCCTCGAGCCGGCCAGTAACGATCACGATTGCGGCGCGCGAGGAATACGGTCGCCTGGTGCTCACCGTCAGTGACGACGGACCCGGCACCGCCGGCCATCACGGCTTCGGTATCGGCCTTGCCAATGTGCGGGACCGGATCGAGGCCCGGTTCGGGAATGCCGCCACGATCGTGTCCGGACCATCGCTGACCGGATACGAAACCGAGCTGAGGATACCGATGGTGAAACATGGCTGACGAATCCGACGACAAACTGCGCACGCTTATCGTCGATGACGAACCGCTGGCGGTCGAACGGATGCAGGTTATCTGCGCCAAGATCGACGCGTTGCAAGTGGTCGGCACCGCCAGCGACGGGGCGCAGGCGCTGCGCCTGATCGGGGCGCTCGAGCCCGATCTGGTGCTGCTCGACATGACCATGCCCGAGGTGGACGGAATCTCGGTAGCCAAGGCGCTGACCAGGGAAGCGCACCGGCCGGCGATCGTATTCGTCACCGCGCATGACAATTATGCGGTCGAGGCTTTCGATCTCGAGGCGGTCGATTACGTGCTCAAGCCGGTCAAGCCCGAACGGCTGGAACGCGCCGTGGCCCGCGCACTGGCGCGGCGCGGCGATGCCGAACGCAGCGACAGCGAATGGCTCGAAGAATTATGGATCCCGCATCGCAGCGAGCTCATCCGCATTGCGACTTCGGAAGTCGGGCGAATAGATGCCGAACGCGATTACGTCCGCCTGCATGTCGGCGAAGGCGATGCGGCGCGCACCTATTTACTCCTGCAGACGATCGCCGGCCTCGAGGAGCGGCTGGACCCGGCGAAGTTCATCCGGATTCACCGCTCGACGATCCTGCGCAAGGACCGCATCACTGGCCTGCGCCACGATGGGCTCGGCGTGTGGTCGGTCGAACTGGACGAGGGAGAAGCCTTGCGTATCGGGCGGACCTACCTGCCCAAGGTGAAGGCTATGGCGGGCCGGTAGGTTCATCGCGCCGCATCTGGCTGCCGACATACAGCTGGCGCGAAAAGAACCCCGGCCGGGGGACTGCATCCGGCCGGGGCTCAAAGGTGGGCGAACTTGGGGTATCAGCCGCCCAAGGCGTGGTCGCTTACGAGGGAAGCGAATTGCGCCCCCGCGTCTGCCTTCGCCTTTTCGAAACAGGCCCGGGTCGCCCGGTCGAGCTGAAGATTACGTGTGCCACCGCGGGTGTGGCCGCAGACATTGCGGGCAGCGCGGTCGATGCGCTGCGAGAGCTGCTTCTGGCCCTCGGGGCTCGCGAGGTTGAGGTCGCTATAGGTGACACGCACGGACTCGGCCTGAGCGGCGGTTGCGGACAGCGCCAGACCGGCGGCGGCGAGCGTTGCGAAAAGCGTTTTCATGGTTCCATCTCCAGGTCTGCAGCGAGCCCCGATCAATAGAGGGGGAGAGGCTCGCTGCACGAACTGTATTGCACGGCTACACCAGTAATCGCACGCGCCCCTCGACGGGCGGCGGTGTGATTGGACCGGGTGCGCAGTCGGCCCGACCAATGGCATTTGGCAATCGGCATACGACAGGGGTAAGACGCTCGTCGTATGCTGCTCGGGATCCTCTTCGTTCTGGGAATGGCCAATTTTGCCATGCACAAGGCGATGCTCGAGTCGAATCACCCCGTTCTGGACAGCCTGCCCGCGGCTTTCCGCGCGGGTGGCGGTCGGATTTCGCTCGCGCTCGAGTTCCTGATCCTGCTGCTGGCAATGCTGCTGGCCGCGCACGACTGGCCCGCCGCTGCGTGGATCTATGCATTCTACAGCGTTCTCAATGGCGTCACCGCCTGGTTGCTGCTCAACCACCGCATCTGACCGCGGGAACCGCAGGCCGTGTCCGGCGCTTGGTCGGCATGAGCCCTTCCGCATCCTGGCTGGTCGTGAACGAGCGCAGCGGCAGCAACAGCGAAGCCGCGCTCCGCGAGCTGGAAGCCTCGCTGGCCAGGCATGGGCTGGGTGTGGCGCGGACCACCGAATTTCCCGCACAGGAGCTTCCCACGCGCAGCGATCTGGAAGCCGCCGGGGTTTCGCAGCTCATCGTGTTTACCGGTGACGGCACGCTGAATGCGGTGATCGACGCCGTGTCCGGTTGGGCCGGGGCCGTGCTGGTCCTTCCCGGCGGGACGATGAACCTGTTGAGCGGCCGCCTGCATGGCGAAGACACACCCTGCGATGCCATTCTGGAGCGGATCGCCCGCGGGGCCTTCCGTCCGGTCCGTCCCGCGATGGCTGCCTGTGCGGCCGGGCGGGCGCATGCGGGCCTGCTGGTCGGGCCCGGTACGGCCTGGGCCGGGGTACGTGAAGCCATGCGCGATTTCGATGTCGCCGGCCTGGCGCAGGGCGCCGGCGAAGCGCTAGCCGAAACCACCGGCGGATCCCGGGTGCGGATGGCCGATCCGGCAATCGGCGACCAGAACGGATATCCGCTTATCGAACTCACCCCCAGTCACCGCGGGTTGCAGGTAGACGGTTTCCTGCTCGAGAATGCCGCCGAATTCCTGCAGCAAAGCTTTGCCGTTCTGCGCCGGCGGTTCCGGGAAGGTCCGCACGAGCGGCTGGGCCTGCTCGACTGTCTGACCATCGAAAACTGCGCGGCCGAACCGCTGCAATTGCTGATCGATGGCGAACCGGCCAGCCTCGGTCCGCGGGCCGAATTCTCGGTGGCTGAGTGCCCCGTCGATCTGCTAGCGACCGCCCATGGCTACTGACACGCGGCGGATATTCCACCTCTCCGACATCCATTTCGGCCTCGAAAACACCCGGGCGCTCGATTGGGTGAAGCAGGAGATTGCCGAGAAACAGCCCGATGCCGTGGCAATTACCGGCGATCTGACGATGCGCGCGCGTCACCGCGAGTTTGCTGCCGCGACGCAGTGGATCAATTCGCTCGACGCGCCGGTGACTGTCGAGGTGGGCAATCACGACATGCCTTATTTCAACCTGATCGAACGCTTCTTCTCCCCTTACGAGCGGTTTCGCGGGATGAAGGAGAAGGTCGAACGGGAACTCGATCTCGGCGCGCTGGCGATCGTCCCGCTGAAGACTGCCGTGCGCATGCAGCCTCGGCTCAACTGGTCGAAAGGATGGGTGAGCCAGCGCGCGCTCGATCGTTGCCTGGCCGCCCTCGACGCGTTGCCGAAAGGGATCCAGGCGCTGGTCGCGGTCCACCATCCATTGCGCGAAGTCGGAACCCAGGGGACCGCTCTGACGAAGCACGGCGACCTTGCGCTGCGCGAATTGGCCAAGCGCAATGTAACCGCTGTTCTTTCAGGCCATGTCCATGATGCTTTCGACATCATGGAGGATACGAGCGAAGGGCCGGTGCGGATGATCGGTGCGGGAACGCTGTCGCAGCGCACTCGCTCCACGCCGCCCAGCTTCAACGAAATCGAATGGGACGGCCGCAAGCTGACCGTCTGCGTGCGCAATCTGCAGCAGGTCGATACGCGCGACATGCAGATCGACGATGTCCCCGAAAATGCCCTCCCGCCGCGCAGCGAGGGCGAACCCGTGGCCCCGGTGCGCCAGGTCCCGAGGGTCGATCCCCCCGTCCACTGAGCCAGGCGCGTTAACCAGCCCCGCTAAGCCAATCCGGAACCGGACCGGCAACCCCTGTTGCATAGGCACCGCGTCTACTTGCTGCAGGACAGGGGAAAGCGATGGAACTGGTAAAGGCATTGCCGCTTGGCGCGATACTGACTTTCGTGGTCGCGCTGCTGATCGGCTCGCAAGGGTCGAAGGGCGGCCAGCTCGCCATCTTTCGCGCGGAAATCTACCAGTTCGACTTCTGGTGGTCGTGGCCATTGTTCCTCGCGGGAACCGGGCTGGCCTGGGGAATCATGACGCTGCAGCGCTAGCGCTGCACATACGAAAGAGGCGGCTCCTTCCGGAACCGCCCCACTCGGTGATCGATAAGATCGGGTAAGCTTAGCGCTTCGAGAACTGGAAGCTACGGCGGGCCTTGGCGCGGCCGTACTTCTTACGCTCGACCACGCGGCTGTCGCGGGTCAGGAAGCCTGCCGCCTTGACGGTGCTGCGCAGCGCGGGCTCGTATTTGGTGAGCGCCTGCGAAATGCCGTGCTTCACCGCGCCGGCCTGGCCCGACAGACCGCCGCCGCGCACGGTGGCAATGACGTCGTACTGACCCTGGCGGTCGGTGATGGTGAAGGGCTGGTCGATGATCAGCCGCAGCGTCGGACGTGCGAAATACACTTCCTGGTCCTTGCCGTTGATGATGACCTTGCCGCTGCCCGGCTTGAGCCAGACGCGGGCGGTGGCGTCCTTACGGCGACCGGTCGCGTAGGCACGGCCTTCCTTGTCCAGTTCCTGCTCGCGCAGCGGAACCTGGGCGGTTTCGGCGATCTGCGCCGCGTCACCTTCGGGAGCGTTGCCGGCGATGTCCTTCAGATCGGCGAGATCCGAGACGGTTTCGTTCTTGGTTTCGTCGGCCATTATGCGACAACCTTGTTCTTGCGGTTCATCGAGGCAACGTCGAGCTTTTCGGGCTTCTGGCCGTCATAGGGGTGCTCGGTGCCGGCGAATACGTGCAGCGCGCGCATCTGCGCACGGCCGAGCGGGCCGCGCGGAATCATGCGCTCGACAGCCTTTTCGAGCACGCGCTCGGGAAACTTGCCTTCCAGCACCTTCGCCGGAGTGGTTTCCTTGATGCCGCCCGGGTGACCGGTGTGCTTGTAATAGATCTTGTCGGTGAGCTTCTTGCCGGTGAACTTCACCTTGTCGGCATTGATCACGACGACGTGGTCGCCGCAATCGACATGCGGGGTGTAGCTCGGCTTGTGCTTGCCGCGCAGATGGTTGGCGATGATCGCCGCGACACGGCCGACGACGAGACCTTCGGCGTCGATGATGTGCCACTTCTTTTCGACCTCGGCCGGTTTGATCGACCGGGTGATCTTCGTAAGAGCCTTCATGGCTGATTTCCGTTCTTAGTGTTCGTGCCGCGTCTTGAGAAAGGCGACGGCGTCAATCGGCGAATCCGAACGAGCGAACTCGCGAAGCGCGCGGCAAATGGCGCCTGATCGCCTTTCAGTCAAGCGTTTCCGCGTGTCTCGCGGGAGGTAAAATAGCACCACCCACTATTCAGAGGAGCCGCAGCGTCCAGATTTCGTGCGACGGCCGCACATCATCGCCGATCCGGGTGACGATGCGCCGTTCGAACCGGTCTAGCAGGCCGTCGTCGCGCGCGGTCGCTTCCAGCGTCACGCGCACTTCACCCGTGAGCGCGTCGGGCAGCGCGAGAGCGCGCCGGTCCGTGGCCCGCCCCGGTCTGGGAAAGAACAGGTCGGGCGGCGGATCGGCAAAGACCGTATCGGCCGATCGCGCAAGGCGGTTGAGGTACCTCTTGGCATCCTCAAGCTCGCCCGATGATCGGCCCGTCTGCTCGAGGATCGATATCGCGGCTGCAACCGCGGCAGCGGCGTCTGCACCGCCGCCAGCCCGCCCGGCTTTGACGATCCGGCCCTGCCGGTCGATCTGCGCTGGGAAGGGTCCCGCATCCTGCCGATTGCGTTCGATCTCGGCGATCGGTTCGAGAACCGCAGGGGCCGAGACGACGCACGAAACCTGTTCGCCGATCGCCTTTAAGCCGTTGCGGTCCTCTAGGAAGCGGCCATCCCATTCGCGGATCACGCGCACTGCCTGCCCGCCTTTCAGTCCGCGTTCGAGCTCGCGCTGCAACCGGAAAGGCCCCGACGGGACGATGATACCGCCGGTTTGTGCGATGGCCGATATCGGCAGGCCCGAAGCGGCGGTGGCAGCGGCCATGCCGAGCTGCCCAAGAAATGCGCGTCTGTTGCCTGTGGTCATCCCGCCCCCTTCGCATAGCACCCGGGCATGCCCGGGGTCACGCGCCGTAGCCCCCGCAGCGACGCGTGATTTCCTTGTTATTGCGAATGGATCTCACGAGCGCAAGCGCTGTGCGCTCGCGCTGCGACTATGCGGTGCGCCGACCCAGAATATGCGCGCCCCAGGCAAAGCTGGCGACCAGCAGCGCACCTACGACCTGGTGCGCCACGGCAACCCATAGCGCCACGCCAGTCCATACGGTGGCAACGCCGAGCACGATCTGGATGCCGAAGGCGGTATGGATTGCAACCGAAGCCTGCCGCACGAGCGGTTTGACGCGCCGCGCCATCACCACCAGCGCAATGACTGCAATCCAGGCCCACCACCGATGGAGGAAGTGAAGCAGGAACGGGTCGTGCGTCACGGCCCAGGCAAGGCCGCGCGACCGGTCGTATTCCGGGACGAGCTGTCCTTGCATAAGCGGCCAGGTATCGGATGCCAGACCGGCGTTGAGTCCGGCAACCCAGGCCCCCAGCAGCAGCTGGACGAACAGGATCGCGCCCACCCAGCTGGCGGTACCGGTCCAGCGTGCGGGCCGCGAAGCGCCGGTCGCCAGCTGCCGCAGGTCCAACGCCGTCCAGATCAGTCCGCCCAAGGTGAACAGTGCGGTGAGCAAGTGGATCGAAAGCCAGAAGTGGCTCACATCGGTCATCGTCCCCGCCAGGCCGCTGCGAACCATGAACCAGCCGAAAACGCCCTGCAGCCCGCCGAGGGCCAGCAGCGCGACCAGCCGGCCCTTGTAACCCTGCGGAATGGCGCCGCGGATCCAGCACCACGCGAGCGGGACCGCGAATGCCAGGCCAATCAGCCGGCCGAGCAGCCGATGGAACCATTCCCAGAAGAAGATGAACTTGAATGCCGCAAGGTCCATCCCGGCTGGCCCGGTGACCGTCTGGTATTCGCCGGTGGTCTGATAGAGAGCGAACTCGGCCTGCCAGGCCGCCTCGGAGAGCGGCGGGATGGCGCCCGTTATCGGTTTCCATTGCGTGATCGACAGCCCGCTCTCGGTCAGACGGGTTATCCCCCCCACCGCAACCATCAGAACGACGAGGAAAGCGACGATCATCAGCCAGTTGGCAAGTGCGACAGGACGCGTGGGTTTGCTCGAGTGCGACATATGCCGTCTGTGATTTGCGACACTCCGGGGCGCAAGTGCAAAACGGGCAAGCGCCACACAGCTCGTTGCAAGTACGCAAACGCCGTGCTTGCGCGGTTTCGCTTGTAATAAGATACAACATCACATAGCTGCCACAACATGTTCCAGCGTGCCACCTTGCCGATTCGTCGCAGGCTCGACCGTGCGGGTATCTTCCTGTCGGGTGCCTGCGCGATCCACTGTGTGCTTTCGATCCTGCTGGTATCGGGCCTCGGGCTTGGCGGCGAATTCCTGCTCGCGCCCGAATTCCACCGCGTCGGCCTGCTGCTCGCGACCGTGATTGCCGCGGTGGCGATCGGCTGGGGCGCGTTGCGGCACCGCATGGCGATGCCGTTCGTCATTGCCATGACCGGGCTGACCTTCATGGGCGGCGCGCTGGCCGTACCGCATGGCTACAAGGAAGCCGTGCTGACGATTATCGGCGTGGCGCTGGTATCGCTCGGCCATGTGCTCAACTTGCGCCATGTCCATTCCCCCGCTTGCAAGGAGCGCTGCGGCGACTAAGTCGGGGCGCATGATTTCCCTGACAGTCAATGGCGATACCCGCCGTACCGCCGCTTCCACCATCGCCGAACTGGTTCGCGAACTCGACCTTGATCCCGCCAAGGTCGCAGTCGAGCGCAATGGCACGATCGCGCCGCGCAGCGAACTTGCCGCCATCGGGATCGCCGATGGTGACACGCTGGAAATCGTCCATTTCGTCGGCGGCGGACAGGACGACGATAGCTGGAGCGTCGCCGGGCGGCGTTTCTCGAGCCGGCTGATCGTCGGAACGGGCAAATACGCGGATTTTGAACAGAACGCCGCGGCGCTCGAGGCATCGGGGGCCGAAATCGTCACCGTGGCGGTCCGCCGGGTCAATGTCAGCGATCCCAAGGCCCCGATGCTGACCGATTATATCGATCCGAAGAAAGTGACTTATCTGCCCAACACTGCAGGCTGCTTCACCGGCGAGGAAGCGGTCCGCACCTTGCGGTTGGCGCGCGAAGCGGGCGGCTGGGATCTGGTCAAGCTGGAAGTGCTCGGCGAAGCGCGCACCCTGTATCCCGACATGCGCGAAACGCTGGTGGCGACCGAAACGCTCGCCAAGGAGGGCTTCCTGCCGATGGTCTATTGCGCCGACGACCCGATCGCGGCCAAGCAGCTCGAGGATGCAGGTGCGGTGGCAGTGATGCCGCTGGGCGCTCCGATCGGGTCGGGGCTGGGCATCCAGAACCGGGTAACGATTCGCCTGATCAAGGAAGGCGCCAACGTTCCGGTGCTGGTCGATGCCGGCGTGGGCACGGCATCGGACGCGGCCGTGGCTATGGAATTGGGCTGCGACGGGGTGCTGATGAACACCGCCATTGCCGAGGCCAAGGATCCGATCCGCATGGCGCGGGCAATGAAACTGGCGGTTGCCGCCGGCCGCGATGCCTATCTTGCCGGGCGCATGGCGACCCGCAAATATGCGGATCCCTCGAGCCCGCTGGCAGGCCTTATCTGACGCACGGACTGCGCGCTTACGGCTTCTTAACCATCTTTGGACACACTCGCTGGGCAACAGGGGAGTGCCGTGATGGCCACTACGCAAACTGCATCGCCGACGATCGCTGAACTGCGCGAGTTCGCCGGCTTCACCGCTGCCGAACAACGCTACATCCGCCGCAGCCTCGATATCGGCCTCGGCCGCTGCGACGCCTTTCGCGTGTGGGGCCGCGACCCGGGCGAAAACGCTGCGATACGCCGCCAGTATGTCGCCTATCGCGAGCTCTCCGCGCTGCGTCAGTCGCTGCCCGTCGATTCGGGGTTCGACAGCATCGAAGGGTTCCTGGGCAAGCTCACCCGGGTCGCCGCGTTCGATCTCGCGCAGGAGCGGATCGAGTGTTTTTCCGCCTTCCGCTTTCTTTACGAGCGGCTGGTGTCCGCGGCTTCGCGGCCTTGGCTACCCAGCGCGTTCTGTGCAGCAGCGGCATTGCCGCAAATCCGGCCCGAACGGCGCAAGATGCTGCTCCAATCGCTCAGCGAGGCGGCCGCTACTGCGCCGCGATGGAGCGACCGCGCGCCAAGTTTCTATCCCGAATATATCGAGGAAGCCGCCGCCTAGCTGCGGTAATGTTTTTCCAGCCGTTCGCCGTAGCGGTCCTTGATCTTGTGCCGGCGGATTTTCATCGAGGGAGTCATCTCCTCGTTCTCGATCGTGAACGGTTCATCGGCGAAGGAGAACTGCCGCACCTTCTCGACGACTGACAGGTCCTTGTTCACCCGGTCGACCGCAGCGCGCACCGCATTGCGGTATTCGGGCAGTTCCTGCAGCTGCTTGCAGTCGAACTGCTTGCCCTGCGCACGGCACCATTCGAGCGTCCATTCGGCATCGGGAACGATGAGCCCGACGACATAGGGCTTCTTGTCGCCGACCACCATCGCTTGCCCGATCTCGGGCTGCAGCGTCAGCATGCCTTCGACCTTCTGCGGGGCGATATTGTCGCCCTTGTCGTTGACGATCATGTCCTTCTTGCGATCGGTAATCACGATCCGTCCCCTGTCGTCGATATGACCGATGTCGCCGGTGTGCAGCCAGCCATCCTTGATGGTGCGCTCGGTCTCGGCGTCGTTCTGCCAATAGCCGTGCATGACCAGCTCGCCGCGGACGAGGATTTCACCATCGTCGGCGATGCGCGTTTCCACACCGCGCATGGCCGGCCCAACCGTGTCCATCGCAATGCCCGCCGCGGGGCGGTTGCAACTGATGACGGGGCCGGCTTCGGTCTGCCCGTACCCCTGCAGCACGGTCAGCCCCATTGCTTCGAAGAAGACGCCGACTTCGGGGTTGAGCGGAGCGCCGCCCGACACCATGGCCTTGATCCTTCCGCCGAAGCGCTGGCGGATCTTGGGCCTCAGCAAGCGGCCGACCGCCATGTCCTTGAGCCCGTCTCCGAACTTGGGATCGTCCGCCACGCGGCGCTCGGCAACTTCGAGCGCGGTGTTCATCAGCTTTTCGGCGACGCCGCCCTGCTTCTGGATCTGTTTCATGATCCGGGTCCGCAAGACCTCGAACAGGCGCGGGACGACAACCATGATCGTGGGGCGGGTTTCCTCGATATTGCTGGCGAGCTTCTCGAGCCCTTCGGCGTAATAGATCTGCGCGCCGACACCGATCGGCAGGAACTGCCCGCCGCTGTGTTCATAGGCATGGCTGAGCGGGAGGAAGGACAGGAACCGTTCGTCGCGGTCGAT
>Ga0114911_1000751_pt1 | contig 19127 bp, 17 predicted proteins | sample MalvireepMed_904_FD_89688 | JGI IMG/M metagenome (GOLD analysis project Ga0114911, IMG submission 89688) | Marine viral communities from the Global Malaspina Expedition - Malaspina viral metaG DeepMed_904 | ecosystem: Environmental > Aquatic > Marine > Oceanic | place: Mediterranean Sea...
AATGGTGGTGCCTGGAGGGAGCTGTTTGGCCAGGGAGGGCCAAACTAACAGCGGCCATGGATGGCTTGAGCGGTCCCGGAAGGCACCACCATTGCACCGCGTCTCGGATACGGAGCACCGAACGCAGGAACAACAAAGGTCTCTGGGGTCCTGCCGGCAAGCTTCGCTTGCCTTTCGCGGGCGGGGCCCGCTCCCACAAGGACCGCTCCCTACAGAGCCTGCTGCCTTCAGATGGCGCAGGTCTGCACACCGGTCGTGCACAATATTGGTGACTTCGGCCTAATTCGTGCACGCCAATAGTGCAAAATAGACGTCTCCGCACATCTTTACCCTCCCAATGCCCCGTTTTCTGGCGCTCCCTGTCCTGGCCCGATTCTTGTATGCCCTTAGCCGGTGCAATTCCGGCGGGCTGCTTCCCGCTGGTGCAATCCGGGCCGTTCGCGGCCGCGAGGACTAGGGACCTATAGCTATGAAAATGATCACGGCGGTAATCAAACCGTTCAAAGTGGATGACGTACGCGACGCCCTGGCGCAGATCGGCGTTCAGGGCATGACCGTCACCGAGGTAAAGGGCTTCGGCCGTCAGAAGGGCCACACCGAGCTCTATCGGGGCGCCGAGTACGTGGTGGACTTCGTGCCCAAGGTGAAGCTGGAGCTGGCGGTGGTGGACGAGCGCGTCGACCAGGCCGTGGAAGCCATCGCCCAGGCGGCCAGCAGCGGCAAGATCGGCGACGGCAAGATCTTCATCACCGCGCTGGAGCAGGCCCTGCGTATCCGCACCGGTGAAACCGACAACGACGCCCTGTAAGGAGGCCCCATGCGATATCTGATTGCGGGCCTGCTGGCCCTGACGCCGTCTCTGGCGCTGGCGGACACCCTGGATAAAAGCGACAGCGCCTGGATTCTCACCGCCACCGCGCTGGTGCTGTTCATGACCCTGCCGGGTCTGGCGCTGTTCTACGGCGGCCTGGTGCGTAACAAGAACGTGCTGTCGGTGCTGATGCAGTGTTTCGCCATCGCCTGCGCGGTGTCGCTGGTGTGGCTGGTGGTGGGCTACTCCCTGGCGTTTTCCGACGGTGGCGCGGCCAACGCCTGGATCGGCGGTTTCAGCCATGTGTTCTTCGACGGCATCGGCCGCGACACGCTGGAGGGCAACCTGCCCAAGAGCCTGCACGGTCTGTTCCAGATGACCTTCGCGATCATTACCCCGGCGCTGATTGTCGGCGCCTTCGCCGAGCGCATGCGCTTCGGCGCCATGCTGGCGTTTTCGGTGCTGTGGGTGCTGGGTGTGTACGTGCCGATCTGTCACTGGGTGTGGGGCGGCGGCTGGCTCGCCGAACTGGGCCTGTACGACTTCGCCGGCGGCACCGTGGTGCACATCACCGCCGGTGTGGCGGCGCTGGTGGCGGCGGTGGTGCTGGGCCGCCGTCAGGACTGGCCCGGCCAGGCCATGAAGCCGCACAACATGACCATGACGGTGATGGGCGCCGGCATGCTGTGGGTGGGCTGGTTCGGCTTTAACGGCGGCTCCGCCCTGGCCGCCGACGGCAACGCCTCCATGGCCATGCTGGTGACTCATATTTCCGCCGCCGCCGGCTCCCTGGCCTGGGTGACGCTGGAAGCGGTCAAGTTCGGCAAGCCCTCGGCGCTGGGCATCGCCACCGGCATGGTGGCCGGCCTGGGCACCATCACCCCGGCGTCCGGCTTTGTCGGCCCCGGCGGCGCGCTGCTGATCGGTCTGGCCGCCGGCGTGATCTGTTTCTATATGGTGCTGGTGGTCAAGCAGAAGTGGCGCATCGACGATTCCCTGGACGTGTTCCCGGTGCACGGCATCGGCGGTGTGCTGGGCACGCTGCTGGCCGGCGTGTTCGCCTCCACGGAGCTGGGCGTGTTCTCCGGCTACGGCTTCGCCAAGCCGGAATACGGCATGCTCGAGCAGGTGGGCGTGCAGGCGCTGGGCGTGGTCGCCACCTTCGTGTACACCGGGGTGGTCACCTTCGTGCTGCTCAAGCTGGTGGGCCTGTTCACGCCGCTGCGGGTGACCGCCGAGGAAGAGAGCCAGGGTCTGGATATCGCGCTGCACGAAGAGCGCGGCTACGACATCTAACGGCTTTGTAGGAGTGGGCCTCGCCCGCGAAAGGGTGGCTTTAGCCGCCCGGCAGGATACCAGAGACGTTTTTTGTGCTGCCGTCACAAAGGCCTCTGGAATCCTGCCGGCCGGCTTTGCCGGCCTTTCGCTTGCAAGCAAGCTCCCACAGGCCACTCCCACAAGAGTGCCGTCTGACCGTTTGGCCCGGCTTGACCTCTGCCGGGTCATTGTCAGGGCAGGGGGCTTTGTATAAGGTACAGGAAAGTTTCGAACGCTCGTTTGAATATCGCTCAGGCGAATCGAGCGGCCCATTGACCCGGGCGTCGAGACCATCGCAACCAAGGAGATAACAATGAGCCTGGAATTTTTGTCCGACGAGTGGTTTGCAAAGGTTAAGGAAATCCGTGATTCCGCCGGTGACGTGGAAGCGCCCGCGGCGCTCGCGGACCTGGTGATCAACATCACCGTGAAAACCGATGACGGCGAGAAGCACATGGCGATGGCCGGTGGCATGATCGAGGAAGGTCACCACGACGACGCGCCCACCACGCTGATCCTGCCCGCCGATCTGGCCAAGCGCATCTTCATCGAAGGCGACCAGTCCGCCGGCATGCAGGGCTTCATGAGCGGCCAGATCAAGATCGAAGGCGACATGAGCAAGCTGATGGCGCTGCAGTCCGCCCAGCCCACCGACGAGCAGAAGCAGCTGATGAAGCAGATCCAGGACATTACCGCCTGAACCTGCTTTCTTCATCTCTCTCGGTGAATGACAATGCCCGCCCCGTGCGGGCATTGTCGTTTTTGCGCCGCGCGGTTGGGCGCGGGCCGGGTTATCCGCTATCCTCTCAGCCCCGAAAGCGGGTGTTTCCCCGCATGGCGAGACCCGAGAGACAGTGAGTGAACAGCGTCGGTGAATTCCAGAGTGCCCGCGATTACCTGAACGACAGCGCCCGCTTCGGCGGTTTGCTGGAGGGTTATCGTCCCCGCGAGGCGCAGCTGCGCATGGCGGACGCGGTGGCCGAGGCCATCGAGGCCCGCGGCACCCTGCTGGTGGAAGCGGAAACCGGCACCGGCAAGACGCTCGCCTATCTGCTGCCGGCGTTGCTGTCCGACGGCCCGACGCTGGTGTCCACCGGCACCAAAAGCCTGCAGGACCAGCTGTTCTTCAAGGACCTGCCCATGGTCCTCAAGGTGCTGGGCATGGCCCGCAAGGCGGCCCTGCTGAAAGGCCGCGCCAACTACCTGTGCCCCTACCGCCTGGAGCTGCACCAGGAAGAAGCCCGTTTTCTCACCCGGGAAACCGCCGAGCAGATGCAGGTGGTGGCCCACTGGGCCGGGCGCACCCGCACCGGTGATATCGCCGAGCTGAAGCAGTTGCCCGAGGACGCGCCCGTGTGGCCCTGGGTGACCAGCACCGCGGACAACTGCCTGGGCACCGAATGCCCGAAATACAGCGAATGCCCGTTGATGAACGCACGCAAGGAAGCCCAGGAGGCGGACCTGGTGGTGGTCAATCACCATCTGTTCTTCGCCGACGCGGCGCTGCGCGGCGAGGGCGTTTCCGAGTTGCTGCCCAGCGCCAATACCGTGATCTTCGACGAGGCCCACCAGTTGCCGGAGATCGCCGCCAACTTTTTCGGCGACTCCCTGAGCACGCGCCAGGTGCAGGAGCTGGGCCGCGACGCGCTGTCCGAGGCGGCCCATTCGGCGCTGGATCTGGCCGCCCTCAACCAGACCGTGGCGGCGGTGGACAAGGCCTGCCAGGACCTGCGGCTGAGCCTGGGCGAAGCGGAGCGGCGCGCGCCCTGGTCCGAGGTGCAGGACACGCCGGCGGTGGTGGAAGCCGGCACGGCGCTGCTGGATGCGCTGGTGGACCTGGAGGCCTCCCTGGCGCCGCAGGCGAAAACCAGCCGCGGGCTGGACGCCTGCGCCCGGCGCGCCGCCGAGCAAGTGATCACCCTGAAGACCATTCTCGACGGCTCGGCGCCCAACCGGGTGTACTGGTTCGAGACCTTCAAGCGCACCCTGGTGCTGCACAGCACGCCGCTGTCGGTGGCGGCGCAACTGCGCGCCCAGCGCGAGAAGCACCCCTGCACCTGGATTCTCACCTCCGCCACCTTGTCGGTGGCCGGCCGCTTCGAGCATTTGCAGAAGCGGCTGGGCCTGGAGGAGGCGGACACCCTGCGCCTGGAAAGCCCGTTCGATTTCAAACGCCAGGCGGTGTTCTATGTGCCCGAAGGCATGCCGGCGCCGTCCTCGCCGGACTACACCGCCACCCTCACCAAGGCGATGATTCCGGTGATCCGCGCCGCCGGCGGCCGTACCTTCTTTCTGTTCACCAGCCACCGGGCCCTGCGCGAGGCCGCCGGCCTGCTGCGCCAGGCGCAGCTCGAGTACCCGCTGCTGGTGCAGGGCGAGGCCGGCCGCCGCGAGCTGCTGGACAACTTCCGCAGCCTCGGCAACGCGGTGCTGCTGGGCACCAGCAGTTTCTGGGAAGGCATCGACGTGCGCGGCGAAACCCTCAGTTGTGTGATAATCGACAAGTTACCGTTCGGCTCCCCGGGGGACCCGGTGGCGGCGGCGCGCATCGAGCACATCAACAGCAGCGGCGGTAACGCCTTCCGCGATTACCAGCTGCCCCAGGCGGTGCTGGCGTTGCGCCAGGGCGCCGGCCGGTTGATCCGCGACCCCAGCGACACCGGGCTGCTGGTGGTGGGCGATCCGCGTCTGATCACCAAAGGCTACGGGCGCCTGTTTCTGGACAGCCTGCCGGGCATGACCCGCACCCGTAAGGCCGAGGTCGTGCAACGGTTTTTCACCTACATTGCCAATCGCGAGCACCTTCAATGACCTGCATTCTGGCCCTTGAAACCGCCACCGACGCCTGCTCCGTGGCGCTCTACCGTAACGGCGACATCCAGGAGCGTTTCGAACCCGGCGCGCGGCGCCAGACCGAGCGCATTCTGCCGCTGGTGGACGAGCTGCTGGCGGAAGCCGGGGTGACGCTGGCGGCGGTGGACGCGCTGGCGTTCGGCCACGGGCCGGGCGCCTTCACCGGGGTGCGGGTGGCCACCTCGGTGGTGCAGGGCCTGGCCTTCGCCCGCGACCTGCCGGTGGCCGGCGTGTCCACCCTGGCGGCCTGCGCCCTGGCGGCGTTCGACCGCTACCCGCACCGCTCCCGCGTGCTGGCCGCGTTCGACGCGCGCATGGGCGAGCTCTATCTGGGTGCGTATCAATGCGGCCCGGACGGCGTGGTGCCGCTGCTCGCCGATGGCCTGTTCGACCCGGACGCGGTGCCGGAACTGGACGGCGACGACTGGCTGCTGGCCGGCTCCGGCGCCGTCTATCGCGAACAGATCGCGGCCCGCGTGCGGCTGGCGGAGGTGGACGCCGAGGTGGCGCCCCGCGCCGGCGCCGTGGCCCGCCTGGCACTGCCGATGGTGGCGCAGGGCCGCACCGTGCCGGCGGAACAGGCGCAACCGGTTTATCTGCGCGACCGTGTCGTGAATTAAGCCGCCGGAGCGCGGCACAAAAAAGGGAGAGTAATCGCGATGATCCATTGGGACCTGCCGGACGTGCACCAGATCGAAGTGGTGGTGGCGCCGGAATCCATCGACGTGCTCGGCCACGTCAACAACACCGAATACCTGCGTTATATGGAAAAGATCGCCTGGCAGCACACCCAGGTGCTGGGCCTGGGCTGGGACGAGTACCAGCGGCTCAACCGCTGCATGGTGGCGCGGCGCACCGAGGTGGACTATCTGGCGCCGGCGTTCGAAGGCGAAAAACTGCTGATCGGCACCTGGATCGTCGACAACGACCAGCGCATCAGCATCACCCGCCGCTACCAGATCGTGCGCGAAAGCGACGGCGTAACCCTGCTGCGCGGACGCACCAAGTGGGTGTGCGTGGCGCTGGACTCGGGCAAACCCCGGCGCATGCCCCCGGAATTTCTGACCGGCTACCGGCCCACGGCGCAGGAATCCGTTTGAATGGATAATGTCCAGGCGTTGATTCTGGCCCTGGTTCAGGGCCTCACCGAGTTCCTGCCGATCTCCAGCTCGGCGCATTTGATCCTGCCCGCGCAGATGTTCGGCTGGCCGGATCAGGGCCTGGCGTTCGACGTGGCGGTGCACCTGGGCACGCTGCTGGCGGTGGTGGCCTACTACCGCCGGGATCTCTGGGCGATGACCCGGGGCGCCGGCGACGGCGTCATGCAGCGGCGCATGAACCCGGATCTGCGTCTCGGCCTGCTGGTGGTGCTGGCCACGGTGCCGGCGGTGGCGGCGGGGTTTCTCGCCAAGGACCTGATCGAAAACGAACTGCGTTCGGCGGCGGTGATCGCCGTGACCACGGTGGTGTTCGGCGTGCTGCTGTGGCTGGCCGACGTCTACGGCGCCCGCAAGCGGGCGGTGGCGGAGCTGGGCGTGGGCAGCGCACTGCTGATCGGCGTGGCCCAGGCGGTGGCGTTGATTCCCGGCACCTCGCGCAGCGGCATCACCATCACCGCCGCGCTGGCGCTGGGCTTTCGCCGCGAGGACGCGGCGCGCTTTTCCTTCCTGCTGTCGATCCCGGTGATCCTCGGCGCCGGCCTGCTTAAAACCAAGGACCTGCTGGAAAGCACGGTGCCGGTGGATTGGGGGCACATGGCCCTGGGCGTGGTGGTGAGCGCGGTCACCGCGTACCTGACCATCATGCTGTTCCTGCGGCTGCTGGACCGGGTCGGCATGCTGCCGTTCATGGTCTACCGCCTGTTGCTGGGGGCGGTGCTGTTTGTGTGGTTCGTGTGAGTGTCGTCGGTGGTCTGCCCGGCGCCCCCGCCGTGGCCGGCACCGTGCCGGTGGCGTCAGCGCAGGCCGCCCGCGACGGTGGCCTGGCGTTGGTGCTGGGCCCCGCCGGTGACGGCGGCGCCCTGTCGCTGTGGGACCCGGCGGACCGCGCCACGCCGCTGAGCGTGGATTTCCTCGCCGGCCGGCAGGGCTACCGGCTGGCCGCCGACCGGGCCCGCCACGAGCGGCTGGTGAAGGCGCTGGGGCGCTGCCGGGACGGCGTCCAGGGGGTGCTGGACCTGACCGCCGGCCTGGCGCGGGACGCGGCGCTGATGGCCGCCGCCGGCTACCCGGTCAGCATGGTGGAGCGACAGCCGGTGCTGCACGCGCTGATCGCCGATGCGCTGGCGCGTGCCCAAGGGCAGGGCGCCGCCGCCTTACTGACGTTGCTGGACAACGGCGACGCCGCCACGCTGCCGCTGCCCGCCGGCCCCTGGCACGCGGTCTATCTGGACCCGATGTTTCCGGCCCGCGGCAAAAGCGCGGCGGTGAAGCAGGATCTCCAGTGGCTGCAGCAGCTTTGCCCCTATCCCGACGACGATGAAGAGCGCCGCCTGCTGGACGTGGCGCTGGCGGTGCCGGCCCGCAAAGTCGTCATCAAACGCCCCCGCCGCGCGCCGCCCCTGGCCGGCCGCGCCCCGCACCACGTCCTGGAAGGCAAGACCGTCCGCTTCGACGTCCACAACGGCATGATAATTGATAATTGAAAATTGAAAATTGACAGCGAAAACCGCGCGCACCGATCGAAACTTGCGCGATAGCAATGTCTGTCATGCGTCTTCGCAACGGTTGTTTTGAATTTAGCTATCAACTATCCATTATCAATTATCCATTGATCTACTTGTCCGCCTCGGTGCCTTTGGCGGTGTTGCCGTCGTCCTGGGCGTCGTGCTCGGCGGTTTCCGCCAGCGCCCGTTCCAGCTCGGGCACGCGGGTGACGCGCTGGATCGCCTGGCTGATGTCCGGGCTGAGGATGCGCCGGGCTTCGTCGTCCAGGGCGCGCAGGTTGTCGCCGAAGCACAACGCCTTGTCGTCGTCCTGCCACACCAGATCGGTATCGCGCAGCTGGTTGATGAAGTTGCGCAGCACCACCTTGTCGAAGAATTCCGGGGAATTGAATTCGTAAAGCAGCGACAGCCGCTGGGCGGTGTGGTGGGCGAGATCGCTGAGGGCGTCGGCGTCCAGCCTGCCGCTGCCGTACTGCACCAGCAGCCGGATGGTCAGGTAGAAGCGCTCCAGGGACGGCATCACCGTCTGCCCCAGGTGCGCCAGCATGTCCGACGCGTAGGTATGGATGGCGGCGCCGTGCAGGCAGTCGTCCTCGCGGCTCACCAGCCCGTGCTCTTCCAGCACCGAGGCGATGCGCTCCACGGCCGCCGGCAGTTCGCCGTCCTCGCGCCAGTGCAGCAGGTATTCGTTGCGGAAGAACGGGTAGAGCAGGGCGATCATGCTTTGCAGCATGTCCATGCGGATGCTGCGCGCGTTCAGGAACAGCGAGCAGATCAGCCCCGGCAGGACGAACAGGTGCAGGCTGTTGTTGCGCACATAGGCCATCTGCAGCGCGGTTTTCGGGTCGGTGGTGACCACGTCGCCGAGCGGGTGGGCGACGCGGATCAGGAATTCGTGCTCCAGGCCGTACTCGATGATCACGTCCGGATCGTTCTCCGCCAGCCGGGCGGTGTCGCTGTAGGGCGCCTGATCGAGCAGGTTGATGTAGAGCTGCAGCTGCTGGCGCAGTTGCTGCAGGTCCATGGTGTGTTTGGGCGTGGCCAGCAGCGCCAGGCTGATCAGGTTCACCGGGTTGGCGACGGCGGCGGCGTTGATGCCGGTGACCACGTCGCGGCCCAGGTTGTTGATGGTGGTTTTGAACCAGTCCGGGGTTTCGTGCACTGACAGCTCTTCGTTGCGCCAGCCTTCCCGGTGGCTGTCCAGGTAGTCCACCAGCTTGATCGGCTCACCGAAGTTCACGTGCACCTGGCCGAAATGGCTGCGCAGCACCTTGAGGGATTTCATCAGGCCGCCCACGGATTCTTTTTTCTTTTTGCCGCCGTGCAGTTCGCCGATGTAGGAGCCGCCTTCGATCACTTTTTCGTAGCCGATATAGACCGGCACGAAGGCGATCGGCTTGCGCGCGTCGCGCAGGAAGCTGCGCACCGTCATCGCCAGCATGCCGGTACGCGGCTGCAGCATGCGGCCGCTGCGGCTGCGGCCGCCTTCCACGAAATACTCAATGGAGAAGCCCTGGGTGGTGATGCTGTGCAGGTATTCGTAGAACACCGCCGCGTACAGCGGGTTGTCGCGGAAGCTGCGGCGCATGAAGAAAGCGCCGCCCCGGCGCAGGATGGTGCCCACCACCGGCAGGTTCAGGTTGATGCCGGCGGCGATGTGCGGCGGCACCAGGCCGTTGCGGTAGACCACGAACGACAGCAGCAGATAGTCGATGTGGCTGCGGTGGCAGGGCACGTAAATGATTTCGTGGTCGCGGGCCACCTGGGTGAGGTTGTCCAGGTTGTACAGCCGGATGCCGTCGTAGAGGCGGTTCCACAACCAGTTGAGGAACAGTTCCAGCGCGCGGATGGTGGTGTGCGAATAGTCCGCCGCGATCTCCATCGCGTAGCCGCGCGCCCGCGCCAGGGTTTTGTCCTCGCTTTCCTTGTTCTCTTCGGCGGTGTGCTGGATCGCCTCGCGCACCGAGGCGGCTTCCATGATTGAGTTGGTGAGCGTCCGCCGGTGGGAGAGGTCGGGGCCGATGGCGGCTTCCTGCTGGCGGCGGAAGTGCACGCGCAGAATCCGCGACGTCTTGCGCACCACCTGGTCGTCGGAGCGGCACTGGTCGACCAGCTGGCGCAGCGACATGGGCGAGCTGAACTGCACGTAAAGGTCGCGACCCTGGGTCAGCACGATGAAGAATTTCTTGATGAAGCCCGGCGGCGACCAGTTGTCGGAGAAGATAATCCGCCACAGGGAATTTTCTTTTTCCGGCTGGCGGCCCCAGAACACCGACACCGGCACCAGCTGCACATCCAGTTCCGGGTTGTGCTTGAGGCCGGACACCAGCCGCTGCAGTCGCGCCGGGGTGATCGCCCGGCGCTGACGGCTGATGGTGGTTTCCCGCTTGTAGAGGTGGAAGTAACTGCGCGACAGATGCTGCTTGCCCAGGGTCAGCGACGCCTTGGGGGCGCGCAGCCCGAGCCGGCGCGCCGCCTGGTCGGCCACCGCCGCGTCCGCCAGGGAGCGGTCGCGCAGCACATACACCACCGGTATGTCCGGGTTCAGCTGCAGTTCGGCGGGGTCGCCGGGCAGCGCGCGGATACGCGTGCACAGACGCATAAAAGCGCGAATCAGCAGGAAAAAGAGTCGATCAAGTCCTAACCAGGGCGTCATAAGGGCCGAAACTGTGGGAAAAGGTTTGTGAATTCTACCTAAAGGGCGGGCCCCCGGACATAACCGGATATTGCAAGATGTTACCGTCCGTCGAACGCCTGAGCGGTGCCGGTGTGGCCCCTGTCCGGGGCCCGGGATGTTGCTACAATCACGGTCTTTCCATTGCTTGCAGAGGAAGTCCAACGTGTCCGAGCATCAGGCCGGTATTTTCGACCGCAGTTTCACCGAGCATTTGTTCCTGGAATTCGCCCTGGGGGGCGGCCATTCGGTTGAAGCGGTGCGCGCCGCCCTGCGCGAGGCGCTGGCGGTGGCCGGGGAGCGCACCCCGGTGCTGATGGCGTTCGGCCCGGGGCTGTGGGACCGGCTCGGCGAGGGCTTCGACTTCCCGCCGTTCTCCCTGGAGGGCATGGTGCCCGCCACCCAGGGCGACCTGCTGATCTGGATTCAGGCGGACAACCGCAGCGCGCTGTTCGATGCCGGCCTGCGGGTGCACCGGCTGTTGGCGCGGGAGCTGGACCTGCAACTGGAAGTGCAGGCGTTCGTTTACCACGACCTGCGCGACCTGTCCGGCTTCGTCGACGGCATCGGCAACCCGGAGGGCGAGCGCGCCAAGGAGGCGGCCATCATCCCCGAGCCGCACCCGGCGGCCGGCGGCAGCTGGGTGCTGACCCAGAAATGGGTGCATACCGGTCTCGAGGACTTCCATAAATTGCCGGAAGCGGAGCAGGAGAACGTGTTCGGCCGCACCAAGGCGGACGCGGTGGAATTCGACGACGAGCGCATGCCCGTCAACGCCCATGTGGGGCGCACCGACGTGGACTACCACGGCGTGCCGCAAAAAATCTGGCGGCGCTCGGTGCCCTACGGCAACACCACCGAATACGGGCTCTATTTTATTGCGTTCAGTTGCGAGCTGGACCGCTTCGACTATCTGCTGCGCCGCATGTACGGCCTGACCGACGACGGCGTCCGCGACCGCCTGCTGGACTTCACCCAGCCGGTGACCGGCGCCTGGTGGTACGCGCCCACGCGGGAGTGGCTGGCGGCCCTGTGAGCACCGACAACCGCGTCCAGACCGCCGCCCGCCCGTTGCTGGGCGTGGCCCTGATGGCGCTGGGCGTGGGCATCCTGCCGGTGATGGACGGGCTCGCCAAGCACCTGAGCGCCGAGTACCACGTGGTGCAGGTTACCTGGGCCCGCTATCTGTTCCATTTCGTGCTGCTGGCCGCGCTGTTGCTGTGGCGGCTGCCGCTGCGCGAGTTGCTTCCCCGCCGCCTCGGTCTGCAGATCGTGCGCAGCGCCTTTTTGCTGTCCACCACGCTCTGCTATTTCGGCGCCATCGCCTTCCTGCCCCTGGCCAACGCCCTGGCGCTGGCGTTCATCGGCCCGCTGGTGAGCACCGCCCTGGCCCCCTGGCTGCTCGGCGAACACGCCGGGGCGCGCCGCTGGCTGGCGGTGATGATTGGTTTCGCCGGCACGTTGGTGGTGATCCGGCCCGGCTGGGCGGCGTTCGAATGGGCGTCGCTGCTGGGCGTGGCCGCCGGTGTGTCCTACGGGCTCTATCAACTCACCACCCGTCGCCTGTCCGGCAGCGGTCGCGCCTCGGTGACGCTGTTCTATACCTCGGTGTTCGGCTTCGCCGTGCTCAGCCTAGTGGTGGCGCCGTTCTGGACCACGCCGGACCTGGGCGGCTGGGGCCTGATGCTGATCATGGGCAGCGTCGGCGCGCTGGCGCACTTTCTGATTATCAGCGCCTTCGAATACGCCCCGGCGCCGGCGCTCGCGCCGGTCAGCTATATGGAGATGGTGTCCGCGGTGACGGTGGGCTGGCTGGTGTTCGGCGATTTCCCGGACGCCTTCACCTGGACCGGGATCGCCCTGATTGTAATAAGCGGCCTCCTGGTGGTCACCGGAGGCCGCCTGCCCAAAACCTAGTCCGCCTTCCAGCCGGTGAACATCTTGCGGATCAGGAAGGGGGTGAGCTTGAGGCTGGCGCCCAGCCACTGGCCGACGCCGGTGGGGAAGGCGAAGCGCAGGGCGTTGAGCAGGCCCTTGTAGGTGGCCTGGTCGAACGGGTACCACCAGAGGTTGCGCTTGGCCGGCAGCAGGTCCCAGTTGATCACCTTGGCGTTGGTCATTTCCAGCAGGCCTTCGGGGCCGTGGGTGCGGCCGATGCCGGATTCCTTCCAGCCGCCCCAGGGCGCTTCCGACAGACCGTGGGTGTAGAGGTGGTCGTTGATGGTGGTGACGCCGCTTTCCAGGCGCGCCGCCAGTTCCCGGCCGCGCTTGTTGTCGCCGGTCCAGATTGACGAGGTGAGCGCCAGGTTGGAGCGGTTGGCTTTCTCCAGCGCCTGTTCCGCGTTGGCGACTTTTTCCACCGCCAGGATCGGGCCGAAGGTTTCCTCGCACACGGTGAGCATGTCGTCGGACAGTTCCGTGAGCAGGGTGGCGGGGAAGAAGAAGCCGTTGTCCACGTCGCCCACCGGTTGTGACTGCGCCTGGATGCGCGCGCCCTTGGCGAGGGCGTCTTCCAGGTGCTGCTGGACGGTGCGCAGCTGGCCCTCGGTGGTCAGGCTGCCGATGTCGGCGGTGACCTCCTTGCCGTGGCCGGGGCCGTGGCGCAGGGCGCGGGTCTTTTTCGCCAGCCGTTCCACGAAGTCGTCGTAGACGGCGGCTTCCACGTAGATGCGTTCCACGCCGCCGCAGCTCTGGCCGGCGTTCTGGTAGCCGGCCCAGGCGGCGCCGTTGGTGGCGCGCTCCAGGTCGGCGTCGGCGAGCACGATCATGGCGTCGTTGCCGCCCAGTTCCAGGGACACCGGCGTCAGCGTCTGCGCCGCCTGGGCCATCAGGGTCTTGCCGGCGGGCACGCTGCCGGTGAAGAACAGTTTGTCGATGCCGTTTTCGAAGAAGGCGGTGGCCACCTTGGAGCCGGAGCCGACGATGTGCTGGAACAGCCCCTCCGGCAGTTCGCCGGCGTCCAGGATGCGTTCGATGGCGCGGCCCACCGCCGGGGTGGCGGCGGCCACTTTGAGCAGCACCGCGTTGCCGGCCATCAGCGCCATGACGATTTCACCGAACGGGATCGACAGCGGGTAGTTCCAGGGGCTGATGATGCCCACCACGCCCAGCGGCAGGTGGCTCACTTCGGTGCGCTTGTTGGCGAACAGCAGGTGGCCGGCGGCGCGTTTTTGCGGGCCGAGCACCTTGCCGGCGTTTTTGGCGTACCAATTGCACGCCAGGGCACAGGGCAGCACTTCCGTGGCCAGGGCGTCGATGCGGGTCTTGCCGTTGCTGTCACTGACGGTGGCGGCCAGGTCCTCGGCGCGGTCGACGATATAGCGGCGCATCAGCTCGATATGGCGGGCCCGTTCCTTGAACGACTTGGCCGCCCACTGGCGCTGGGCGGCGCGGGCCCGTTGCATGCGCTCGGGCATGCCGGCGAGATCGGTTTCATTGAGCTCGGCCACGGCGGCGCCGGTGGCGGGGTTGATATCGGTGACGGTCATCTCGTGGCTCCGGCCATGGACGATAAACAAGGTAGCAAACGCGAATAATGGAAGCATACGCGCTTGCCCCGGGGAATGGCGACGCCGCCGTTGTGAGCGGCGCGGCTGTCAAACTTTGCTATGCTGACCGACGGATAAAAAAGGAGAAACGATGATCGAGGATTTCAATGCATGGCTGCCGTTCTACGGCGCCTGGGTGGTGGTGTGCACGCTGCTGAGTTTGATGATCGCGCGCAACAAAGGCATGAAACCGCTGCTGCCCGCCGCGGCCGGTTTCGTGGCCGCGTTCATTCCGATCGTGGGGTTGATCTATCTGGTGGTGCTGGGCACGCGGCCCGCGAAATAGCGGGCGTTAACCGGCGAGCAGGTTTTTCAGGATGCTTTGGTAGATGCCGGTGAGCGTGTCCAGCTCGGAGATGGAGGTGTGCTCGTCCACCTTGTGGATGGAGGCGTTGACCGGACCCAGCTCGACGACTTGAGCGCCGGTGGGGGCGATAAAGCGGCCGTCACTGGTGCCGCCGGCGGTGGACAGCTGCGTGTCGGCGCCGGTGTGTTCCTTGATCGCCGCCACGGTGGCGTCCACCAGGGCGCCGCGGTCGGTGAGGAACGGCTGGCCGGACAGCTTCCACTCGATCTCGTAATCCAGGCCGTGGCTTTGCAGAATGGTTTCGGTGCGCTGGCGCAGTTCGAAATCGGTGACTTCGGTGGAAAAACGGAAATTGAACAGCACCTGGCAATCGCCGGGGATCACATTGGTGGCGCCGGTGCCGGCGTTGATGTTGGAAATCTGAAAGCTGGTGGCCGGGAAGAAATCATTGCCCCGGTCCCATTCCGCCGCCGCCAGCTCCGCCAGGGCCGGTGCCACTTCGTGCACCGGGTTGCGGGCCAGGTGCGGGTAGGCCACGTGCCCTTGCACGCCTTTTACCGTGAGCAGGCCGCCCAGGGAACCGCGCCGGCCGTTCTTGATCACGTCCCCGACGGTGTCCGTGGAGGAGGGTTCGCCCACCAGGCAGTAGTCGATGTGCTCCTCGCGTTCCTGCAGGGTTTCCACCACCTTGACGGTGCCGTTCACCGACGGGCCTTCCTCGTCGGCGGTGATCAGAAAGCCGAGGCTGCCCCGGTGGTCCGGGTGGGCGGCGATAAAGTCTTCCGCCGCCACCAGCATGGCGGCGATGGAGCCTTTCATGTCCGCCGCGCCGCGGCCGTAGAGCAGGTCGCCGTCCTCGGTGGGCTCGAACGGGTCGAAGCGCCATTTGCCGGCGTCGCCGGTGGGCACCACGTCGGTGTGCCCGGCGAACACCAGCAGCGGGCCGTCGCTGCCGCGCCGCGCCCAGAGGTTGCGCACTTCCTCGAACCACAGCGTCTCGCACTGGAAGCCCAGGGCCTCCAGCTTTTCGATCATCCAGTCCTGACAGCCTTCGTCCTCCGGCGTTACCGACGGACGGCTGATCAGCTCCTTGGTGTATTCGAGGGTACGGGACATGAATCCGGCTCCAAGCTACAAGCTACAAGCTACAAGCTCGCAGGCCGCCGGGGCCTGCTTGTGGCTTGGGGCTTGCAGCTTGTGGCCGCTTAGTTGTGTTTATGCAGCTCTTCGTTGAGCGCCACGGCGGTTTTGTTGGTCTGGCACTGCACCGCGCCGCTTACCGAATCGCGGCGGAACAGCAGGTCGGACTGGCCGGCCAGGTCACGGGCCTTGACGGTGTCCGCCACCTTGCCGTTCTGGTCCAGCACTTCCACCTTGGTGCCGGCGGTGATGTACAGGCCCGCTTCGATGGTGCAGCGGTCGCCCAGCGGGATGCCGGTGCCGGCGTTGGCGCCGAGCAGGCAGTTCTCGCCCAGGGAAATCACGATGTTACCGCCGCCGGACAGGGTGCCCATGGTGGAGGAGCTGCCGCCCAGGTCGGAGCCCTTGCCCACGAACACGCCGGCGGAGATGCGGCCTTCGATCATGCCCGGCCCTTCGGTGCCGGCGTTGAAGTTGATAAAGCCTTCGTGCATGACGGTGGTGCCTTCGCCCACATAGGCGCCCAGACGCACGCGGGCGGTGTCGGCGATGCGCACACCGGCGGGCACCACGTAGTCGGTCATCTTGGGGAACTTGTCCACGCTGTTCACTTCCAGCACCTTGCCGTTGAGGCGGGCGAGAAGCTGACGCTCGGGCAGTTCGTTCAGGTCCACGGCGCCTTCGTTGGTCCAGGCCACGTTGGGCAGCAGCGGGAAGATGCCGCTGAGTACCACGCCGTGGGGGCGCACCAGGCGGTGAGAGAGCAGGTGCAGCTTGAGGTAGGCTTCCGGGGTGGAGGCCGGCTCCGCGTCGCTTTCCAGAATGGTCAGCACCACCGGGCGCTCGGATTCCTGGAACGCCACCGCGTAGCTGGCTTCGTGTTCAAAGCCGGCCTCGCGCCATTCCCGGGCGAGGTGCTGGATCTGCCGGTGAGTCAGTTCCAGGGCCGCGTTGCCGCCTTCATAGCCGACTTCCTCGCTGACCACGTCCACCAGCTTGCTGTCCGGGTTGATCACCGGGTCCGGGTAGAACACTTCCAGCCATTGGTCGTCGCGGTTCTTGCTGCCGCAGCCCAGTGCCATTGCGAAAATATTGCTCATGTTTGCCTCTCTGTCATTCGGTGCGGCGGAGCCGGTGGCTCAGCCCAGCAGTGTTTTCCAGCGGCCTTCTTCAAAGCCGGCTTCGATAATGTTGTCGCTGTGCAGAATCGGGCGTTTGATCAGGGACGGGTTGTCCTGTGCCGCGGCCACCGCGCTTTCCGCGTCCATGTTGTCGCGGGTGCTCTGATCGAGCTTGCGCCAGGTGGTGCCGCGCCGGTTGATCACGGTGTCCCAGCCCAGGGCGTCGATCCAGCGTCGCAGCTGGGCTTCGGGCACGCCGTCCTTTTTATAGTCGTGAAAATGATACTCCAGGCCCTGTTCGTCGAGCCATTTCAGAGCCTTCTTCATGGTGTCGCAGTTCTTGATGCCGTAGACGGTTATCGCCATGGGGTCCTTCCTCCTGGGGCACGTTTACAGACGTTCGATCAGGGCGCGGATGCGCTTGGCGCCTTCCACGCACTGATCCAGTTCCGCGACCAGCGCCATGCGCACCCGGTTCTTGCCGGGGTTGCGGCCCTGCACGGTGCGCGACAGATAGCGCCCGGGCAGTACGGTCACGTTCTCTTCGGACTTGAGGCGGCGGGCGAAGGTTTCATCGTCCACCGGGGTTTTGGGCCACAGGTAGAAGCCCGCGTCCGGGGCGCTAACCTTAAGCGGCTCGCCGAGAATGTCCAGTACGGCGTCGAACTTGCTCGCGTACAGGGCACGGTTGGCGCGCACATGCTCTTCGTCGTTCCAGGCGGCGATGCTGGCCACCTGGTGATGGTTGGGCATGGCGCAGCCGTGGTAGGTGCGGTAGCGCAGGAAGCGGCGCAGGATTTCCGCGTCGCCGGCGACGAAGCCGGAGCGCAGGCCGGGCAGGTTGGAACGCTTGGACAGCGAATGGAACACCACGCAGCGGCGGTAGTCATGGCGGCCCAATTCCGCGCAGGCCTGCAGCAGACCGGCGGGGGCGCGCTCGCGGTAGATTTCCGAATAACATTCGTCGGACGCGATCACGAAGTCGTACTTGTCCGCCAGGTCGATCAGTGCCTTGAGCTGTGCGCTGCTCAGGGTGGCGCCGGTGGGGTTGCCCGGCGTGCAGATAAACAGCACCTGGGTGCGCAGCCAGGTGCTTTCATCGACGGCGTCGAAGTCCGGTTGCAGGCCGGTGGCGTCGGTGCAGGGCAAATACACCGGTTCGCCGCCGCCGAGCAGGGCGGCGCCTTCATAGATTTGATAGAAGGGGTTGGGCATCAGCACCAGCGGGCTGCGCTGACGGTCCAGCATCGCCTGGGTGAACGCGAACAGCGCCTCGCGGGTGCCGTTCACCGGCAGCACCTGATGGTCGCTGCTGACCTGCTGCAACTTGAAGCGCCGGGTCAGCCAGCCGGCGATGGCTTCGCGCAGCTCCGGCAGGCCGGCGGTGCCCGGGTACTTGGCGAGCAGGGCGGTATTGTCGCGGAGCGCCTGCTGCACGAAATCCGGCGCCGGGTGTTGCGGTTCGCCGATGGAAAACGCCACCGGGCTTTTGTCACTGGCGGGCAGGTCGGCGAACAACGTGCCCAGCTTCTCGAACGGATACGGATGCAGGCGTTCCAGATCGGGATTCATGGTGTTCCTTAAATACGGCGCAAAGGTAATTAGATGGTGACCGACATCGAGTCGGTTTTGCTGTAATCGTCCAGCTCCTGCTTGAGCGTGGCCTGCAGACGCTGGCACAGCTCCGGGTCGGAGACCGGCTGGCCTTCCAGGTCGGTGACGAAGAACACGTCCTCCGCTTTTTCGCCCAGGGTGGCGATGCGCGCGTTCTGCACCAGCAGCTCGAACTGCACGAAGATACGGCCGATATGCGCCAGCAGGCCGGGGCGGTCGAGGGTCTGCACCTCCACCACCGAGCGGTCGTTGACGATGTCGTTGCTGATCATCACCTGGGTGGGCACATCGAAATGCTTGTGGCGGCGCGGCATGCGCCGGCTCACGGTGGCGCCGAAATTTTCCGGCTGCTTGAGCGTTTCGGTGAGCGTTTTGCGGATGTATTCGATGCGCGGCCAGTCGTTACCGATGGGCGTGCCGTTCTCGTCGAGCACGATATAGGTGTCCAGGCTGAAACCGTCCGCGCTGGTGATAATGCGCGCGTCCATGATGGTCAGCCCGAGGCTGTCCAGCGCGTTCACCGTGGCGGCGAACAGGTTGCGGGTGTCCGGCGTGTAGATAAAGATCTGCGAGCCGCCTTCCAGGTTGCCGGGGCTGGTTTCCGACTCGCGGATCAATACCAGCGGGTCTTCCTTGTTGGTGCGTTCCAGCAGCGCCTCGGTGTGCCAGGCGATGTCCCAGGGTGTTTCACGCAGGAAGTATTCGTCGCCGATGTTGGCCCACAGCGCTTCGATCGCGTGCGGATCATGGTCGCGCTCGGTGAGCAGCTTTAGGGCGTCGTCGCGGGTCTCGTCGATCCAGTCTTGTTTGTCCTGGGGGTTGTTCAGACCGCGCCGCAGGGCGCGTTTGGTCTCCAGGTACAGCTGACGCATCAGCGAGGCGCGCCAGGAGTTCCACAGCGCCGGGTTGGTGGCGTTGATGTCGGCCACGGTGAGCACGTAGAGGTAATCCAGGTGCACCAGGTCGCCCACGGTGCGCGCGAATTCATGCACCACGTCCGGGTCGGAGATGTCCTTGCGCTGGGCGGTGACGCTCATGGTCAGGTGGTTGCGCACCAGCCAGGCCACCAGCTTGGCG
>Ga0114911_1000753_pt1 | contig 19083 bp, 17 predicted proteins | sample MalvireepMed_904_FD_89688 | JGI IMG/M metagenome (GOLD analysis project Ga0114911, IMG submission 89688) | Marine viral communities from the Global Malaspina Expedition - Malaspina viral metaG DeepMed_904 | ecosystem: Environmental > Aquatic > Marine > Oceanic | place: Mediterranean Sea...
GCGTTCTCTCCCCGACCGCCGCCTGCAGCTCCGACTGCGTGCGTCGTTCATTGCACAGCCGACCATGACGGTCCGCATTGCAATCCGTTTCGGCCCTATCGCGAGGTTTCTCTGTGTTCACGCAACTCAATCCTCCGCTCCCGGTTCTGGTGACAGACAAGGGCACCGGCATGGCTTTCGCAGTCATCGACTATGGCGCGGAACACAATCTGCTCTGGGTCACCGCGCTCGACCAGTCGGGCGAGATATGGTGTGCGCCAAACCCGAAGGTCCGCATGCAGGCGAACTGGTCGATGGGCCGCGTACCCGACAGCGCTCTCGTCTGCAGCGCCGAGAGGGGGGCGACGCAATGAAACCGGGTCTTCTCGCCGTCGACGAAGCGAAGTCGGCAGACATCACCGAACAATTCCGGGCGCATGTCGCGCATGCGGATTTCCCCTGCGTGGGCGCCAAGTCAGCACAGGCCCGCAATATGCTCGACGTGGTCATCGCCCACGACATGCGCAGCGGATGGGACGATTTGCGGATTCACGACCGCCTGCTTGAATGGGCCGATCGCTATCGCAATGACCCTGAAGGGCTGCGCAGCATGGCGGTGATTTTCCAGCAGCCAGACGAGATCGACGAGCCGACCTTCGAGCGGCTGCTGTGGCAGCGCCTGCAATCCTTTGCCGAGAAGGACAACTGGCTGGGCCAGTCCTACGATACCAGCGTCAGCGCGGATCCGACGGACCCGCATTTCTCGTTGAGCTTCGGCGGCGAAGCCTATTTCGTGGTCGGGCTCAACCCGTCTGCCTCACGACCGGCCCGTCGTTTCGCCTATCCCACGATGGTCTTCAACCTGCACGACCAGTTCGAAACGCTGCGCGAGGACGGGCGCTACGAACGCATGCGCGATGCCATTCTCGAGCGCGACCGCGACCTTGCCGGCGACATCAACCCCATGCTCGCGCGCCACGGCGAAAGCAGCGAAGCGCGGCAGTACAGTGGCCGCGCGGTCGACGAGGGCTGGGAATGCCCCTTCCGCGATCCCCGACTGGAGGAAAAATGAACCGTATAGAACCGCGCAGCGGCGTGGCTTTCGAGCTGCCCAGGGGCGCCGAACTGACCGTCTGCGATCCCGAGGGCCGTCAGGTTTCGGACCTGCTGGCGTACAATGCGCAGGACGTACGCGAAGTGATCTCGAACGGCCGCACCTTCGATTACGAGGAAACCTTGCGGCTGGGCAAGGGCAACCGGCTGTGGTCCAATCGGTCGAACCCGATGCTGACGATCATCGAGGATACGGTGCAGCAGCACGACTTCCTGCTGACCCCGTGTTCCGAAGACACATTTCGCCATTTCTACGCCGACAAGCCCGTACACCGCGGGTGTTTCGGCAATCTGGCCGAAGCGCTGAAGCCTTTCGGCATCGAACCCGATGCCATTCCCACGGCGTTCAACATCTTCATGAACGTGCCCGTTGATGGCGACAGCGGGCTGATCGCGGTGAAGCCGCCGGAAAGCCGGCCGGGCGACCGGATCGTGCTGCGCGCCGAAATGGATCTGGTGATCGGGCTGACCGCCTGTTCCGCCTACGATTCGAACGGTGGAACCTTCAAGCCGATCGATTACGAGGTGAATTGAGTTGGCCGAGGTGTTGAATATCTGGTCCGGATGGCCGCGGATCGTCGAAATCGCCGGCAATGCCTTCCTGTTCTATGCGCTGATTATCGTCATGGTCCGAATGGTGGGCAAACGCACCACTAGCGAGCTCAACAATTTCGACTGGATCATCAACGTGATGATCGGCAGCCTGGCGGCCAGCGGCGTTCTGCTGCGCAATGTCGCCACCGCGGATGCGATCGCCGCGATCGTGGTCCTCGCAGCCTGCCAGTACATCACGACCAAGCTCGTCCAGCGCAGCCGGACCATCGCCAATATCGTCAAGGCCGAACCCACCTTGCTGACGCACAAGGGGGAGTATCTGCGCGATGCGATGCTGCGCACACGTATTTCCGAAGAAGAGATCAAGACCGCGCTGCGGCAGAACGGGATCACGCACAACGCCGATGCCAACTGGGTCGTGCTGGAGACCAATGGCCAGCTGTCGGTCATCCCGCGGCAGGACGTCGCGTGGGCCGAAGCCGAGGCGCTGTCCGATGTCCACGCTCCGAAAGAACTGAAGGGCTAGTCCCAGTCCTCTTCGACTTTCAGCGGACCGTCGCCGTAGAGGTAGTCCGGATCAAATTGCGCATAGCGTTTCAGCGCCGCCCAGTCGGCGGTGTAGAGATCGCCGCGGCGGATTTCGGCAATTCCCAGCTCGCGCAGCTTGCCCACTGCCCGGTTGGCATGGATCGCACTGACACCGCACATGTCGGCCATGTCGAACTGCGTGAAGGGCGTGCGCAGGGCGCGCGTGACATTGCGGCCCACCAGTTCCAGCCGCGTGTGCAGTTCGGCATAGAGATGCGCGATCCGCCGCGGCGCGTCGAGCTGTTCGAGCATCTGGATCCACTTGCGGTGAATTGCCGCGTCGAGCAGCGTCGCAAACCACATGGCCCGCGCGACGCCGGGGCGGTCGCGCATGACCCTGCGCAGCGTGTCGTGGCTGACCGAACCCACCGTTACCCGGCCCGCAGCATCGATATTGTGATCGAGCCGCTTCAGTGCGAACCCGTGCAGATCGACGAAATCCCCGGGGACGTGGATCCCGGTTATGAACCGCTTGCCCGCGCTTTCGATCGTGCGGAAGATATAGCCTTCGATCAGGATTGTGCTGCGGTCGGTTTTCGTACCCCGCGCAAGCAGGCGCGCGGTATCGCCATATTCGGCGACCGTATCGACCAGCCCTTCGATATATTTCAGATCATCGAGGCTGAGGTTCTGCCGCAGGCGCCCGGCTAGAAAATCGCCGGTCAGGGGGAACGCTGGAGCCTCCGAACTTGCAGTCAGAGTCATGGCCGACAGTTAAGCAAGCCGATCAGAACGCGTCTATTGACGGATGTTAGCTTTCTGTTCTTTCTGTTCGATTTCCAATTCTTGCTCCAGCGCAGCCGATACCGCATCGCGCACGCTGCGCAGCGGGTGCGCAATGCGCGGCGCGAAATCGTGCACCTCCCCGCCCGGCGCATACCCCCAGCGCGCCATGCGGCGGACCGCGTCTTCCTCAGCCGGTTGGCCGACCCGGTAGTCGCGATTGCCGTCACGCAGTTCGATCTGCGGATCGTTGTCTTCCAGCGACAGGAAAGCGAACACCGCCCGGCGCACCGCGTCGGGGCGCGACACCAGATCCTCGTAGCGCAGGACCAGCGACGCATGCAGTATGGGCAGGTCCTGCGCCACCGTGTCGTAGGCGTCGATGCCGTACCGCAGGAGCGCTGCGGGTTCGTCCGTGACCCATTTGCCGAGTGCTGCGGCCATCAACTGCGGGTGGCGCAGAATGACGATGAACTGCGCGGTCGGGAAAAGCTGCTGGTACAGGCGCATGCGGGTGAGGTTAATCGGCGACTTTTCGAGCCACCAGGGCTTGTCCGGGTCGAACCATCCGCCCCAGTCCGACAGGAGGCGGCGCTGCGTCTCGAGCGTGTTCCACGGCGACTGTTCGGTGTGGTGCTGCAGGGGATCGGTGGCATAGTGTCCCGGCCGGCCGTCCAGCGCGGTGTGCGGGATCGCACCCTGGAGATAGCAGCCCTCGTTCTCCGGCACGGGAGCGTTCTCTATCGCGCTGATGGCGGGATGCGCGGCGATGATGCGGGCGAGCAGGCTGGTGCCGGTCCGATGCAGCCCGGCAACGAATACGAAACGGCTGCGCGGCGGGCTCATCCGGTCTTTCTCAACGCCAGCGCGCCATCGGAATAGAGGTAGGCAGGATCGAAATCGGCGTAGGCTTCGAGCTTCCTGCGATCCGCGATGCGGACCTTGCCGCGCTGGAAATCGGCGAGGCCGTTGCGCCGCAGGTCCGCCAGCGCGCGATTGGTGTGAATAGCAGTGGCGCCGCACATTTCCGCGATGTCGGTCTGCCGCAGCGGCGTTTCGAAGCCGTCGGGGTAACCTAGGCCGACCATGTCGAGCCTTCGCCAGATTTCGGCGAAGACATGCGCAATGCGCTTGGGCGCGGTCAGTTGTTCAAGCTTCATGATCCATTCGCGGTGCAGCGCCGCATCCAGGAGGGTGGAGAACCAGAACAGGCGTGCGAGATGCGGCCGTTCGGCCATCACCCGCGTGATCGCCGAATGCGGAACCTGGCCGATCGTGGCCCGGCCGACGCAATCGATATTGTGATCGAGCCGCTTCAGCGCGAAACAATGGAGATCGACGAAATCGCCCGGCACGTGGAAACTGACCGCATAGCGCCGCTCGCCACTGTCAAGCGTCCGCAGGACGAAACCGTCGATCAGGATGGTCGACCACTCGCAGGCATCGCCGCGCGCGATCAGCCGTTCGCCATCCTCCAGCGTGCTGGTCCGCACGACCAGCTGCTCCAGTTCGGTCTTCTCGGCATCGGTCAGTTCATGCCGTAGCCGTCCGGCGAGAAACCGCCCCGTCAGGGGATAGCGATCGAACTCTGCGCTGAACGCCATCACGTCCTCCTGCGAAAACAAATGCAATTCGCAACCGGGCGTTCCGGCCATGCTTTGCATTAATGTTAGCTTTCGGGAACAGGCCCGCACCCGCGCGTTTCTCGAGGATATATCTCCAGGGTCCCCCACTCATGAAAATCGCCGTTCTCGCCCATATTCGCCATGCCATCGCCGAACCCTTCGGGGGCGGAATGGAAGCGCATTGCGACATGCTGTGCCGGGGGCTGCGTGCCGCGGGCCACCAGGTCGACCTTTTTGCCGCCGATGGCTCGCAGGACGAAAGCCTCGTGCCGATCTGTGCTGCCCCTTATGACGAAGTACTCCCATGGCGCGTGTTCCGCGGGACCAGCGAACTGGCCGCCTATCAACGCGACGCCTTCGAGCGCGTCCTGCTCGCCGTCGGCGCGGGCGCCTATGACGTGGTGCACAACAATTCGCTGTTTCCGGAAATCATCGAATGGTGCGCGCGGGCGGGGATCCCCTGCGTGACGTCGCAGCATGTCCCCCCGTTCGGGGCGATGTTCGACGCGGTCGCCGCCACGCGCGAACGGCCGAATATCGGGTTCACCGTAACCTCGCAGGACCAGCAGGCGCTGTGGGCCGATCGCGGCTGCGCGGGGCTCGACGTCGTCCCGAACGGGATCGACACGGATCGCTGGGTGCCCCTTGGCGAGCCGCAGGATTATCTGACCTGGGTGGGCCGCATCGTGCCGAACAAGGGGCTGGCCGAAGCGATCCAGGCCGCGCGCAAGGCGCGCGTCAGACTGAGGATCTTCGGACCGGTCGAAGATGCCGGCTATTTCACCGAAAAGGTCGAGCCCTTCCTTAGCGAGGGAATCGAATTTCACGGGCACCGTTCGGGCGATCGCCTGCGCGCCGAAGTGGCCGGGGCGCAAGCAGCGCTGGTAACCCCGCTGTGGGACGAGCCCTTCGGACTGGTCGCGGCCGAGGCGCTGGCCTGCGGCACGCCGGTCGCTGGTTTCGATCGCGGTGCGCTATCCGAAGTGGTCGGCGACTGCGGCGTCCTGGTGCCCGGCGGCGATATCGGCGCGCTGGCGCACGCTATCCGCAAGGTACGCAGGATCGACCGCGCGGCCTGCCGTGCACGCGCGGTCGAGAAGCTGTCGATTGCGGCGATGATCGCCGGTTACGAGCGCTGCTATGCAGGCGCCATCGCCGGAGCCCGGCTGGCGTCGCTTCCGCGCCTGGCCTGGGATTCAAGCTGTTCGAGGACCAGCGAGCTGCTGGCATAGGGTTGATGTTCCTGCTGGCGGGTCAGCGCCAGGTGGCTTTCATCGGGATCCTGCAGCTTGGTCCAGCCGCCCGCCGGATCGGGCTCGATCAGTCCCATCAGGCGGAACGCGCGCAGCCAGTGCTGCATCGTCGGCTCACCCCATTTGTCGGCGAAGACCTGCGCATTGGCAAGCACGCTGTCGAGGTGGTGGACCGGGGGCATGTGATGCTTGTGATACTGGTGATAGGCCTTCGCGCCGCGCACCCACCACAGCGGCAAGCCCTGGGCGGCGACCGTCCGACCGAAATCGGTATCTTCGCCGCCATAGCCGACATAGCGCTGGTCGAACCCGCCCACCTCTTGGAAGGTCCGGGCCGAAAGCGCAAAATTGAGCGACCAGAAGCAACGGTAATCGCCGCAGCGCCCGACCATGTCGCGCGGCGGCCCGGCCCGGTCGGCGTGTTTGACGGCAAGCCGTTCGAACGCTTCGTAATCGATGCCTGACGCGGTTGCGCCTTTTGGCAGATAGCCGACCTCTCCCATCAGCACGCCGTCGTTGGCCTCGGCAGCGGCCGCATAATCCTCGATCAGCGAAGGCGCGGGGATGCAGTCGACATCGAGGAACACCAGCAGTTCGCCGTTTGCATGCTCGGCGGCAGTGTTCCGCGCCTCTGCCAGGCAGATGTCGCCGCTGCCCAGCATCACCTGCCGAACGGGAAACCCCGTTTCGGGCAGTTCGTATCGCTGGTCCTGCATTACCGCGACCACCAGTTCGCAAGGCGGGCGATGGGACCGGTTGAGACCGCGAACGAGGTTGCACAAATGGTCTTCGCGCCCATGCGCGAGCGTACAAACGGAAATCTTCATGCCACTATCTCCAGCGCGGGGCGGTTTTCAGTGCCCTGCCACAGCTCGCGAACGAGCCCGTCGAGCCATTCGGCCGCTTCCTCGGAAGGGTTGGTAGCGATGATCGAGCGCTGGTTTTCGACATCGATCATGCGCGCCGCGGCCCAGAGGCGCTCCCATGCAGCGGGATGCGAGGGCCAGTGGCGCGAAACCGCCGCCAGCCCTTCGCGGTCGAGCACTTCCGCCTTGCAGAACTGTTCGTCGAAATACCGCCACTCGGGAATGACGACCCATGGTTTGCCGGCAGCCAGGACCATCTGCACCGTGGTGTTCCCGCAGGACGACACGACGCGGTCGGCAGCCGCGATCCAGTCGCGCGGATTGTCGACCCAGCCGCGATGCTCGAGATTACCGGGCGGCGTCTCATGCCATTCGCTGCGCACCTGGCCGATGCTGATCCAGCGGCTCCCCGGCTCGGCGCGCGCGCCGAGCGTCAGCGGTGCAGAAGGTGTGCCCTCCCCGCCGCCGCCGGCAAGCACGAGCACGAGATCCTCCTGCAGATCGATGCCCAGTTTCGCGCGCGCCTCCGCCCGATCGGGAAAACCGGAACAATCGATCCCCACTCCCGAAGCATAATGCGTCTTGCGGCGCATGGCCGCCGGACGATCATGCTGCTCGAGCCGCTCCGAATAAGGCGCCAACAGGCCGACGGCACTGTCATAAGCCGCCATGTGCCCGGGATCGCTGCGTTCGCCATGCTGCAGAACCGCGACATGCGGGACCGAGCACAATCGCGCGAGCTGGCCGAGTTCGGCAGACACGTCAGTAATGAACAGCGCCGGCTGAGCTTCCGCGAACCATTGCGCGATTGCGGCGAAGGCCTGCGTTATCGATGGCCAGCCGAGCGGCGCGCAGTGGACAGTATCGGGGGCTGGCAGTGCGGCCATGGCCGGTGCCTCCCGCCCGGTGGGTTCGAACAGCGATGGAATGGTTTGCACCACTATACGCTCGTCGAGCGCGGCGAAGATGTCGTCCCGGGCGCAGAACAAAGTCACGCCACGCGTTTCGATCAACGCGTTGGCAATCGCGGCCGCGCGTTCGGCGTGGCCCCGCCCCTGATGGTGAACGAAATATCCGATTGCGCCTTGTTCGCTCATGCCGGCACCCTCCCCGTCTGGCGTCCACGGACGCGCTGCGCCCGGTGATGCGCGAGTATCCCTTCCAGCGTCCCCGACGCGTGGCTGCGTCGCGCGAGATAGACATTGGGCCGCGATGCGAGCGCCGCGACTTCCTCGGCATGATTGCCGACGAGGATGGCGTTGCGGCACGCGGTCAGCATATCGGCATCATTGCCGCTGTCGCCGGCAGCGAAGACACAGTCGAGCGGAATACCCAGCATCGCCGCGACATGGCGCATGGCTGCCGCCTTGCCCGCCTGCCGAGGCATGATGTCGAGCAAACGGTCATGGCTGAACACCACCCGCGCCGGGATGTCGCATTGCCGCAGCCGTTCCTCGACCCGCTTGGCGAGGCCCGGACACTCGGCATAATAGCTGCGCTTGTATGCCCGCTGGTCATAATCGGGCTGGGGCACGAGGCCCGGCAGCCCGGCCAGCGCGCGTTCGATCGCGCCGGGATGCCATTGGTGCCGGATCCGCTCGGCGAAACCCTGGTCGAGCGCCAGTTCGCCATCGCGTTCGACATAGATCTCGGTGCCGACCGCGGTGATCCATGCCAGCGGCAGCGGCAGTTTCCAATCGCGCACCAGCCGCCGCGCTTCCACGATCGAACGCCCGGTGGCAATCACGAAACCGAAGTCCCGCTGCCGCCGGAAAAACTGCCCGATCCGGGTCACCCCGTGATCGCAACCGGTCAGAGTGTTGTCGAGATCGCTGACCAGCAGGCTGGCCGGCGCGATGCAGCGGGCGGGAGTCGCTGCGACGATATCGCGCGCAATCGCGAGAAAACCCGCGGCATAGGCATCCCAGTTCACGCCGAGACTGTTGGTCCGCGCGTTGCGAGCGCAGCGCTTCCACAGCGCGGTGTCGGTGACCAGTCGCTCGATCGCTCCTCCGATCGCCGTCTCGTCCTGCGGGTCGACCAGCAGTCCATGCTCGAGTTCGCCGATGATATCCTGCGGACCGCCGATCTTGGTCGCCACGACCGGAAGGCCATGCGCCGCAGCTTCCACCAGCGTAAGCCCATAGGGCTCCATCAGCGCCGGGTTGACGAAGACCCCGCCCGTCCGCGCGGCGAGTTCGTAAAGCGCGCCGACCTGTTCGCGCGTATGCGCTTTGGGATAGGCGACCCGGCCGTACAGATCGTGCCGGTCGACCGCGTCGACAAGACCCTGCAGCACCTGCTGCTGCTCGGCCTCGCCCGATGACAGGTCGTCGCGCAGGCCCGCGAGGACCACCAGGTTGCAGCGCTCACGCAGCACCGCATTGGTACCGAAGGAATCGATCAGCAGGACGAGGTTCTTCTTGTGCACCGGGCGCGCGATCGCCAGCACGATCGGCTTGGACGGGTCGCGCAGGAACGGCGCGACGAGTTCGCGCGCCGGGGTATCGTCACAGCCGCCGGAGCGGCGCGAGACACCGGGAACCAGCCGATGGATCTTGCCGATGCGGGTAGAGGGATAGGCGGTCAGCTGCCGTTCGCATTCATCGCGCGACGAACCGATGACCGCACGCGCATGCGCGATTGCACGGTCTTCCTCCTCGATCCTCGCATCGATCGCCGCGCTTGGGCTGGCAAGAGCGCGGCGCTTGTCCATGCCGAGCGAATGCGCCGTGTAGACGAACGGTATGCCCAAGGCATCTTCCACTCGCCGCGCGACATCGGCAGCGTCAGCGAAATGCGCATGGATGAGGTCGGGAAGCCGCTCGCGCTGCGCAAGTTCGGCAATCAGCGCTTCGGCAAAAGCGTCGCGGTCCGCGCTGAGCGCTTCCTTGGCGAGGTACCGGCGGTCACCGCTGTCGATTCGCCGGATGACGAGCTTGGCACCCAGCCATTCTTCCGGCTGCGCATGCGCCGTCCCTAGATGAGGATCGTCGAACCGCCGCGTGACGATTTCGGCCATTTCGACATCGTCGCGGCGCGCCAGCGCTTCCATCTCGCCAAGGATGTAGGTGATATGTCCACCAGTATCCTCGGTGACCCCATAGCGGACGGGTTCACCCTTCAGGCAGCCACCAAGCGCGACCGATACAATATGCACAACACGTTCCTTAATGACCCTGCGTGCCTAACGGTCGCGGTGCAGTCCGGGTCCCCCAACCAACCAATGTTTATGCTGGATACGCAGCGGCGGCCGGGTGTTTGCCGATGCCGCGAACGGCGCGTGGCTATCGGGAAAGCGCGTCGAGTGCAGCAGGCGTGTCGACATCGGCCAGCATGTGACCATTTGCAGGTATCAGCGTGTCGGTTTCGCCCAAGTCGAGATGCCTGGCACCGCGTTCGCCGGTAAGCGTCTGCAGCGCGGCGAATGCTTTCTTGGGGAATGCCGCCGGAGGCCCTTCCGCCCCGTCGTCATAACGCGTGAACACGGTTCCCCTAAGCCGGGCAAGATCACGAAAGTGACCGGGTTCGACCAGCGGCATGTCTGCAAGGGCAATCACCAAGCGTTCGCACTTCGGTGCTGCAGCGGCGACACCGGCCGCGATCGAACTGCCCATGCCTTCATCGGCACGGTGGTTAATCACTGCCTCCCACCCCGCGCGCGGGCACAGCGACGAATCCGGCCGGCACACGAGATAACGCTGAGAGAAACCCGCCTTTTCGGCGGCCAGGGCCGCCCAATTCCACAGCGGCTTGCCGCGCAGGTCCCGAGAGAGCTTGTCGCCGCCGAAACGCGTACCGCGCCCGGCAGCGAGCAGGATGATGCCGATCCCTCGATCAAGCGGCGGCACGCAACTGCTCGTACTCACCGACGATTTCCGCGAGCGCCGAAAGCGCGAGCGCAGTGGGATTCTTGCAGCCGGGAATGAGTCCGATCGGGCTGCGGATGCGGGCACGGTCTTCTTCGCTCACGCCCCTTGCCGCCAGAGCCATGGCGCGTTCGACCCGGGCATTCTCGCCCCCCTGCGCGCCAATGTAGAACATTTGCGAAGCAAGTGCCTGCTCGAGCAGCGCCGCTTCCCATTCGTGGTCGTGGAATAGCAGCAAACCCGCGGTCCAGCGGTCGCCCGTCAGTCCGCGCGCAGCTTGCCCAATGACCAGATCGGCGCGGCTGAACGGCCGGCACCGCACGCCCATCGCAGCGCAGAGCCGCGTGACGGCGGCAAGTTCCGGGCCTTCACCCAGTACGTTGAGCTGCATGCGCGGAATATAGGTACGGCGTGCCAGCGGCGATGGTGCGGGCAGGACCAGGGAGGCGGGGTCGCGCTGCTCCACAGCATCCACCGCGGCACGGATGGCGTTCCGGTCGGGCGCGGGATCGAGCAATATATCGAGCCCCCCGCCGCACGGCAGGCGGAAATCGATCTTCGGCGATCCGCGTCCATAGCGGACCACTTCGGGGGAATGCAGCGCGGATACATCCGTCGCCATCTGCGCTTCGAGACATCCGTCCGAAAGGCTTCCGACAGTGGAACCGTCGGCGCGAATTGCCAGCTGCGCCCCCACGCGCCGCGAAAAACTGCCTTCGATCCCTACGATCGTACACAAGGCTGTTCCCGGTTCGCACGCGGCGTAAAGCGCGGCATGGTCCTCGTCGGCGGAAAGATGGAGAGCCGGGTCGGCCAGCATCAATCGGGCATGCACGCCAGCACGCGGTCGGGCGTCATCGGGTAATCGAAAAGCCGCGCACCGCAGGCGTTGTAGATCGCATTGCCGATCGCCGCGGCGCCGCCGCACATCCCCAATTCGCCGATCCCCTTGGCCTGGATCGGGCTGGCCGCAGGATCGCGTTCCTCGACCATGATCACTTCCAGATCGGGCACGTCGCGGTGCACCGGGACATGGTATTCGGCAAGATCGCAGTTCACCAGATGCCCGTCGCGCGGATCGAATTCGAGCGCCTCGGTCAGCGCGGCGCCGATGCTCCAGGTAATCCCGCCGAGGCACTGCGAACGCGCCGTCTTGCGGTTGAGCACGCGGCCGAAGCCGAATGCGCCCAGCATCCGGTCGACCCGGCTCTCGCCAGTGAAGTGGTTGACGCGGACCTGGGCAAAGAATGCCCCGAAGCCCGCTGCGGTGAAATCGTCGGCGATGGCGCCAGGCTCGTAATGCCCTTCGCGCGCCAGCGGTTCACCCGCCAGCACCTGCGCCAGCGATTGTCCGCCAACGACCTTGCCGTCGGCAAGATCGAGCTCGGTTTCGGTAACGCCGACCCGATCGGCCAGCTCTTCGCGCAGCGCCTTGCACGCGACGTAAACCGCCGAGCCGCTGGACGATGCGCCCCAGCTACCGCCCGAACCGGGACCACGCGGATGGCGCGTGTCACCCAGATCGACCAGCACGTTTTCGGGATCGAGTCCGAGCATTTCGCCCGCGATCTGTGCGAGGATCGTATAGGTCCCGGTGCCGATATCGGTCATGTCGGTTTCGACCAGTGCGGTGCCATCGGGCTTGAGCGTAACGCGCGCCTTGGCTTCGCCGACATTGTGAACCCGGGCAGCGCTGGCCATCCCGGTCCCGACCCACCATTCGCCTTCGCGCTTCTGCCGCGGTTTGCGCGGGCCGCTATCCCAGCCGAACGCCTCCGCCCCTTCGCGCAGGCATTCGGCCAGCTTGTGCGAGGAGAACGGCAAGCCTTCTTCGGGGTTTTCCTTGGGTATGTTGCGCAGGCGCAATTCGACCGGATCAATGCCAGCCCGTTCGGCGAGGACATCCATGGCGCCTTCGAGCGCGGGCATGCCCACCGCTTCACCCGGCGCACGGACCGAGCCCGCGGTCATACGGTGGATCCGTGCGACTTCGAGCATCAACTTGCGGTTCTGCGCTGCATACAGGAAGTGCGAGGACTGCAGCACCGGTTCGGCGAAGGTTTCGCCGGGCAGATTCGAAACCAGCGCCTCGTGGCCGAAACCGGTAAGCCGGCCTTTCTGGTCGGCGGCGAGACGCAGCCGCTGCGTGGTTTCGGACCGGCGCATGATGCACTGGAATACCTGCTGGCGCGACATCACCACGCGCACCGGCCGTTCAAGCTGCATGGCGGCGATGGCCGCGGCGACCGTTTCCTCGCTCACACCCAGCTTCGATCCGAACCCGCCGCCGACGAAACGCGAGACCAGCCGCACCTTTTCTTCGGGCAGGTCGATCGCATCGGCCAGTTCCGAGATATTGTAATTGAGCATTTGCAGCGACGCATGAACCGTCAGCTGATCGCCGTCCCACTGCGCGATTGTGGCATGCGGCTCCATCGCCGCCGAGGCGTGGCCCTTGGTCGTGAAAGTGACATCGACGCTGTACGCAGCTTCGCTCATTGCATGGACGAGATCGCCCTGCCGGACGGTTTCGTCTTCCTGTTCCTCGGGCTGGACTGCGTCCGGCGACAGCGGCGCGCCATCGTCGGGGCGGTATTCCACTGCCAGGTGCTTGGCCGCATCGCGCGCCTGTTCGAAGGTTTCCGCGACCACGAGTGCGATTGGCTGCCCCCAGTAGCAAACCGTGCGCGGCGACTGCTGCGGGGCTTCGTTGGCAGTGCCCTGCGCCGCGCGCGTTGTCAGCCGCGGATCGTCTATGACCGCGATGACCCCGGGCATGCCGAGGACGCTGTCCATGTCGATTTTCAGGATTTCGCCGCGCGTGATCGTCGCTGTGGCAAGGACGCCTTCGACGCAGCCTTCGATCGGGTATTCGGCCGCATAGGGCGCCGTACCGGTAACCTTGGCGAGGCCTTCGACACGCGAAATCGGCTGCCCGATCACGCCCTGCTTCATCCCGTCGAGGCGGTTCGAGGTGTCGGGTTCGTCCTGCTTGAGATGCACCGTCATGCCACGTCCTCCACCGCCTGGGCCAGCACCGCGTGGAGCGTGCGGCGCGCCAGCGGAATTTTGAAATCGTTCTCGCCATAACCGCGGGCATCTTCGAGCAGCAGGTCAGCGGCCGCGTCGTAAAGCTCTGCCGACGGGGCGGCACCTTCGAGCAAATCGCTGATCCGCAGATCGTGCCAAGGCTTGTGCGCCAGACCGCCAAAGGAAAGGTCCGCGCGGGCAATCACCCCGTCACGCATTTCGACGATCGCTGCAATCGATACGAGCGCAAAGGCATAGGACGAGCGTTCGCGCACCTTGCGATAGAGCTGCACGCCCGCGACCGGAGCCGGCAGCGTGACTGCAGTAATGACTTCACCGTCCTCGAGGACGTTTTCGCGCCACGGGGTATCGCCTGGCAGGCAATGGAAATCGCGGACCGGGACCGAACGTTCGGCGCCATCGACCGAAGCGATCTGCACTGTCGCATCGAGCGCACTGAGCGCGACCGCCATATCCCCGGGATAGGTGGCAATGCATTCGTCGCTGGTGCCGAGCACGGCGTGCAGCTTGGCCACCCCGTCGATCGCGCCGCAGCCGCTGCCCGGTTCGCGCTTGTTGCAGGGCTGGTCGATATTCATGAAATAGAAGCAGCGGGTGCGCTGGCACAGATTGCCGCCGGTGGTCGCCTTGTTCCGCAATTGCTGCGTCGCACCGGCAAGGATCGCCCGCGCCAGCACCGGATAGTCGGACCGCACGCGCGGGTGAACCGCAGTCGCAGTGTTGGTGGCAAGTGCGCCGATCCGTAGGCCGCCATCGTCGGTATCTTCGATTTCGGCAAATCCGGCGCGGTTGATATCGACGAGTTCGCCGGGGGTTTCGACCTGCAGCTTCATCAGGTCGAGCAGGTTGGTGCCGCCCGCAATCGCCATCGCATCCGCCCCGGCGACCAGCCTGGCGGCATCGCCCAAGGTGCGGGCACGTTCGTACTGGAAGGGCCTCATGCGCTCGTCTCCGTCGCCGCGTCGCGGATCGCAGCGACGATGTTGGCATAGGCACCGCAGCGGCACAGATTGCCGCTCATCCGCTCGCGGATTTCCTCGCCCGATATCTCGATTTTTCCTTCGAGATCGTCGCTCGCATCGCTCGGCCAGTCATTGGCGAGTTCTTCGAGCATGGCGGTGGCGGAACAGATCTGACCGGGCGTGCAATAACCGCATTGGAAGCCGTCATGGTCCACGAAGGCACGCTGCAACGGCGATGGAGCCTCGGGCGTGCCAAGCCCTTCGATCGTCGTCACGCTATCGCCTTCGTGCATCGCCGCCAGCGTCAGGCAGCTGTTGATGCGGATGCCGTTGACGATCACCGTACAGGCCCCGCACTGCCCGTGGTCGCAGCCCTTTTTCGAGCCGGTCAGGCCGAGATCGCGGCGCAGGAAATCGAGCAGGGTGATCCGCGGATCGTCGGGAAGGGAACGCTGGGTTCCGTTTACGGAAATGGTCTCGCCCAAGAAGGCCTCCTTTTATCCGACAAAGCCCCAAACTGCGAAAGGTGCCCGCATTTCTGCCGCGCACAAAGCACCGCAACTAAAGATCGGGCAGCCGCTGCTCCGCAAAACCCCATCCCTGCAATGATTTAGAAGCTGCCCGGTCGAGCAGGGTCTTGGCATCGTCGATCGAATAGGGATGTGCGTTCTCCATCGTCTTGAGCTCGTTCCAGGCCAGCGGAATGGCCACCGGCGCACCCGAGCGCGCCCGCGCCGAATAGGGCACCACTGCCGTCGCCCCGCGCTGGTTGCGCAGCCAGTCGATGAAGATCCGCCCCTTGCGCTTGGCCTTGCTCATGGTGGCGGTGAAGCGGTCGGGCTCGGCCATGCTCAGCGCCTCGGCGAACCGGCGCGAGAAATCCTTGTGCGCCTCCCAGTCATGGCCGGGCGTCAGCGGCACCACCACATGCACGCCCTTGCCGCCCGTCAGCATGGCAAAGCTGGTCAGGCCGAGATCGGCCAGCTGGGCGCGAATATCGCGCGCCGCCTGTTTGACCTCGTCGAACCCCAGCCCCTCGTCGGGATCGAGATCGAAGATCATCCGGTCGGGCCGTTCGACCGCATCCGAACGCGCGCACCAGCCGTGAAATTCGATCGTCCCCATCTGCACGCATTGGAGCAGTCCGCGCGCATCGTCGACGAACAGGTAATCCTCGTACCCGCCGTCCTTCTCGCGGATCGGCACGGGGTGCACCGCATCGCCAAAGCTGCCGCTGTCATGCTTCTGGAAGAAACATTTCTTCGCCCGGCCCGAAGGGCAGCGCACCAGGCTGATCGGGCGCCGCGCGGCGAAGGGCAGCATGATCGCCGCCACCGCTTCGTAATAGTCGGCCAGCGCGCCCTTCGTCTGGCCGCTGTCGGGAAAGATCACCCGGTCGCGGCTGGAAATCCTGACCGCGTCGCTGGTTTCGGCCGGTTTGGCCGGCGTCTCCGGATGCACGCTGCTCGCATCCTTGTCGCCGCGCAGCCCCAGATAGCTGCCGTGGCGGACGTTCCCATCGGCGGTAAACTCGGCAAAGGCGATTTCCGCGACCAGCTTCGGCGTGACCCAGGTGACCCCGCGCGACGAGGCCCGGTCGACTTCCGCGGGCGGGGTCTTGCGCGCCAGCCGCTTCATCTTGCCTGCCAGTTCGTCGAGATCGTCGGCGGAAAAGCCGGTGCCGACATTGCCCTTGTAGACGAGGTCGTCGCCCTCATGCTGCGCGACCAGCAGCGAAGCGAACGGGCGTCCCTTCGCGCTCGACTTCTTCCACCCGATGATCACGAATTCCTGTCGCCGCGTGCATTTGACCTTCACCCAGGCCTTGCTGCGGCGCCCGGCATACTTGCCATCGACGGTCTTGGAGATAATCCCTTCCTGCCCCGCATCGCACATCGCCCGGTAGAGATGTTCGCCCGCGCCCAGCACGTGTTCGGCGACATGGATCGGCGGATCGGCGGAATCGAGCAGCGCTTCGAGCCGTTCCTTGCGTTCGATATTGGGCAGGCCGGTCAGATCCTCTCCATCGAGTTCGAGCAGGTCGAAGGCATGCAGGGCGAGCTTGTTCTGCTTGCCCTGCGATCCGTGGCCGCGCTTGAGCACCTGTTGCAGGGTGGAGAAATCGGGATTGCCCTTGCCATCGTAAGCGACGACTTCGCCGTCGATCAGGCACGAGGGCAGGTCGAGCGCGGCAATCGCCTTGACCAGCGGGCCGAACTTGTCGGTCCAGTCCTTGCCGTTGCGGGTGAACACGCGGACGGTATCGCCCTTGACCGCCACCAGCGTGCGATAGCCGTCGAACTTGATCTCGTGCATCCAGCGATTGCCGGCGGGCACGTCGTCGACCAGCGTGGCGAGCTGCGGCTTGCGGTAATCGGGCAGCGGGGCGGCCTTGCGGCGCTTGGGCTTGGATTTGCCGGCATTGCGCGCGGAGGCCTTCTGCATCTGCGCAAGGAAGGCATCGTCCTTCTTTCCTGCCAGCGGATATTCGCCCTGCTTGTCGCTGGCGATCTCGGCCATCGAACGCCCGGTCAGCACGCTGGTCAATTCGCGCTGGACCAGCCCGTCGCCCGCTTCGGCATTGTCGTCCTGCAGTTTGCGCAGCAGCCAGTTCTCGCGTTTCTCGCCGGGTTTCTGCTTGAGCCGGATCAGCAGCCATTCGCCCTTCATCCGCTCGCCTTCGAGACAGAAGTGCAAATGCCCTTCCTCGAGGTCGCTGGCGCTCTTGCCCTCGATCGGCTGCCATGTTCCGCGGTCCCACAGCATCACTGTGCCGCCGCCATATTCGCCCTTGGGGATCACGCCTTCGAAATCGGCATAGGACATCGGGTGGTCTTCGGTCCGCACCGCGAGCCGCTTGATATCGGGATCGGGCGACGGCCCTTTGGTCACCGCCCAGCTCTTGAGCACCCCGTCGACCTCGAGCCGTAGGTCCCAGTGCAGGCGGGTCGCGTCATGCTTCTGGACGATGAAGCGATTGCCGGTCTCGCTGGCGAGCGGCTTGCCCGCAGGTTCGGGGGTCAGCGAGAAATCGCGCTTGGCGTTGTATTCGGCGAGGGGGTCCTTGCGCGCAGCCATGGCCTAGGCGGACTTCTTGCGCCGCGTGGTCTTCTTGGGCTTCTCCTCCCCAACCGACTTCTTGAGTGCTGCCATCAGGTCGATGACGTTGGAACCGCCACCGGAATCGGGATCGTCGACATCCTCGATCACCGCGGTCTTGCTCTTCGACTTCGCCTTCTTGTCGATAAGCTTGCGCAGCGCCTGACCATAGCGATCCTGAAACTCGCTCGCATCGAAGGGCGCGCTCTTCTGCTCGATCAGCGTGTTCGCCAGTTCGAGCAGTTCCTTCTTCGGCTTGGCATCGTCGATATCGTCGAAAAATGCCTGCCCTGCGCGCACTTCATCGGCATAGCGCAGCGTTTCGAGCAGCAGTCCCTTGCCGCAGGGCTTCACCGCGACCAGTTTCTCGCTGCCGCGCACCGACAGCTGGCCCAGCGCGACCTTCTTTGCCTTGCGCAGCGCCTCGCGCAGCACGATGAACGCTTCTTCGGCAAGTTCGTCCTGCGGCGCGACGTAATAGGGCTTCTCGAAATAGAGCGGGTCGATTTCGCAGGCATCGACGAACTGCACCAGTTCCAGCGTCCGCTTGCTCTCGATCCTGACCGCGTCGATCTCGTCCTCGTCGAGCAGGACGTAATTGCCCTTCGAAACCTCGTAGCCCTTGATGATCTCGTCGCGGTCGACGGGACCGATCCCGGGCACGACCTTCTCGTAGGAGATGCGCTTGCCGCTGGGTTCGTGGATCTGGTTGAACCGGATCTTCGCCCCCGATTTGGTTGCCGAGTAGATTTCGACCGGGATCGAAACCAGCGCCAGCCTGATCTGCCCCTGCCAATATGCGCGTGCTGCCATGTGCCTTCCCTTCAGGCGAAACAGCGCTCCATTCCCCTATGCGTTCCGGAGCGCAGCCCGCTGGACGAGGTCACGCAGGCTGAACGGGGGCGGTCAAGGCCATCAGACAGGCATGCATCGTGGCCACGACGGATTCAATTTCCGCGCGCGTCGTCGTACTGAGTTTCAGGCCCACGATCGAATGGTGCAGCATCTCGCCAAGGCCGCGCGGGGTGATCGAACGGCGTTCGAGATCGGCCTCGTAAGGCAGCAGGAATTCGCACAAACTGCGCCGCGCGCCGAGGTGGACCTCGGTCAGTTCCTGCTTGAGCGTCGTGGCCAGTTCGAGTTCGAGCTCGTCGGCATGCGGCATCGCCTGGATCGATTCCCATGATTCCACGACGAGCTTCTCGAGCAAGAGCCGGAACCGCATATCGCGGGGTGCACCTTCGTCGCAGCCTTCCCAGATCGCATTCCATTTCGATGCGAAGTGATACCGCGACACCGCGACCAGCAACGCCTCGCGGTTGGGGAAGATATTGTATATTGTCTGGCGCGAAACCCCCGCCGCTGCGGCGATGTCGCTCATTGTCGCACGGCGGACACCA
>Ga0114911_1000757_pt1 | contig 19066 bp, 19 predicted proteins | sample MalvireepMed_904_FD_89688 | JGI IMG/M metagenome (GOLD analysis project Ga0114911, IMG submission 89688) | Marine viral communities from the Global Malaspina Expedition - Malaspina viral metaG DeepMed_904 | ecosystem: Environmental > Aquatic > Marine > Oceanic | place: Mediterranean Sea...
CGCTGATCGACGTCAGACTGCACGTTCCGGCATTATCAACCTGCTTTTGACCAAGTGATGGCTCCCGTTAGCGCCGATGGCGCTTTGCGGAGTATACTGGCCTGCAAAGTCACTGATTCAGGTTCAAAAGAAAGTCTAAGCTTCTCTTCTAATACGGACTCAGCGTCATTGTCCGCAATATTTTCATATCTACTCTTAGCCATGCATTCTGAGTCGTGATTCAAAAAATTCTTTTAATGCCTCTTTCGGAATAAGGGCAGTGCTTCCCTCAGACTCGTCTAAGTCTCCCCGCGCATCAAGCCAGGGCGATTCTCTATGGGTCATCGTGCTGAGTGCAGCACCATCGTAGCGGCCATACGCTGCAACTATCTTAGTCAGGAATTCGCGTTGAGGGGTATCAACTTCCTCAATATCGTCGTTGATCTGTCTCCACTTGAAGTGCTTAAACTTGGAGTACAACTCGTATACCACAGGGCCGTGCTGCCACGCCTGAAATTCTTCAGGGAAAAGCTGTTGTCCCTCAGCCAAGGCATAACCTTGAGCATAATAGCAAAGCTTCTGCAGCTTCATTGGCGAGGGGCTCTCATCGAACAACTTCCGATGGGCATCAATTATTGCGTTTGACACCATTTCCAACTCGTTGGACAGAGCCATGTCTAAATCTCCACTTGACTTTTTTGACGCGCCCGGAGTCTAGCTTAATACCTAGGTTTGCGCAATGTTACCTGTTTATCCGTACAGCGACGCGCTATGCGGCAAATTTGGAGCGGGGCGTATAACTTGTTGGACTTCAGCGCCCTGTTAGGCCATGTTTTGAGATACTCCAATATGTAAGTCAGTAAAAGGGGATCTCATCAAATGGCCGGGGTCACTAATCCAGCTTCTCGGATGAGCACGTCTATCAATTTCAATAGCTTAGATACATTGTAACTACCGTTTTTCAGCTGATCATCGGACTGCTCATAGAAGTGCTTAGAATAGGATTCCTTAAAATCTAGCACCCCATGCCATGCGTCGATATCTTTTTTGAAGTTACTCCACGTGACCTGTGCAGGGGGGTATTGATCTAAGCAAAGATCAAGGTAGCACTCAATTGCAGCGGCCCGTCCATTGATATCAGAAGTATTTATCCCTTCAGGCCCTAGAGTTTTAAACTCTCTAAATTCCTCAAGATCGGGCAAAAGCATCGCTCTCATGTTGGCAGGAGGGCTCAACCTCCCAAGCCTCCGAAAAGCGTCAACACCCTCTGCGTCATTGTCGAAAACGAATAAGACCTGGTTGAGAACTTCTATTCGCAAAAGGCCCTCTGCAAATTTTACTAGATTGCCGGTCCCCCAGTATGGGTGTCGCTCATCGACATCCACGAAATTGAAAAAATCTTCCACATCCGGGCGTAGCACACTGAGTGCCCGCTGAATGATGCGTGTATCTGATGTACCCTCGGTTGCGATCAGAACTTTTTGCTTTTGCCGTGCGCCGGCCTGGAATGCTTCACGTTGTACCCAGCCAGCATGGACAATAGGGCCAAATTCCCATGTAACTTCAACCTCAGAATTTTCTACATTTTGCGCGAAAACTTGAAGCATCGATTCCGCACTAAGGATGCAAATTTTCGCGGTTAGAAAACTCGCTTCGGACCAATAGAGGTCAGAGTTATCAGACCACGGGACTCGATCAAATAAATCGATATCAGTGGAGAAACGCCTCTGAGCAATAATGTCTCGATCTGGCGTATCGTACTCTATATAGTCGCTTTTCAAATCGACCAGAGAATAACGACACGCCAAATCACAGAATTCTTCAAACGTAAGATATTTCTTTTTTGACTCTTCTATATCAATTTCGTTTGAAATTTCTTCTGTTTCTGCAAGCAAAGCTTCGTACTCAGAGCGCGCTGCCTCAAGTGTATAGCCGAGTAAATTGAGGCGAGGCAAAACGCGCGATAAAGGTCTAGCAAAAACCTCCTCTGCCTCATCAAGTTCTTGCTGATCTTCTGGATTCTCTTCGTAATATTCGTAATTTATTAAGTCAGATTTTCGGCGTGTTAAATCACTAGCCTGAAATAAAAACCCATAGTCTATGCCCATATGATTTTTGGAATACGAAAGAGAAACGTTTCCAAGGCATAGCTCTATCGAAGTTCCCATTTAATATACCTTCTCATCAAAACCTTATTATTTTGGCTCACGTGTACTGCCTAAAAGCTTATTAGTTTGAATTCGCATTAAATCGCGATCGCCGCCTCTCGTCCAAACCCAAATCACAGCGCCAGCTTCAATTTAATTCATAGATATGGGGACACTCTAGCATGAATTTTGGAGCTTGCCGTTCAGCATGGGTTGGGCATCTGTGCTAAACGTGTCGGCAAGGAGCTCGGGTGTTCGTTTTTGTTTATTGAGGTCCGTGACTCGCCTTGGTCGCAAAGCAGACATTGATGTTAGATGGATTAGAAAACTGGGAGCAGGTTAGTTTGTTCAAATGTCTTCTTGATTAGTTTGGTAATTATGCCAAGGTAGTCCTGTCAGAGGTACTTGAAATGGATGCAGTAACATGTGGTCAGACACAGAATCCGAGAAAGACTACCTAAATTTTGGCGAAGTCTCCCAATTAGCAGTAGACATCCTGACAGCGGACAACATGCTACCTGTTTCTGTTGGGGTTTTTGGCAACTGGGGCGCCGGCAAGTCTTCTCTTTTGAAGCTGATTGAGGAGAAACTCGATCAGGATGAGGAAAAATGGATTGTTATTAAGTTCGATGCCTGGCTCTACCAAGGTTACGACGATGCTCGAGCAGCCCTATTAGAAATCATTGCAACAGAATTAATAAGGGCCGCTGAAGGGAATGAAAGCTTAGCCACTAAAACCAAAAATCTTCTTGCTCGTGTCGATGGGTTTCGGGCTATGGGTTTGGTTGCTGAAGGCACGGCCCTACTTGCCGGCATACCGACTGGTGGAATTTTAGCACGAAGTGTTGATGCCTTTGGGAGTGCCACTGACGGCATTCAGAATCAGGAAGAGTTCCGTAAACTCGGCGATACAGCCAAGGAGGCTAAGGGAAAGACCGGTGGACTGCTAAAGCCTGCCGAGAAGAAGAGCCCGCCTCAACAGATCAATGCATTCAGGGATGAATATGGAGAGATTCTGGCAGAGCTCGGCAAGCCTTTGGTGGTGGTCATCGATAACCTCGACCGCTGCCTTCCTGCTAACGCAATTCATACACTGGAGGCCATTCGGCTGTTCTTATTTTTGACGAATACAGCCTTCATCATCGCAGCCGACGAGGAAATGATCCGTTCCTCTGTTGCCGACTATTTTAAGGGTGCATCTGACCGCCACCAGATCGACTACTTGGATAAACTAATTCAGGTTCCTATCCGTGTGCCCAAAGCAGGGGTGAGGGAAATTCGCTCCTATTTGTTTATGTTATATGCAGTCGATGCGCGCCTGTCTGTCGAAAAGCTTGATAGGCTCCGGACAGGTTTGGAGCAGTCCCTGCAGCAGTCTTGGAAGGACGAGCCGATATCCCGGCAGGATGCGCTGATTCTCACAGGCGAGTCAGAGGACAGTGCCCTAGCCAGAGCTTTTTCGCGGGCAGACCGTATAGCACCTGTGCTGTCCAACTCTCCTATCATCCACGGCAACCCTAGGATTGTGAAACGGCTGTTAAATGTCGTCAAAATGCGTTCACAGATTGCTAAGCGCCGCTCAATGCCCTTGGACGAGGCCATCATCACCAAGTTGGTGATATTTGAACGATGCGTCGGTGTGAAAGCAACGGCCGACTTCTATCGCCTAGTGGACGCCGAACAGGGCATGCCTACGCTGCTCAAGCAGTTGGAGGAAGGTGTTGACCAAATACCCAGTGATGCCCCCGAGACATGGACAGACAACCCGACCACAAAATCCTTCATCATTGAATGGGCTCGACTCGAACCCCGGCTTAGTGAGATCGATCTCAGGGCAGCTATTTACCTATCCCGGGAAACCATGCCGATTGGTGCCTACGTAGTAGGTTTATCCCCTGCAGGGCGGGAAGTGCTGGATGTGCTGGTGGACACCAAAAATACCAGCTCACCTACTGCGGAAAACCTTTTGGATACTCTACCGCGGGAAGAGCAGATCCCGGTGATGGAGGGCGTGATCAGCCACCTTCGGCAGGTATCAGACTGGTCTCGAAAACCCAAAGGATTTGCAGGAGCGTGTCTTTTGGCCCGCCATTCGTCCGAAGCAGCTAAAATTCTGATTCGATATTTACATGAGCTGGAGCTGGGTGACAAAGCTCCGATATGGATGAAGACATTATTAAAAGAAGAGCAATGGTATAAGGACATTTAATGGGGACTTCGCAATCTAGCGCCGGCCCAGGGGGCGGCTCACCCTTGGTGCCGCCTTGGGCGGATGATCAACCACAGCAACCGCAATCCAAGCCTCAGCCAGCAAGATTTATGGCCTTCCGTCAGTCGTTGGGGCGATTTGTCTCCAGTGGCGATAGGAACGATCTCAGGAGTGCTGTTGGACACTACGCCCGAAAAGCCAGCGGAGGGGGTGGGAGTGCTGCCCGGCGCTTGGGCAATACAACGCAGGCCGGTGCAGGGCTATTTGGTGCTTTGGCTGGAGTGCCAGCTGGCCCAGGTGAATCCAGCATTAACCTTGGCGATCTAGCCGGCCTCCCCTGCGAGTTGGCGATTTCAACTATTACCCAAGCCTTGACCACTGAAGATGGGGATTCAGAAAAGATCCGTACGGCGATGAACCATGCCTTGGTGGAGGCATTGGATGGTGTAGATACTTTTGACCCCCAGTGCATCACCGACGATGTGATTGTCGACACAATGATCGGGTATATAGCCGAAAGTATTTTCCTTCAGATAGTGATGGACTCCAACAGGGCCTGGAACAAGACAGATTCCCCCGCCCTAGCTATCCGCGCGGAAACGGAGCTACACGAGTTAACCAAGGTTGTAGTTGATAAACATATGGCGCCCAAGCTTGCCGGCAATGTGCGGTCATTTACTCGGCAACAAATGGTTCAGATTGAGCGCCAGGCCGTCCTGGATGTTTGGAAAGAGTGGGAAGCCTACCAATGACACATTTAGTATTCCACCACAACCACCAACTGTTGCCACCGGCTCGTGATGATTTGTTGCCTGTGCAACTGTACGGGCTAAGTGGCCGGAATCACGCAGGCATTTCGGTAATCGGGAATCCAATCATCGACAAAATCAAGCGCCTAGGGGTGCAAATCCCCAGCCAGGTCATGGATTTCCTAACCATAGCTCTTGCAGTGACCGCTGCGGATACCTTTGTTCGCAGGGTGGACACAGAGGATGGATGGACCCGCCAATTCTCTATTCAGTTACCGCTACATGAGCCAACAAGGTGGCAGCCACTAAAGAGGGATTTAGAGCGAGCTCTGCACTTCCTAAGCGGTGATATTTGGGATTTTGATTTTCAGAAAGGAGGTTATCCTCCACCGGTGCCGTATCGCTGGCCAGATAGATTTCAACTGATTAGGCTCAGAGGGCGTGATTGTGTCAGCCTATTCTCCGGCGGGCTGGATTCAGCTATTGGGGCAATCGACCTGCTTGCACAAGGGAGAGCTCCACTGTTGGTAAGCCATGCCTACAAAGGCGATAAAACGCACCAGGATTTAATTGCTGAAGCGCTTACTGGGCAATATTCACGCTTTGAGATCAACGCAGATCCGCACTCGTATGCTGGTGAAACGGATATTACGATGCGAACGCGAAGCCTCAACTTCCTCGCATTTGCCGCCGTCGGTGCCTGCGCTGTACAGGCCGTTTCCCAAGCAGAAATAGTCGACCTGTTCGTTCCTGAGAACGGCTTTATCTCGTTGAACGCTCCGCTGACACTACGACGGATTGGCACGTTGAGCACGCGCACTACTCATCCTCATTTTATCAAAAGTATCCAAGACCTTTTTGATGCGGCCGGCATCCCTTGTCGAATTATTAATCCATACCAATTCAAGACGAAAGGTCAAATGGTCTCTGATTGTCAAAACAGGCAGTCGCTGGCTGATATTGTAGACAGTACGGTGTCGTGCAGCCATTGGAAGCGATCCAATCAGCAATGCGGTATTTGCGTGCCCTGTATCATTCGTCGCGCTGCTCTCTACTCAGGCGGAATTCGTGAGAACACTGAGTACATTTTCGACGCTGTAGCTAACGTGCTGAATGAGACTGATCGTAGAGACGATCTCATGGCGCTGTCCATTGCCTTAAGACAAAAAGCAACGCGGCAACCAGGTCCTTGGATTGTAGATAGTGGTCCACTTCCTCCAGCGGAGTTCAAAAATTTTCAGAAAATGTTTTTGGATGGACTCGATGAGGTTGAGGCATTCTTGAAATCTGAGGGAGTCTTGTGAGTATCGATATGCATTGCCACCTCGATTTATACCCGGATCCATTCAAAGTAGCTGAGGAATGCAAAAGGAGAGGAACCTACGTCCTTTCAGTAACTACCACGCCCAAAGCATGGGATGGGACGTGCAAGCTGGCTGACGGTAGTAGGAGAATCAGAACTGCCTTGGGTCTACATCCGCAGTTGGCCCACCAGAGGTCAAATGAGCTAGAGCTTTTCGATACTCTACTTCCGAAAACGAAGTATGTGGGCGAGATCGGGCTTGATGGAGGAAAAGGCTTTAAAGAACATTGGGATGTTCAGTTGAAGGTACTCCGTCACATGCTCAGTAGTGTAAATCATGTTGGCGGTAGAATTATGACAATACACAGCCGGGGCGCGGCCTCAGCTGTGCTTGAAGAAATTAAAGGGATTTCCGGAATACCAATGCTTCATTGGTTTACGGGGACATCAACCCAGCTAAGAAAGGCAATTGACCAGGGATGCTGGTTTTCTGTCGGACCGGCAATGCTTTGCACCAAGAAAGGGCGCGAAGCTGTTTCTATGATTCCCAAAAGTAGAATATTGACTGAGACCGATGGCCCTTTCGCTAAGTTTAAGAGCGGAGTCTTAATGCCTTGGGATAGCGCTATTGCCACGAAATTGATCTCAGAGGTTTGGGGTTGCCCTCAAGAAATCGCAACTGAAATTTTGAAAGACAATCTCCGTAACCTTGCGAATACCAAATAGATTCGTAATGTCAGACGTAACCGCATTGGCATTTGGTGTTCCTGAGTGAAGTGCCTTAATAAGGCCCTAATCGAGCTTTATTCGCTCCACAACGCATCAAATGGCTATGATTAGCTTGGAGACTTTGGCGGGAAGGCCTGACTCGAATGTCCGCTTTTGTTTAGTGTTGCCTGGAATGCGGGACGGTCGCAAAGCGAACATTCATGTTCGGCGATCACAGCCTTCCGATGAACCGCTGTTCGAGGCTTGGGAATGTCTTCCTTTGCGGGGGAAGTCCAATCATAGGCCAGGAGTGTCTAGTACACCGGGGTAAGTCCAGGAACAACTGACGAAGTAGCCACGCTGTTTCCCCAGAACTTGCGACATTGCAACGACTGAGAGGCTCGGTTTGACGGTATGAGCCCTGCTGACACGATTTGGAAAGAATTTTTACTCAGGCGACGGTGTTTCCGACGATCTCATGCCAGATTAGGAACAGACCCCCCAGGTTGGGAGGTAATAATCCTTGCGCTATCAAATCTTGCGTCTTGGCTCTGACTGCCCTTTAATAGGCCAGTGTCGATTAACAAAAAGGGAATTTTAATGTCCTATGCAAAATTCTTATGCAAACAAACAAATTGGATTGTTGTGCTAGGCGCTTTTTTGTTGTGTTCTTAATAGTTAATTCTTTAGACTATTCGCGCAAATATTTTGGTTTAGTAATGATTCCGTCTCTAGTTGTTGGTGCGTTAGGTGTTACTAGATACTATTTTGAAAAATATAGAAGTTATCCGTTATTGGGTGCTGGAGAGCTTTTTTTTACATATTTAATGCTTATTATACCACTAACAACGTTTGGTGCACTTATTGCCGGTGTTGCCGGTGAGTTTTTTTCGGTGTCAAGCATGAGAGATAGAGGGCTCATTGGTGGGTTTGGCGTTTTATGTTTACTTTTCTGGGTTCTTCATCCGAAACGAAAAAATTGGCAAGACGATACTTTTTATCATCCTGATTATGAGCGTTATATTGAAATTTCTGAAGAACAACCCGAAATTGAAGATTTTAAAAAAAAATATTTTAGTAATGAAATAGAAGAGGATAGGAGTGAGGAGCATTTCTTAAATTCCGAATCTAAGAATTTAAATGTTAATCCTAAAATCTCAAAAGAACCCATTTCAACGGGAAAATCAAACAAAAATATAAATTCAAAGATAACGCCCCAGAAAAATGCTTACTGTTATCCAGATATATACAAGATTATATTGGGAGGAATTAAATTTGATAACTCTTTATTTTTAATTCCAATCTATGAGCTGCAAGAGTTATTTGATGAGCCAACAGGAGATTTCTACAGAGATGTCAATATCAGGCTGCAATCATATAAAAATGCTGCTTATCCAGAAAAGTGCAGCGAGGGACGTAAAGAGAGTGCTAAAGTAATTTTCCAATTTTATGTTTTTGTAGTCTCAGTCGATTGTAGTAGAAAAAACCTCTCACCTTTGCAAGCTTCAAGAGCAGTTTTGAAGTTTTTTTTAGAGCGGTCTCGCTTCATGCAACAACATTGTAACGATGCATATAACGCTATAGATATGAAGTCCCAAGTTTTGGCGGCAAATAATTTATTGTCTGTCGCGCCAGATGACCCTTATTCTGACGACCAAAGTGGTATTTCGGTAAATACCATCAAAGATATTATATTGGAAATTACAACGAAAGCAAAAATCAAAAAGAGGATTCTCTATTAATTTCTCAGCGCTTTGCGCAGTGAAAAAGCGCAATTGAACTTTGATTTTCTTTAATGATTTATGAGTAATTGATTTCTGTTTTAATATAAGAACTTGTTAACGCATAGGATTTTGTTAACGCCATACAAAACCATATGCTTTATGCATCACTACCCAGGCCAAGCACAAACGTGAGCGAGGCATCAAGTCAACCTAATCCTCCTTCACGTAAAGCTCTAAACCTACGTAAACTCCCATAAATCGACCCACCCGCACTGAGATCTCAGGCCCAAACCAGCTTCACGTTCAAAGGCAGCAATCCTTCCAGTTTCTCCACAGTTGGCTCGCTCGGTTCTCAGGCCGTAAAGCCAAGGTACGCTTTTGTTTAGCTGAGTTCAGAGAGATGCCCTGGTCACAAACCGGACTGTTTTGCCGCGCTGAAATCTACTATTAGAGGGGACCTGAATAGTGCTCCGAGTATCAAATTGCTCGACGAAAGCTTCTGCTTTTTTTCGAATAGCCCCACTCCCGCAGTTTCGGCTTATTAAAAACCGCCTGACAGTGAGAATTTAGCTCCCTCGGCCAGCACAGTGCGAATAAGCGCCAATGCGCTTTCCCGGCCTATGTTTCTGGACCCCTCTGCCAACATGGACCCAATCGATACTTTCCGTTGAAGAGCTTCTGGAGCCAAGTTGAGAAGTTCTAAGCTTTTTGGTGTTAACGTTACACTGGATACGCCGCCACTAAACTTATTTCCCGACCACAAATAACCAGCGCTCGTTAACCATTCTATTGTGGCCGCCGCTACATCCGATGAGGTCATAACCGTATTAAAGAATGCATCGCTGTCTTCAGACGAAAACTGGCTAGCTACCCTGTTTCCAATTTCCTCAAACTGTAAGTCAACTTTTACTGGAAAATGCTCATAACAAGCACCTAGTATCTCAGCGACACAGAGATTGAAAGACTCAATATTTTTCATGGCTTCCTTACCTTTTAACAGTTTTCCCGCCAGAAACCTAGCTGCACAGCAGGTAATTTTCTAAGCGCAGTAATTCATTGGATATTTACGAAATCTTCCGGATAAAATAGTCATGCCGGTCGTGTATATGACTTTCTTTGAATGCCCCTTTTATCGCCTGTCGTAAAAAAACCTCCAGGTCTTTTTGCGTTAATATCATGACTAACCCGGATTGGTTCCTCGTTGCGATATTCGACACATGCTTAAGGTAGGAATCTTTTACCTCATCTCCTCTGAAAACAATAATGCCAAATCGTCCGAAGGTGTCGCTCATATAATACTGAAGCTGATGAAAGTCGTCGGCCTTCAAATCTGAATAGTTTTTACATTCCCATACAATTTGAGTAGCCCCGTATTTATTTCTAACCATCTCCCAAAACCCACCGGTAGCCCTATTAGAGGCGACCCAATCTCTTATAGTCGTATTATCGACAGTCCTTTCAGAGGCATGTACATTGGTTAACGATCTAAAGAAACATAGCTTTATAATATTTCCAACTACTTCTTCAAATTCCTTGGCACCATCCCTTCCGCTAGGCAGCTCTTTCAATTGCTTAAGGACATCTTCCAACGTCATTTTATAATCATCTAGCTGAAAACTTTCAGGAATTTCCTCTAAAATACCCTCATTTTTCAGCATCACCTCATCTTTTAAGTCCGAAATAAGTACCGGTCTCAGGTTCAGCGCTTCGTGATAGGTTGGGTGTATTTCAAATATGGTATTGTTATCAAAAGCAGGTTTTGCGTTTGAATCTTTTCCAGACTCTTTATAATGGGTTCGTCCTTTTCTTTTAATTCCAAGGAAGCCTATCCCGTAAAAAACCTCGACGAACCTATATGGTGTTGTGTGATCAAACAACCAGTCTTTACAGTGCTTTGCGATGGATTCATTTATCAGTAATTTTTGTATAAAATCTTCTATTGCATTAACTGTGAACTGATTACCTAAACCGTAAAAATATTCCAGCACCAAACTAACATTTGGATAATTTTCTGCAAACTCATCTCCAAGATCCTTTAGCCGGCTAGTGCTATATCTTATCGATGCATCATTTAAATCTTGATGGGTTATCTTTTTATTTCCATCGTTGATAGCATTATCTATTGCATAACTACAGAGCATCAACACATCTCTTGGGCGATGCTGGCAAAGCTTCATCACTCTCGCTGAGCTTGGTTCTTCGGCATCTTCCTCGAAAAAATAACTCCAAGCTTCGCCTCCAAGTTTAGGCTTAGTATTAAATGGTCTTACTAGCCTTCTTTCGACGAGTTCAATAAGCTTCCTTTCAGACCACTCAAGAAATACTGACGAAGTTTCTAATCTTGAGAATTCGTTATCTACAGCCCTTATTCGGTCATAAATATTTTCTCTTATGAAAATATAAGGTCGAATGAAGTTGGAAGAGGCCCTTAGCCTAACAGCAGCGTGCATTAGTGCCGTAAGGCAGATTATTGCCGACTCGGATCCATCCCAAGACTCGTCTAACTGAAGTGGACCCCGAAATTTGGACAGGTGCCTAAGCTCTGATTCATCATCTCCACAAGGAGGAGAATCATGAGCAAGAAACGCAAACAGTACAGCGCATCGTTCAAGTCCAAAGTCGCTCTGGCTGCCCTCAAAGGGGACGAGACTACTTCCGAGATTGCTGCCCGGTTTCAGATTCACCCGACCATGGTCAGCACCTGGAAGCGCGAACTGCTGGACAATGCGCCCGGCCTCTTCGAGGGTAAGAAGAAGTCTGCCAAGCAGTCCGATGAGCCCAACACCGATGAGCTATACCGCGAGATCGGCCGACTGACGGTGGAGCGCGATTTTTTGTCGCGCAAGCTCGATCAGTAAGCCGTCAACGCCGGTTGGCGATGATCGAGCGAGGTCATCCCCAAGTCAGTATTGTGCGTCAATGTGAGCTGCTCAAGCTGAGCCGCTCATCGGCGTATTACGTCCCTCGTGAACGCTGTCAGGAGGACCTGGATCTGATGTATCTGATTGATCAGCAGCATCTGGAAACGCCGTACTATGGCTCTCGCAAGATGCGTGTTCACTTGCAGCACCAGGGCTGCCGGGTCAACCGGAAGCGGGTGCAACGGCTGATGCGTACCATGGGCATTCAAGCCGTGTACCCGCGCCCCAGAACCAGCATTCCGGGTGATGGGCACAAGGTCTACCCGTACCTGCTCAAAGGGCTGCGAATCGATCGGCCTAACCACGTTTGGGCAACCGATATCACGTATCTTCCGCTGGCCCGAGGCTTCATGTACCTGGTCGCTATCATCGACTGGCATAGCCGCAAGGTGCTGTCCTGGCGAGTCTCAAACACCATGGACACCGATTTCTGTGTCGATGCCCTGGAAGAGGCTCTTCAGCGCCATGGAACGCCAGAAATCTTCAATACCGATCAAGGTGCGCAGTTCACCAGCGAGGCCTTTATAGGCGCTCTCAAAGAACATGGCATCCGGATCAGCATGGACGGCAAGGGCTGCTACCATGACAATATCTTCGTGGAGCGACTCTGGCGCAGCGTCAAACACGAGTGCGTTTACCTCACCGCCTTCGAGAACGGACACCACTTGAAACAGGCGCTTAGCCGGTACTTCCGGCACTACAATCAAACACGGTTTCATCAGAGCCTTGATTACCAAACACCGGATGAGGTGTACTACGAGCAACAACCATTGACCTTGGCAGCTTGAGCCAAGAACGCCATCGAATCAGAGCTTAGTAACACCATCAAACTGTCCAACTGATCGGTTCCACCTCAAACCTATCAACTAGAATAATGTAATCATAAGAGCCGTTGGTGGCAATAGAATTAGCTTCTTGAATTATTTGCTTGCTTCTGTTTATTTGCCTCAACCAAAGCTTATCATTTTCTTTGGTATATGCTTCAAAAATTTCTTCTGTTAAGTTTAGGATGCGTGAATCAAAGTCACAATCCTCTATCAAACCTCTTTCACGTTTAATATGGTCGTATGATTTATCAAATTTGAAGATTCCGGCCTCGGCCCATGCTTTGACGACTTCGTCTACCAAAGCTCGTTCCATTGAATGCATCAAAGATTTGAACGGTCTCTGACGAGTATCGAAAAACTCCTCATGCTCAAGAGGTAATGTGAGAAGGTCGAAAATCTGAGGAATAATGTGAATACATCGTTGAAACTTTCTTTGGACTTCAAATGTAATTGCAGTTTTCCCCGCACCTCGCCTACCAATATAAAAACAGTTTTGCCCGTCTGGATCTAGAGAGCTTAGGGTAGACGGAGTCGCAACAAATAACTCAGGGTCTGTTCTGATAATATCGTACTCGGCAAATGCTTGCCCGATCTTAACCCTTTTTAGTGCATCCTTTGGTAGTTGTATTTTCCCCATTTGCTCTCCAATGTTTTTCTGGGCTCTGTGTAACGTCTGGTTAATACGCTGAGTTAAAGCCACGAAGTGGCCTAAAATTACTCGCTGTGTAGCCGCTTGTGTACGCCCAGCAAGGGCATGATTCAATGGGGCGAAAGTCCCCTGTGGGAAGATCACCGCTCAGTCCGTTTTACCCGATTGGACGCTAACCACTAGCGAATGGCAAGGGGCAATCCGCGAGGAATGTACAGGAGGAAGCCCCTTGCAAACCTGCGAACTGGTGAACAAGAACATTATTTTGGCGTAGGCCGTAGGAGAGTTGGTACAAGACGACGAAGCCACGTGATCTAACGGCCATAGCATATGGTGCGAGGAAATTTCGCGTCCTTAACTTGGGCGATCCGATGCATCGGGGCCTGCTCGACGAGTGATCGGTCAATTGCCAGTCAGGCCACTAGCCGATCAAGCCTGGGCTCAGCGGTTGGGGGTAACGCCGCCGGTAGATGAGCAGAAGTCAGCAGGCGGCATAGTAGCCATATGCCCATTGTAATTTGTACCGGAAAATCAATGAGGAGCCTGTTCAGCTCAGCGATTCCATATCCGACCGGGTCAAGGACCGCTGGCGCAAAAGGTCCGCTTTGTGGTCAATTCGATCGTTTCTGAATGTCCGCTTCTGTTTAGAACCGGGAAGAGCTGCGCCGGTCGCAAAGCGGACATTCAGGTCCGAGTCCGAAGGCCTCAACTGGGAGAGGACGGTAGGTAAAACAAGTACGGCGAACTTTAAAGCTGCATTCATCAAAACTTTTGGTTCCAAAGGATACGAAGTCGTCACGGCCGTTTTTGCTTTTAACAATTTTTCGTTGCGGAGTTTTTGATCGGCAAGCCGGAGTCTATCAAGCGTCGCCGGTTTCCTCGTTTGCTGAGGGACCGTCTCCGTCCTCTTCCATCACTTCGGCGACGAGCTGTTCGGCCACTGGATCAGTCTCGCCACCATTTTCGCGAATCACCATATACCAACCGAGAACCAATCCGACAACATTATCCTCGGGGCCTTCCTCGAGGTGTTCTAACGGCAGTCCCTCGCTGCTTTCACAGATACTCTGAATAACTCCCCAATCGAATTCGATCTTACCAGTATCTAGGCGTTTCAATCCTAGATCAGAGAAGGATAAATGTTCCGGGATGACCACCTTTGCTTTACGCTGCTTCATCGAAAAGCCTCTTGTTGAATGGGATGCACAAACAATAATCGCCCAATGCTTATTGATCAAACGCGTGAATCGCGCCCGGGAGTTCGGTACCTAAAGGCCGAACGAATCAGGTCTGTTTATGATTATTCGAAAGAGATGTATCTGACCAGATCTCTGCGTGGTGCTGACCAAAATCGAGCAACATCACATCGTGATCTAAACGTGCGTAATTCATGAGGTTGGTCGTGAAACATAGTGGCTCCGACGCATGGATGTGCTTTTCAAAGCCAAGGAATCTAACCATGAATTGCTTTGCCAGTTGGTTGTCCTTTGGAAGGCGCCACAGTTCAGGCAAAATTTGCTGCCATCTTCTCAGCGAGTAGACAGATAGCGCCTTCCAGTCAGGCGACGCCGTTAAGACCATCGGACCCGTCATTAGCGGTGCGATCCCCGAAGAGCAGGAGTTGAATTCTTCCCTCGCAATTCCTAGGCTATGCGAATGCAACTGCTGGTCTGTCAGCTTAAAACGATGTGCGCATGCTAGCCGTTGGTTTAAAGGTGAAGAGTGCTGCATGAACAGCCTCCTTTATCGTGGAAGAATTGAGGCGCCAGCAATGCCGTATGCCCCTTTCCTCAGAATGCTGTTCCCGCCATCCATGGCGCCGATTAGATTCAGTTGGCCGGGCAACGTTAAGCAATCTCAACGTCTTTGGTCGCGTCCTCGTAAAGGTATTTTTGTCGCAGCACGGCAACCTGGATGACTGCTGGGATGGTTACGCGATAGGCGGGGCCGGCAATATCCACCGCCGTCCAGATTCCAGTAATGGCCCAGCCAATTGGCCCAGTTAAAATTGACATTGTTCTGGTGAGTGCCGCGTTTCCGGCGAAGGAAAGACCTCTCCCGAGCAGCGCTTTCATGACTCCATTAACCACAACTAGTGTCAGTTGGTAAGACTTGAATCCACCAGCTCTGAATATGGCCTGAAAGGTACCCATCAGGACTTCTGGTGTGATGAGTGCGTAAACCGCTGAAGAACTCAAAGGCCCGCACGTGGGCGTCCAGCCAGTCCGCCTGGCCCTGGCTCCAGTGGGCGCAGGCGAAGGTGTAATTGGACGCTCCCAGCACCGCCACAAAGACCTGAGCCGTGCGGGCCTCGCCTGTATCCGGGTTCACGACGTCCAGCGTGGGACCGCAATAGTCAACGAACAGCTTCTCCCCGACCCGGTGTGACTGGCGCATGGCTGCGTTGCTGACGCCCAAGCCACTCGTTGTAGCGGTGACAGAACTGAGCATAGCTGTAACCGTCCTCGGGGTGCTGCTGGCGATATTCCTGCCACAGCAACTGCTTGGTCATCGTCTTGTTTTTGAGTTCCAGGTGGATGGCCGGAAAGTCTGGTTCCGCGAAACGCCGCTGGCCGGTCACCGGTTGGGTTGGAAAGAGGAGCCGACCGAGATCACGCTCACACAGGTCTTCGGGAATGGGCCAACTGAGCCCCGCCTGCTTGGCTCTGGTCAGGTAATCCACCGCGGTGCCGTAGCCAATACTGAGCGACTGGGCGATGCCCCGATAGCTCAACCCTGCCTCATGCCGATGACGCAGAATGTCTTTAATTTTGCGCATTGTTAGTCTCATCTTGGCCACTGCTCACACTCCTTGCCTCGGGGAAGGCGGGGAGGTTAGCAGGGTTCGAATCAAATCAATGCGTTAGATTGGTTTTTGGAAGCAACTGACCTGTCATTCTGGATTCCGATCACCGATTCTGGAAAATCGGCAAAAATGATCGGATAAAACCAGAATCAATGATCGGAAAGTTCCAGAATGGGTGATCGGATTAAACCGGAATCAGTGATCGGAATGGGCCAGAATATGCAGGCTTCATGGGAGGTCTGCCGTCATGATAACGCCAGAGCGCACCGGCGCACTTTAATGCACATCCGAGAAGGCTCATATGTGTTAGCTCGACTCCCTCTACTTCGGCGTTAGTTGATCTCCCCCAAGCTGGACTCCTTCATGCTCTGCTTAGAGCTCTGGGGGAAAGCACTGACTCGAGTGTTTCTGTGCTCGTTCAAAAAGCCACAGAAAGTACTAAAGTTTCGCAAGAAGTACTAAAAGATGTACGCAGCCTCACCCTGGATCAGGATCTGGCGACAACATCGATCGTTCCCTCGGACGTTTGGTCGTTTTTTAGCAGGCCAATCTGCTTCAAGTAACTGAAGGCAGCGACAGTTGCATGGCCACGAAAGGACCTGCCGTGCATTCAGGGTCTGACAATATCGTTAATCCACGGGATAGAACCCGAGACTATTTAAAATACCGATCAACACCATCCCAGAGCTCTGCAGATCCCCGGATCTCAGAAAGGGTTCCACAAAATCTCACTGAACTCGGGATTTCGACTGGAGTCGTTCCAGTTTGCTGTAGATGCCCGGAACCTGCCCTGCTCAATGTCGCCATGATGTTCTGCCAGGGCGGGCACTACCTTTCCCGCGAAAGCTCTGTTGTCCAGTTCTTTCTGGAATACGTGCAGAAAGAACTCATCCGGTTCAGATGCGCAAACGCCAAAGGCAACCAGCGCCATCAACAATATTTGAAACAGTTTAAGTGTCAGCTTCGCCAGATCCATACTGATACCTCAAAGGTTAGCAGGGCTGAAATTTCACAGCCGTCAGACCGCCACTTAATTAACATGTTAACATTATTGCGGATCCCGGTTCAGTCACGATAACTAACCGGGCCTCAACTCATTGCAGCGAGAGATTTGCAGCTACTCAATGCCAAACCCAAATATGCAAGATCAATCCATTTCAGCCGAAGAACGCAGAAACTTCGGTGTTGTATGCTTGGCACTCACCTGCGTGTTCATCGTGCATTCCATGCTCCTGGTCACAGTCCCTGTTCATGCCCTGGACCTTGGCGCCTCGCCGCTCCTGCTTGGAGTGATCTTTAGCGCCCCTTATCTTCTCCCGCTTATCGTAGCAATCCCGTTTGGCACACTGGTCACCCGACACGGAGGACGTGTCTCGATGTTGTCCGGCGCATCCCTGATGGTCTTTGGCCTTGTCACCATACTTGTTGTGCCCGGTTATCCAGGGCTGATCATCGGGCAATTATCGTTTGGCCTTGCACAACTCCAAATGGTTCTGGCGGCCCAAACAATTATTTCTACTCTGGGAACAGGGCCGAAGCTTGAGAGTTATTTTGGCTGGTACACTACTTGGTTGTCCGGCGGACAAATTGTTGGGCCACTCATTGCGGGTGGCTTGATTCACGCAGTGGGAACCACCGCCAGCTCCTTTGCCGCTATGCTGGTTATCGCCTGCTGTTCCCTGGTAACGGCGCTGTTGTTGACAGGTGAGGCCAAGCAGGGCAGATCGGTGCAGTGGAGTTCTACCGGGTTCAGGGCCCAGGGAAGCCTATTCTGTAAAAGTCCGGCCGTACGGATTTCCATAGCTGTCACCGCAGCAGCGACCTTCGCCATGATTATTCACGGAAACTATCTACCCGTTTTACTGGAGAATATGCTGGTGACGCCTACAACCATTGGCATCCTTATCAGCCTGCGGGCAGTTGCGGCAATGGTCATTCGACCAGTCATTGCCAAAGTCATCGCACTTATGGGAGGGCGAGGCATTGCGATGCTGGTATCAATACTCTCCATGGCCCTGGGAATGCTGTTTCTGGGCGGTACAGACAACCTGATACTGATCGGCTTTTTTTCCATTCTCATCGGTTTGGGATCGGGGGTGTGCCAACCGCTTTCAATTGTTGTGCTATCAGAAAGTGTCGATGGCACACAACGGGCAGGAGCCCTCGGAATGAGGCTGATGGCAAACCGGGGAGTAAACTTTCTAGCGCCTCTGTTTTTTGGTCTGATGCTTGAGATCGGAGGTTTTACGCTATCCTTTGCCCTGACCGGCGCCGTATTGGTGCTGGCAACAATGCTGGTGTTTTTCATGACGCGGGCCAGCAAATTCAGGAAGGCAAAAAAAACCGGCGAGTAAATCGCCGGCAAAAGTGGACAGACCACAACGCAAAAACTAGTTAAGTGACTGGGTTTATTTAATTCCCAGACACATGTATTTCTGTTCGACGTAATCGTCGATTCCGTAATGAGACCCCTCACGTCCGAGACCGGACTGCTTGATGCCACCAAACGGTGCGACTTCGGTGGAAATCAGGCCTTCGTTTACACCTACCATGCCGTATTCCAGGGCCTCGCAAACACGCCAGGAACGCGCCAAGTCGCGTGTATAGATGTAGGAAGCCAGCCCGAATTCGGTGTCGTTGGCCATTTGAACAGCCTCTTCCTCGGTCTCGAAACCGAACACCGGCGCGAGCGGTCCAAAGGTCTCCTCGTAAGCCACCAACATATCGGCGGTCACACCCGACAGCACTGTTGGCTGGAAGAAGTTACCGCCGCGATCGTGGATTTCACCACCCGCCACAATGGATGCGCCCTTGGCGACTGCGTCGTCAATGTGTTCCTTAACCTTGAGTACTGCGGCCTGATTAATCAAAGGACCCTGCTGAACTCCGTCCTCAAGGGCCGCGCCTACGCGAAGCTCGGATACCGCCCTGGCGAGCTTTTCGGTGAACTCTTCAGCTACCGAGTTCTGAACCAGTATTCGGTTGGTACAGACACAGGTCTGCCCGGCATTGCGGAATTTGGAGTCAATAGCGCCCTCTACGGC
>Ga0114911_1000765_pt1 | contig 18900 bp, 19 predicted proteins | sample MalvireepMed_904_FD_89688 | JGI IMG/M metagenome (GOLD analysis project Ga0114911, IMG submission 89688) | Marine viral communities from the Global Malaspina Expedition - Malaspina viral metaG DeepMed_904 | ecosystem: Environmental > Aquatic > Marine > Oceanic | place: Mediterranean Sea...
CCGCGGGCAATGCCCAGGGGATAGTCCGCCGCGGACGTATCCGCCGGTACCGCTTCCTCGGCCCGGCCACGCGGCTCGGCCATGGTGCCGCCCTCGCCCGCGTGCCAGGCCCGGCCCGGCTCGGCCACGCCGGTGGCAGGCGCGGACCAGTCGCGCCCTTCGAAGATCGAGCGCAGCGCGGGCGACGGCTCATCGCGCACGGGTTCCTGCTGCCAGCGCGCCATGGCACCCGCGTCGGGGCTTTGCGCGCTGCGCTTGTCGCCCGTCGCCAGCGCGCGGCGCAGACCCGAGACGATGAATCCGCGCACGCCCTGCGCATCGCGGAACCGCACCTCGGTCTTGGCGGGGTGGACGTTCACGTCGACTTCTTCTGCCGGCAGGTCGAGGAACAGCGCCAGCACCGCGTGGCGATCCCGCGCGAGCATGTCGGCATAGGCGCCGCGGACTGCACCGGTGAGCAGGCGGTCCTTCACCGGGCGGCCGTTGACGAACAGATACTGGTGGTCGGCCACGCCGCGATTGTAGGTCGGCAGGCCCGCGATCCCGGTCAGGCGCATTTCGCCGCGGTCCATGTCGATCGCGACGCCGTTGTCCTTGAGCTCGCGCGCGATCAGCTGCGCGACGCGGTTGGCCAGCCCTTCCCCGCCCTGCAGCGCGAATATCCGCCGCTCGCCGTGATCAAAGCTGATCGCCACGTCGGGCCGCGCCATGGCAAGCCGCACGACCACGTCCTTGCAGGCGGCGTATTCGCTCCGCGCCGTGCGCAGGAACTTGCGCCGCGCGGGGATCTTGCCGAACAGGTTTTCGACCCGCACCCGCGTGCCGGGCGGTAGCGCGGCGGGGCCTTCGGCGGCGATCTCGCCGTGATCGACCACCCGTTTCCAGCCCTGCTCGGCCCCGGCCGGACGGCTCTCGATCGTGAACCGGGCCACGCTGGCGATGCTCGGCAGCGCCTCGCCGCGAAACCCCAGTGTCGCGACCTGTTCGATCGCCTCGTCCGGCAGCTTCGATGTCGCGTGCCGTTCGAGCGCCAACGCCATTTCGTCGGGGTTCATCCCGCAGCCGTCGTCGGTCACCTCGAGACTGGTCAGTCCGCCTTCGACCAGCTTCACCGCGATCCGCGTGGCGCCGGCGTCGATCGCGTTTTCGACAAGCTCCTTGAGCGCCGAAGACGGCCGTTCGACCACCTCGCCCGCAGCGATGCGGTTGACCAGATTCTCGGGCAGGCGGCGGATTTGCGGCATGGGTAAATCGTTCTAGCGGTGAAGCGCCGCGATTCCGAGGCAATGCGTTCACCTATCCCCCACTGGAATAGCGGAAAATTTTGGCATTCGCGCGATAATCTCGCTAAGGCTCGCGCACCATTTCCTGCTGGAGAGGTGCGAGCGGGTCGCTCCCCTTCGCCGGATCACGCGACACAACGGAAAATCGAACGAAAATGGGCTTCTGGAACAATCTCTTCAAATTTGGCGTGCAGAACATGGCGATCGACCTCGGCACTGCCAACACGCTGGTTTACGTGCAGGACCAGGGTATCGTCCTGAACGAACCGAGCGTGGTTGCGCTCGAGACGATCAACGGCATGAAGCGCGTCAAGGCCGTGGGTGACGATGCCAAGATGATGATGGGCAAGACGCCCGACAGCATCGAGGCCATCCGCCCGCTGCGCGACGGCGTGATCGCCGATCTCGACGTGGCCGAAGAGATGATCAAGCACTTCATCCGCAAGGTAAACGGACGCAAGAGCCTGATGCGCTATCCCGAAATCACCATCTGCGTGCCGTCGGGGTCGACCTCGGTCGAACGCCGCGCGATCCGCGATGCCGCATCGAATGCGGGTGCCAGCCAAGTCTATCTCATCCTCGAACCGATGGCCGCGGCGATCGGTGCCGACATGCCCGTGACCGAACCGGTCGGCAGCATGGTCGTCGACATCGGCGGCGGCACAACCGAAGTCGCCGTGCTGTCGCTGCGTGGCCTCGCCTACACCACCTCGGTCCGCACCGGCGGCGACAAGATGGACGAAGCGATCGTTTCCTATGTCCGCCGACATCACAACCTGCTGATCGGCGACAGCACCGCCGAGCGGATCAAGAAGGATTTCGGCGTCGCACGTCCGCCCGAAGACGGCGTGGGCGAAAGCATCACGCTGAAGGGCCGCGACCTCGTCAACGGCGTGCCCAAGGAAATCACGATCAACCAGGGCCACATCGCCGAAGCCCTGTCCGAACCCATCGGCGCGATCGTCGAAGGCGTGCGCATCGCGCTGGAAAACACCGCGCCCGAGCTGGCGGCCGACATCGTCGACCAGGGCATCGTGCTCACCGGCGGCGGCGCGCTGATCGGCGGGCTGGACGAATATCTGCGCGAGGAAACCGGCCTGCCGGTCACCATCGCGGAAGACCCGCTGTCCTGTGTCGCTCTCGGCACGGGCCGCGCAATGGAGGACCCGATCTACCGCGGCGTCCTGATGACGGCTTAGGAAAGGCAGGGGAATGGCGCCGACAGGCTCACGGCGCTCGGGGTATTCTCGCAGGGCGCAGTACAATCTGTTCACCGGATACGTGATCGCGGGCATCGGCGCGCTGATCGGCGCGATCCTGCTTGCGCTTTCGTTCTTCCAGCCGCAGTTGTTCGGCGGAGTGCGCGGCGCGGCGCATGGCGGCCTGTCGCCGGCCACCGAAACCGCCGCCACGGTGCGCACCGGATCGAAGAGCGTCTGGGAGAACATCAGCGGCTATTACCGCGCGGGTTCGAAGAACGCGCAGCTCAAGCGCGAAATGGAAATCGCGCGTATCCGGCTGCGCGAGGCCGAGGCCGTGAAGCAGGAAAACGTCCGCCTGAAGGGCCTGCTCGACCTGCACGAGGCCGAGACCAAGCCCGTCGCGGTGGCGCGGCTGGTGGGTTCGTCCGCCTCGAGCACGCGGCGGTTCGCCTATCTCGGCGCGGGCAGCGACGATGGCGTCGCGGTCGGAATGCCGGTGCGTTCACCGCGCGGCGTGGTCGGGCGGATCCTCGAAACGGGCAGTTCCAGTTCGCGCGTCCTGCTGCTCACCGATACCGAAAGCGTGCTGCCGGTCCGCCGCGCGGGCGATGAAGTGGTCGCTTTCGCCGAAGGCCGCGGCGATGGCTTGCTGCGCATCAAGCTGATCAACCTCGGCATCAACCCGCTGGAGCCCGGCGACCTGTTCGTCACCAGCGGTGCGGGCGGCTATTATCCGCCAGGTATCGCCGTGGCGATACTAACCGAGACGACCGATGATGGCGGTCTTGCGCGCATTGTCAGCGATCCGGCGGCCGCGGACTACGTCAGCGTGGAGCAGATCTACGAACCCGAAGCGGCGCTGGGCGCGGAAACCCCGATCGAACGCGAGCTGACGGATTGATGGAGCGCAACGATCCACGGGCGCGCACCGATGCCTATGGCAGCCGGATAAACCGATCGCATTCGAACATGCTGGCCAATGCGGTGCCCTGGGCATCGATCATGGTCGCGTCCATCCTGCCGGTATTCCCCATCGCCACCGCGCTGCCGGTGGTCCCGCCGCTGGGGCTGCTGATGCTGCTGGGGTGGCGGCTGGTACGGCCGGGCCTGTTGCCCGTCTGGGCCGGACTGCCACTGGGCCTGATCGACGATCTGTTCAGCGGTCAGCCCTTCGGCTTCGCGATGTTCGTCTGGTCGCTGATCATGCTGGCGATCGAAGTGGTCGAGATGCGCTTGCCGTGGCGAGCCTTCTGGCAGGACTGGTTCACGGCGGGTTTATTGATCGTCGGCTACCTGTTCGCAGGCTGGCTCCTGTCGGGCGCGCAGCCCACCATCCATTCGCTCGTCGCCCTGGTTCCGCAACTCGTGCTCACCATCCTGCTTTTCCCGATCGCGGCGCGTTTCGTGGCCATGCTCGACCGCTTCCGGCTGACCCGCTGGAGAGCGCTGTAATGCGCCTGCGCCGCCGTGCCCGGCCCCGCGAGGTCGTAACCCAATCGACGCTGGACAATGCCTTCGACCGGCGAACCTTTGTCATCGGCACCGCCATGGGCGGGCTCGGCGTGCTGCTGGCCGCGCGAATGGGCTATATCGCCATCGCCGAGAACGAGAAATACGAGCTCGAAAGCGAGAGCAACCGCGTCAACCTGTCGCTGATCCCGCCGCGGCGCGGCTGGATGCTCGATCGCAACGGCGCTCCGCTGGCTTCGAACCGGGCCGATTTCCGCGTCGACATCATTCCCGATCGCACCGAAGACCCCGATGCGACGATCGACGCGCTTACGACCATTCTCAATCTCGACGACAACCAGGCCGCCGATATCCGCAAACGGGTAGACGATGGGCCCGGCTACCAGCCCGTCGAGATCGCCTCCGGTATCAGCTATGACGAATTCGCCGCAGTTAGCGTGCGCCTGCCCGACCTACCGGGCGTGGTTCCGCAGCGCGGCTTTTCGCGGTTCTACCCGACCGGGCCCAGCGTCGGCCATTTGCTCGGCTATGTCGGTCCGGCCAATGCCGAGGAATACGAGGAGCAGGACCGCAACCCGCTCTTGATCACGCCCGGGTACAAGATCGGCAAGGATGCGCTGGAAAAGCAGTTCGAGCTCGACCTGCGCGGCGTGCCCGGCGCGCGCCGGGTCGAAGTCACCGCTTCGGGACGGATCATCCGCGATCTCGAGACCCGCGAAGACGTCCAGGGCGATCCCGTTCGGCTGACGATCGACGGCCCGCTGCAGGACTACGCGGCGCGCCGCATCGGCCTCGAAAGCGGCTCGGTCGTCGTCATGGATTGCGAGACGGGCGACCTCTTGTGCATGGCGTCCATGCCGAGCTTCGACCCCAACAGCTTTTCGCAAGGCATCGGGCGCGTCGAATACGCCATGCTGCGCGAAGACGAGCGCGTGCCGCTGCGCAACAAGGTGCTCAAGGGTCTCTATCCCCCCGGCTCGACGGTCAAGCCGATGCATTGCATGGCCTTCCTCGATGCGGGGATCAAACCCGACGAGGCGATCATGTGCGGTGGCGGGCGGCGGATCGGCAACCGCTTCTTCAATTGCTGGAGCAACCACGGCCGGGTCGACATGGCGAAAGCTATCTATCAAAGCTGCGACAGCTATTTTTACCATTTCGCGCAGCAGATCGGTTTCGCCAAAGTTGCCGAATGGGCGCACAAGATGGGTCTGGGCGAGGAATTCCCCCTCCCCGTGACCAGCCAGTTCTACGGCACCGTGCCCTCTCCCGAATGGAAGCAGCGCAAGCACGACAGTGCCTGGCAGCCCTATGACACGGTGAATTCCTCGATCGGCCAGGGTTACTACCTGACCAACCCGCTGCAGCTGGCGGTGATGAGCGCGCGGATGGCGACCGGGAACAGGGTCATGCCGCGCTTGCAGCTGACCGGCGAAAACCCGCAGTTCGAGCATTTCGATTTCAGCCCCGACGAGATCGGCTATGTCCGCCAGGCGATGAGCGACGTGGTCAACGGCCCGGGCACCGCCGGGCGTGCGCGCCTGCCGTTCGACGACATCAAGATGGCCGGCAAGACCGGAACCGCGCAGGTCGTCTCGCTCAGCGTGTCCAATGGCCGGACCGGCCCCTGGAAGTATCGCGACCACGGATTGTTCGTGTTCTTCGCGCCCTTCGACAAACCGAAATACGCCGGCGCGGTGGTTATCGAGCACGGCGGCGGCTCGGGCGCGGCCTATCCCATCGCCCGCGATGTGATGACCTTCATGTTCGACCCGGCCAAGGGCATGGACGCACTGCGCCCGCTCGAAGAACAGTGGGGCGGCAGCGCGCAGGAACGGCTGGATGCGAAATACCGCGCCTATGCCGCCGCGCAGGGTGAGGCGGTGCCCCCGGCCCCCTCGCGCGACGAGGATATCTTCGACCAGGTCGAGGCCGAAGCCCGCGTCGCGGCCCGCCAGCCCGAAAGCATTGCCGAAGAAGTCGGCCCCTCGCGCGTCGATACCCGCTCGCCCGAGGAAGTGTCGCAAGCCGCAGCCAGCGCGCGGGCGGACGCCACGCAGGGCGATCCTGCCGCGCCCACGCCGGACACCAGCGAATGAGCTCGGTCGTTCCTGCGCCGATCGCGCGGCAGCCCTGGCAGATGCTGTTCCCGCTGTTCGTCCTGATCGCCTTCGGGGCGCTGGTCCTGTTCTCGGCGGCGGGTGGCAGCTGGGATCCCTACGCCTCGTCGCACGTGATCCGCTTCAGCGTGTTCCTGGTCATGGCGTTCGTCCTCAGCCGGTTCTCGCGCGAGCTGGTGCTGTTCTTCGCCTTCCCGATCTACGGCGTCGTCCTGGCAATGCTGCTTGCGGTGGAGGCGATCGGCTTTGTCGGTGGCGGCAGCCAGCGTTGGCTCAATCTCGGCTTCATGCAGCTGCAACCGTCCGAGCTGATGAAGCCCGCGGTCGTGCTGGTTCTTGCGCGCTACTATTCCGCATTGCCGGTCGGCATGGTCCCGACGCTCGGCGCGCTTCTCGTGCCCGGCCTGCTGATCCTGACACCCGTGGCGCTGGTGCTGCTGCAACCCGATCTGGGCACGTCGCTGGCGATCGTCTTCGGCGGGTCGATGGTGATGTTCGCCGCCGGCCTGCCGCTGCGCTGGTTCATCGGTGCGGCTGCGGCGGGCGCGGTTCTGGCGCCGATCGCGTTCTTCTTCGGTCTGCAACCCTATCAGCAGAAGCGCGTGTTCACCTTCCTCGATCCCGAAAGCGACCCGCTGGGTGATGGCTATCACATCACCCAGTCGAAGATCGCCATCGGTTCGGGCGGTTTCTCGGGCAAGGGCTTCAACGAGGGTTCGCAGAGCCATCTCAACTACCTGCCCGAACCGCATACCGATTTCATCTTCGCCACCATGGCGGAAGAATGGGGTTTCCTGGGGGGGATCGTGGTGCTTGGCGCTTTCGCGATGATCCTGCGCTGGGGCCTGTCAGTCGCGCGCGCCAGTAGCGACCGGTTCGGCAAGCTGATCGCGCTGGGCATGACCGCGACGATCTTCTTCTACGTCGCGATCAATTTGATGATGGTCATGGGGCTTGCCCCCGTGGTGGGCATCCCGCTGCCGTTCATGAGCCATGGCGGCAGTTCCATGCTGACCAACATGATCTGCATCGGATCGCTGATGCTAGTCCACCGCTGGAACCGCAAGGCGCCGCGCACCGGGCTGCTGCGCTAAAGCTCGACCAATCCCAGCTTGAGCGCGCGCACCGTCGCGGTGACCCGGTCATTGGTGTCCAGCTTGTCGAAGATCCTCCGGGTATAGGTGCGTACGGTTTCAGGCGAAATGTCGAGGATCGTTCCGATATCGACCGACGACTTGCCCCGCCCCATCCATTCGAGCACCTCGCGTTCGCGTTCCGACAGCGAGACAGACGCCCGGCCGCCATCCATGATCTTGCAGATCTGGAGATGCGCCGCGAGCAGCAGCGAATGGATCTGCTGCAATTGCTCGTTCGAGAAACCGGCCGGGTCGCGCTCAAATCGCATCGAGCAATAGGCATTGCGGTTGCGCGGGCCGAACACGGCGAAACCGACCCAGTTGTCGACCCCCGCAGTGACGGTTTCCTCGAAGAACCGCTCGGCCTTCGGGTCGCCGCGGCCGAGCTCGATCGCGTCGCGCCAGACCAGCACCGGTCCGTATTGGAACGTCAGTCGAGGAACCGGATCGATCTCGCGCCACGCACCACTGACGTAGCGCCGCTGGAATTCGAGCGGATAGTCACGCGACCAGATGAAGGTCTTCTTGGAAGTCTGCGATTCGAAGATCGGCGTGAAATGGTAGCTGAACCAGGTGGCACCATTGTCGAGGCAGTTTTCGTAGACGAATTCCAGTATGGCCTCGCAATCGGCCATCTTGGCAATATCTGCCGCAAAATCCCACATCGCCTAATCAGCCCAAGTGCTTGTCCCCAAATTGAGGGACTGCACATGTATCAGATTCGACTGCATAAGGACAACCAACGAACCGAAGGTGACGAAGGTAGGGCTAGTCGCTGGAGAACCAGGACATCTGACAGAATGACGCCCGAAAACCATTTGCAGAAAATACACGACGGCGATTTTGCATCGTGCGGCAGCTGCAGCTTCGACACCTGCTGCCCCAAGATTCGCGACCTCGTCCTGTCCGCCGTGCGTCACGCCCAGGCCCGCGACAAGCCGATGACGGTCTGGGATCTGCCCAACGCGACCGACCTCACGCTGAAGGCCGCCTACGCAGCGGTACGGAATCTGGAATGCGAACGATTGCTGGTGATCGGCGACTGGTCAGGACACCCGTTCGATGCGGTCCTGGCGGTGGCGGAGCCGGCGTCGGACACGAACCGGCACCAGCGCGCGGCTTGATCCGCATTTAGGGCTTTTCATCCGCGAGAAGCCCGCTATACGAGCGCCTCCCGAGTCGGGAACGCCCCTTCCACGGGGCCGCGGTACGCCGCAGTGTGGACGCATAGCTCAGTTGGTAGAGCAGCTGACTCTTAATCAGCGGGTCCTAGGTTCGAGCCCTAGTGCGTCCACCACCTTCCCCATTCCGTCATACCCCACACGCCGATCCAACGACCACGGCTTTGCGGGCGAGGACAGTTCGTCACACTCGATGTGATACTCGCCATTGGCAATCACATTACGATGTGATACCTCGCCTGCCATGGATACGATCGAAAAAGTTCGCACACTCGTCTCGCAGGGCCTGATGACTCGTGCCGGGCTTGCCCGGGCGGCTGGCCTGCACGCCAACACGCTGCGCGACTGTGCCGAGGACAGCTGGAACCCGACCTCCGAAACGCTCGGCAAGCTCGAGGCTTTCCTCGAAGCCAATGACGACACCCCGGTTATCGTCGGCGCCGAGGAGATCATCGACGAGGCACGCAATGGCCGCATGTACATCCTCGTCGACGATGAGGACCGTGAGAACGAGGGCGATCTGATCATCCCCGCGCAGATGGCTACGCCCAGCGCGATCAATTTCATGGCCACGCATGGCCGCGGGCTGATCTGCCTGTCGCTTGACCGCAAACGCGTCGAGGCGCTGGGGCTCGAACCGATGAGCCGCGACAATCGCGAAAGCATGCAGACCGCTTTCACCACCTCGATCGAGGCCAAGGAAGGCGTCACCACGGGCATCAGCGCGGCCGACCGGGCCCGCACCGTCACCGTGGCGATCGATTCGGCCAAGGGTCCGGACGATATCGTCACCCCGGGTCATGTCTTCCCGCTCGCCGCGCGCGACGGCGGCGTGCTCGTCCGCGCCGGCCATACCGAGGCGGCGGTCGACATCTCGCGCCTTGCCGGGCTCAACCCCTCGGGCGTGATTTGCGAGATCATGAACGAGGACGGGACGATGGCCCGCCTCGATGACCTGATCGGCTTCGCGCGCAAGCACGACATGAAGATCGGCACGATCCGCGACCTGATCGAATACCGCATGCGGCACGACCACCTCGTCGAACGCGTGGCCGAAGACGGCTTCGAATCCGATTACGGCGGCGACTGGCGGCTGATCACCTATCGCAACACGGTCGACGAAAGCGAAAGCTACGTCCTGCAGAAGGGACATGTGGTCGAAGGCCAGCCCACGCTCGCGCGCGTCCACCCGATCTCGATCTTCGATGATGTCCTCGGCAAGCCCGGCCCGCGCAAGCGTACGCTGCAGCGCGCAATGCAGGCCGTGGGCGATCATGGCTCGGGCGTGATCGTGCTGATCACCGGGCGGCCCGCGGGCAATCGCGGCTACAGTGAAAGCGATTCCCAGCGCAATGTCGGCATCGGCTCGCAGATCCTCGCCGATCTCGGGATCGACGACATGATCCTGCTCAGCAATTCGCAGCCCAATGTCGTCGCGATCGAAGGCTACGGCCTCAACATCGTCGACCACCTGCCCATTCCGGAGTGACCCCCATGGCCCGTTTCCTTATCGTCGAAGCCCGTTTCTACGACCATCTCAACGACATGCTCGTGGCCGGCGCACGCGCCGCGCTCGAAGCGGCGGGACACGACGTCGATGTCCTCACCGTGCCCGGCGCACTGGAAATCCCCGGCGCGATCGCGCTGGCCTCGGAAAGCGGCCAGTATGACGGCTATGTCGGCATCGGCGTGGTCATCCGCGGCGAGACCTACCATTTCGAGATCGTCGCCGGCGAAAGCGCCCGCGGGATCATGGCACTGACGATGGATGGCATGGCCATCGGCAACGGCATCCTTACGGTCGAGAACGAGGACCAGGCGCTGGTTCGCGCGGACCCCAAGCAAAAGGACAAGGGCGGTGAAGCCGCGCAGGCCGCCATGGCCCTCCTGAAGCTGCAGGAACGCTTCGCCGGCTAACGCGCCCCGTCGAGGAACTCGTCGAGGCCCAGCGGGGCGAATGGGCCGATGATCAGCTGTTCGAACACGCCGATCCCTTCGGACCCATCGCTTCCCGTAACCAGGACGGGAACCTGGACATGCAGGTTTTCCGGAGCCAGCGGGTCGCAATCGGCCAGCACGATGTCTTCGCGTTCGATCCTGAGCGGGCCGTGGTGCATGCCGTGGCCCCACTCGGGGCTGGTGTAGCCCAGCCCGCGCATCTGGAACCGGCCAAGCGGTTCGAAAGTGACCTGTTCGGGCGCACCGCGTAGCGCGAGCGACAGCGTGCCCCCCAGCGGCCAGCGCGTCCCCGGTTCAAGCCGGGTACGCATGCTGCCGTGCCCTTCTGCAACCTCTGCCGCGCCCGCGCCCTCCCCGGCCCATGCGGCGCGGGTGTTCCACGCCTTGCCGTGCTGGTCGTTGTTGACGTGGAAGAACAGGCTGCCGGCGGGGAAATTGATCGGCGTCCACTGCCAGAAAAAGCCGGGAAGCGGCGCACCGGGCATGGGCTGCGGGTCGCGCGCGCCGATCGGGCGGACACCCCAGCTGCGATCGCGCGTCCCCATCGAACCGGCTGCCAGGTCCTGCTTCTCACCATCGACCTCGATCCACCCGGCATAGCGGCCGTTCTGGGTCATCCGCGTGTAGTCCATGAAGGCGCGCGGGCCGATACGGTGCGTGAAGCGCGGTTCCTCGATCGGGAAGGCGCGCCCGGTGAAGGTGATATCCGCGGCGACTCCTTCGAACGGTTCCACGCGCAGGCGGAGCACGTTGAGCGCCTCGACGATTTCGATCGAGATCGGCCCCACCGCCATCGCCATCCGCTCCATCCCCAGTTCCGCACTGGCGTGGACGCAGTGCTGGACCCCGTCGCGAACCACGGTGAAATGCGCGTCGATGATGTCGAGATGTGGATAGACCCCCAGCGCGGCGGCGAAGAACCCGCTCCCGTCGGGGGCATAACCATTGAAGAAATAGCGGTCGTAGAAATTGCGATCGGTGCCCGAATAGGCCACCGGCTCGGCGGTCTGGTGGATCGGATATTCGTCTCCGCGGCTGAGAACCACTAGATCACCTCTTTCAATGCTTCGATACTGCCGCGCGCCTGCGCGAGCGAACAGGCGCCGCGCGCCATGGACAGGAAATTGGCATCCCCGCGTTCGGTCCGTTCCACGAAGGCGGCGCTGAACACTGCGGTCGAAACCCCGTGGAGGATCCCCAGTCGGTAATCGCGCTCGATCTCGTCGTGGGCCAGGGCAACGCCGCGCTCGCGCATTTCCGCGCGCCACAGGTCGAGCAACTCGCGCTCGTGTTCGCGCCATAGTCTTTCGCCCACGCCGCAGCCGATGAAGTAGCCGACATCGGTCATCGGGCGGCCGGCCGCGACGGTCTGCCAATCGAGTATGGCGATCGGTTCTTGCCCGCCGCGAATATCGAACAGCATGTTGTCGAGCCGGAAATCGCCATGCACGAGGCATTGCGGGGGATCCTCGCGCCCGAACCAGGCGGAACTCGCCTCGGCCAGCTGGTCGCATACCGCCATGCAGTCCGGTTCGAGACTGTCGGCGTAGCGCTCGCGGAAGATCGCCTGGGCCTGCGGATACATCGCGCCGAGCCGTTCGCGCAGGTCCGGCGGCGGCGCGATCCAGTCCGCCTCGAGCAATTCGGCACGGCCCCAGCTCGGCGCGTGGATCGCGGCCGCCTGGCGGATTGCCGCACGGGCGTCGGCGATATCGCAGCCGGCAATCTGGTCTCCTTGCCGGGCGGGACCCACATCCTCGAACACCAGCAGGAAATCGCCGCCGGTCTCATTGGCATCCGCGAAGAAGACCCGCGGCGCGCGCACATCGAGCAGCGGCGCAGCCTCCCGGTAGAATGCCACTTCCTTGCGATAGAGGCCGAACATCGCGGCTGTCGTCCGGCTGGCGGTGTCTGCGGCGGGAAACTTGCCCGCCAGCGTCGGCGGCACATCGCCATCGCCCTCGATAAAGAACCGGACGCTGTCCCCGACCTGTCCGGTGCCGATCGGCTCCCAGCGCAGGGCATCGACCCGCACGCCGAGCTGTCCGCCCAGCCACGCAGCCGTGACCTCGTCCGGATGTACCGGAAATCGTTCCAAGCCCCTCTCCCCCAAGAGCAATGAGGGAACGCTAGCGGGCGATATGCGTCCTGACAATCATGCAGGATACAACCCCATGAACGGCCCCCTCGAATGGATCACCTCCATCGGGACGGTCGCCGCCGCATCGATGATCGCCTTCGACCTCGGACGCCGGGCAACCGCGTGGGGCTTCGTGTTGTTCTGCCTCGTTTCGGCGCTGTGGATCTACATCGGGCTGACCGAGGACGCAGTGCCGCTCGCCGCGATGAACGGTGTGCTGCTGCTGATCAATGCCTGGGGCGTGTGGCAATACTGGTTCCACCCGAAGAACAGCGCCTAGCGCCGCTCGTGGCGGAAGCGCTGGTCAGGAACCGATACGGCCGAAGCAGTGATGCCCGGCATAGGCCGCGCTGTCGCCCAGTTCTTCCTCGATCCGGATCAGCTGGTTGTATTTCGCCAGACGGTCCGAACGCGCGAGGCTGCCGGTCTTGATCTGACCGCAATTGGTCGCGACCGCGAGATCGGCAATCGTCGCGTCTTCGGTTTCACCCGAACGGTGCGACATGACTGCCGTGTAACCCGCGCGGTTGGCGATGCTGACTGCTTCGAGCGTTTCCGACAGGGTGCCGATCTGGTTGACCTTGACCAGCAGCGAATTGGCGAGACCCTGGTCGATCCCGTCGCGCAGGCGCTGCGGGTTGGTGACGAACAGGTCGTCTCCCACCAGCTGGACGGTGTTGCCGATCCGATCGGTCAGCGCCTTCCAGCCTTCGAAATCGTCTTCCGCCATCCCGTCTTCGATCGAGCGGATCGGATAGTCGCGGCACAGCTTGTCGAGATATTCGGCCATGCCCGGCCCATCGAGCGACAGGTCCTCGCCCGAAATCCGGTACTTGCCGTCCTTGAAGAATTCGGTCGAGGCGCAGTCGAGCGCCAGCGCGATATCCTCGCCCGGCTTGAAGCCGGCCTGCTCGATCGAGGCCATGATGAAATCGAGCGCGTCGCGCGTGCTGGCGAGATCGGGGGCGAAGCCGCCCTCGTCGCCCACTGCGGTGGCGAGGCCTCTCTCATGCAGCTTCTTCTTGAGCGTGTGGAACACTTCGGCGCCCCACCGGACCGCTTCGGCAAGGCTGTCAGCGCCGATCGGCATGACCATGAATTCCTGGATGTCGATCGGATTGTCGGCATGTTCGCCGCCATTGATGATGTTCATCATCGGCACCGGGAGGACGTGCGCCGAGACACCGCCGATATAGCTGTAGAGCGGCAGGCCGCGGGCATTTGCCGCCGCCTTGGCCACCGCCATGCTGGTGCCGAGAATGGCATTTGCGCCCAAGCGGCCCTTGTTCGCCGTGCCGTCGAGAGCGATCATCGAAAGGTCGATGTCGCGCTGGTCCTCGGCATCGAAGGCGCCGACCAGCAGATCGCTGATTTCCGTGTTCACGGCGTCGACCGCCTTGGTCACGCCCTTGCCGAGATAGCGCTCGCCGTCACCGTCGCGCAGTTCGACCGCTTCATGCGCCCCGGTCGATGCGCCGCTCGGCACCGCGGCCCGGCCGAAGCTGCCGTCGTCGAGCAGGACATCGACTTCTACCGTGGGATTTCCGCGCGAGTCGAGGATTTCGCGGGCGTGAATGTCGATGATCGCGGTCATGGTTGGTGACGCTCCCGGCAAAGGTGTTGTAATTAGCTAAGACACTCCCGATCTGGGAGTCGCGGAGGCTCTATGCGCCGGAACATTGCTGCGCAAGTTGCGTTGCACCATCGAAGGCGTATCGCCGAACCAATACAGACCGAGGGGAAGGACAAAACGATGGCAGACACACCCGCAGCCGGCGCGCCGAAAAAGCGCAAGACCCCGGCCACCAAGACATCCGCAGCCAAGAAGACCAAGGCTGCCAAGAAACCCGCAGTACAGGAGACAGCCCCCATGACCGACACCGCTACTTCCACCGACCATCGCAGCGAAGCCAAGTCGCGCTTCAACGCCGCGCTTGAAGAAGCCAAGGCCGGTGCCGCCGCGCTGAAGGCGGAAGGCAAGGACCGCGCGAATGCCTATCGCGAGCAGGCGAAGGGCAAGGGCAACGACTGGACTGCCGATGCGAAGGCTGCCGGCGAAGATGCCAAGGTCAAGGGCGTCGAACTGGCCACCGAAGGCAAGGTCAAGGCAGGCGAAGGCCTCCGCTCGCTTAGCAAGATGGTGAACGAGAACGCCTATCAGATCGACGAGAAGCTGGGTGCCAAGTACGGCGACTACGCCCGCAACGCTTCGAAATCGCTCGACGGCTATGCCTCGCGCCTCGATGAGAAGAGCGTCGACGAACTGGTCGAAGACGGCCGTGAATTCGTCCGTCGCAGCCCCGGCAAGGCGATCGGTATCGCCGCAGTCGTCGGCTTCATGGTCTCGCGCCTGTTTCGCGGTTCGCGCTAAGGACTGTGACGACGGGGGCATACATGCGCGATGACAACACCGAGCGGGCCGCGGATCATCCCGGCCCGCTCGATTTTCCCGATGGGCACGGCGCCGATGCCGCGCCGACCGATGCGAACCAGCAGCCATTCTCGCTGGTGGACGACGTCTTCGCACTGATCGAAGACGGCAAGACCTATGCCGAGGCGGAAGTCCGCTTCCAGAAAAGCCGCGCCGGTTTCGTCGGCAACCGCATCAAGGGTGCGATTGCCTTCGGCCTTGGCGCGTTCGGCGTGTTTCACCTTGCCTTGATCGCCGCGACCGTCGGGCTGGTCATCGCACTGGCTCCCATCGTGGGGCCGTGGGGCGCAACCGCTATCGTGACGCTGGCACTGATCGCTGCCGGCATCGCGCTGCTGTGGCTGCTGAAGGGCCGCCTCGACGATATCCGCGACGCTTTCGACGATGGAGAAAGCGAATGACCGATCGTCTCGCCCGTATGCTCGAAGACAAGTATCTGCGCGATTCCGCGCGGGCCCTGGTCGAAGCGGATATCGAACATCTCAAGACCGACGTGTCTCAGAAAAGCCTTGCCACACGCGCGATGGAGCGCGCCCGCGAAGGCGCGGCCGAGCTCTATGAGGAGGCCATCGACATCGCCGACGACAACAAGGGCGCACTCGCTGCCCTGCTTGCCGCAGTCGTCCTGTGGTTCGCGCGCAACCCGATCCTGGAGATGCTCGGCTTTGTATCCGACCATGACGGCGCAGACCGCGCTGATGACGACGATGCGGAACATTAGGCGCACGGCGCACGTTGGACTGACGAACAGCAAATTCGGAGAAACACCATGGCAGACACTGCAGAAACCAACGTCACGCCCATCAGCGCGGACAGCAAGCTGACCGACGAACAGAAGCGCGAAAAGCTGCGTGAACGCATCGAAGCAGGCGAACAGCGCAACGAGGAACGCACGCTGGCCGAACAGGCCAAGGATGCTGCCGATAGCGCAATGGAATTCACCAAGAAGCATCCCTTTGCAGTCGTCGGCGGTGTGCTGCTTGCCGGCCTCGCAATTGGCGCGATGACGCGTCCGGGCCGCCGGATCGGGCGGCGCGGCGGTGCCTTCGCGGCGCTCGCGGCCGACACCGCCCTCGCCTATGGCGCGCGGATGGTCGACGGAGTGCTCGATGGAGCGCAATATGCCGGGGACCGGATCGAAGACCTAGGCGAAAGCACCGCGACCACCGCACGTGGTCTGCGCCGCGACGCCGCTTACAAGCTCGATGTTGCCGGCGACGCGCTGCGCGCCTCGAGCCGCAAGGCCGGCCGCAAGGGCAGCCGCGCCTACCGTTCGTTGCGGACGCGCATCACCCACTGATCGCGTGAAACAAACCGATGCCGTAGCGGCGCGCCGGGCTTGCCTGTCGCGCCGCTTTCGCTATGTGCGGCACGCATTCCTCCCTCCCCATCGAGAAAGAAACAGCCATGGAAGAAAAAGAGAGCAAACAGACGCTCTACCTCGTCATGGGCGGCCGTGTGTCCGACCCGCGCAGCGTGACCTTCACCGATCCCGAGAGCCTGCATGTCGCGGGTGTGTACAGCACCTATGAAAATGCGGTCGAAGCGTGGCGCTCGAACGCGCAGCGCACCGTGGACGACGCCGAAATGAAGTATGTGATCGTCCACCTGCACAAGCTGCTCGATCCCGGCGCCTGATCGCGCGATGGCCCATGTCGTCAGGCCTTACCGCGATGACGATGCCGAAGCGCTGGTCGGGATACTGGCGGCGGCGATCACCCGGATCGGCCCCGCCGCCTATTCCGCCGAGCAGGTCGCTGCCTGGTCGGCGCGGCATCCCGGGGCCGCGCAGTACCGCCAGCGCGCGGGGGCAGGCGATGTCATCTTCGTGGCCGCGGATCCCGCCGATCTGCCGGTCGCGTATCTGTTGATGGAACCCGATGGTCATGTCGACCATCTCTATATCCATCCCGATCACACGCGGTGCGGACTGGCCACGCAATTGCTTGCCGCGGCCGAAACGCATGCCCGGCGCGAGGAGTTCAGCCGACTCTACACCGAGGCGAGCGATCTTGCGCGCCCCGTTTTCGCCCGCGCAGGCTATGCCGCGACGAAAAAGCGCGAATTCGCCATCGCCCATGAGGGCCGGGACGTCCCGATCCACAATTGGGCGATGGAAAAGACGCTCAGATGAACTCGATTTTCTCGATCAGGTAGAACTTTTCGCCCGAGGGTACGGTCACTTCGACCTCTTCCCCGAGCTGCTTGCCGATCAGCGCGCGGCCGATGGGCGAATTGTAGCTGATCCGGCCCTTCCCCGCATCGGCCTCGGTCTGGCCGACGATCTGGTACCTGATCGGCTTCTCGTCCTCGTCCAGCAACGTCACCGTGGCACCGAAAATGACACGGTCGCCCGAAAGCGTCGCCGGATCGATGATCTGCGCGCGGCTGACCTTGTCCTCGATATCGGAAATGCTCGCCTCGACCTGGCCCTGTCGTTCCTTGGCCGCGTGGTATTCGGCATTTTCCGACAGGTCGCCATGCGCTCGCGCTTCCTCGATCGCATCGACGATCAACGGGCGCTCGGCGCGCAGGACCTTGAGGTCTGCAGTCAGCTTTTCATAGCCCTCGGCCAACATCGGCACTTTTTCCATGGGCTTGTGTCCTTCCTGTTCCAGCATTCCTTCCCGACAATCCTACCGCGGCCCGCAGCGTGCGGAACCCGGCCGGTTCGAATATGAGGAGGAATACGCGTGTTCTTCGTCAGCTATAATAGTCTTGCAACGAACGCACTTCAAGCTGGTCGGGCGAAACCTCTGCTATAGCCTGTGCAACGGCAAGGCAGGCAGCGGCGGTGGTGTAATAGGGAAGCTTCTTTTCCAGCGCGGCTTCGCGGATCGACTTGCTGTCGAGCAATGATTGCCACCCCTCGGTGGTGTTGAAGATCAGCTGCACATCGCCGTCGATAATCGTGTCGACCACATGCGGGCGCCCTTCGGCCACCTTGTTGACCAGTTCGACGTCCACGCCCTGCTGCGCGAGATAGGACTGCGTGCCGTCCGTGGCGATGACGCGGAAGCCCTTGTCCAGCAGCGTGCGCACTGCCGGCACGATCAGCGGCTTGTCGGTGTCCTTGACCGATACGAACAGCGTACCCGACTGCGGCGGTGTCATGCCTGCGCCCAGCTGCGACTTGAGGAAGGCCGCCGCGAAACCGCGGTCGATGCCCATCACTTCGCCGGTCGATTTCATCTCGGGCGACAGCACGGGGTCCGCCCCCGGGAAGCGCGCGAAGGGGAACACCGCTTCCTTGACCGCCATGTGGTCGGGGTTGAGATCGAACGGTTCGAATGCGCTCAGCGGCTCGCCCGCCATGACGCGCGCGGCGACCTTGGCGATGGGCCGGCCGATCGCCTTGGCGACGAAGGGCACGGTGCGGCTGGCGCGCGGATTGACCTCGATCAGGTAAACCTCGCCATCCTTGACCGCGAACTGCACGTTCATCAGGCCGCGTACGCTCAGCGCCACCGCCAGTTCGGTAGCCTGGCGTTCCATCTCCCCGATAATCTCGGCGGGCAGGCTGTAAGGCGGCAGCGTGCAGGCACTGTCGCCCGAATGGACCCCGGCTTCCTCGATATGCTGCATCACGCCGGCGATCCGCACCTCGGTGCCGTCGGCGACCACATCGACATCGCATTCGATCGCATCGCGCAGATACTGGTCGACCAGCACCGGGCTGTCGCCGCTGACATTGACCGCGGTGGCGATGTAGTCGTCAAGCTGCGCTTCGCTGTCGACGATTTCCATCGCGCGGCCGCCGAGCACGTAGCTCGGGCGCAGCAGCACGGGATAGCCGATCCGCGCCGCGACCGCGGCGGCCTCGTCGCGGCTCTTGGCGATGCCGTTCATCGGCTGCTTGAGCTTGAGCTTGTTGATCAGCTTGGCAAAGCGCTCGCGGTCTTCGGCCAGGTCGATCGCATCGGGCAAGGTATCGAGTTCGACTATTGCTGCGTCCACGCCTGTTTCGCACTGGCCGAG
>Ga0114911_1000773_pt1 | contig 18782 bp, 18 predicted proteins | sample MalvireepMed_904_FD_89688 | JGI IMG/M metagenome (GOLD analysis project Ga0114911, IMG submission 89688) | Marine viral communities from the Global Malaspina Expedition - Malaspina viral metaG DeepMed_904 | ecosystem: Environmental > Aquatic > Marine > Oceanic | place: Mediterranean Sea...
ATTCAACACATCGGCAATTAGTCGTTCACTGCCTGCAGTCTTTAATCCAACCTCAACATTAGGATAACTCTGATGGAACTGGGCTAATGAGGAAACGATATCCACTGCCGTCATCGCTGAAATCATGCCAACATTCAAACGACCTGAGACAAGCCCTGAAGTCGCAGTTACGTCCACATAGATTTTCTGTACAGCGTCTAAAGTCCGTTTTGCCTGCTCGACAAAAGCCTGCCCGGCTAGAGTTAAAGAGACTTTTCTTGATGTTCGTTCAAATAAGGAAACACCGAGTTCCTCTTCCAGTTTTGCAATCTGATGGCTTAACGCCGACTGAACCGTATGACATCGCTGTGCCGCCAGAGTAAAGCTGGACTCTTCAGCGATAGCAACAACATATTCAATTTGCCTGAGATTCATCTATCTATCTCTTTTTAAGATGACTCTTATGATAACAATACATTTGAATCATCAATATGAACACCGCATAGTATGCCTAACTGACTTAGTAAATGATCTTTATGACAAAGCAACAAACCGTATTAACTCAAGGTCTGGTTTTACTCATGGCAACGGCTACCGGTATTGCCGTAGCAAGTAATTACTACGCCCAACCACTACTAGATACAATCGCTTCTGAGTTTGGGCTAAGCCACTCATCAGCCGGCAATATCGTAACTACGGCACAGCTCAGTTATGGCATTGGCTTACTATTTCTGGTGCCTTTGGCGGACAGGTTAGAGCGCCGCAAGCTCATCATCGTGATGAGTCTATTTGCCACTATCGGCTTGCTTATCAGTGGCTTTTCAACCAATCTGCCATGGTTATTACTTGGTACTGCGATAACCGGTCTCAGCTCCGTTGTTGCTCAAGTTTTACTTCCATTGGGAGCAACGCTGGCCTCTGACCAACAGCGTGGCAAAGTGATTGGCACCATTATGGGTGGATTATTATTAGGCATACTGCTAGCTCGGGTCGTTTCCGGCGGTTTGTCCAGTATGGGTAGCTGGCGTTATATCTATTGGTTTGCATCTGTAGCTATGTTCATCACAACATTAGCTTTAGCTCGCTTTCTACCGTCTTATCACAATAACAATGATATGAGCTATCGGCAGATATTGGTGTCTGTGTTTGGTTTATTTGTGAAAGAACCTATACTCCGTTATCGCTCAATTCTCGGCATGTTGTCATTCGCTCTTTTTAGTATGTTCTGGACGCCTCTTGCCTTCTTATTAGCCAAGCCACCTTATGAATATAGCGATGCCACCATCGGTTTATTTGGGCTTGTCGGCGTAGCAGGAGTATTTGCTGCCACATGGGCCGGAAAGTTAGCAGATGCTGGTAAAGGTGATCTGGGTACACGGCTGGGTTTACTGAGTTTATTAGTGAGTTGGGTAATTCTTTTCAATGCACCAATCTCACTTGTTGCTCTTTTAATCGGCGTATTACTTCTGGATTTAGCAGTACAGCTAGTCCACGTGAGTAATCAAAATAAGATTTATGCTCTACATCCAGACATTCGCAACAGACTTACCTCTGCATATATGACTTGTTATTTTATTGGTGGTGCATTTGGTTCCTGGTTTTCTGTGATGCTGTATCAACATTATGAATGGACGGGTGTAGTGATGGGTGCAACGGGGATCGCACTGATTGCCTGTATTCTGGATTTCACGGTGCGAAAGCATACCCCGAAGTAAGCACTTACCATGAATTTAATACTTGGTTGTTTAGATATTAGATGACCATAAATACAGACTCGCTTGCTTACCCAGTATCGAGAGCGAGTAAACAGAATCACAGGCTCTGGCAGCCGCGCCATAACAAACATGTAGCGGTAATAAATGTTCTTCTCTGGGGTGACAGTAGCGTGCATGAGGCGCCTCTTGCCATTGTTGGAAACGTGCCCTTCTCTCTTCTTCAGTCATATTCTGGCTGGAGCATGTTTCCATCAGCCAATCTTCAAAAGATTGATTCATTTGTTGATGCGCTAGATCCTCTTTTGTGAAAAATGCGCGCATATTGTGGAATGAAAAACCGGAGCCAATAATTAATACATCTTCATCTACACAATCAGCAATAATCTCACCGATCCTTATATGTAGATCTGGATCCAACCCTTTCACTAAAGAGACTTGAATACAAGGAATATCCGCTTCGGGATACATAATCATCAAAGGTACAAACACCCCGTGATCGAGACCTCTTTCATCCTCTAACTCTGTAGTTATATCCGCTTTTTGTAGTGTACCCACTATTTTTTCTGCTAACTCAGGTAGGCCATTACAAGGATATTTGAAAGTATAGGACTCATCAGGAAAACCATAATAATCATAGAGTAAGCCAGGATGTTCTTGATGCGTTAGGCTGACATGGTGGGCTTCCCAATGTGCACTGACCACAATAATCGCTTTTGGCTTTTTGAGCCGTTTAGTAATCTGAGTGAGCGTCTCCACCAACTGATGATGCGTTGGATCACCTAATAAAGGTAAAGGACCACCGCCGTGTGAAATAAAAACAATATCCGCCATCACTCAACCTCAATAAACCATTTTGGCTTCATTCTGCCAAAGTCTGTTCTGATGGGTGATTTCAAACGTTGAGCTGAATCAATCACAATAGCATCGTTGCCTTGGCGTATAAAAACGGCCCAATGCCAGAAGGCATTTCCCGATTTTTCACGCCATTTTAACGCAATTAGTGCTTTTTCAGGTAATTTATCCCATGAATCAAAAGCTGTTTGTTTCTTGCTGGCAGCGATATTTAACGCTGATAATAACTGTCTGATATGAGCAGTCTCTGACCATAATCTTTTATCCTCAGCATAAATGCCGAGCGAATTTGCAAGTTGCTTAGCCTCGGCATAGCTTATCTGAGCAAGATTAGCGCAGGCGGCGATACCACAGCCCGTAGTCTCTTCCTGCACTATTGCCCAGTAGTTTGACTGTGAATTCATGTCGTTGTCTTATCAGTCTTCATCAGGGAGATAATGAGCATAAGATCGGCACACCTTACCTGACGGACCAAAGTGTAGAACCTCAGCTGAAATACCACTGATACCATCGTAAATAAGTGTCAGACTGCCTGCGCCACATAAAATATGCTGAAGCTTAAAATGTAATGACGGATATTTTTCCAGGCCTTTCGCCCAGTAATCACCTATCACTTTTTTCCCCTTAAGCTTACCCGAGGGTTCCCCTATTAATTTCACAATCAACGGTGACGTCATTTCAAAATCGTCATCATAATGCGATAAAATTTGCGTCAGATCGTGACTATTCCATGCCGCAATCCACTCATATGCAAATTGCTCAGCAGCGTTTTTATCCATCAGCTATTCCTAAATTGACCTGTGAAGCAGCTTGGACAAAAAGGATAGAAGAAAAATTGCCCTGTCAGAATAAACAGGGCAATAAATGTATGAATTAGGCTTTTTTAACAAACTCAGATTTGAGTTTCATCGCGCCGATACCATCAATTTTACAATCGATATCGTGATCACCACCTACCAGACGGATATTTTTCACTTTGGTACCCACCTTCACCACCGCAGAAGATCCTTTTACTTTCAGATCTTTAATGACCGTGACGGTATCGCCATCCTGCAGAACATTACCGTTTGAATCACGAATGACACCTTCATCAGCAGAAGCACTACTCTCGGCTTCCTGCCACTCATGGGCACACTCAGGGCAGACAAACATGGCTTGATCCTGATAGGTGTATTCAGAACCACAGGCAGGACAATTAGGCAGATCGCTCATAAAATTTCCAGATAAACAAAAGGGTTATTCTAACCGATATGAGATCAAAAACCTGATTTATCTGTATAAAAAAGGCCCCTTTCGGAGCCTTTTATTTCTAAAAAATTATGATTAGAAGTGGTAACGAACGTTTGCTGTTACGTTTCTACGTTCGCCAAAGCCGCAGTCGAAGCCTTCTGCACGGCACCATGCAATATACTCGTTATCTGATAGGTTCTTAGCATCAAGTGATAAGTCCCAATTTTTATAACTATAACCAATCATTGCGTCATATAACGTCACTGATGGTACTTCTGGTGCACCACCTGAGCCTACATTCGTACCGATATAACGAACACCAGCACCAACGCGCCAATTAGTGTCAAAGTAATATTTATTCCACCATGAGGCTACCTTTTCAGCAACAAAAGCTAGGCGTTCGCCTGTTTCAGCATCATCAGCATTCATATCTGTATAAGAAAACTGGGTCTCATATTTATTCCAGCGTTTATTAACTTGTAACTCCCAGCCATCAATCGTTGCTCCAGTTTGAGAAACACCTCCAGGAGTGCTACCTTGCTTGATACGCTTATTCTGAGTGATATCAAAATAAGCGGCAGTGATAGCTAGGGTTTTATCTTCAGATAGATATTTAAAACCATATTCTCTTTGTACACCTGTTGTTGGATCAAGTGTATTAGCTGCTGCGGTACCGTCAGTCCCCAAATTCATAGTGAATGCTTCAGCATAACTGGCATAAGGCGAAAAGCCATTGTCGAACCGATACATGATTCCAGCTCTGCCAGTTGTCTCTTTTTCATCACTTTTTGTATTTGGCCCAGATACTGCCAATAAAGTATTTTTTGCCCAATCACGTCTTAAAGCAGCTGAGAGCACAACTGGACCAATTTCCATGTGATCAGCAATATAAAAACCTGTTTGTCTGATCTGATTATCAGGTCTGTCAGATGGATTTGCCAAAGCTGCAGTGTTTAAATTGCCATAGACTGGATTATATAAATTAATAGATGTTCCGCCATTAGAAGCACTTATATAGTTATCCTCTTCCCAAAGAGCATCTTGGTGATCGATACCAATTAATACATTATGCTTTGTGACACCTATGTCAAAGAGACCTTCCAGTCGTGTATCAATGTTAAAAATACGAGTCTCTTTGTCTGCCATGTAAATACTTCTCGTAATATCCCCTGTTGGACTTACCGTTGCACCAACTCTGGCCCAATGCTCCCTTGTAGCTGTTTTTGACTCAGTATAACGAGCAACTGACGAGAATTTCCATGCATCGTTCAAATTATGATCCAGCATCAATGTAATTTCTGTCTTGTCGCGATCATATCTATCCCAACCAGGCTCACCGACAAAAGTATCCGAAGAAACTCTACCCAAGACTCCGGAATCCAAAGTAACGGACTGAGGCAAAAACTGTGCAGAGACTTGACCTGAGTTTTGTTGACGATTAAATAAAACTGTAAAGCTTGTGTCATCCGAAGGGCGCCAGGTAAATGATGGCGATATAAAAAATCCATCATCATCTACATGATCGACCTGTGTCTCACTATCTCGCTGCAAACCCACTACTCGGTATAGAAGTTTGCCATCTTCTGTTGCTGGCCCAGTTACATCAAAAGCTAATTGCTTACGATTAAACGAACCATATTGTGCCCATATTTCGCCCTGTTGCTCATCTTTAGGCAACTTAGATACTGAGTTCACTATGCCACCTAATTCACCCTGTCCATACAAAACAGAGGAGGGGCCTTTTAAAACTTCTATGCTCTCTAATGCATACGGATTTGTTCTCACACTATTATACGAACCATAAAGCTGGCGTAATCCATCTAGGTAAAGTGATGGTGAAATCCCTCTGATATTTGCTGCATCGACTCGAGTATCAAGACCATAGGCACCAGAATAAACACCTGATGTATACAACAATGCATCTTGTATTGTTTTAGCCCCGGTATCCTGAATAAAACTCTGGTCGATGACTGCAATCGAATAGGGACTATCTTCGATTGGCACACTCATCTTGCCTACCTTGGGCTCTTTTTCCAGTGGGATATAGCTGTTTTCCGCTACGCCACCTGACGTCACTTCCACGCGAGGCAGCTCAACACTATCTTCAGATTGAACAGGTAAACTGGCCAAGATCAGGCTGCTTAACAATAGAAAAGAGGAGCCAGGCCGAAGAGCCGTGCTATTGACTTGTTTCATATTAATTTTCCGTAAACTAAATAAAAATGATTATTATTTATATTAATTTACGGAATTTAACGTTTTCTGTCAAAGTGAAATATGACTATTACAAAGTTGAGCTCAGTTTTGTTAAGTGATGATTGCTCACCTCCGATCTATTTAGGACCTCTATAGCTGAGGCTGTCCCTTCTATTTTTCAGCCTTGCCTGCAAACACCTTGTCCTGTCCTATTCAGCCAACTGAGGTCTTTGCTCAAGGACGGTAGCACTGACTACCATAATTTATGGTGTATTTTACCTGCAAATAAAAATAGTTCTCATTATAATGTAGACTGTCTGTAAATTTATGATCTGAGTCGCAGGTGAAAGACACTATGAATCATCCAAGCTCTGCCATTGACTATTTATATGTAGATAATCTCAGCTGGCTGAGACAATTGATATATCGGCGCATGGGCTGTAACGAATTGGCTGCTGATTTAGCACAAGACACCTTTCTACGGCTATTACGCAAGCCCCAAGAGTTCGATAGTCAGGAAGGTATTCGCGCTTGGCTGAGTCGGGTTGCTCAGGGTTTATGTGTGGATCATTGGCGCCACCAGGAAGTGGAAAGAACCTGGTTGGAAACCCTTGCCGCGCAGCCCGAAGATCATGCTTTATCTGCCGAACAACAGGCCATCCTCGTTGAGACGATATATGAACTTGATTCCATGCTGAGCAGGCTGCCAGAAAAAATTATGCAGACCTTTCTGTTATCGCAGTTGCACGGCAAAACCTACCGCGAAATTTCTTCCGAAATGGGCATCTCAGAACGAACCGTAAAAAATTATATGGCAAAGGCAATGTCACTTTGCTTACGTGTTCAACTTGAATTAGAAACCACCCAATAAACTAAAATGAGCCAGTTCAACGTTGAAAATGAATTACCAGACTTCGACATACTGGAACAAGCTGCCAGTTGGTTTGCACATCTGGAATCAGCAGAAGCCACTGAAGAGGATCACCAGCGTTTGAAAGCATGGCTGTCAGAAAATCCTGCTCATCAACATGCTTGGCGTTATGTTGAAAAAATTAGTCAACGCTTTTCCATTATTCATCAAGAGAATCAAGTAAATAACACTTCTAACACGCTCTCAAAATTACAGCAGCATACACTTAGAAGACGTGCCCTGCTTCGCAGCCTGTTATTTGCCGCTGTAGTGGGTGGCACCGGCTTAGTCAGCTGGCAATATCCACCGCTGTCTTCTATGGCTCGGGCAATGCGTGCCGATTTCCGTACTGGCATTGGCGAGCAAAAAGACATTGTTTTAGCCGATGGTAGTCATATTTGGCTCAATACTGATACTGCCATCAATATCGACTATAACCAGCAGCAACGACATATCGAACTTGTTCAAGGTGAAATCCTGATAGAAACAGCCCCGGATCGTCAGCAGCGTTCTTTTTGGGTTAGTAGCCAACAAGGTCAAATGCAGGCGCTTGGCACACGTTTCAATGTCTATCAACAAGCAACAGAAACCCAATTAACGGTTTATGAAGGCCGCGTTGCAGTGAAGACTAAAACACAGCAGCACATTCTGGCTGCAGGCAAACAAGTTACCTTCGCTGATACCGGTGAACTTCGGCTATCAAACGCGAACATTCAGCAAAGTGCCTGGATTAAAGGGGTGATCGTTGCTGACCAAATGACGCTGGCTGAACTCGTCGACCAGCTTGGTCGATACCATCGTGGTCATATTGGGGTTTCCCCGGATGTCGCCACTTTAGCCGTTGTTGGCAGCTTTCCTACCCAGGATCAGGCACGTGTTTTATCGATGCTAACAGCCTCTTTACCCATAAAAGTTCGCTCACTCTCACCATGGTGGGTCAGTATAGTGCCTGCAAATTAATTATTAAAAAATTTGCCCTTTTTTCAGACTCATTCGTTTCCTCTGTTAATAACAACCTTAAAGAGGAACACTATGTCTGCTAAACAACGTTTCATATCATCAAGCCTCAAGGCTTTACCGCTACTCATCATGCTGGCATCTGCTTCTGTTATGCCTTCAACAGCTATAGCTGATGATGTAGCCGAACAACAAACAACCCCAGCAAAATTAATTCATTTTAATATCCCGGCAGATAATTTAAGTAAGAGCCTGAACCTTTTTTCAGCTCAGTCAGGTATTTTCCTGAGTAGTGATGGTGCTCTCACAAAAAGCAAAACAAGTGCGCCGGTTAATGGTCAATATACGGCTGAACAAGCCTTGCAAGCGCTTCTTGCGGGTACACAGTTATCTTATCGTTTTATTGATGCTAACACTGTCACGCTGCTTGAACAGCAACAACAAGAACAGGCTGTACATGATTTAGCCCCGCTTGTTGTTATGGGAACGGACCTTAATCGTTATGAATTCGATATCGCCGGCTCTGCGACTGGCTTTGATACGGACGTGAATGAGTTGCCTCGTTCAGTACAGGTGTTACCAGAGCAGCTTATTCTGGATCAAAACGCCACTCATCTGGATGATGTGTTACAAAATGTGGCGGGCATTACTCGTGCTCATGGTTTTGGTGGCGTTGAGACTCAGGTCAATATTCGTGGATTTACCAATAACCGTCTATTTGTTGATGGAAACCCGGTGAGTAACCGCCATAACGTCGATGTAGCCACCATTGACCGTGTGGAAGCCATTCTCGGGCCTGCATCTGTTTTGCATGGTCAGGTCAGTCCCGGTGGTTTAATTAATATCATTACTAAAAAGCCACAAACCATTAAAAGCAACAGCCTTCAAGCTGATTTTGATGAACATGGCCGCCGTAAACTGACCATGGACAGCACCGGACCACTGAATGATGTTCTCCAATATCGCTTGATTGTGGCAGGTGAAGACTCAGAAAGTTTCCGTGAAACACAAACTGTAACCGGAGATCATCGTGCGGATATCAGAGGCCTGACTATCGCACCTTCATTTAGTTATACCCCGGATGCAAACAATACCTTTACCTTGAGTTTATTACACGTTGATCAAACATTACCGATTGACCGTGGCACGGTTGCCGTCGCCGATGCCAGTGGTGAATTGCACATTGCGAATCTTCCAGAAGAGCGACGACTGGGAAGTCAGTTTGATGAGCGTGACAGCACAGAAAAACAAATTCAGTTTGATTTTGACCATGAGTTTGATAATGGCTGGAAAAACCAATTAAAGCTGGGTTATTACCAGAAAAAGTTTGATGATTACCAGGCACGACCATTACGTGGACTGAATGATAGCTGGACTTTAGGTACTGGGCCAGTTGATATAAGTAATCTATCTGCAATTAGAACTTCCGCTAATGGCGCGGCTGTACAAGCAAACGGCCTGCTGATTCGTACGGCTGATTCCAATCTGAATGTCACAGAAGATGACTTCTTTATTTCTAATAGTCTGACCGGTGATTATCGTTTTGGCGATATTGATAATACACTTTATATCGGTGCAAACCTGCACAAACGCAATATCCGTCATACTGATGGGTTTGCCATGCAAAATATATCCGGTAGCCTGTATGCACCCTATCTTGATGTGATTGATATCTATAGCTCAAATAACCCAGCCTATACTAAACAATCACAGACTAGCGTCAGTAAAAATGATGCGGAATATACCGAGTACGGACTGTCTATTCAAAACCTGGCTTATTTGACTGACCGCCTGAATCTACTAGCAGGGCTTCGTTATGATCGGTTTGAAATTGAACGTAATGACAAAATTTATTACCAACAAGGCACCAACCTACTCTTCACTAAACTCGATGATCCTTTAGCAGTAAATATCAAAGGCGATAATCATAATGTGAGTGGTCAAGTAGGCCTGTTATACCATCTCACCGATGCCTTTTCTGTATATGGTTCCTGGTCTGAGTCATTTACCCCTAACTACCCTGATGTCACCGCAGGTCAGATCAGTGGTGAAAATAGCATGGCACCGGAAGAAGCCACGCAATATGAAGTGGGTATTAAATCGAGCTTTTTGGATGACAAAGTGCGAGTTACGGCTTCGCTGTATCAATTAACACGTGAAAACGTAATGACATTCGAGAACCTGCAAGCCAGACTCAACGGGGAAGAAGAAACCAAAGGCGTCGAATTAACCACGACCATGCAATTTATACCTGGTCTGAATATTCTCGCCTCTTATACTCATATGGATAGTGAAATTATCAACGATAATGATGATACAAAAACGTTAGAGGGTAATAGCCCATACGGTATTCCTCAAAACAAAGCCCGAGTTTGGGGCTCTTATGAGTTTCAACAAGGCATATTAAAAAGTTTCGGTTTAGGCTTAGGTGCAGAATACGTCGGAGCTCGTTATGGTGATGATGAAAACAGCTTTAAAATACCGAGCTATACCATCCTCGATACTGCAGCCTGGTATTACATTCCGATGGGTAAAGACAAGCAGTTACGCTTACAGGCAGGCATCAAGAACCTCACCGATAAAACCTATTACCCGGCAAACTTAGGCAGCCCATATCGCATCAATGTTGGTGCTCCCAGAACCGCCTACATCTCAGCACGACTGGAATTTTAAAAAGTCTTGGGTGAAAACGAGATAAACTAATCAAAACGGCAGGCAGGCTCCCTCCGAAAAAAGGAAGCGTGCCTGCCGTTTTTTATGGTTTCAAACAGCCGTCAGTTCTATTCACTATGCCATGGCATCCGTTAACTTGTTATAAAAGCTCATATTCTTTTGATACTGCTCAAATGAAATCATACTGTGGTTATATTGATACTCCACACTCTCAATAATCTCTGAAACCGCCGCACCATAATCATAGTCGGGGCTGGCATAAGGGTTAACCCAATTAGGGTCACTTGGTTCACGGCCAATATTTGCTAACCCTACGGCAAAAATCATGTGAGTTGGAATGTCCATAATTGATAGCCCATCAGAGGCTTCTTCCCAAGCGGCTTTAAATGAAGCGGGGGCATTGTCCGGAGGGAAAGTAAGCATATTACCCTCACCAATTGTGGTTAGGCCGTCATTATTTAAATCTCGTGTATGGCCGGGAGCAGTCAATAGATTAGCCGCCCCTTCATCAGATAACACCGAAATGTTAATAGGCTCAGCCAAGCTATGAGCCTGCCTGACTATATCCAGTTCATCAGCAGATAAACTTCTCAATGCCGCTTTCGGATCATTGGTCTGCTGCACTTTTTGCAGAATACTCTGGAAGGTTTCTACGGCATCATCCGACATTTTTCGTTGATGCATTAGGGCAACCGACTTATCTGATAAGGTGGCAATATTTGCCGTTACATCTCGTGATGATTGGCTTGAAATGGTCATTTTATGTCCTCGTCCTGGAGTTCAATGACAAATTTGCAATCTCAGTGCCAACCCTCTTCAGTTTATGTCGGCAGACTTGGCAGGGATGGCGTCCAGATACTTTAAAACAAGATCGGGGTTATAGCTGCGGATTACATGCTTATTCACTACTAATAGTGGTACGCCTCTCCCACCTAGCGCTTCAAAACTACGTTTGGCTTGTGCTGACTTTTCAATATCCAGATCATCATAAGCAATATTTCTTCGTGCCATAAATGCACGCATTTTTGCACAGTAACCACACCATTCTGTGGAATACATCGTCACATAAGTGGCGGGTAAATAAGAGTAATCTTTAGGCGGATAAAGGACATCTTTTATCGTAGGCCACTGCTGGAAGAGTAGAAAAACAGCTACAAACAGCAGAAACTTTTTCATTGAATCACTGGCACTTTAGCCTGCCAGCTCGCAGGTAAACGTATCACTAGCTGGTAACGGACTTTGTGCCAAAAACCAGATAAAAGTAATAAAGAAAAACCAATAAAAACACCGACATAAGCAAAACTGTCGCCGGCCAGACCATAGGTATCTAATAGTTTCGTTAATGCCACCAGCACATAGACTAACGCAGATACCATAAATGCCCGGCGATCGATCACCAATGACACCAATGTCAGCAAAATATATAAGCCCATAATCAATGCCAGAGTAGCAGTGCTGTGTTGACCATCAAAAATACCCAAAGTAGAGAATATCGGATGAACAATCAGTGGGGCCGCGGTCAGATGTAACCAAAAGGCGACATCGGATTTACCGGTCACGCGTTTTAAATCTGCCGAGTCCCATTTCATAGCCACCATAAATACCACCAGGCCACCGCCGAACATTAACCAGCTTAAATAATTCTTCAATATCGGGAAAAGAGAAACCAATAGCGAGACGATAAAGACAACTGCGGATGCTGTGCCAGCAGCGACCGTTATCGGCACTTTAAACCGCTTCCAATGACACCATGCTGCAATAGCGGCAATCGAGCCCGCCAGCATAAAACCATTCTCTGAGGGTAATCCCAGTGCTAAAACAACGGCAGCAAATATACTGCCGACAAAGCTCACTAACAAAAAGATGCCGGGCAGCGCCATTTTTCGTTTTAATACAAAAAACTCAGCCAATCCCCAAGACAACACCGCCACCACCACCGCAGCTAATGGCGCACTAATGCCTTGTAAGACCCAGCCCGTCGACAGCAATAATAAAGCACAGGCCATCAATACAAAGATATCGTTAAAACTCGACACCAGTTTGAAATCTTCTTCATCGGCAAAGTGCGTATTACGCCGTTGCAGTGCATCTTGGCGAAATTGTTCAACAGCTGAAGCAGTAAATATTCCTTTCTCTACCGCTTGTTCCAGATCATTATCGGTGTACATTGTTTTCCTTCATTGTCGCGCTGGGTTCTGCTCTAAAGCTGAAAATAGACTACTCAAATCGATTACTGAGTGGCTTGTTCATCATAGGCTTGCTGGGCTTCGATAACATGCTCGATATTGCCTTCCGACCAATTTCTTATGCCCTCCAGCAATTCAATCAACGTTTTTCCAAGTGAGGTTAATGAATATTCCACTTTCGGAGGCACTGTCGGATATACCTGACGACTCACCAAACCATCTCGCTCAAGTCCACGTAATGTCTGGGTCAGCATTTTCTGAGAAATACCGTCCAGTTCGCGCCGTAACTCACCAAAGCGTTTTGTTTCTTCAGCAAGTGCACCAACAGTGAGCACTGTCCACTTATCAGCAATACGATCGAGTACTAAACGGGTCGGGCAGTGTTGATTATAAACATTCCATTCAATCATAAACCATTGTTTCTCTTAATTAGTTACTTTTTTGTATGTATACAACTATAAAGTGCCTTCTTGCGGAAAGATACTGTCAAACATAATATTTGTCCTGTCAATGAAAAGCAACTAAGAGGACATCATTATGCAACGCTATTTCTTACACATTCTCATACTAACAACCTTACTTTTTAATGGAGCAAGTGCCATGGCTGACACAGCAACTAAAGCAAACTTAACCTTACTGAGCAATTTTGCTGGCGAGGTTTTTGTTAATAAAGATCTATCAAACCTTAATAAATACATGAAAAAAGATTATATTCAGCATAATGCAGCGGTATCACAGGGCAGTGAAGGATTTAAAACGTTTTTCAGTAACTGGTTCACAGCTATTCCGGACTTTAACTACGAGTTAAAAAACATCATTGCAAATGATGAGTATGTTTGGGTATACGGCACATATTCTGGAACACATGATAATGAATGGTTAGGTATTGCAGCGACACATGCCAAGTATAAGTTTGATGCGATTGATATTTTCAGAGTCGAAGATGGTCAATTAGCAGAGCATTGGGATGTTATGGACTTACATACCTTATTCACTCAGTTACAAGTTAAGTAGTCTTATAAAAAAGCAGGGCCTGGGCTCTGCTTTTTTCTTTTTTTAATTGAGCTTATGAGCGACTAATCTATTTCGGCCTTGCTGTTTCGCCTCATAAAGTAACTCATCGGCTTTGGCTAAAATTTCTAGCTCATTCATTCCCTGGGGATGTAGGCTGACCAGGCCAATACTGGTAGTTAAGATCGGCTTGGTAGGTGAGTGTTCATTTACAATCTGTAATCTCTCTATTTGTATGAGCAATTCTTCTGCTAATTTTACCGCTTCCGTATGCTCGATATCTGTCCATATCAATGCAAATTCCTCACCGCCATAACGTGCGCACAGATCACCTGGTCTTCGGCAAAAATCACTCAACACGGCAGAAAACTCGACTAATACATCATCTCCCTTTTGGTGACCATAGGTATCGTTAAGTAATTTGAAATGGTCAATGTCCACCATGGCTAGGGTAAAAGGTGTTTGAGATCGTCTACAACGACGCCACTCTGTTTTCAGAAAGGTATTGAAATATCGGCGATTGGCTATTTGTGTTAACGCATCTGTTCGAGATAATGAGCGCGCCAGATCTTCTGAGCGTTTTCTCTCTGTAATATTGTGGTGTGTGAGTAGTAAGAAGTCCGCATCTTGAAAATGAAACATGACAACACGTAACATAAACCAGCGTTTTTCAGTCGGGCTGTGGCAAGGATATTCATAATAAAACGTCGGCTCCTCACCATGAAGAACAGAATAAATCCCCTTACTGACGTCTTGTCCCATCTTGTCGCCATTTCTGCCTGAGGTATTACAAACGTCTAAGTAGTTCAAACCTACCCAGTCGGTGATTTCTGAGCCATTCTGTTCAGCAAATGTATTCCAGTATTGATTACAAAATACAATCTCTCCCTGCCTGTCGAGCACCACAATTTGCTCAGGCAATGAATCTAGAACCGTTTTAAAAAAATCAGAGTTTTCAATCACTCATATTGCCCTCAATACTAGCTCAGGGTTGTACCGAGACACACATGGCAGTTACCTGTCAGCAAGATAATGAGATAGTAGTCTTAGCTTTACGAACGCACAACGCCTCTGGGATATTAGGGGCGTCTTTATTAGCATGAATTACAACCAACCTTTACGTTTGAAATACAGGTAAGGTGCCATACCCGCAGCAACCATCAGACCAATCGCCATGGGATATCCATAGTGCCAATCCAGCTCTGGCATCACATGAAAGTTCATGCCGTAAATACTGGCCACCAGCGTTGGTGGTAAAAACACCACAGCCGCAATAGAGAAGATTTTAATAATCTGAGCTTGTTGAATATTGATAAAGCCCTGTGTCGAGTCCATCAGGAAGTTGATTTTATCGAACAGAAAGGTGGTGTGAGACATCAACGTCTCTAAGTCGCGTAAAATTTCATACAAGGTTTCACGAGACTCAGTTGCCTCACGTAAATTTCTGAGCAAGAAGGAAATGTCGCGCTGGGTATCCATCAGACAGAGACGGATTTTCCCATTACTATCTTCCAGTCTGGCCAGTTGGCTGATGCAGTCTTCCAGATCAGCCGCTTCATCTTCCAACACTAAATGACTGACCCGTTCCAATTCACGATGAATATCTTCCAGATTATCGGCATGGTTTTCGACTTTCTGTTCCATCAGGGTAATCAATAACTCACGTGGTGTTTTACAGCTAATTTGTCCGCGACGCGCACGCATTCGTAACAGACGGAAATCACTCAGCTCACCATCACGAATCGCCACCAGCCGATCTTCCTGCAAGATAAAGGCAACAGAAACTGTGTGATGTCGCCCCTCTGAATACCCCAGAAATAGAGAATGCACGTGCAGACCATCCTGATCGGTAAAACAGCGTGCTGACGCTTCAATTTCTTCGACATCATCCACATCCGGCACTTCATCACTAAACAATGTCCCGAGCAAAGCACGTTCATCATCGTCCGGTTCAAGCGCGTCAATCCAATCAGCTTCTCGTAATTGGGAAGCAGAAATATCTCCTTCAACAGGGATTTCTTTGATCAGACCTTGTGCGATTTTGTACAGACGAAGCATGCGTACTCCTCATTGCTTGTATTAAGGCGGGTGAGAGAGGAGCATTGTAACGTAATGCATGCTTAATGCCGATGACTTATCTATTTATCGCAACTTAAATAACTCCTGATGGAATTGGTCCGCTCGAAAGCCATGTTTGATAAAGTCTTTACGAATAGCCTCACCCAATGCCGGCGGTCCACAAAACCAGATGCTGGCAATACGCCAATCAGGCACCGTCTCACGGATACGCTCGGCATCCAGTAAGCCATCTTTTTCATCAATCAGTAAATGTAAGTTCACCTTTGATGCTTCTACATCGGCTGATAGCTTGTCTTTGATGGTAGCGTTGATATGCATCGTAGGATGAAAGAAATCGATAATTTTACCGTCAGGCTGGTCTACCAATCGTTTCATGCGGGCAATAAAAGGCGTCATACCAATGCCAGCTCCCACCCAGATTTGGCGTTGTTGATCATCATTAAAATCAAACTCACCATACGGCCCTTCCATGGTGATCGGCATGCCAATAGTTAAACGTTCACTCAAGCGACTGGTGTGATCGCCCAAAGCTTTGATAACAAATCGTATCAAACGGGTATCAGGATCCCAGGCAGAAGCAATCGTATAAGGATGCGGCCCTTCTTTTTTATCCGACATTGCAAAGGCAAACTGCCCTGCTTTATGCCCAGGCCACCCTTCATCCATTCTCACCGTCACTTCCATCAAACGCATGTCTTTATGATGTTCAAGAGAAGTGATCTCACCATTAACTTTACGTTTGGCACCAACCCGCCCCAATAACACCCATATCGCAGAAAATGTTCCACTTGCCAGCAATACCGCCATTAACCAACCAATCGGTTGAGACCAGTAATCGAAATTGAGCAAAATAACGGCATGAAAGACAAACAATAAATACGTAACAGCCAACAATGTATGTGTTTTAGCAAACCAGTGATAAGGGAAGCGCTTAATTAATGCTAAAACGATCAGCAATGCAGCCGCGTAAAAAGCCCACTCACCAATGGTTTCCGCCAGCCCTCGCTGTGAACGAAATAACCCTTCCCAAAACCCCAAGTCCGGACCATTTCCTCGCGGTCGACGCTCTGGTCGTTCAAGCCAGCCCCAGCCGACCATCCACTTGGTACCTTTTGCGAACCACCAATGCGACACCGCAAACACTAATGCACTAATCCCCAACCACTTGTGCAGACGGTACATTTTATCCAGACCATTAAAATACGGCTCAACCCATTTCGGCCTGAGAGCAAGCAACATGGCCACACTCATGACCGTGATGGCAATTACACCGCTATATTGAACAAATACCCTGCGAAAAGAAAAATAGCTGAAGGGATCAGGTAACAAGGTATCAGCCAATAACCACAACCCTGTGGGCACCAACAAAATTATCAGTAAGGCGTATTTAATCTTTGTCATAAAAATCAATCATTCGTTAAATCAATCGCGCGAATATAAACGAGGCAAGGTTAAGGGAACGTTAACAAGAACCATTATTATTTATAAATTATGTAAATGCATTGATCTAAATCAGACGATTCACTCAGCAAAATAGCGTCAGCTTTATTACAATGGTTCAATTCACGCATCAGCGTGCTCAATAGAAAACAACATAGGATCGACACATGAAAGGCAGCCCAAAAGTTATTGAGTTACTCAATACTCTACTCGCAGGCGAACTGACGGCTATGGATCAATACTTCATTCATTCACGTATGTATGAAGACTGGGGCCTGACTCGCCTCTATAACCGCATCGCCCATGAAATGCAGGATGAAACCGAACACGCTGACCAAATGATCAAACGTATTCTGTTTCTTGAAGGCATGCCCGACCTGACACACCGCGAACCACTTCATGTTGGTCATACCGTCAAAGAAATGCTGCAAAATGATTTGGATTTGGAATACGCCGTCGTCAAAAACCTGCGTGATGGCATTGCGCTATGTGAAGCAGAAAAAGACTACGAAACCCGCGAAATGCTGAAAAAGCAACTTGAAGATACCGAGTTGGATCATACCCACTGGTTAGAACAACAACTTGGCCTGATTGAGAAAATGGGTCTGGAAAATTATCTACAAGCCATGACACTGGTGGAAGCGGAGTAATTCTCGGCAGATTGAGTCAGTTTCCAATTTGAAGCTATGTTCTTTTTATCAGCGAAAACAGGTAGTTTAAAAATAAGCTTTTGCTGAGAGCAATCGAAGCGCCCTTTGCGCAGCCGAGCATCGGAAATCAGTTTGGATCAAATACGACGAGTGTCTGAGCGCAGCGAGTTTTCGTCGTGTTCCAAACTGATTGAGAAGCGCAGGGAACCCGATAGGGCAAGCTTTGGGCTGGCCTTTTTTTGGTTCGTTTTTTGGCCACGCAAAAAATGAACGCCCTAGCGGCAGCGTGTGAAAGAAAATAAAACATCATCAACATACGATGGGTAGTCTTAGCGTTATAAGTTATTAGTTTCGCCTTGATGGCGAGTCAGGGAAATGTTTGCCCATTTCCTTAACAACCCTAGGGCACCCCACCGTGCTGGCCTACGGCTCCACTGCGTTGCTCGCTTTATCTGGTGATTGGTCAAAACTCCCTTCGGTCAGACACTGACCAATCATGATCCAGATAAACCTCCGCTACTCGTCAGCACAAACGGGGATTAGAAAGGCTCCCAACCTTCCCGTGTTATTGCCGCCAAAAATTGAGCTTGGTTGATGGATTAAGTGGTCGAGTGTTTGACCGAAGGGAGTTGTCGACCACGCCATCAAAAAAGGTTAATTTTTGGATCAAAGGCAATATCGGGTGCCCTTTTGTTTGGTTTGTTGATTTTGGGCATGCAAAATAAATGAACGCCCCGCGGCAGCGTCTGAAGTTGAATAAGATGAAGGTTCTAATAATTTTAGACTGACTCTAAATATTGAGATTTATCTTAAGTCTAAAAGCCATTAGTTTCGCCTTAGTGGCGAGTCAGGGAAATGCGTGCCCATTTCCCTAACAACCCTAGGGCACCCCACCGTGCTGGCC
>Ga0114911_1000783_pt1 | contig 18617 bp, 14 predicted proteins | sample MalvireepMed_904_FD_89688 | JGI IMG/M metagenome (GOLD analysis project Ga0114911, IMG submission 89688) | Marine viral communities from the Global Malaspina Expedition - Malaspina viral metaG DeepMed_904 | ecosystem: Environmental > Aquatic > Marine > Oceanic | place: Mediterranean Sea...
CCCCCAACAACTCCTGCGGAAACGGCCAGTAAGACACGCGCTGACGATAATATTCGGATAGTGAATCAGCATGGGATAGCGCACGGGTAAACGCCAGGCGCTGTTTTATAGCCCCTATGGAGCGCCCTCCCTGTGATGGCACCCCCGCTTTGATCAAAGCCGCCGCGGGCGTTTCCGGAAGTCGGGACAGCAGGCTTTTCAGGCGCACCTTCGGCGCTTTTCGGCCATACCACGCGGAGGCCGTGGTCGGATAACGGGTATATCCGCAGAAAAGCTCGTCGCCGCCATCACCGGAAAGGGCTACCGTCACCTTCTGCCTTGTCATTTTGCTCACCAGATAGGTCGGAATCTGGGAAGAGTCAGCAAAAGGCTCGCAGTAAATCTGTGGAAGCTTGGGGACCACATCCAGTGCATCCTGCTCGCTCACATACAGTTCTGTATGCTCGGTTCCAAGATGCCTGGCTACGGCAGCGGCATGCTCGGCTTCATTAAAGCCCGCCTCTTTGAACCCGATGCTGAATGATTTCACCGGTGTGCTGCCCTGTTTCTGCATCAGGGCCACAACGGTGGACGAATCAATGCCACCAGACAGGAAAGCCCCCAGGGGTACATCGGAAATCATCTGCTCTGAAATCACTTCTGTCAGAAGCTTTTCAAGTTCGCTGGCCGCGCCTTCCAGCGTCTGGCCAGGGCGCTCGGCAAATTGTGCTTCAAGCTGCCAGTATCGCTGTGGCTCTGGCATCGTGCCCGGCTGCAGATTTTCCAGCCTGAACGACACATGGGAAGCAGGCAGTAGTTTGCAGATACCCTGATAGATGGAATGCGGGGCTGGGATAAGGTTATGGCGAAGCAACAATGGCAAAACCGATCTGTCGATTTCCCCGACCCAATCCGGGTGTTGCCGCAGCGCCTTGAGCTCGGACCCGAACAACAGGGTGCCCTGCTGCCAGCCGTAGTAGAGGGGCTTTTCACCCATTCGGTCCCTCGCCAGATGGAGAGCGCCTTGTTCACGGTCCAACAGTGCGAACGCAAACATACCCGCAAATTTTTCAAGAGAAGGCTTAAGACCCCACTGCTCGAACGCTGCTAGCATGACTTCCGTGTCAGAGTGCCCTCTGAAGCTGTAACCCAACGCTATTAGTTCTTTTTGGATAGTTTCAAAATTATAGATTTCGCCATTAAAGGCGATGACATATCGGCCGGTTGGGGAAACCATGGGTTGTGCACCAGCCGGAGACAAATCCTGGATCGCAAGGCGCCGATGAACCAGGCCTGCCGCACCCTCCGTCCAAATGCCCTCGCCATCAGGTCCGCGATGCAGTAAAGCATCACCCATAGCTTTAAGCACTTCATTAGAGAACCCGCCCTCGTTTGTATTTCCCGACAACCCTCCGGCAAATCCACACATTGGTTATCCCTATTTGACCGCTGAATAAATCCGCTTTGTCAGCGTTTTAACGACGAATACGACTTACTAAGAATGAGCGCTCGATTTACCGACTCAGGCACCGGAACGGATCGCCCTAAGTTGAAGGCTCACCAGCGGCCATGGCACTGAATTCGGCGTTATCCCGAACCAGTTCATCGAATCGCCCTTCCCCGACCACCTGTCCATTCGACAACAGGTAGATGCGGTCGCATTCACGTACCGTAGAAAGTCTGTGGGCAATCAGCACAATCGTCTTCTGATTCGCCAGCGTGTCCACCGCTTGCATAACCGCTTTTTCAGTCTGGTTATCAAGGGCACTGGTTGCCTCATCCAGAATCAGCACTTCCGGATCATGATACAGCGCCCTGGCGATACCGATTCGCTGACGCTGGCCGCCGGACAGCCGCACCCCACGCTCGCCCACTTCGGTATCGTAACCCTGTGGCAGGCGCGTGGTAATAAACTCGTGCAGGTTGGCCATTTTGGCCGCCCGGATCACCGCCTCCCGATCGATCTCCTCCGGCTTGATGCCGAACGCAATGTTTGCGGCAATCGTCTCGTCTGCCAGAAAAATATGCTGGGGTACATAGCCGATGGACCGCTGCCATTGGCGCACGTTATCCGCGGTAATTTCCACGCCGTCTACAAGCATTCTGCCTGCTGACGCCGACAGCAGCCCCAGTATTACATCCACCGTTGTGGTCTTTCCGGAACCGCTTGAACCCACAAGGCCTACGCGCTCCTTGGCGCCAATGGATAATGACGCGCCTTTCAAAGCCAGCTCCGTAGCTGACGGGTAACTATATTTTATATCAACCAATTCGATGGCTTTCTTGAGTTCAGGGAAACGAGTTCTGGGCTCCTGAAGGCGGCTGTCTGAAACTGATTCCAGCGAGCGAATTTCCGCAATCAAACCGTCCAAAGCTGCGCTGTTTGACCTCATGGAAGTGATGTGTCGAAAGATCTGCTGCAGCGCCGGCAGCAAACGATAAGCAGCAAAGGCAAAGGCCGAAAGCACAGGCAAGGCACCGGTCATGGAACCGTGGACCTGCTTGAGGTAGAGAAGAACGCCGACCACTCCGCCAAATACCACCGCCTGCATCAGGTGGCCGGGCAGCATATTTACAACAGACGCCTTGACCTCCTCATTGGCCGTTTTGAACGATGGAGGCATAAAACGCTCGATCATATTTTGCTCAAGGCAGCCGACTTTCACATCCTTAACGCCACCGAGCGTTTCCTGTGTTACCCGGAAACGCTCACGATTGGCCAGATAGCGCCGCCGACCAAATCGGTAAAGAGGGCCACGCACCACCATATAAATGATCGCATAGGCGCCGCCCAGCACAAAGGTTGCTGAAACTGCCAGAACTGGATCAATAATCAGCAGCAGAATAACCAAGGCAACAACCACGATGGTCTGGGCCACCATTTCGATGGCGGGCAGAAGCGATTTGGAAATAACCTGATTGACCTCAGAAAGAATGGTAGTGGAAAGCTTGGAGGTATGACGGCTCAAAAACCATTCGTAGGACTGCGCGAGATAGCCTTTAAGCAAACGGCTACCCACCGAGTGGACGCGAATCTTGGAAAAGCGCAGCTGAACCCACTGATTCAGCGCTTTCAGTGCAAGTGACACAAAAAACACCACCAAGAAGAGGAAACCCATTGCGACCGTAAACGCTTCAACGTTTTCCATGCCGGTCCAGGCGTAAACGTTCGCCAACCAGGCGTTCTCAGTGACCATCGAAGGATCTGAAAGCACTGAGATAAAGGGGATAATCGAAGCAACGCCAGCCGCCTCAAACAGTGCCCCAACCACCATCAAAACCAGCATCCAGAGTGACGTTCTGCGCTCGTCTGAAGAGAGAATACTGAAAAGTTTCCGGAAAGTACTTCGCATTCAACCGTCCCTGAATTATCGCTTTCACAAGTTTACCCTTGGCTAAGAGCTAACCAAGGCTGCCATCATACACCGACTGACACGGTTTCCGAAGATAGAGGTGAGCCAGCAATTTCATTCCCGGCTCAAGCTACAGTAATAACTTTGGATTTTATGGTAAATTGTTTGAAAAACTTCCTAAAATCAGCCTCAATTAATGTGGATTTGCATTGACATGACTGCCTGCGGCCACCACTGGTGCGGATGTCGGTATTTGATGGACAGGTTGAAGCTGCGTGGGTTGTCGACGATGCCGTTTCATTATCTAGGGCACGATTGGAAGTTCGCTGCCAATTCACGGTTGCCAATATATGACTCTTGAATGATCTCTACAGAATTTACAGTGGGTTGTTCTACAAATATCCAAAGGGACTTGCGCTTATGAATATGACGTTTTCCGTCTCCACTCAACTTCCTAAATTGGCCTGGCTCGGCAGGGTTCATAAAGTTGAGGCTCAGGTCGAGTTCCTACACGGGGAACACGTGGAGCATACGGACTCGTTTCTTGTTGAAGGCGCCTGGAACGGTGATTTCGCTGATGGAGACTTCGGCAACAGCAGCTGCGCTTTTTGTACGGGCGCTATTGCGAGGAAAGACAGCATCCTGTTCGTAACACCCGCCTGCACGACAGACTGCCTCTATTGGCACCAGACGGATTCAGTAGTTACCGTTTCCAATTCGCTCCCCTTACTTCTCGCCGAAATCGGCGATGAACTGGACCCAAAGTTTCGCCGATACAATAAGATCAACGACAGCATAAAGGAGGGCATTTTCCAATACAGTAAGGTGATTCCAACTGTGCAAGGCTCTGTCAATCGTCTGATATACCAAAATCTGCGTGTAACCCCTGAGTCCGTCATCGTTGTCGACAAACCGAAGACGCCCTCCTTTTCCTGTTTTCAGGAATATCATGACTATTTACTTAACAACTACGCCGAAATTGTTACAAACGCGCGGGATCCATTGCGTTCCCACCCCTTGAAAATCTATTCCACCCAATCCAGAGGGTATGATTCTACCGCTGTTAATGCCCTTGCCAAGGAATATGGTATTGACAAGGTCTTTACGGTCAGCACATCCAAGGGTGGTGGAGCTTATGTGCTTCAGGACAGAAAAGGTGAGATGAATGATGATGGGACAGAGATCTGCAAGCGGCTAGGCCTCAAAGTAGCACCGGTTGACCGTCGTGAATTTGAACATGGCTTTATGGAAGAGTATCTTTTCCATTCTGCGATTGACAGCAACGAGGACGCGAATTTTTTAAGTATAACACGGCAAGTTTCAAGTCCGTGTTTGCTGTTGACCGGAACTCTCGGAGAGCTCTGGTATCCCGAATCCCGCCTCAAGGAACATTCAACTCCAGTCGATGATGGCCTTGGGCGCTGGGACTTAGGTTGCCACGGTCTTTCAGAAATTCGGTTGAACGCGGGATTCATTCAACTACCTGTTCCGTTCATTGGCGCGCGGAGCAAAGCTGATATTGTCAGGATCACGGAATCCAAGGAAATGGACCCGTGGAGGATCAGAACGGACTATGATCGACCTATTCCGCGCCGCATCGCCGAGCAGGCCGGCGTGCCACGTGAGCTATTCGGGCAACGGAAGATGGCATCTGTGGCAAAATTCCCAAACCCAGGGGTACCGCATTCCGCCGATCTTAAAGAATCATATTTCGACTTCCTCGTTCATGAGGGGTTAGTCTCGCGCTGGCAGATTTCCCTGTTCCCTCTCGTTCATCGTGTCAACACCTGGATCGCTTTCAGGTATGTTCATGCGCCTAAACTCAGCTACTATTTCGAGCGAATCGTGTCCAGAATCATTCGACGCCGTTGGATTCTTCCTACGCTCTGGAGGAGGCTCAACGGCACGCTGTACTGTTACTGCGTCAACAAGCGGGCAAAGGACTACAGCGCTTTGCTTCGATGACGTGAGCCGATGTTTACCAAACGGGTACGAATCACCCTCTGCCCCCCCGAACCGGAACGACGCGTTCGAATAACTGCCCAAGCTTTGACGCGGTATGGCTGACATCAAAACGCTCGGCCGCCACTGCTCTGTAACTGTCAAACTTTGAGGCAATCTCCGCTTGTTTCGATTCAAACTGCACTAGTTGCTCCAGTAAGCCTTCGACAGAGCCCACATCGAACACCAGTGCGGGCGAGCCAGCAGTGACTTCATTCATGCCAATGCAATTAGAGGCAATCAGCGGTCGCCCGGAAACCATTACCTCCATGGGCAACAATGGGCATGCTTCCCACCTGGATGGCATAACAACCACATCCACACCGCGAATTGCTGCTGCCATGGAATCAGTGGCGGGGAAAAAATGGAAAAAATCAGCCAGTCCCCTGCGCTCGATTTCGGCCTGCTCTTCCCGAATAAACCCACCCCAGCCAAAGCAGCAAACGTGCAGGGGCCTGTCCGTGCGGGACGCATTCCAACGCTCCAGAGCATCCACCAGAAGGCCAAAGCCCTTCTGGGCCATAAACCGGCCAAAAAAGCCGACGACCAGGGCTTTATCGGGAATCGAGGCCTCGCCCCGAAGATCTCTTGAAACCTCTCCAAGAAACGCCTGCGTTTTGATGCCGTTCGTCACCGGCACAACCTTGCCTTTTTCAGCAAGCGCGGGGAAAGTCGCCCGAAAATTTTCAGCGGCGTCTTCACCAACAGGGTTCACAAGGTTAGCAAGGGCAAACAGCCGGCCCATCACTAGCTTTTTAAGCGCGCCCAACCTTCCATTGAGCTGCCCGGGCATAAAGACATCGTGGGTGGTGATAATATGGGGAATACGCAATAGCCAGAGTGGTAATGCAGCAATCAGACCCGCCGAAAAACCGTGGGAGTGGACCAGGTTCGGCCGGTTGCTCAATACCTCACGAATGAGCGCCAGTAACAGCCTGGCCAGGCTTTCAGGAACACCCGGGGACAAACTTATATTCTGAAGTGGTGCCACCAGAGAGCCAAGAGAGTCCGACCTGGGCGCAACAATCCTGAAAGAGTGCTGGTTTAACGCAGGCTCGCCATAAACATAATAAAAATAGGTTCTGATCCCCCCACTGGGATGCCTCGCAAATACAACAACTTGCATCAAAACTCCTTTTCTGATCGCAGGCTTAGCGCCTGCCAGACAGACCGACCAGATTACTGAAACGATTTTTAGCCGGCACCGGGCCTGACTCCGGTTTTACCGGTTCCCGGGCAGCATGGTTTAGCAGCGTCAAACGGTTAAAAACGACGACCGCGCCGGCGAAAAGATACCAGTAATACTGGGAAACCCCCCAGTAATTCAGGCTATACACCGCATACATCCAGAAAACAGCCGTCATCGCCTTGTTAAGGTTCACATAAAACCGGCTTGGATTATGCTCGGTAATACGCCTGTGGCTTTCAACCAGGCCCTTATAAACCTGAAACAAAAAGGATAGGAAAATAAACATGCCAATCAGTCCAAGCTCAATCAGCAACTCGGCGTAGAGATTATGGGACGCCTGTTGGATGCCCAGTATATGGGCTTTTGCTTCAGGAGTGGTACCCAGCCCATGCCCGACAATGGGGCGCTCGAATCCCAGAGAAAATTCCTTCATCATGCCCCGAATTCGGCCATCTGCAGAGGCCGCGTTGGAGGTTTCAGACATACCAACCAGGGATAGATAGCGGTCTTTCTGTTCCGCCGTCATTACCTGCCAGCCTGCGGATGCAACCAGAACAGCAAGCACAATCAAACCGAACTTGCGACTGGACTCTTTGAACACAAAGAATGCGACTACGAGCAGAGCGAGCAAAGCTCCTCGGGATTGGGTTAGTATTAATGCGTAAAGCAACGGTGGCATCAGCATCAGGTACAGCATTTTTGCCTTTGCACCAAAAGGCCATAAAAGATAGTGGAGAAACGGAACAGCAGTGACGATAACGAAGCCGAGCTCGTTGGGATTAATCACATCCGCAGGGGCGCCAGAGAGCCTCTGAGAAAACTGGCCTCCACCCAGATGGGTTTTACTTCCCCAGTACCCTTCCGTTATGTGGAGGAATAGAGGTTCCAGAACCCTGAAGACCTGACAACCAATAAACACTACCAGAAAAATTTTAAGGCGCCGGTCCGAATCTACCAGTAGAACGGTGAAATAGAAGAAAACAATCGCTTTCACAAAATCACTGAGATTGTTCTTAACAACACTTCCGGGCCACTCGACCAGAGGAAGACTGATTACCAGATAAACCATTAGCGCAAGCAGCGCGGAGACTATCGGGTCCTTTGTCCACCCTTTAAACTTTTCCCTTTGAAGGTATAGGCTTACAGATATTATCAGGACCAACAACAAGGTCGGCCTGATTAAAGCATAGATTGGAAAGCGAGCGGACAGGCGCAAAAAAAAGTCAAACAGGAAATAGATGAAGATTCCAAACGTGACTGTGCTTGCAGGCTCCCTTACAGAATTGCCTAACCCTGCCAGGTGAGTCTGAGATTGCAACCTGAGCTTTGGGTTATTCATACCGCGTCTCTTTGACTGTTTTTCGCCATTTCAGACCCAGCAATTCGATACCAGACACTGCCTTTAAAAACTGAAACTGGTCCGCAGAGCTGGAGTGGCGGCGCATGGCGTACCTCTGCCGGTGCTCCCTGCTGTCCGCAAAGGCAACCGTGGCACAGGAAAAACCCGCCCGCTGAACCAGTTCCACCTGGGCGCCCACGAAGTCTTCCGGGGTACCGTTAGGGTAACAGAACGACCGGATCGCCTTACCAAGATTCTGCTCCAGCGCCTGGAAACATCCGGAAATCTCACTACCTGCTTCATCTAGGCTTACTCTTGCGAGGGATGGATGGGTCTTGGTATGCCCGCCCACTTCGAGACCTTCGGCCTGCATTTGTTGTAACTGCCCCCAGGTAACGGCTTTATAGCCTTTCGGCGGCTCGTCCGGCAATTCTACCTGCCAGGCGCTGGCCATTGCATCGAGACACTGCAGTTTTTCCGCGTTATCAGCCTTCAGCATGATCTGATTGATTCGCCAGAACACCTGCTCAAACTCGGCTGCTTTTACCGGGGTCTGTACATTAAACAAACCGAAATTGAACCTGTTTTCGATCTCCGGCGACTGCTCCAGCAAATAACGCAGTTGATCAGGCCAAAGCCACAAATCGCCGTTTACAAAACCGGTGGTTACGTAAAACGTGGCGGGCACTTTGTATTTTTTTAATATAGGCCAGGCAATGGAAAAAAAATCTTCGTAACCATCATCGACCGTTATCGCGATGCTGTTTCTGGGCAGCGACTCGCCCTCGTAGAGTGCCAAAGCAATGCGTGATACCGTCACGGGGTTATAATGCCGCGAAATGTAGCGCACCTGTTGTTCAAACTCACCGGCACCGACGTGTCCGGGTGCTGGCACCTTTGAAAAACGATGGTACATCAGAATACGGGGGTGGCCCGCTGTAATTGCCCTGGCCATGGCATAACCACCAAACTTACCCGCCAGTTTTACCAATCTCGAAGCGTTCACCACACCTCCATGTCAGGCAGGCCCACCCGGTTCGACAACACTCTCCAATAGAGGTCTGCATGAGACTCGATCATCGTTGTCAGGTCATGCCTACGGCTGGCTTTCTGAAAACCGGCTTCGCCCATCGCTTTTGCTCGGCCATCTTTATCTTTCAGTAAATCCTCCAGGCAAGTGGCCAACTGCCTGACATACCCACGGGGGAAAAGGTACCCGGTAACACCATGTTCTATGGCTTCGGCATTGCCTCCAACGTCCGAGGCAACCACGGGCAACCGTGCCTGCATGTACTCCACAATCGCGTTGGAGTAACCCTCTGATTCAGAGCAAAGCAAACCTGCGTCCATTACACGAAGGATGTCCCGGACATCGGAACGTACTCCCAGAAAATGTACATGGTCCCCGGCGCCCAGAGACTCCGCCAGCACCCGGTAAGGTTCCTGGTCTCCCCCGCCAATCAGGACTAAATGGCTATCCGGTATCGATTTAGCAACTATTGCAACAGCGTTAATGGCATCACCTATGCGCTTGATCTCGCGCAAATTCGCCACCAGCACGACGAATTGACCGCTTATTGGCAGGCCAAGAGCGCTCAGCACCGCTGGTCGTTCGCTAGGCGGCAGAGGCGATGAATCACCCTCTGGCACAGGATAACCATTATAAATCACTGAAATCCTGGAAGCCGAATAGCCTTCTTTCTCAGCAGTCACCTGTTTAACCGCCTCGCTGTTGGCAACGACTCCGCGCACAAAACGTGCGGTCAACCTTAGTGCCCGCAGATACCTTCCAGTGTACCAATAGCCCATATCCCTGCGTGAAATTACAGTGGGAATACCCACAAGAGAAAAAACCGGCGGGCAGATGACCGACGAATCGTTAAAAAACACATGACAAAGGGCGACGCCTTCCTTCTTTTTTCGTCGCGCAAACCGAAACATGGCCAGCCACGTTTTTATACTGAACAACTTAGAAGCCCCCAACACCTCTGTTTTGCAGGGCATTTTTCCTGACTCAACATAAGTGGAAGGCCGAAGCACTAGAAGCTCAGGCAGGAATTGGTCGGCAGGCAGGTTTGTGATCAGATTCAATAATTGCCCTTCTGTCCCAGCATAAGGACTTGATATTTGATCAATTACAAACAAAACCTTAGTTTTCTTCTCGATAGTCATGAAGCTAAAAGCCTAAATCTAAAGGACTTTTTCAAGACCAAACAGAACACGAGTGGATCTCACCGGATCCCCTAAACCAGCCCTCAGCATGTGCATCAGGGCTTTTCCGTATCGTTCCTGCGAAAAATAAACATGCCCAAGTCGAAAATTCAGAAGCGCCCTTCGCTTTCGGATTGTCGATCGCTTGTACTGGTATCTCTTCGAAGCCCGATCCAGGATCTCAAACCCGGCCAGCCAGCGCTTTTCAAGACCGAGCTCGCTGATGGAATTACCGTGTTTTCTGTAGAAAAAAACCACACCCTTTTGAAAAGCTAGCGGAGCTGATTCTGCCACGCGTACAAGCAAATCATGGTCCTGACTCGCCCTGAACTTCTCTTCAAAGAAACCAACCTTGTCGAGAACGCTTTTCCTGAACAAAAGGGCACCGGGGGATGGTATGTAGCAATCCAGTAGCAGATTGTTCGGGTCAGAGCTTTCAGTGTGATTATCCTCCGGCAGCTTGTACAGCGGATTGCCGTCCTCAGAAACAACCTGTGCCTGACCGTAAACCGCACCAAACTCCTGCCTTCCCTCCATGAAACCCACCTGCTGACGGATTTTGTCTCTATCAAGGAAATCGTCACTGTCCAATATTACGACATACTTCCCCTGGCAAGTCTTTAACCCGAGATTCAACGAAGCAGACTGCCCCTTATTAGAGCGGTTCTCGTGAGAAAGGACACTGATTCTTTCTTCGGACTCATACTGACGAAGTATTTCGTAGGTTCCGTCCTGTGATCCGTCATCCACGACAATGTATTCAATGGCGGGATAGGTCTGATTGAGAACAGAATCAACGGTTTCTCGAATAAATTTCACACTGTTGTATGCGGGAGTGATCACTGACACCAGCGGATCCATCTTGAGTCTTCCCTGCCCATCTAAAATTGTATAAGGATTGATTTTTTGACTCGAACTCGGCCCCTGGAACGAATGAACCGGGCTTGAAGCCTTATCAAGAAGGGTTCTCAGGGAAATATGATCGAGGGTATAGATAATGCAATGGAGACGAACAGATGTCACGGGTATGGTTCTCGTCTCCAAACCTGCCACTCTGCACCAAGCGGGGATATACCATTGACATATCCCTACCCAGAAATTAGTCTGGGATATACCGCACGTACCTACACCGAGAGGCCCAAATCGTGGAACGAGCAAGCATCTTTAAAAGGACCAAGAGACAGGCATTGCGGCTCCCAAAACCCGTAGCCTACCCGGACACCGTGAAACAAGTGGATATTGTTATCGAGGGACGAGCCCGGATTATCACTCCTGCTGGTGAATCCTGGGATTTCTGGTTTGACGGAGAAGGTGTATCTGATGACTTCATGGCAAGTCGTGATCAGCCAGAACACCAGGAGCGTGAGACCCTTTGATGCTGAAGTACATGCTCGACACGAACATCGCGATTTACACCATCAAGAACCGGCCGCAGGAGGTTCGCGAGGCCTTCAGGGCCCATGATGGACAGATGTGCATTTCAGCAGTCACGTTGATGGAGTTGATCTACGGCGCGGAAGCATCAGCGGCTGTAGATCGTAACCTGCGAGACATAGAGGGGTTTGCTGCCCGTCTGGACGTGTTGCCTTACGACAACGATGCGGCAGTGCATACCGGGCAACTGCGGGCCGAACTCAGAAAGATAGGGCGACCGATTGGTCCCTACGATGAAATGATCGCAGGACACGCACGTTCAAAGGGGTTGGTGGTTGTTACGAACAACACGAAAAAGTTTGAAAACGTGCCGGCGATACGCCTGGCAAACTGGGTAGATTGATTGAAAAGCCCACCGGCACAGTAGATCAGCCTTAAGTCCGACAGGCTGCTAGTGTGCCCCGTCTGGGCAATCCGCTAATCTTCTGAGCCCCTGAAAGCAGTGTTCGAGTCAGGGGTCGACCACCGGGTAGCCTATAGCGTCAGCGGTTTCGAGAATCACGAATTTCAGGGCCGGGTCAGACAGCAGACGATGGACCAGTGGGTGGCGGGGCATGAAAGTCGTGCTACGCTCCCACAAGGTAATTGCAGGCTCATTGGCATGCATGGACGAGGGATAGATGATCCCATGCGACCGGGGATACGCCTCATATAGCCGCTGAGCCCAACGCTGGGCCCGGGGTCGTGGCCCGGTGTTGATTGCCATGCTGGCGCCGATCTGGGTTGCGAAGGAACCGCGTAAATCCAGCAAGGTCAGTGGCGCGGTGAGAGCAAAAGCACTCAGAACAGGTACCCCGTCCTTTCGATTGATCTTCCGGGTTCCCTGGAAGAACTCAGCCAGGCAAGTAGGGATGGCCCGGGGGCCGATGGCGCCGTAGAGGACTCCTCGCTCACCATTATCCGGCTGGCCAACTTTGTTTCGCAAATGGTGGTCGAAACGGGACGACGTGGGACCGAAATACCGGAAGGTATTCCATGACACCGGATACGGCCCTTCGGTGCGAAATACCCGAAAGATCTTCTCGCCTGCCTCCAGATTGACAGTTTGAGGCGGGATGCTTTTCAGTGCGTCGACATCTGGCGGCTCTGGAAATTTTGCCATCAGATATCCCTGATCAGGCTCAGGACAGGCTCGGCCGGGTACCCAGCGATCAGCCAGTCACGGGGAGACAGGTTTTCTTCCAGTTCGGAGCTCCATAGGTCGTTGTTCACCTGCGTCATGAACTGCTGAACTGTGACCGGGTGTGCCTGGTGGCTGAGGGCCTGGAGTAGCAGTCGCAGATTAGGGATTACGGAGCTCTCAACAAACTGCCAGCGTGGAAACCACGCTTTGCTCCGGCCCCCTTTGAAACTGTACAGCCCCGGGTTGCCCGGGTTGGTGAGTTGCCGCACCCTGGCAGCCGAGATACCTAGCAGCTCGGCCACAGCTGAGGCGTACAGCGAGTCACGCTGCAACTGCTTGAATTCCAGCTGGAGCCGCATGACCGCGAGGCGCCGGGACCTCGCCAAGGCGCCGGGGGATGTGTCATCAAGGCCGTAGGCGCCGCCCTCCCGGAGAATCTCAATCTCAGCGGCCGTGAGGCCATTGGCCTGATCGTGAACGGCTGCTTCGTTCCCGGACCGGAGATCGGTCGCCAGCGCATGGAGCATCTGCTCAATGTCCGCTTTATTGATGCCCGCATTCCCCAGAGCCTGCAGGTCCTGCGAGTTGACGTTGATAGTGGTATCTGGCTCGGCGGTCATGGTATTAACCTCATACACTGTATGCATGTGTTAATTATAGGCCGCACCCCACAAATAAAAAAGGTCCTCTTCATCATGAAATGCAGTGCCAAGTGCCAAGCAGGGATATACCACACGTACCTACACCGAGAGGCGCAAATCGTGGAACGAGCAAGCATCTTTAAAAGCAACAAGAGTCAGGCATTGCGACTCCCAAACCCCGTAGCCTACCCGGACACCGTGAAACAAGTGGATATTGTTATCCAGGGGTTGGTAGTTGTTACGAACAACACGAAAAAGTTTGAAAACGTGCCGGCGATACGCCTGGCAAACTGGGTAAATCATTCAATTCAATTATTCCGGTAGACAAGGATGTCACGCTCACCGGGCCGACGGTCAATCTGAAACGGGTGTTATTTAAAGGTGTCAGGGGAGCAAGTTTTTTCCAGCGGGTTGACGTGTCTGAATATTCCCCGTTTACAGACCCCCGCAAACCCATATTTTCCAGGGAAACATCGATGTTGGCCTCGAAATCTCCATTATTGATGATGACAAGAGCCAGCTCGCTGTTCTTGCCGGCCCGAAATGCCGCCACTTTGACAAGCTTATTGTCTGATACAGCATCAATACGTAATGAACCCGGAGTAATCCAGCGGGCAAAGTGGCCAATGGCAAACCCGATTCCGCTTATATGGATTTCAGATGTTTTCTGGTCGATGAGCACGACATGACTGGATTCACTGAAAAAATCGATGCCTCTGTCTTTGAAATGCGCATCGTGGCTTTGCCTGTCCCACATGTCGTACATCGCAAAATAGGCTGATGCATTGGCATAAACCAGTTCATCATGAATATGGTTGGCGCGTGCCCGCAGGTTTTCCGCTGATCCAAAAGGATAATCGGCCCGGCCCGGACCCTCGGAGGTCTCTGTCATCCACACCGGAATATCATAACCGGCGGCAAGTTCATAAAGCCGCTGGCGAATCCGTATCTCATCGTGATCCGGCAGCCCTCTCCCTGATGTCTGCAAAATACGCCGGACACTGGAGTAAGCAGAATCATAGGGATAAGCGTGATAAGCCAACGCACCGATATAGGAGCGCGCGTCTTCATCGGCAAGGACGGACTCGATTGTATCGATGGATTTGGCAACGGTCTCTTCAGCGGGAACAATGAATCTCGTGCGTGCAAACCCCTCCGCGCGCAACCGTTCGCCAGCGGATTTGATAATATCGACTATTTCATGCTTCGAGCCGCCACGCAGTTCCCGGTTACCGCTCAATGGTTCGTTAAACAGTGTAATAAACCGGGGGGCGGCCCCGGTTATTTCCTGCCAGTGTACAACACCGGCGGCTACGTATTCGGCGGCTTCCTGAAGATAGCGACTGTAATCTCTTTCACGCAGCTCATCCATCCAGCGCAATTCCCGCCGCATGTCTATCTTCAGGCCAAGCGAATAATTGCTGAAGCCATAGGCTCTTGCAGGACGTACAAGCAGATCATGCATCGCGTTCGATGTTTCCCACTGAAAGCCATCCTTGTTGATCAGCATGGGGTCGTCGTTGTCGTTGGCCGGCTCCAGCCACAACTCCAGGCTGCCAAGCGTCAGGCCCACGTCATGGTAGACCGCCTTGATGGCCTGGTGCCTTAACGTTGCGCCCAGCATGTCGCGCAGCCCGTTTTCCGTCAGCATGATCCCGGCAAGGGTTGTCGCGCCAAATCCGGCTATTTCCTGGTATTCGATGGCGTTGTCTATTCGCACGGTGACAGGCACATCCATTTTCCCGGAACCGGTTTCCAAAGAAGCGGCGAAGCAGGCACCGGAAATCAGGACGGATGCGATTGTTACCAGTCGAAGGAATCCTGAAAATTTAACGCGGACCGATTTTTCGGAACAGACATGATTTTCGTTTTTATTGTTCTGCGTTGTGAGCTTTATCAACATGTCAGTAAGCTCCGGGTGAACACAACAGAGACTTTTTCTGCTTCTGATACACATGCCCGGATAGTATAATCTCCCCGGATTTCACTTTAGAAACCCAGACATCAATGACAGGCGGGCCAATGGATTACAGGAGATGGGCAAGGCATTTGTTGCTATTCACAGTGGCACTCATCCTGATTTATGCCTTTTGCCAACTGCTACCCGACAAACCACTTATGCAGGCGCTCTCGATTGGCACCGCTTACACAAGCCTTCTCTACTTCGCTGTTACCCTGTCTATCGGGCCGGTGAACCTGATACGCTCCAGGCGCAATCCGCTGTCAAGCCTTCTGAGGCGGGATCTGGGTATCTGGTCCGGTATACTGGCCCTTGCACACACCATCACCGGATTGCAAGTCCATTTCAAGGGCAGGCTTATCCAGTATTTTATCTACCCGCCGGATGAATCGCACGTCCTTCCCTTCAGAACCGATCCGTTCGGGCTGACCAATTATATCGGGTTGATCAGTGCGCTGATAATGATCGCACTTCTTTGCCTGTCCAATAACCGCTCCATCCGCATCATGGGTGCGTCTTCATGGAAAAAATGGCACCGCCTGGCCTACGTGCTAGTGCTCGCTATCCCTGCTCACGGTCTGGTCTATCAGTTACTTGAGAAACGGATCGGCGCTTACACCATGCTACTGCTCGCAATATCCTCAGTTATCGTTGCGGTTCAGATATCGGGTTTTCTACGTTTTCGACGCGCCAGGGACTCTCGGTCCCTGACGGACTCAGAGACTGCCTGAGGGCAGTTCGTTGCGTATTCAGTGCTTATCGCTTAACGGGTCCGGAACGCCACAATCAGATTATAAATGAACGCCAGCAAAAAGCCGGCAACAGCGCCACTTAGTGCGCCGTAAAATAACCCGACCACAGATCCCGACCATGTAACACTGTAACCAGGAAAGAAATTCGACAGCAGACCCAGGGTTGGTCCAACGTGTTCAGACCCACCCGTCGGACCAATAATCAATAGCCACGCCGTTGCCATGAACAGGACGAGGCCTCCGATAATTCCAAACGTTACCGCCATTACCGATGCGCGCAGACGGGCAATGGCCCGGCCGATAATTTTCCATTCGTCATCCGAAAAATGTTCTTTATTCATGAATCAGCACCTCTATCCTTGTCTGATAATTAGCCCAGCGATCCTTCAAGCACTCCAAGACGCCGAAGAAGTTTCCCAAGATGAATCGAAACCGTCACATTGATCGCCACAGCCGTGACAAAACCAATAACGAAACCGAAAGCACCACCCCAAAACGAGCCTACGAGGGAACCAGCCCAGCTAATGTCGTATCCAGGAAAATAATTGCCTAACAATGCTAGTGTCTCCCCAACATTTTCGCCTCCTTGCACAAGCAGAATCGCCGTCGTCAGGAACACTGCAAACCCGATCATCACGCCAATGGCTCCGCCCAGAGCGACGGGATCATACTTTGCAAAGACGTCATTCAAAAGCTCAATGGGTGATGCATCCTGAACTCGCTGTGGAACCAGACGCTCACCGCTCGCACCGTGACTCTTCTTGGCTCCCGCCTCCTCGTGATATTCCTCTTCCACATTGACATCCCAAACATCGTGATTAGCGCCAAGAATATTCTCTGCCGCGTACATGGCAGTCACCATCGAGTGATCCTGGTTGTTGTAACGATGCTGGCCATTGCGACCAATCAGGTGAAGATTCGGAATCTGGTCTACGTACTCACGAATGCTATCGATATTTTCTTTATAACCATGGTCATAGACGGGATAAGCCTTTGGCACGCGTATGACCACACCGTCGATGACCTTGTCGGCGTCAATCAAACCCAGCCTGGCAGTTTCCTTTTTGCCAAGTTCAATGAGCTCTTCGTCGCTGGCGGTCCATAGTTCATCGCCTTCCTGGACAAAGTATTCAAGGCCAATGCAACTGGTTGATTTGTCCGGAATCATATAGGGACTCCAGTTGCCAAAATTCTGTATACGGCCAACTTTAACATCCGGGGAGTGGATATAAATCCAGTTGTCAGGGAACAGCTCCGTCGATTCAACGACCAGCCCAACCGTCAAAAAATCGCGGTACCTGAGCCGATTGGCCGCCTCCAGAGAGGCTGCGGGCGGCGGCGGGTCCATCGCATTAAGCAGTTCCCTCACCGGCATGGTGGAGATGACATGGTCAGCATCGAAACGCTCTTCTTTGCCGTTGACGTCAACAACCGTAATGCCAGTGACCCGTTCTCCATCACGATGTATCGTTTTCACCCAATGCTCCAGGTGCACCGGGTGCCCCCTTTCTTCCAGCATGTCGGTGACCCGTTCCCACATCTGGCCAGGTCCAAGCCTGGGATAATAGAATTCTTCGATCAGTGTCGTGATCTGATTTTTGCCGGTCAGAAGCTTGGGGGCGAGCATGGAAAGAGCCGCTTTGCCCAGATTCAGATTCTTGATTCGTTGCGCAGCCCAATCTGCCCCAATTTCAGTGCACTTCATGCCCCACACCTTCTCGGTGTAGGTCTTGAAGAACATCTCGAACAGTCGCTTGCCAAAGCGGTTGGTAACCCACTGTTCAAGGTTTTTCTCTTCACGGGAAGGGAACGCCTGGGCTTTAACGTAACTGAGGCCAACCAGGACGGACTCAAAGAAACCCACGTTAAGCAGTGCGTTCATGGGCTTTAACGGGTAATCGAAAAACTTGCCCTGGTAATAGATCCGGGACAAGCGTGGTCGAACCAGAAATTCTTCAGAAAGAATATCCATCCACCAGTTATGAACCCTGTCTACCTTGGTAAAAAAACGGTGGCCCCCAATGTCGAAGCGATAGCCCTTGTAATCAACCGTCCTTGATATCCCGCCGACCTGCCGGTCCATCTCGAAGACAATTGGCTCGACTCCTGCCCTGGATAACTCCAGAGCGGCGGTAAGGCCCGCAGGCCCACCACCGATGATTGCACAGCGAACTTTGCTATCTGTTGAGCTCATTTTTTAATCTTCCCGGATTATATTGCTTCTCTGCACTACCGTGGTGGTTACGTCAGGGCTTAACCGCTGAAATAATGGCCGCCCCTGACTGGTAAACCAGCCTCCCCTTCCTTGCCAAAACAGCTTCACAAGTCGATATAAATTCTTTTTTCAACGCATCTATCGCTGGTTCCTCCGCCTGCCCTATTCGTTTACGGGCAAGGCTGGAAAAAGTCATTTGTAACTCCCAGAACGCCTCGGGCGAGTGGAAAGCGGAGTATTGTCCTCGCCAAATGCTGTTGATGTCGGTAAACCCTGCATCCCTCAGCAGGTCTCTGACGGAGCCGGTAAATCCGTGGCGGTGCCCGGTCCACTCTGCCGTCTCGCTATTTGCGTTCTCAGGAATATGCTTGTTGACCAACTCATCCAGGAATTGGCAGGCAGCCAGCTCCCGCCCTGTAA
>Ga0114911_1000785_pt1 | contig 18585 bp, 20 predicted proteins | sample MalvireepMed_904_FD_89688 | JGI IMG/M metagenome (GOLD analysis project Ga0114911, IMG submission 89688) | Marine viral communities from the Global Malaspina Expedition - Malaspina viral metaG DeepMed_904 | ecosystem: Environmental > Aquatic > Marine > Oceanic | place: Mediterranean Sea...
GAAGTAGCGTCCGGCATCCGTGCGGGTCCGCGCAGCTTCGCCGAGCATGTCGTAGGAGAAGGTGTAGCCCTTTTCGAACAGCGGCTGCGAGCGCTTCAGGGCCTCGTCGACGCTGCGCCCGAGCACGAACTGGCGGCCCATGATCTTCATCGCCTGGTACATGGCGCTGCGGATCACCGGCTCGCCCATGCGGTTGACCAGCTTGTTGATGAAACTGGCCGGCTTGCCGTCGCGCGGCTTGTCGAGCTGGATGACGCGGCCGGTCATCAGAAGGCCCCAGGTCGAGGCATTGACGAACCACGACTCGCTCTGGCCGACGTAGGCCTTCCAGTCGGCGGGGCCCAGCTTATCCTCGATCAGCGCATCGGCGGTGGCCTTGTCGGGAATGCGCAGCATGGCCTCGGCAAGACACATCAGCATCAGCCCTTCATGGGTGTCGAGACTGTACTGCTGCAGCAACTCATCGATGGAATCCACGGCGGTATCCATCTCGCGGACTTCACGCACCAGCTCGGCGGTCTTGTCGCCGATTCGGGCGAAGTCGTTCTCGTCGGCCTGCAGAACGGCGACGAGCTCGGCCATGAAGGCGTTCTCGTCGACGATATAATGCTCGCTCAGGCGCGTGAGCAAGGTGTCCAGGTCCTGTTGCCAGGTCTGGCTGTCCAGCATGGTCTTGGCATCGAGCATATGAAGACCCCGTTAATGGCGATGTGACTCGGGCGCTGGCGTGGCCATCATCCATGAAGGCACACGAACGCCACGACCCCGGGTGAAACAGCGGGGTCCGAGAGGCAACCCGGTATGTGCTGAATTTAGGGTGGGGGAAGACGCCGCGTCTTGCCAATTTCGCGGTGACTTTTGTTAAAAAGTCGGGAGCTGGCCGATATGGGATCAGCCGTGCGACGAAAGTTTTAGACGATGATGCGGGCTACTCGGTGTCTCGTGTGCCAGCGATGGCCGGCGGCGTAGATGCCCGGGGGGGTGCCCATAAACGCGGCGAAAGGCGTGGGAAAGCGCGCTCTGGCTGGCAAAACCGGTCCGCGCGGCAATCTCGCCGAGTGGCAACGGCGAATCGGCAAGCAACTGCCGGGCGGCCGTCAGGCGTTGACGCAGCAGGTATTGATAGGGCGTTACCCCGGTCTGCTCGCGAAACAGCTCGCTGAAATGCGCGGCGCTCAGACAGGCGTGACGGGCAAGATCGGTGACGCTCAGGCGGCGCTCGATGTTCTGCCCGATGTAGGCGTCGATGGCCGCCAGATCGATGCGCCGGGAGCGTTGAGAAGCGTTATCCGGCATGCGCGCATTGAGGCAGCCGAGGAAGGTCGCGGCGAGCAGGTCGCCGGGGGCCGGCTGTGGCTGAGTGAGCTCGCGGACCAGAAAGCGCAGGTAGACGCGCAGCGGCGCATCGAGCGCGAAGAAGCGCGGCGCATCGAACAGCCGGGCATGCCCGCGGTGGCTGCCGGTCAGCGCCGGCGCATCGTCGGGCAGGTCGAAAATCAGCTGGCGGTTGGTGCCGATGCCTTCGTAATAATGCAGGTGGTTGGCGGGAACGATGCAGCCGGATAGCGCGGCGATGCGCCCGCCAAGCCCCTCGATCTCGAAATCGGCATGGCCGTCGAGACCGATCACGATCTGGTGGAAGTCGTGAGCGTGATGCTTGATGGTATTGTCGAGCGGCGTAAGACGAATGGCGCTGGACATGTCGTTACCTCGTGACGCCAATGCCAGCCATTGTATGCCGTCACCGCCGCCATGGCGATAGTGCCGGGGCTCTTCGTCGCCCCTCTCGGCTCCACCGATCGACCAGTTGGCAGCTTCGGCCGACGCCGGCGGCTAGAATTCGCGTTGGCCTTCATCGAGGGCCATGTGGGCGGCGAGATGGTCACGCAGCATGGTCAGTTCCTCGCGCCCGGCGCGGGACAGCAGCGAACCGCCGGTCGCGGCCTGCGAGAGGCGGCCATATTCGTCCATGATCCGCATCGCGCTGCGGCGTACGCTCTCGAGATACTCGTCGTGACGAACCGGATAGCCGATCACCGTATGCCATTCGTTCGTCGAGGCCTCGCCACCGAGCACACGGTCGAACAGCCGCAGCAGATGCTGCGGCTCGGTGCGATAGCGGGGTGTGCGGGACAGCATCATCATCGCGATCGTGCCGCCGATGACCGTCATCGAGACGACGAACATCAACAGAAAGAGCGTCACGCTCATGTTACTTGACCAGGCCGAGCGAGTCGGACATGGCACGAATGTCCTGTAGCTGCTGATGAGCGAAGCGCGCCGAGCAGATCGCCCGGGTCCTGACAGGGCGAGTAGTGGGGTACGGCGATTCAGCAATCGGCACCCAGCGCACGTCGTCGACGTTGCCCGCGGCGTAACGGTGCCGGGCCAGGCGGGTGGTGGCGGTCGAGGCGGCAACGACCAGGGTGCGCAAACTGTCTTTCATGGCTTGTGCCTTTTCGGCATCATGTATCCAGCGACGGGTAGCTTAACGGATTACTGCCGGCGCGTTAATCATCCAGGGCAATGGCGGCAAGATCGGCAGCACGGTATCAGTGGTTGCAAAAACGAGATGGAGGGGCAGGGCGATCATGGGACGGCCTTCCGCCCAACTGGCGTTCCAGTCCGAGGCCCTGGGCGTCTTTCAAGAAGAGAGATGGAGCGGGCAATCGGGTTCGAACCGACGACCCTCAGCTTGGGAAGCTGATGCTCTACCAACTGAGCTATACCCGCTCGATGTCCTGATGATAATGAATCGCCGGGCTTGCTGGCAAGGCAAGCATTCGCTGTTCGTTGATCGCCCATCATGAGACTCGGGGTAAATAAATGTCGATTTCCATGGATCGATGTCGGCAAGCCGTGGTCTCAGAATCAACCGCAACTTTTTGGCAGTCGCCGAAAAATTGCGTCTTTGCTTGCTGCATTCGATCTATTGGCCGCCGCATCCTCGATGCGGCGGTTTTTTAGGTGTCGTTGCAACGGTCTCGCGTCCACATGACTCGGGCTTAATGGGTGCTGCGCATCTGCAGGATGGCGCCGACCACGTCGCGTCGCGTGACGATGCCGACCAGGCGCTCCTGTTCGACCACCGGGTAGACCTTGGGCTTTTGTCCCTGCATCTCCTGGGCAAGGTCGGTCACGCTCTTGTTGGGCGTGACCGTGAGCACCTCATGGCGCATCAGCTCGCGTACCGGTGCCGGCTCGTCGCTGAGATAGACGCTCTCGAACAGCTTGGCCATCACGTCATGTTCGGAAATGAAACCGATCAGGTGATCGCGTTCGTCGACGACCGGCGCGCCCGGCAGTCGGTGCAGGGCCAGGCCGGCCACGAGCGTCGCCACCGATGTGTCAGCGGTGACTCGGTAACAGTCGCGGGACATGATGTCGCGTACCGTCATGGGCGCCTTGTTGGTCATGTGCTTGTCTCCTCGAAGGACTGATAACCCTGCTGGACTCGACCCTGTCCGACCGGGATTGCCCGGCCCGCGTTTCCTGCGGTGCGATCAAAAGCGCCACGAAACGACGTTCGTTGCACTTGCGGTTTCAGCATAGCCCAGCGCAAGGAGGATGATGGGCTGCTCCGCGAGTACCTGGGGATCATGCGCAACTGCTATCCTGGGGGCCCGCCACCGATATTCCGGCTGGTTCGTGGTCTGCCAAGCGATTGGCTCCGCTCCTGGCTGGCGGTGAACGCGAACAGCAGCGGGGCGGTCATAAAGGGACTGTCATAAATAGCCTATATGTTATCGTGGTCGCCCTGGGCGACCGGTTACGCTGCAAGGAGGTGCCATGAACGCAAGAGACTATCTCGCCAGGCGGGGCATCGCGCTCGAGCGTGAGGAGGAGCGCCCCAATACCCTGGAGGAACGAGCCTGGCAGCGCGCACGTCATGCCGGAAGCCAGCGCCCGCGCAGCGGCACGCCTCATGACTGGGAGGATTGGGAGCGCCACCATGCGCAACTCGCCGACGATGCCGAACGGATCGCGCAGAAGTACGATCATGCGGCGCACCGGCGAGAGGATGACGAAACTTCAGACAAGTCATGACTTGAAGCGCCCGGCCGTCGGGCCCATGTGAGCAATGAGGTTCGCGACGCTCAGCGCGCGTTCGTCCAAGGAACGACACTCAGCGTATCTAGAGGAGACGCATATGGACGTGATCCGCATCATTCTGGCAATCCTGCTGCCCCCGCTCGGGGTCTTCCTGCAAGTCGGTCTGGGGCTACAGTTCTGGCTCAACATCCTGCTGACGATTCTCGGCTACATTCCCGGGATCATTCATGCGATATGGATCATCGCCCGGCGCTGAGCGTATCCGCCAAGACACCATCGAGCCCCCTCCCCGCAGGAGGCTTTTTCAGGGTACGAGGCAAGCCCGGCGGCTTCGCCGGGCCCCGCCAAGACGCCATCAACCGAGAGCATTGGCGCCGGTCTGTTCGCGCAGGCGCTTATAGAGCGTGGTGCGGCTTATGCCCAATTCCCGTGCCAACGCCGAGAGGTTGCCGCGATGAGCAGCCAGACGCTCCCGCAGACCGCCGGAAGCAGGCGGCGCCGATACCGGTCGGTTGGCCGGCACGGTGGACGGCACCCGCGCGACGTAGGCGTCCGGGGCGCATGCATTGGCGGGTAGATGCTGGAGATCGATTAGAGGTCCGTCGCTGATTGCCAGCGCGACACGCAGGACGTTCTCCAGCTCGCGAATGTTGCCCGGCCAGCGCTGCCGGCACAGCCAATCCAGCAATGCGGGCGATGCCCGAGGCGGTAGGCTCTGCGTTGCCTCGAGGTCGAGTTCACGCATCAGCCGGGCAAGCAGGACCTGCACCAGGGCGGGAATGTCCTGGCGTTCGCGCAAGGGCGGCAGACTCAACTCGACTCCGCACAGCCGATAGTACAGGTCGGCGCGAAAGCGCCCGCTGGCTACCTCGTCGGCCAGTGGACGATGAGTCGCGGCAATGACTTCGATATCCACCGGGTAGGCGGTGCTGCCGCCCAGCGGCGTGACCTTGCGTTCCTGCAGCGCTCTCAACAGGCGGGCCTGAACCGGCAGTGGCATATCGCCGATCTCGTCGAGGAACAGCCGGCCGCCATGTGCCTCGCGCAAGCGCCCCGGATTGCCGCGAGGGTCGGCGCCGGTAAAGGCCCCGCGCACATAGCCGAACAGTTCGGCTTCGACCAGCGCGTCGGGAATGGCCGCACAGTTGATGGCGATGAGCGGTTTGTCGGCGCGCCGGCTAGCAGCGTGCAGTGCCTTGACGAAGACTTCCTTGCCGGTACCGGTTTCGCCATAGAGCAGCATGGCGATGCCACGATCGCCGAGGCGTTCGGCGAGGAGGATCGCCTGACGCAGGCGCGGGTCGCCCAGATCGAGGGCCGACAGTGGCGAGGGCGTGGAAGCACTGTTGGCATCAACCAGGCGATCCGGGGCGGCGAGCTGGCCGTAGCAGTGATAGCGACCGGCGACGCGCAGGGGCATCAGCGCATTGCCGTGCGCCACCAGTGCCGACCAGCTCGTGTCGAAGAGCGTGTCGATGGTGGTTCCCGTCAGCGCTTCGCGCTCGAGCTTCAGTAGCCAGCAGGCCCGTGAGTTGCCATTCACCGGTTGGCCCTGTTCGTCGAGAATCAGCAGCCCGGAGCGTGGGCCGTCGATATCGTCGCGGTTGGCGCTGAACGTCAGCCGAAAATGGCGATGGCGGTAGTGGGCGATCAGCCGGCCATTCTCGATTCGCATCGCCAGGACCTGTAGCAGACCGCTGTAGCGCGACGAGCGGTTGCGGTAGGGGTCGCTGAGCAACGCCAGGCAGGCGTCGACCTCCCCGCGCCAGTTACGGACCGGCACCGCATGACCGGCTAGGTGATGCAGGGCGTCGCAGGTATGTTCGCGACCGATCACGTCCAGAGCATCGTCTTCGGCGAGGCAGGTGCCGATGGCGTTGCAGCCGATCTGCGCCTCCCCCCACTGCGCACCGGGCAGCAGCCAATCTTCATGACTCGCAAGCATGGCCCGCGAGTCGCCCCAATGGGCCAGAATCACGGCGTCCCGATCGGCCAGCACCAGCACGCACTGCCAGTGCCGTAGCATGGCGCCGACTTCGGGTACAAGATCCTCGTCCAGTAACTCCAGCAGGGGGCGGGCCGGGGTACGCCGCTGCTCGAGATCGTCTGCCGAACGTCGGTCAGGCTGGCGGACGCCAGTCGGGGCGCCCATGTCATCCAGACGATATCCGGCGCGCGCGATGCGGGCACGTTGCCGGTGCTTGGCATCCTCTTGCATGGCAGTTCCCCTATCTTGTTTTTCGTTTTCGAACATTTATGTGCACGAGCACGTGTTCATAAACTGTACAGAGTGTGTTCAATCTAGCCTAGTCGAGTTGTCCATAAATACGCTTATACCAAGGTAGGGTGAGAATTTTTAATCTATAGAACAAGTATTTGAGGATGGTTTTTAAGAAAGGTGGAGGCTTCGGAAAAAATTGGCATGGCGTTCGCTTATGAACATGAAGAATTTGCGAACATGAAAAAGGATCGCCTCACCCATGTCTCTAGTCCTCGAACATATCGACCGCACGGTCAGCGGTGAGAAACATATCAGCGATGCCTGCCTGAGCCTGGAACAGGGCTCCTTCAACGTGTTGCTGGGCCATACGCTGTCGGGCAAGACAACCCTGATGCGGCTGATGGCGGGGCTCGATGCACCGGATCGCGGACGCGTGCTGTTCAGCGAGCGGGACATGACCCACGTCCCGGTGCGCAAGCGCAACATCTCGATGGTCTACCAGCAGTTCATCAACTATCCCTCGCTGCGGGTGTTCGACAACATCGCCTCTCCGCTCAGACTGGCCCGGGTCTCCAAGGCCGAGATCCAGCGGCGTGTCGAGGAGATTGCGGCCATGCTACGCATCGATCATCTGCTGGGGCGCTATCCGCTGGAGCTGTCCGGCGGCCAGCAGCAACGCACCGCAATGGCTCGGGCGCTGGTCAAGGATGCCGACCTGGTGCTGTTCGACGAACCGCTGGTCAACCTGGACTACAAGTTGCGCGAAGAGCTGCGCCTGGAAATGCGCAAGCTGTTTCGTACGCGCAATACCGTGGCAGTGTATGCCACCACCGAGCCGGCCGAGGCATTGGCGCTGGGCGACACCACTACGCTCCTTCATGAAGGGCGGATATTGCAGACCGGCCCCAGCGATACTGTCTTTCATCGCCCGCAAACGGTCGAGGCGGCGGCCCTGTTCGGCGAGCCGCCGATCAATCTGATGGAGGTCGTGGTGCGTGGTAGCGGGCTGCTCGTCGGCAGTACGGTTTTCCCCCTGCCACGGCAATTGGCGTCGCTCGACGACGGCCCCTATCGCCTGGGTATCCGGCCCAGCCATCTCAGCCTGACGCCGCTGAACGACGACGACCTGGAATTCTGCGTCGAGGTCGGCGTTGCCGAGATCAGCGGCTCGGAAACCTTTCTGCACGTCGCCAGCAACGATCTCCAGCTTGTGCTGCACCTCGGCGGTATCCACGACTTCCCGGTTGACAGCGCGATCCGTGTCTATGCCCCCAGCAACAAGCTGTTCGTCTTCGACGAGCCGGGCGAGCTGGTCCGGGCACCATCTCTTGCGGCCCAATGAGGCAATCATGGCGGAAATTCGACTCGACCAACTGGCGCACAGCTATGCGGCCAGCCCCCAGCAGCCCAGCGACTACGCATTGCGGCGTATCGATCACGTCTGGGAGCAGGGCGGCGCCTATGCGCTGCTCGGCCCGTCGGGCTGCGGCAAGAGCACGTTGCTCAATATCATCTCGGGGCTACTCGAGCCCTCCCAGGGTCGGGTGATGTTCGACGGCGAGTCCGTCAACGCCCTGTCGCCTCAGCAACGCAACATCGCCCAGGTTTTTCAGTTTCCGGTGATCTACGACACCATGACGGTGCACGACAACCTGGCCTTTCCGCTACGCAATCAGCGCCAGCCGGCGGCCAAGATCGCCGAGCGTGTCCAGGAGGTTGCCGAGGCGCTGGAAATCTCCCATCTACTGCAGCGCAAGGCCCGCAACCTGACTGCCGACGAGAAACAGAAAGTGTCGATGGGGCGCGGCCTGGTGCGCGACGACGTCGCGGCGATCCTCTTCGACGAGCCGTTGACCGTCATCGATCCGCAACTGAAGTGGCGCCTGCGTCGCAAGCTCAAGCAGATCCACGAGCGCTTCAACATCACCATGGTCTACGTGACCCATGACCAGCTCGAGGCCTCGACCTTCGCCGACAAGATCGCGGTGATGTATGACGGCCAGATCGTCCAGTTCGGCACTCCGCGCGAGCTTTTCGAAAACCCCGCTCACACCTTCGTCGGCTACTTCATTGGTAGTCCCGGCATGAACTTGTTCGAGGTCGAACTGACGGCCGACGGCGTGTGCCTGGCGGGCGCCGATCTACGGTTGTCCCCAGCGGTGCACCAAGCCCTCGAAGCACATGCCGGGCAGCGTTTGACGCTGGGTATCCGCCCGGAATTCGTACAACTGGTCGAGCCCGCCGAATCATCGCTGCGTGCCACGCTCGATCTGGTTCAAGACCTGGGAACCTACAAGGTGCTCGATCTGCAGCTCGGCATGACGAACAAGTCGCCGATAAAGGCTCGTATCGAAGAGGACCAGACGGTGCCCGAAAGCGAGGTAGGGCTGCTATTCCCCGAGCGTTGGACCAGGTTCTACGCCGACGATTATCTGGTGGAGATGAATGATGGACAAGATTCACAACAATAAGGCCTGGCTGCTGGTACTGCCGGTCTTCCTGCTGGTTGCGTTCAGCGCCATCGTGCCGCTAATGACGGTGGTCAATTACTCGGTGCAGGACATCTTCGGCCAGGGGAATCGCTACTTCGTCGGCACCGAGTGGTTTCGCGAGATCCTGCGCGATCCACTGCTGCACAATTCCTTGCTTCGTCAGTTCGGTTTTTCGTTCAGCGTATTGGCGATCGAGATCCCGTTGGGCATTGTCGTTGCGCTCTCCATGCCGCGGCGCGGTATCGGCGTACCGATCTGCCTGATCTTGCTGGCACTGCCGCTGCTGATTCCGTGGAACGTGGTCGGCACCATCTGGCAAATTATCGGCCGCGCGGACATCGGGCTCTATGGCTGGACGCTCAATGAGATGGGCATCGATTACAACTACGCCTCCAATACCGTGGATGCCTGGGTCACGGTACTGATCATGGACGTCTGGCACTGGACCTCGCTGGTGGCGCTGCTGTGTTACTCGGGGCTGCGTGCGATTCCCGACGTATACTACCAGGCCGCGCGCATCGACAGGGCCTCGCACTGGGCGGTATTCCGTTACATTCAGCTACCCAAGCTCAAGAACGTTCTGCTGATCGCCGTGATGCTGCGCTTCATGGACAGCTTCATGATCTACACAGAGCCGTTCGTGCTGACCGGGGGCGGCCCAGGCACCACCACTACCTTCCTCAGCCAGACGTTGACCAAGATGGCCGTGGGTCAGTTCGACATCGGCCGCGCCGCCGCCTTCTCGCTGATCTACTTCCTGATCATCCTGCTGGTCACCTGGTTGTTCTATACCGCCATGACCCACTCCGACGATAACGCCTGAGGTGCGCGATGAAAACCCGCAAACTGTTGGTGCTATTCACTTATCTGCTGTTCGTGCTGGTGCCGATCTATTGGTTGATCAACATGTCGCTGAAGTCCAACCAGGAAATCCTCGGTGGGCTGACACTGTGGCCGGAGAACCTCACGCTCGGCAACTACCAGACTATTTTCACCGATCCGACCTGGTACACGACGTATCTCAATTCATTGAGCTACGTGTCGATGAACACGGTGATTTCGCTGGCGGCGGCGTTGCCTGCGGCCTATGCGTTCTCGCGCTACCGTTTTCTCGGCGACAAGCACATGTTCTTCTGGCTGTTGACCAACCGCATGGCACCGCCGGCAGTATTCCTGCTGCCGTTCTTCCAGTTGTATTCCTCGGTCGGCCTGTTCGACACCGCGATTGCCGTGGCGCTGGCCCAGACTCTGTTCAACGTGCCGCTGGCGGTGTGGATTCTCGAAGGCTTCATGTCGGGCGTCCCCAAGGAGATCGACGAGACGGCGTATATCGATGGCTATAGCTTTCCGCGCTTCTTCTTTCGAATCTTCATCCCGATGATTCGCCCTGGCATCGGCGTCACGGCATTTTTCTGCTTCATGTTTTCGTGGGTCGAGCTGCTGCTGGCCGGCACGCTGACCTCGGTGGATGCCAAGCCGATCGTGGCGCAGATGACCAGCACCATTTCCGCCGGCGGCATCGACTGGGGGCTGCTGGCCGCCGCCGGGGTGGTGGCATTGCTGCCCGGGATCGCGGTGATCTACTTCGTTCGTAATCATGTCGCCAAGGGCTTTGCGCTGGGGCGGGTATGAACCGCCTGGCAGCAGGCATCGTCAATTAACGAATCGGCAAGGAGAAAGATATGGAATGGATGGCATGGACACTGCCGACGGCGATTTTCTTCACCGTCATCGGCCTGATCCTGATTGGCATGACGATCTGGCAGACCGTGTCGCCGGGTATTCAGCGCCAAGGTTTCTTGCCGATCTCCACGACCCGCGGGGATCGTCTATTCATCAGCTTGCTGATGGCCGGCTACGGACACCTGTTGCTGCTCGGGTTCACCGAGTGGCCGCTGTGGATCGCCACGCTTGCCAGCGTGGCGGCATTTCTCATCATCATGAAGTGGGGGTGACGCATTCATAAAGAAACCTGAGCCGCACCAAGCGCAGCACTGTACTCCACAATAACGAGGTAACTATGTCTTCCATCAATTACATGCCACGACCGACGCGCATCGCCATGGCCATGAGCCTGGCCGCCTGCTTTGCGGCGCCTTCACTGGTGTTTGCCGATCAGTATCAAGATGCCGCCAAGCGTTGGATCGAGAATGAATTCCAGCCCTCCACGCTAACGCCCGAAGAGCAGATGGCGGAGATGCAATGGTTCATCGACGCGGCCAAACCGCTGCGCGGCCAGGAGATCAATGTCGTCTCGGAGACGCTGACCGTCCACAAGTACGAATCCGAGGTGCTGGCCAAGGCATTTCGTGAGATCACCGGGATCAATCTGACTCACTCACTAATACAGGAAGGCGACGTCATCGAGAAGTTGCAGACCCAGATGTACTCTGGCACCAACATCTACGATGGCTATGTCAACGATTCCGATCTGATCGGTACCCACTTCCGTTATGGCAAGGTCGTACCGATTTCAACCCTGATCGAGCAGAATCCCGATTTCACATTGCCGACGCTGGATCTCGAGGACTTCATCGGCCTGTCGTTCACCACTGCGCCGGATGGTAAGGTCTATCAGCTGCCAGACCAGCAGTTTGCCAATCTTTACTGGTTCCGTGCCGACTGGTTCGCCAATCCCGAATACAAGCAGCAATTCAAGGAGAAGTATGGCTACGAGTTGGGCGTGCCGGTGAACTGGTCGGCCTATGAGGACATCGCCGAATTCTTCACCAATGACGTCAAGACCATCGATGGCAAGCGCGTCTACGGTAATATGGATTACGGCAAGAAGGATCCCTCGCTCGGCTGGCGCTTCACCGATGCCTGGTTCTCCATGGCGGGTGCCGGCGACAAGGGCATTCCCAACGGCTTGCCGGTCGATGAGTGGGGCATTCGGGTCGATGGGTGTAATCCGGTCGGCTCCAGCATGTCGCGCGGCGGCGCCGTCAATAGCCCGGCGGCGGTCTACGCGACCGAGAAATACGTCGAATGGCTGAAGAAATACGCCCCGCCGGCGGCGCAGGGCATGACCTTCTACGAAGCTGGGCCGGTGCCCGCGCAGGGCAACATTGCCCAGCAGATCTTCTGGTACACCGCCTTCACCGCCGACATGACCAAGCAAGGCCTGCCGGTGGTCAACGAGGATGGCACGCCCAAGTGGCGCATGGCGCCGTCTCCGGTGGGCGCGTACTGGCAAGAGGGCATGAAGAAGGGCTATCAGGACGTGGGCTCCTGGACCTTCCTCGAGTCGACACCCGAGAAACGCCGTCTGGGCGCCTGGCTGTACGCACAGTTCGTGACCGCCAAGACCGTTTCGCTGAAGAAAACGCTGGTCGGCTTGACGCCGATTCGCGAGTCCGACATTCAATCCCAGGCGATGACCGACGCTGCGCCCAAGCTGGGCGGGCTGGTCGAGTTCTATCGCAGCCCGGCGCGGCTGCAATGGACACCGACCGGGACCAACGTGCCGGACTATCCGAAGCTGGCACAGTTGTGGTGGCAGTATGTCGCCCGTGCGGCCAGTGGCGAGTCGTCCGCCAAGGAAGCGCTCGATGGCTTGGCCGAGGCGCAGGATCGGGTCATGGAGCGTCTGGAGCGTGCCGGTGTGCAGGAAACCTGCGGCCCGAAGATGAACGAGCCGCGGGACGTCCAGTACTGGCTCGACCAGCCCGGCGCGCCGAAGCCCGAGCTTGACAACGAAAAGCCGCAGGGCAAGACCGTGCCCTACGAAGAGATGGTCAAGTCCTGGGAAGAAAGTTGATCCTGCGGGCGTCTCTTCTGTCTCTCTTGCGGCGCCTGCGGGCGCCGTTTTTGCATCTGCGTTGCGAAACCGGCAGGCGTGACGTCAGCGATAGCGGTAATAAAGGCGCTCGCTCTTGCGCGGTCCCTCGATGCTCCAGGCCAGGTCGAAACCGGCTTCTGCCGGCGTGAGTCGCACGCGATAGCGATCGGCGGCACACTGATGCGCCTCTCGGGCGACCCAGTCGGCGGCGTCGCGGGGGCCGGTCGGTATCAATTCGAACAGTTGAACGGCCGCTTCGACGCCACGCCGCTCGTGGCTCAGTGCGATGGCATCCGCCCGCGGTGTCCAGCGGAAGACGTTGCGAAAGGCGATCGACTCGGTCGCGCCCTCCAGCCGGAAACGACCCCATTCAGTGAATGTAAGACTGGTGTCGGCGTGGGTCTCGACCTTCACCGTGCCGTTGCCCCGGCCGGCCCAGCCGCTGCGCGATCCTGCCAAGGGTTGTGAACTAAAATATACTGTTGAAGTTGACAGAAGCCGTTGGCGCAGCGCTAAGATAGCCGCCTCGATTGGTTGACTCATGGATCGCTCATGTCCTATCTGTTCGCTGTCACGGCCCTCTGGGCCTTCTCGTTCTCGCTGATCGGCGCGTATCTATCCGGTCAGGTCGATAGCTATTTCGCGGTGCTGGTGCGCATCGCTCTGGCCAGCCTGCTGTTTCTGCCGTTTCTGCGTCCGCGGGCCTTGAGCCATGCCCACAAGCTGGCGCTGATGGCCATCGGCGCCATCCAACTGGGGCTGATGTACATCTTCTTCTACCAATCCTTCCTGCTGCTGTCGGTGCCGGAAGTGCTGCTGTTCACCATCTTCACGCCGCTCTACGTGACGCTGCTCGATGACGCCCTGGACAAGCGCTTCACGCCATTTTATCTGGTCACCGCGGCGGTTGCCGTCATCGGCGCGGCGGTGATCCGCTACCAGGGCGTGAGCGCCGATTTCTGGCTGGGTTTCGCCATCGTTCAGGGCGCCAATCTGTGTTTCGCCATCGGTCAGGTCGGCTACCGTCACCTGGCGCGCCGGCTGCCGCCCGAGGTGCCCCAGCACAGCGTATTCGGCTGGTTCTACCTGGGCGCGTTGGGATTGGTGATCATCGCCTACGCACTGCTCGGCACAGCGCAACTGCCGAGCAACGGCGTGCAATGGGGCGTGCTGGCCTGGCTGGGACTAATCGCCTCGGGACTCGGTTATTTTCTGTGGAACAAGGGCGCGACGCGGGTCGATGCCGGCGCCCTGGCGATCATGAACAATCTGTTGATTCCCGCCGGGTTGCTGGTCAATCTGCTGATCTGGAATCGCGACGCCGACCTGCCCAGGCTGGCCGCCGGTGGCGCGATCATCGTCGCCGCGCTGCTGGTCAACGAAGGATGGGCGAGGCGTCGCCCGCTTCAGCGTCAACCAGGTCGGCAGCAGCTCGCCCATGGCGGCCAGCTCGGCTTGGATGTCGAGCCCCACGGCGGCAGCGGGATCGCCCGTGGCCAGTCGTCGGCAACCACGAACAGCCGCCGATAGCTGCCGTTCGCTTCGCGCAGCCAGGCAAGATCGCGTACCAGCGAATCGCCGGGTGCAGTCTCGGGGCCGATGGGGTCGGGACACGAGACACCTCGTGGCGGTTTGCCGGGGCCACGTCGAGCCCCCATAATAGCCGGCTCGACATGGCTGGGAGCGCCCATGGAACCTTTCAAGAACATCGGTCTGATCGGTCGTCTCGGCAGCGGCAGCGTGGTCGAGACGCTGCGCCGGCTGATCCGTTTCCTGGGCACGCGTGGCTATCATGTCATCATCGAGGACCGTACCGCCAGCGGGCTGGACGAACATCGCCAGCAGGAAGCCAGCCGCAGTCAGCTCGGCGAACTCTGCGATCTGGTGATCGTGGTCGGCGGCGACGGCAGCATGCTCGGCGCCGGCCGGGCGCTATGCCGTAGCGGCACGCCGGTGCTGGGCATCAACCGGGGTCGGCTGGGCTTTCTGACCGACATCCTGCCCGACGAGGTCGAGGAAAAGGTCGGCGAGGTGCTGGCCGGCGACTATGAAACCGAACGGCGCTTTCTGCTCGACGCCGAGGTGTATCGCGAGGGCTTGCTGGTCGGCGCCTCCGATGCGCTGAACGACGTGGTCGTGCACCCCGGCAAGGCCGTGCAGATGATCGAGTTCGAGCTGTTCATCGATGGCCTGTTCGTCTATAGCCAGCGCGCCGATGGGCTGATCATGGCCACGCCCACCGGCTCCACGGCCTACGCGCTGTCCGGCGGCGGCCCGATCGTGCACCCCGGACTCGAGGCGATCACTCTGGTGCCGATGTTCCCGCATACGCTGTCGAGCCGGCCGATCGTGGTCGACGCCGCCAGCGAGATCAAGATCCATATCGGCGAGACCAACGAAGCCTATCCGCACGTCAGTTGCGACGGCCAGACCCAGGTGGTCTCCAAGCCCGGCGACATCCTTTATGTGCGCCGCAAGGCGCAACGCCTGACACTGATTCATCCGCGCGGTCACAACTATTACGAGATCTGCCGCAGCAAACTCGGCTGGAGCAGCCGGCTGGGGGAGTGACATGAACATGACCGGCGGCATCGACGGCTACGACCTGGTCGGCGACGTGCACGGCTGCGGCGCGACGCTGGGCGCACTGCTGGAAAAGCTCGGCTATCACCTCGCCGGCGGCGTCTATCGCCATCCGCGCCGCAAGGTGATCTTCCTCGGCGATCTGATCGATCGCGGCCCGCGGATTCGCCTGGCGGTGTCGATCGCCCGGCGCATGGTCGAGTCCGGCGAGGCGTTCATGGTGATGGGCAACCATGAGATCAACGCGCTGGCCTACTATCAGCGTTGCCCTCCGGGCGCCGGCTGTGAATGGTTGCGCGAGCACACGCCGCGGCACAACCGGGTCATCCGCGAGACCCTCGAGCAGTACCGCGATCATCCCGCCGAATGGGACGACACGCTGGCCTGGTTCATGGAAATTCCGTTGCTGCTCGAGCGTGACGGCCTGCGGGTGGTCCATGCCTGCTGGGATGCACCGTTGATCGAGCGCTTTCGCGCCGCCTATCCCGAGGGTCGCATCGACGCGGCTTTCCTCCGGGAGTCCGCGTATTCCGGAAGCTTCGCGTTCCGGGTGCTCGAGCGGTTGACCCGAGGCGTTCACCTGAGTCTGCCCGAAGGCATTGCGATTCACTCCGGCGACGGCTTCACCCGGCGAACCTTCCGTGCGCATTTCTGGGCCCGCGACCCGCAGACCTACGGTGACGTCATATTCCAGCCCGACAACTTGCCCGGCGCTCTGGAACTGCGCCGGTTGTCGGATGACGAGCGTGCGCTGCTGCCTTATTACGGCCCCGAGCAGTGTCCGCTGTTCCTCGGCCATTACTGGTGCGAAGGGGTGCCGGCGCTGCCGGCGCCGAACATCGCCTGTCTCGATTACAGTGCGGTCAAGTTCGGCCGTCTGGTCGCCTACCGCTGGGACGGCGAGACGACCCTGAGCGCCGACAAGTTCGTCTGGCTGCGCGTGCCCCAGGATGAACGCGCCCGTCCCCGGCCCGGGGGAATCGATCTCGACTCATGAAGCTACAATTCATTACACAATTTTTTCGCCCTGCCATGAAACTAGTTTACGCGGCGGCCGTCAGAGTGAGTGTTCCCTTGAATGATCCCTTGCTTATTGTCCGGCGGCCTCCTCCGCCGGACTTTTCTTTTTGGTGCGTTTTTCATGTGCCCCTGTTTTTCATGTGCTCCTATCGCGTGTTCAGGCTGCATCGGGCTCGCGAGTCGCTGGCGATACGACCCGGCCGGGTGAGGGCTGGCCAAAGAGGATAAGGAACGATCATGCACAAGGTGCTGATGATCCCCCGCGAAACCGATACCCGTGCCCTGCGCCAGGCGCTCTGGGCGCAACGCATCGGGCATCGTTTCAGCGAGGAGGGCGATGCTCAGGTGTTATGGCTGGCCGACCCGCGCCAGCACGCGCAGATGATGCAGCTCATCGAGCGCTGGCAGCGTGGCGAGCCGCTGCTGCGCGACGACGACCCGCCGCGGGCCAGCGCCGGCTGGGGGCGCGGTGCACTGGCCGAGGCGCCGCTGACCGCCGGAATCATAGGGCTATGCCTGATGGTCTTCGCGCTGATGGCCCTGTTCGGCGATCGGGTCATCGCCTGGCTGACCATCGTCCCGGTGAGCGTGGTCGGCAACGGCCTGAACGTCGGTACGCTCACCGGCGCGCTGGGCGACGGTCAGTTCTGGCGTCTGCTGTCGCCGGCCTTCCTGCACTTCGGCTGGATGCATCTGATCTTCAACATGCTGTGGCTGTGGTACTTCGGTCGCCAGATCGAGAGCCTGCACGGCAGCGCTCGGCTGGCCTGGGTCGTGGCGATCAGCGCGGCGGGTTCCAACCTCGCGCAATACGTCACCGGGACGGTGCTGTTCGGCGGCATGTCCGGCGTCGACTACGCGCTGCTCGGCTATGTGTGGCTGATGTCGCGACGGGTTCCGCAGAGCGGTTTTTTCGTGCCGACCATGCTGGTGGTCTTCATGCTCGGCTGGATGGTCTTCACGATGACCGATTTCGCCGCACCGGTCGGCTTCGGCAATGTCGCCAACGAGGCCCATCTGGGAGGCCTGCTGTTGGGGCTGGCGATCGGCTGGCTGGCCAGCCGGCGTGCCAAATCCCATTGACGTTATTCAACCAGCGCCCGGCCAGCGTCCGGGTCGGGCAATAGCTCGCGAACACGATGCCGGTATCGGCTATGGCGGAGATGACGATGAGTGAAATGACCTTCGAGCGAATGATCGCGCAAATGACGCCGACGATCTACGACAGCCTCAAGCAGGCCGTGGCACTGCGCAAGTGGCCCGATGGCAGGCGCCTCAGCGACGAGCAGACCGAGCTGTGTCTGGAGGCGGTGATCCGCTACGAGATCGAGCACAACGTGCCCGAGAGCGAGCGGGTGGGGTATCTGCAGAACAGCTGCAAGAGCCAGCCTGCGGAGAGCGCTGGCGAGGACAGCATCAAGTGGATGAACTGATTGCGCGTCAGGGGAACCTGAGCAAGATGGCGATCGCCATGGGCGACGACGGTCTGGCGCGCTATACGCTACGCGCCGGCGAGTCGCGCCTGGATCTCAATGCGCGGCTGGGCCAGACGTTGCGGCTGAGCCATAGCGGGGCGATCGCCTGTACCCACTGCGGGCGAGCCACGCGCAAGAGCTTCGGCCAGGGTCATTGCTATCCCTGTTTCAAGCGCCTGGCGCAGTGCGATACCTGCATCGTCAAGCCGGAAACCTGCCACTACTTTGCCGGCACCTGCCGCGAGCCCGAGTGGGGCGAGCGCCACTGCTTCCAGCCGCACGTGGTCTATCTGGCCAACTCCTCGGGGCTCAAGGTGGGTATCACCCGGCATACCCAGTTGCCGACCCGCTGGCTCGACCAGGGTGCGATCCAGGCGTTGCCGATCCTCGAGGTGGAGACCCGCCAGCAGTCGGGCTTTGTCGAGATGCTGTTCAAGGGCCAGGTCGCCGATCGCACCAACTGGCGGGCGATGCTCAAGGGCGAAGTCGCCGAAATCGATTTGTGCGCCGAGCGCGACCGGCTGCTGGCGACGCTGGCCGACGGACTCGCCGACCTGCGCGAGCGCTTCGGCGAGGGCGCGATCCGCACGCTCGACGCCGAGCCGCTGGCTATCGACTATCCGATACTCGAAGCGCCGACCAAGGTGGTCTCGCACAACTTCGACAAGACGCCCAACGTCGGCGGGACTTTGATGGGCTTGAAGGGCCAGTACCTGATGTTCGATACCGGAGTGATCAACCTGCGCAAGTTCACCGGCTATGAAATCAGCGTGGAATAGCCTTCGAGGGGCGTTGGGCTGCCGCCTCCTTGGGATCGAGTATGCTGATTTCGCGGTTCCAGCGGGCCATGAAGGCGGCGCGGCGCAGCGGGTCGACGAAGGCCAGCAGCGAGGCATCGATGGGGATTGGATAGAGCCGTTCGCCGACCTGGTCGCGCAGCCGCTGGGCGGTGTAGGGGCC
>Ga0114911_1000791_pt1 | contig 18526 bp, 20 predicted proteins | sample MalvireepMed_904_FD_89688 | JGI IMG/M metagenome (GOLD analysis project Ga0114911, IMG submission 89688) | Marine viral communities from the Global Malaspina Expedition - Malaspina viral metaG DeepMed_904 | ecosystem: Environmental > Aquatic > Marine > Oceanic | place: Mediterranean Sea...
CCCTTGCCGTCGGCTAGCACTTCCCCTTGCCGGGCGTGCAGGGGACTTTCACCCAGGTCATCCCGGAGCACCACCTCCGGGAACAGTGCCAGTCAGGCACTGCGCGCCATGCCTGGCGCACGACAAAAAAATACCCCGTGGCGGCCCACGGGGTATTCATTGGCGGCGCCTTGGCGGATCAGCGCTTGCCGCCCATGCGGCGCAGCTGATCGAGGGTGCGCAGCTTGGCCACCGCCTCGGCGAGCTCGGCCGCGGCCCGGGTATAATCCAGGTCCGACTGTTGCTCGTTGAGCGACTTCTGCGCCTCCTGGCGCGCCGACTCGGCCTCGGCCTCGTCAAGATCGCGCGCGCGCACCGCACTGTCGGCGAGCACCGATACCAGCGTCGGCTGGACTTCGATGAAGCCACCGTCGACGTAGTAGATGCTCTCCTCGCCATCCTCGCCGAGGATCCGCAGCGGACCCGGCTTGAGCTCGGTCAGCAGCGGTGCGTGACCGGGCATGATGCCCAGATCGCCCATCATCCCGGCGGCGACGATCTGGCGGATCTCGCCGGAGAAGATCGAGCGTTCGGCGCTGACGATCTCGCATTGGAAGCTGTTCGCCATACCTTGATCCCCCTGGTGGACGGCTTACTTCATCTTGTTGGCTTTCTCGACAGCCTCGTCGATGGTGCCAACCATGTAGAAAGCCTGTTCCGGCAGCTCGTCGTACTCGCCGTTGAGGATCCCCTGGAAACCACGAATGGTGTCCTTCAGCGACACGTACTTGCCGGGTGCGCCGGTGAAGACCTCGGCGACGAAGAACGGCTGCGACAGGAAGCGCTGGATCTTGCGCGCCCGGTTGACCGACTGCTTGTCCTCGTCGGACAGCTCGTCCATCCCCAGGATCGCGATGATGTCCTTGAGCTCCTTGTAACGCTGCAGCACGTTCTGCACGCCGCGCGCGGTGTCGTAGTGCTCGTCGCCGACCACCAGCGGATCGAGCTGACGCGAGGTGGAATCCAGCGGATCGATAGCCGGGTAGATACCCAGTTCGGCGATCGAACGCGCCAGTACCACGGTGGCGTCGAGGTGGGCGAAGGTGGTCGCCGGCGACGGGTCGGTCAAGTCGTCCGCGGGCACGTAGACGGCCTGCACGGAGGTGATCGAGCCGGTCTTGGTCGAGGTGATGCGCTCCTGCAGCACACCCATCTCCTCGGCCAGCGTCGGCTGGTAGCCCACCGCGGAGGGCATGCGGCCCAGCAGCGCCGAAACTTCGGTCCCGGCCAGCGTATAGCGGTAGATGTTGTCGATGAACAGCAGCACGTCGCGGCCTTCGTCGCGGAATTTCTCGGCGACGGTCAGCCCGGTCAGCGCCACCCGCAGACGGTTGCCCGGCGGCTCGTTCATCTGGCCGTAGACCAGCGAGACCTTGTCGAGAACGTTGGACTCCTGCATCTCGTAGTAGAAGTCGTTGCCCTCGCGGGTCCGCTCGCCGACCCCGGCGAACACCGAATAACCGCTGTGCTCGGTGGCGATGTTGCGGATCAGCTCCATCATGTTGACGGTCTTGCCGACACCCGCGCCGCCGAACAGGCCGACCTTGCCGCCCTTGGCGAACGGGCAGACCAGGTCGATGACCTTGATGCCGGTCTCGAGCAGCTCGTTGGATGCCGCCTGTTCGGCGTAGGTCGGCGCCTTGCGGTGGATCGGCATGCGCTCGTCTTCGCCGATCTCGCCGGCTTCATCGATCGGCTCGCCGAGCACGTTCATGATCCGCCCCAACGTGGCCTTGCCCACCGGCACGGAGATCGCCGTGCCGCTGTTGGCGACTTCATAACCACGCTTCAAGCCTTCGGTGGAGCCCATGGCGATGGCTCGCACCACGCCGTCGCCCAGCTGCTGCTGGACTTCGAGTACGGTCTCGGTTTCCGAGACCTTCAGCGCGTCGTAGACCTTGGGCACGTCGTCCCGCGGAAACTCTACGTCAATCACCGCGCCGATGATTTGTACGATACGTCCGCTCATCTTGGTTCCTCTTATACCTGCAAATGAAACCTGCTTAGCCTCACCGGCGCGCTATACCGCGGCGGCGCCACTTACGATCTCGGAGATTTCCTGGGTAATGGCCGCCTGACGGGCCTTGTTGTACACCAGTTGCAAATCGTCGATCAGGTCGCCGGCGTTGTCGGTCGCGTTCTTCATCGCGATCATGCGCGCCGCCTGCTCGCAGGCTGCATTCTCGACCACCGCCTGATAGACCTGGGCCTCGACATAACGCTTGAGCAGCTTGTCGAGCAGGTCCTGGGCATCCGGCTCATACAGGTAGTCCCAGCTGTCGGGACGGTTGTGTTCCTCGTCGGCACTCTCGTCGCCCCCCTCGTCGGAAGTGGCCAGCGGCACCAGTTGGCGCACCACCGGCTTCTGCGACATGGTGTTGACGAACTCGTTGTACACCACGTTGATCCGGTCGAGCGTGCCTTCATCGAAGGCGTCGAGCATCACCTTGACGCTACCGATCAGATCCTTCGGCTCGGGCGACTCGCCGAGTCCGCTCTTGGCGGCCAGCAGATTGCCGCCATGATTGCGGAAGAAGGTTCCGGCCTTGGCCCCGATAGCGACGAAATCGATCTCGACGCCCTTGTCACGCCATTCGCGGGCGTCCCTGACCAGAGTCTTGAACAGATTGACGTTCAAGCCACCGGCCAGGCCGCGGTCGCTGGACACGACGATGTAACCGATCCGTTCGACCTCGCGCTCGAGGGTGTACGGATGACGGTACTCGGGGTTGGCCCGGCCGACGTGACCGACGACCTTGCGGATCTGCTTGGCATACGGCTGGCTGGCCCACATCCGCTCTTGCGCCTTACGCATCTTCGACGCAGCGACCATTTCCATGGCGCTGGTGATCTTCTGCGTATTCTTGATGCTCCCGATCTGGGTGCGAATCTCTTTTGCAGCTGCCATCGCGATCTACCTTATTCGTGGCCCCTCAGGGAAATGCCGGGCCCACCGTGTAGCGGGCCCGAACGATCACCAGGTCTGAGTAGCCTTGAATTGCTCGACGCCGGACTTGAGACCTTGCTTGATCTCGTCGCTGTAGTCGCCGGTCTGGTTGATCTTGTCGAGCAGCGCGGCGTTTTCCGACTTCATGTAGTCGTGCAGCGCGCTCTCGAAGTCCAGCACCTTGCTGACGTCGACATCGTCCAGGAAGCCTTCGTTGGCAGCGAACAGCGACAGCGCCATCTCCGCGACGGACATCGGCGAGTACTGTTTCTGCTTCATCAGCTCGGTGACCCGCTGGCCGTGTTCGAGCTGCTTGCGGGTAGCTTCGTCGAGATCCGAGGCGAACTGCGAGAACGCCGCCAGTTCGCGGTACTGGGCCAGCGCCAGGCGCACGCCGCCACCCAGCTTCTTGATGATCTTGGTCTGCGCCGAGCCACCCACGCGGGACACCGACAGGCCGGCGTTGATCGCCGGGCGGATGCCCGAGTTGAACAGCCCGGTCTCGAGGAAGATCTGGCCGTCGGTGATCGAGATCACGTTGGTCGGTACGAATGCCGAGACGTCGCCGCCCTGGGTCTCGATCAGCGGCAGCGCAGTCAGCGAACCGGTCTTGCCGGTGACTTTGCCCTCGGTGAACTTCTCGACATAGTCGACGTTGACCCGCGCGGCACGCTCGAGCAGCCGCGAGTGCAGGTAGAAGACGTCGCCCGGGTAGGCTTCGCGACCCGGCGGACGGCGCAGCAACAGCGAGATCTGGCGGTAGGCCCAGGCCTGCTTGGTCAGATCGTCGTAGACGATCAGCGCATCTTCGCCGCGATCGCGGAAGTATTCACCCATCGTGCAGCCGGCGTAGGGCGCCAGGAACTGCATGGCGGCCGGGTCGGCGGCGCCGGCGGCGACGACGATGGTGTGCTCCATCGCCCCGTGCTCTTCGAGCTTGCGCACCACACTGGCGATGGTCGACTGCTTCTGGCCCACCGCCACGTAGATGCAGGTAACGCCCTTGCCCTTCTGGTTGATGATGGTATCAACCGCGATGGCGGACTTGCCGATCTGGCGATCGCCGATGATCAGCTCACGCTGGCCGCGGCCGATCGGCACCATGGCGTCGATCGACTTGAGGCCGGTCTGGATCGGCTCGTCGACGGACTGGCGGGTGATCACGCCGGGCGCGACCTTCTCGACCGCGTCGCTCAGCTTGGCGTTGATCTCGCCCTTGGCGTCGATGGGCGTGCCCAGTGCGTCGACCACGCGACCAACCAGCTCGGGGCCCACCGGCACTTCGAGAATGCGACCGGTGCACTGCGCGGTCATGCCCTCTTCGAGCTCCTGATAATCGCCGAGCACCACGGCACCGACGTTGTCGCGCTCGAGGTTGAGCACCATGCCGAAGAGGCTGCCGGGGAATTCGATCATCTCGCCGAACATCGCGTCCGCCAGACCGTGAATCTTCACGATGCCGTCGGAAACGCTGACGATGGTGCCCTGGTTACGGGCTTCGGATGCGACATCCAGCTTCTCGATACGCTGTTTGATGATGTCGCTGATTTCGGAAGGATTCAGTTGCTGCATGCCATGTCCCTCAAACTCAGACGGAAAGTGAATCGCGCAAGCGGGCCAGTCGACCGCGTACCGAACCGTCGATGACGGTGTCGCCGGCACGCAGGATGACGCCGCCCAGCAGGGCACTGTCCACCTGAGTGGTAATGGAGATTTCGCGGTTCAGGCGCTTGGCCAGGGCACTCGCGAGCGTTTCTTGCTGCGTGGCGTCGAGCGGGTAGGCAGAGACGATGGTCACGTCCATGCGCTTCTCCTGCTGCGCCTTGAGCAGTTCGAATTGCTCGGCGATGGCCGGCAGCGCCGCCAGGCGGTTCTTCTGGCCCAGAATCCGCAGGAAGTTCGTCGCTTCCTCGCCGAATGCCTCACCGCCGACGCCGACGATCACATCGGCCTTGTCGTCGCCGGACAACCGGGGGTTGCCCAGCACGCGGGATTGCATGTCGTCATCGGCGACCACGCGGGCCGCCAATGTCAGCATCTCGGACCAGGCCTTGAGCTGCCCTTGGGCGTGCGCGAACTCGAACGCCGCCTTGGCGTAGGGCCGGGCGACGGTAGACGTCTCAGCCATGGGTCACCTCCTCAGAGCTCGGCGGCGAGCTTGTCGACGAGCTCGCGATGTTTGGCCTCGTCGATGGAGGATTCCAGGATGCGTTCCGCCCCTTCGACGGCGAGTCGCGCCACCTGCGAACGCAGCTCTTCCTTCGCGCGGTTGATTTCCTGCTCGATCTCGGAACGGGCGTTGGCCACCAGCCGCTCGCCCTCCTGGCGGGCGTTTTCGCGCGCCTCCTCGACCAGCTGGTTGGACCGCTTGTGGGCCTGTTCAAGGATCTCGGCTGCCTGTTCCTTGCTCTCGCGCAACGTCTCGTTGGCCTGTTCCTGGGCCACTTCGAGGTCGCGGGCGGCACGGCTGGCAGCGTCCAGGCCATCGGCGATCTTCTTCTGGCGTTCCTGCAGCGCCTGTATGACCGGAGGCCATACGTACTTCATGCAGAACCAGACGAACACCGCGAAGGCAATGGCCTGACCGATCAGGGTTAGGTTCAGATTCACGCCAGCACCTCTCGCTTCACAGGTTTGTGGGTTAACGTCCCGGAAGGTCTTGCGACCGCCCGTGATTTAACCGACAAACGGGTTGGCGAAGGTGAAGAACAGCGCGATACCGACACCGATCATGGTCACGGCGTCGAGCAGGCCGGCGACGATGAACATCTTCACCTGCAGTTGCGGAATCATCTCCGGCTGGCGTGCAGCGCCCTCGAGGAACTTGCCACCCAGAATACCGAAGCCGATGGCGGTACCCAGGGCACCCAGGCCAATCAGCAGAGACACGGCGATAGCGGTCATGCCCAGAACTTGTGCTTCCATGGTTCACTCCAATTTCAAGTCAAGTGGTTTAGCGGGTTACGGGTTAACGGGATTACATGGTTAATGCTCTTCGGTCGCCATGCTCAGATAGACGATCGTCAGCATCATGAAGATAAACGCCTGAAGAACGATGATCAGGATATGGAAGACCGCCCAGGGAAAATACAACGGCAGCTGCCACAGACCGAGCAGGCCAATCAGGATGAAGATCAACTCACCGGCATAGAGGTTACCGAACAGACGCAGCGCCAGCGAAATCGGCCGCGCCAGCAACGTCACCACCTCGAGCAGGAAGTTGGCAGGTATCAGCAGAACTTGAAAAAACTTGTTGGGGGTATTGAACGGATGCAGCGTCAATTCGGCGATAAAACCCGAGACCCCCTTGGAGCGAATCGCGTAGAAGATGATCAACGCGAAGACCGACAGCGACATGCCCAGGGTGACATTGATATCAGTGGTCGGCACCACCTTGAAATACACACTCGATGGGTCGGCGCCGAACATCACACCGACCTTCTGCGCCAGCGTCGGCAGAAAATCGACCGGCACCAGATCCATCAGGTTCATCAGGAAGATCCAGCACAGGATCGTCAATGACAGCGGCGCAATCAGCTTGCTGCGGCCATGAAAGGTCTCCTTCACCGAATTGTCGACGAACTCGACCATCATCTCGACGAAATTCTGCAGCCCCCCGGGCACGCCGGTGCTCGCCATCTTGGCGGCCTTGCGAAAAATCCACAGGAACAGGATGCCCAGACCGATCGACCAGGCCATGGTGTCGACGTGGATCGCCCAGAAGCCCATTTCGGCGGCTTGTTCTGCATTCTTGGCGAATGACCAGCCGTTTTCCGGATGCAGACCGAAGGTCAGGTTCTGCAAATGGTGCTCGATGTACGCCGTGGGCGTTAGATTGTCGCCTTTTGCCATTGCACTGCCTCGATGTCAGATGTGCGACGGGCGTTGCAGCAGCCAGGGGCCCAGCCACTGCGTGCTTAGCGTCGCCACGTAAGCGCCAAAGAATAAAGCGGGGTTTGAAGGGGGCACTGCAATGAACACCAGGGCAAACAATGCCGCCGTCAAACCGAACTTGCCGGCCTCGGCACGGTAGAAACTCTTGACGATATCCCTGGCGAATCGAGCCCCCTGATAACGAAAGGCACGCCAGGCAAAATAGGCACTGGGCAGCAGGCAAACCAGACCACCGAACAATGCCGAAACCGCTGCTGCGCCTGACAGGATAGCTCCGATAATCGTCGCGACCAGCACGACCGCCGTCTGAGCTATCAATAGACGCTTGAACTGAGGGCGCTTTATCTGGGCCGGTAACGGATCAGGCATAGAGTCTCACGTGTTGTGCGGCGCCATTCGCAGCTTCAATCCGAACCCGACGCACCCTCGGCGTCAGACCTCGGCGGATTATAGGGAAGCGGCGTGCCGCCTTCAACCGAGTCTGCGGCTAATTTACGCGAAGTTGGACGACCTTACGACCGAAGCGCGAGGATCGTCGGGAAAAACCTGTTAACAGGCTAACTAAGAATCCGTCGTCCCGGTTCAGCGGATGTGCCCGAGGATGCCGTCGAGCTCGTCGAGACTGGCGTAGTGAATGGTTACCCGGCCCTTGCCGCCCTGACCGTGGCGGATCTTCACCGGCGCACCGAGCAGATCGCCGAGCTTGCTCTCCAGCCGCGCCACGTCGGTCGAGGGCCTGGCGGGCGGTTTTTCCGCGGACTTGCCCTCCTGGTACTTCTTCACCAGCGCTTCGGTCTGACGCACGGTGAGATCGTTGTTGACCACCTCGTGGGCGGCCTTGCGCTGTTTCGCCGCGGGCAGTACCAGCAGCGCCCGGGCATGTCCCATGTCGAGATCGCCGCGCTCGAGCAGCGTCTGCACCTCGGGATCGAGCGCGAGCAGCCGCAGCAGGTTGGCGACCTGGGCGCGGGACTTGCCCACCGCGTCGGCGACCTGCTGCTGGGTCAGCTCGAACTCCTCGAGCAGACGCTTGAGCGCCATGGCTTCCTCGACCGGGTTGAGATTCTCGCGCTGGATGTTCTCGATCAGCGCCAGCGCCAACGCACTCTGGTCGCTGACCTCGCGCACCACCGCCGGGATGGTGTCGAGCTCGGCAAGCTGGGCGGCCCGCCAGCGTCGCTCGCCGGCGATGATCTCGTAGCGATCCTCGCCGATCGGGCGCACCACGATCGGCTGCATCACGCCCTGGCTGCGGATCGAGTCGGTGAGCTCCTCGAGCGCTTCCGGCTGGATCTCGCGACGCGGCTGATATTTGCCGCGACTCAGCTGACCCAGCGGCAGACGCGCCAGCCGCTCTTCGCCGTTTGCCGACGGTGGCTCCTCGCGGCTTTCCAGCGGCCCATCGATCTGCACATCGGTATCGAGCAGGTCGCGGCGACGGGCGTTCGCCCCGATCAGGGCATCCAGGCCACGGCCCAGGGCACGTTTACGAGTCATGGGGCGCTCCTTGATTGTTGGCCCGGCTCGGCAAGGTTGGCCGATTGATGACGACAGGTCATAGCGAAAGGCGACGGATGAGTTCCTTGGCCAGTACCCGGTGGGCCTGGCTGCCACGCGAGAAGCGCGCATACTTGGTCACCGGCAGGCCATGACTGGGCGCCTCGGCGACCCGCACGTTGCGGGGAATGGCGGCCTTGAGCAGGGTATCGCCGAAGTATTCACGCAACTGCTTGGTGACGTCGCGGGTCAGGCTGTTGCGGTTGTCGTACATGGTGCGGACGATGCCGAATACCTGCAGCGCGGGATTCACGCTGGCCTGGATCTGCTCGACGGTATCGAGCAGCGCCGAGAGCCCCTCGAGGGCATAGAACTCGCACTGCAACGGAATCAGCACGCCATCGGCGGCGGTCAGGCCATTGACGGTGAGCATGTTGAGCGACGGCGGGCAGTCGATCAGCACCACGTCGTATTCGCTGGCCACGCCGCTGATCGCCTCGTGCAGACAACGCTCGCGACCCTCGCGGTCGAGCAGATCGACCTCGGCGGCGGTCAGGTCGGCATTGCCCGGCAACAGCGCGTAGCCGGCCTCGGGGCAGTCGAGAATCACCTCGGCGGCGCGCTTCTCGCCGAGCAACACGTCGAGCACGCTGCCGTCCAGTTCATGCTTGTCGACCCCGCTGCCCATGGTGGCGTGGCCCTGCGGATCGAGATCCACCAGCAGCACGCGGCGATCGAGCGCCGCCAGGCAGGCCGCCAGGTTGACCGCGGTAGTGGTCTTGCCAACGCCGCCCTTCTGGTTGGTCAAGGCGATGATCTTGGTCACGGGTGACTCCCTATCTCGACGATGATCCCCAAGTCGCCGGCTAGCGTCGACGCAGGTGCAGCAGGTGGCGGACGGCCGAATCGCCGGGCACGTTAAGGCGACAGCGCTCGCCGAGCACGACCGAGGCCGGCAACCGGCTGACCTCATCCTCGCAGGCCGGCCCCTTCATCGCCAGCCATTCGCCGTCAACGGCCAGCAGCCGGTCGCTGAGGGCGACGAAGTCGGCCAGGCTGGCGAAGGCCCGCGAAATGATCTGGTCGAACGGTGTGGCCGTGTAATCCTCGACCCGGGTCTGTACCGGCGCGACGTTGGCAAGCCCCAGTTCGAGCACCGCCTGACGCTGGAAGCGCACCTTCTTGCCGTTGCTGTCGAGCAGCGTCACGGCGAGCGCCGGATCGAGAATCGCCAGCACCAGCCCGGGCAATCCGGGCCCGGCGCCGACATCCAGCAGCCGGGGGCCGCGCACCGCCGCCGCCACCGAGGCGCTGTCGAGCAGATGCCGGGTGACCATGGTCTCGGGGTCGCGCACTGCGGTGAGGTTATAGGCGCGGTTCCACTTGTGCAATAACGCCAGCAGTGCCAGCAGCCGCTCGCGGGCCTGGCCGTCGGCGCCGATGCGCAGTTCGTCGAGACCGCTGTCGAGCAGCCATTCGCAGCCCGGTGTCATGCATTCACCGCGCGATCGCCGCCGCGGGCGTCACCCACCAGCCGGCGCTTCTTCAGGTAGATCAGCAGGAGCGATACCGCCGCCGGGGTAACTCCCGAGATGCGCCCGGCCTGCGCCAGCGTCTCCGGGCGAGCCGCATTGAGCTTGTCGCGAATCTCGTTGGACAACCCCTCGACCCGGGTGTAATCGAGATCGGCCGGCAGCGGCGTCGCCTCGTGGCGCTTGAGCTTGTCGATCTCGCCCTGCTGACGCTCGATGTAGCCTTGATACTTGGCCTGGATCTGGACCTGTTCGGCGACGCGCTCGTCGGTCACGTCCTCGCCGTTGAGCTGGCCTTTGAGAGTGACGAGGTCGGCGTAGTTCAGCTCCGGACGCTTGAGCAGCTCGAGCAGGTTGTACTCGCGATTAAGCGGTTTGGGCAACTTGGCGGCGAGTTGCCCGGCTTCGCTCGAGCCCGGCTGAATCCAGGTCGCCTTGAGCCGCGCCTGCTCGACGACGATCGCCTCGCGCTTGGCGCTGAACGCCGCCCAGCGGGCATCGTCGACCAGCCCCAGCGAACGTCCGGTCTCGGTAAGCCGCAGATCGGCGTTGTCCTCGCGCAACAGCAAGCGGTATTCGGCGCGGGAGGTGAACATGCGGTAGGGCTCCTGGGTGCCCATGCTGATCAGATCGTCGACCAGCACGCCAAGGTAGGCCTCGTCGCGGCGCGGACACCAGCTGGCTTCACCGCGCACGCGCAGTGCGGCGTTGACGCCGGCCAGCAGTCCCTGGGCGCCGGCCTCCTCGTAACCCGTGGTGCCGTTGATCTGTCCGGCGAAAAACAGGTTATGGATAAATCTGGTTTCCAGCGAATGCCGGGGAGCGCGCGGATCGAAGAAATCGTATTCGATGGCGTAGCCCGGACGGGTGATATGGGCGTTTTCCAGCCCCCTGATCGAGCGCACCACCTCGAGCTGCACGTCGAACGGCAGCGAGGTGGATATGCCGTTGGGGTAGAGCTCGTTGGTCTCCAGTCCCTCGGGTTCGATGAATACCTGATGGCTCGCCTTGTCGGCGAAGCGATGGACCTTGTCCTCGATCGACGGGCAATAGCGCGGCCCGACGCCCTCGATCACGCCGGAATACATCGGCGAGCGGTCGAGGTTGGCGAAGATGATCTCGTGGGTGTGCGCGTTGGTATGGGCGATGTGACAACTCACCTGACGCGGATGCATCGCGTGCGAACCCATGTAGGACATTAGCGGGCTAGGCGCGTCGCCGGGCTGCTCCTCGAGGACGCTGAAGTCGACGCTCTTGGCATCGATGCGCGGCGGTGTGCCGGTCTTGAGCCGATCGACACGAAACGGCAGTGCCCGCAGGCGTTGTGCCAGGGCATTGGCCGGCGGGTCGCCGGCACGGCCGCCGGTATGGGTATCCAGACCGATGTGGATGATGCCGCCGAGGAAGGTGCCGGTACACAGCACCACGGTTTCACCGAGAAAGCGGATTCCGGTCTGGGTCACCGCGCCGCGGACAGTGTCGCCGTCGACGATCAGGTCATCCACCCCCTGCTGGAACAGCGTCAGGTTGGGCTGGTTCTCCAGAAGGCCGCGAATCGACGCCTTGTAGCGAACACGGTCGGCCTGGGCACGCGTGGCGCGCACCGCCGGTCCCTTGCGGGCATTGAGTACCCGGAACTGGATACCGGCCTGGTCGGTTGCCAGCCCCATCGCGCCGCCCAGGGCGTCGATCTCCTTGACCAGGTGGCTCTTGCCGATGCCGCCGATGGCCGGATTGCAGGACATCTGTCCGAGCGTCTCGATGTTGTGCGTCAGCAGCAGCGTCTGGCAACCCATGCGGGCAGCGGCCAATGCGGCTTCCGTTCCCGCATGACCACCGCCGATGACGATGACATCGAAGCGGTTGGGATAATCCACGTTTTTACCTCGACTTGCGCGGTGCGCGTACGTTCTGGCGAGTGTGATGAAGCGCGCCAGTATAACGTCCCTGTGGGTAACCGTCAGGGGTTTTCCACACCGCCTTGGACACAACGCGCTGAGCGTACGACTATCAATAACAACGTAGATATATAAAGAAGAAGTTCTGTTGTGGTTGTTACTACTGGTGTGGACATTTTTTGTGGAAAAGTACTTTTAAAGTAGCAAAAACAAAAATTTGCATTGTTGATGGTGCATTGCAAAACAAGTCGACCGGAACGGTACAGGCTGTCGTGAGACTGTGGATGGATGGCCCGGATATCCACAGCCGAGATTGTACCCCGTTTATCCACCGATACGTACCGGGGCATTGCCGGTAATGATCAACAGCCCTGTCTCGAAGTGTGGAAACCGCCTGCGATACGGCTTGCGGCCCGATTCGAGGCGGCTGGCAGAAAATCTTATCCACAAGCCAAAAAAGCCGCTGTGGGCGGCTTCTTGGTGAGGTGGATTCTGGAAATCGAGGGAGTCGCTGCGTCCAGGCAGGCGAACGATTGCTCATTGCCTGCCTGGGCAAAGTCGAACGGTCAGTGCTTGAGCACTCGCGCGAGGAAGGATTGCGTACGTTCGTGGCGGGGGTTGTCGAAGATCTCGTCCGGCGGGCCCTGCTCGACGATGCGGCCGCCATGGACGAAGATCACCCGGTCGGCGACTTCCCGGGCGAAGCCCATCTCGTGAGTGACGATCATCATCGTCATACCCTCGTTGGCCAGCTCGCGCATGGCATCGAGCACTTCACCGATCATCTCCGGGTCGAGCGCCGAGGTCGGCTCGTCGAACAGCATCAAGCGCGGTTCCATGGCCAGCGCCCGGGCCAGGGCGACGCGCTGCTGCTGGCCGCCGGAGAGCTGGCTGGGATACTTGTCGGCCTGATCGCTGATGCCGACCCGCTCGAGCAGCCGGTCGGCGATCTCGGTCGAATGCTGGCGATTCCAGCCACGTACCTTGAGCGGTGCCAGGGTGACGTTGTCGCGCACCGACAGATGCGGAAACAGGTTGAACTGCTGGAAGACCATGCCGACTTCGGTGCGAATGGTCTGTAGCGACCTGCCGCTCTTGCCGTAGGGCAACAGCTGATTGCCGTCGACTTCGATGGCGCCGCTCTGGAACTCCTCGAGACCGTTGACGCAGCGAATCAGGGTCGACTTGCCGGAGCCGCTGGCACCGACGATCACCACCACCTCGCCGGGGGCCACCTCGAGATCGATGTCCTGCATGACGTGCAGCGAACCGAAATGCTTGTTGACCTTGTCCATCTTGACGATGGGCGCCTTGTGGAGGGCCTCGTGACGCTGTGAATCGTTCATGGCGTGTTCCTTATTGGCCGACCAGACCGCGGCGCTCGAGCAGCCGCAGGGCGAATGACAGGCTCAGAGTGATCGCCAGATACATCAGCGCGACCATGAAGTAGACCTCCAGCGCAGTGAAAGTGGTGGCAATGTAGATCTGACCCTGGCGAACAAGCTCGCCGACGCCGATCACCGAGAACAGCGAGGTGTCCTTGATGCTGACGATGCCCTGGTTGCCGAGTGCCGGAATCATGCGTCGCAGGGCTTGTGGCCAGATGATGTAGCGAAATGCCTGGGTGCGCGACAAGCCCAGCGACAGGCCGGCCTCGCGCTGACCCTTCTCGATCGATTGCACGCCGCCACGGACGATTTCCGAGATGTACGCACCGGAATTGAGGGCGATGGCGGCGATGCCGGCGGTGAGCGCATTGATCGGGCCGCCGATGACCTGTGGCAGGCCATAGAAGATGAACAGCACCTGGACGAGTACCGGGGTGCCGCGGAAGATTTCGATGTAGGCGATCGCCGGCCAGCGCAGCAGGCGGATCGGATTGATGCGTAGCAGGCCGAAGACGATGCCGATGATGAAGCCGATGGCCAGGCCACCGAACGAGATCAGCAGCGTCCAGGGGATCCCCTCGAGGAGATAAGGGATCGAGGCGATGGCCGCCTGCCAGTCGAACTGGAAAGTGACGTCCACGTCGTGGTCTCCGGATGGGCGCCCCGCCAACGGAGCGCCTGTTGGGCATGAAACGAAGCGGGGCCGGGCGCGCTTCGGCCACCCGGCCCCGTGACTAACGGCGCGTGGTTACTTGGCGGTATTGTCCTGGTTGGGCGCCTCGCCGAACCACTTTGTGTAGATTTCGTCGTAGGTGCCATCTTTCTTCATGGCAGCCAGCGCCTTGTTGGTGGGCTCCAGCCACTGGCTGCCGGAGGTGAAGGCGATACCGTACTGCTGGCCCTCGTAGAGTGGGCCGACGACCTTGGCCCTGCCTTCACCCTGGGTCTTGGCGAAGTAGCCGACGTTGGGTGCATCATAGAACACCGCGTCGACGCTACCCCCCATCAACGCCAAGTACATGTCGGCACTGCCCGGGTAGGGCTTGATTTCGGCACTGTCGCCGAGATTTTTCTGAAGATAGTCGTAGCTGGTGGAGCCGATCTTGGTGCCGATGCTCATGCCTTCCAGATCGCTCAGCTCGTCGACCTTGTCGTTGCTGGCGGCCACCAGGATGCGCAGGCCCGAGTCATAGTAGGGATCGCTGAAGTCGACGATCTTCTCGCGTTCATCGGTGATGGTGATGCCGGCGATGGCCAGGTCGGCATTGCCGGTCTGCACGGCAGGGATGATGCCGTTGAAATCCATGGTGCGCAGGTTGATGTCGAAACCGGCACGCTTGGCCACTTCGCGCAGGATGTCCATGTCGAAACCGACCATCTCGCCGCTTTCCTTGTCCATCATTTCGAACGGCACGAAGCTCGGGTCGGTAACGGCGCTGACAGTTTCCTGGGCGGGCGCCAAGGCCGAAATGCCCAGTCCCAAGGCCATGGCGGTAATCAGTGTAGCCTGCTTGAATGTATTGCTTTTCATGGGGTTCCCCAGTTGGAAATTTTATTCATTGGAACACGCCTTTTACCTTGGCGAGTTCCCGGGAAGCCGTCAAGCAGGGGTTGGTGCGAGCCTTGACTCGGTCGATGTAGGAACCGGCGGTTCAGACCATGAACGAGGCGCCGCAGCCGCAGGTCGAGCTGGCATTGGGGTTCTTGATCAGAAACCGCGCGCCGGCCAGTCCTTCCTCGAAGTCGACGGTCGAGCCGACCAGATACTGATAGGACAGCGGATCCACGACCATCGCGACGTCATTGATCTCGATCAGGGTATCGTCCTCGGCGACGGTGTCGGCGAAATCGAAGCCGTATTGAAAGCCCGAGCAGCCGCCGCCGGTGACGTAGACGCGCAGCTTGAGGGACGTATTGCTCTCCTCGTCGGCCAGCGCGCGCAGGCGATGAACGGCCGAATCGGTCATCAGCAACGGCGTGGGGGCGAAGGATGCGGCACCGCTCATGTGGGGCCTCCAGGAATCCGTGAGTGACTTATTTCGTCGGTGACTTACTTTCGTCGGTGACTGGGCCAATTATCCACAATCCCCAGCAAAAGGGTCAACTTTTGCCAGCGCACAAGTGGCCGCCGGCGGCTAAGACGTTGACCTTGAAATATGATACACAGGGTGTGGGTGACTTCTCTGGCCTAATCGCCAGTCTTCCCAGCCAGACTGTAAGGAACATGTCTTGCCTCGTCTGCCCTTGCCCGATCTTAGCCTCGAGCGTTTTCGTCGCCAGTTGGCCAGTGTCGACGCGCTGCCCCAGCTCTGTGTGCTCGGGGTTGCATCGGGTCTGGTGACCGGTGGCGTGATGGTCATCTTCCGGTTGCTTCTCGGCGTGGGTGCCTGGCTGCTGATGCCACAAGGCAACATCGAATCCTTCGAGGCACTGTCGCCCTACCTGCGCTCGCTGTTGCCGATCGCCGCGGTCACGCTGATCGGCGTCTGGCTGTGGCGCCAGCCACGCCAGGCACGCAAGATCGGCGTTGCTCATGTCATCGATCGGCTCAGTTATCATCAGGGTCGTTTTCCGCTACGCAACTGGATCAACCAGTGGTGGATCGGGATCGTTTCCGTCGTCGGCGGGCTCTCTGCCGGGCGCGAGGGGCCGGCTATCCATCTCGCTGCGGCGGCAGCGTCCAGCGGGCTTGGTCAGGGTCTGCGCCTGCCTCACAACAGCTTGCGGGTACTGGTCGGGTGCGGCACGGCCGCAGGCATCGCGGTGTCATTCAACACACCCATCGCCGGGGTCATCTTCGCCATGGAAGTGGTGATGATGGAATACACCACGGCCGGTTTCCTGCCGGTGATCCTGGCATCGAGCACGGGAGCGGTGGTCGCGCAGCTGGTTTACGGCAGCACGCCGGCCTTCCAGGTGCCGCCGGTGAGCCTGGGATCGTTGATCGACTTACCGTGGATCATCGTCACCGCCTTGATCATCGGGCTGCTTGCCGGTCTGTTCGTCCACATGGCCCGCAGCGACGCATACCTGAAGTCCGTGCCGGGATGGTTGCGCCTGGCCTTGGTCGGTGTGAGCGTCGGCGCCGTGGCCTGGTGGTATCCCCAGGTCCAGGGCATGGGCTATGACACGCTGGGTGCCGCATTGGCCGGCAACGTGGCCACGGACGTTCTGGTGGCCGTTGCCATCGGCAAGCTGTTGCTGACCGCCGGCGCCGTTGCCTGTGGCGTGTCGGTCAGCATCATCGGGCCGATACTGGTGGTGGGTGCCGCTGCGGGGGCGCTGTGCGGGATGCTGGGAGGCTGGCTGTGGCCACAGGTCGCCTCCGATGCCACGTTCTACGCCATGCTGGGCATGGCGGCGATGATGGGGGCGGTGCTGCAGGCGCCGTTGGCGGCGCTGATGGCACTGCTCGAGCTGACCCACAATCCCAATATCATCCTGCCGGGCATGTTGTCGGTGGCGGTGGCGATGCTCACTTCACGTCAGATCTGTGGATGCCAGGGATTCTTCGTGACCCAGACGCAGCATGGCCTGCATCGGTTGCAGCAGCCATTGATGCAGGCGCTGTCGCGGGTCGCGGTGCCGGCGGCGATGGAACGCAGCGTGGCGCGCACCCAGCGCAGGATCACCCCCGAGCAGGCGCGCAAGTTGCTCGACGACAAGCCCACCTGGCTGGTGATCATCCGTTCCAGCGACGACAAGTCGCCCTTGGCGCTCAAGGCCGCCGACCTGGCGCGGGCGCTGCTCGACGAGCAGGAGCTCGATGAGCGCGGTATCGATCTGCTGGAAATCCCCGGTCAGCGCCTCGAGCTGGCGCCCATTCATCTCCAGGCGACGCTCAGCGAAGCCTTCGATCGTCTCAACGACTATGGCGTCGACGCGCTCTACGTTCAGCACACCACGGCGCCGATGATCCAGAAGATTTCCGGTATCATCACCCGCAGCGCCATCGAGAGCTACTATCGCTATAAACCCTGACCGGCGCTACAAGCCCTGATTGGCGTTACAAGCGCTGAATTCAGCCAGTCCTATCGAGGAGATGCCATGTATCCATGGATAAAAGCCCTTCACCTGTTGGCCGTGGTGACCTGGTTCGCGGCGCTGTTCTACCTGCCGCGACTATTCGTCTACCACGCCCAGGCACGTGACAAGGGCGATACGCAAGCCATCGACTATTTCAAGGTGATGGAGCGCAAGCTGTATCGCGCGATCATGACTCCCTCGATGATCGCCGTGGTGCTGTTCGGCGGTTGGCTGATCTACCTGGTGCCCGGTTTCCTCACACAAGCCTGGCTGCATGCCAAATTGCTGCTGGTCGCTGCGTTGATCGGCTACCACCATATGTGCCTGGTCTACATGAAGCGCCTGGCAGCGGGTACCTGCGAAAAGTCGGAGCGCTTCTTCCGGGCCTTCAACGAGGCACCGACCATTGCGTTGGTGCTGATCCTCATCCTGGTCGTGGTGAAGCCGTTCTGATGCACGATGCCAAGCTTCCCGTGGTGCTCGCGCTGGGCGGCCACGACCCCACCGGCGGCGCCGGACTGATCGCCGATGGCGAGGCGATCGCCGCCTGTGGCGGCTGGGCGCTCACCGTGCCGACCAGTCTGACGGTACAGACTACCCGCGATGTACTGCGGGTCATGCCGTGCCCCGGCGATAGCGTGCGCGACATGGTCTGGCCGCTGCTCGACGAGTTCGAGATCGCTGCGATCAAGGTGGGTCTGATCGCCGCCGAGCAAACCCTCGATGCCGTGGAGGACGTGATCCGCGCCTGCCCTGGGGTACCGGTGGTGATCGATCCGGTACTCAGCGCCGGCGGCGGCAGCGAACTGAGTTCCCGCGAGCTGGTCGACGACCTGCGCCGCCGGCTGCTGCCGCTGGTCGATGTATTGACTCCCAATCGCCGCGAGCTGGCGCGTCTGGCCGGTAATCAGAGCGAGGATGTCGAGCGCGTCGTCGAGCTGCTGTCGCTGGGCTGCCAGGCGTTGCTGATCACCGCCACCGACGAGCCGGTCCCCGGCACCGCTGCCGACCAGGTGGTGCATACCCTGCACACGCCCGACAGTAGCCGCCAATGGCAATGGCCGCGGCTGGCGAATCACTACCATGGCTCCGGCTGTACCCTGGCCTCCGCATTGGCCGCCCGGCTGGCGGCCGGCGAACGCTTGGTAAGCGCTTGCGAACAGGCCCAGCGTTTTGCCTGGCACAGCCTGCGTCACGGCTGGCGGCCAGGCGGCAATGGCCAAGTCCTGCCGCGTCGGCTGTGGCAGCAGCCGACGCCGTTCACCGTCGAGGAAGACAGTCTATGAGTTGGCAACGAAGCATGAG
>Ga0114911_1000794_pt1 | contig 18449 bp, 17 predicted proteins | sample MalvireepMed_904_FD_89688 | JGI IMG/M metagenome (GOLD analysis project Ga0114911, IMG submission 89688) | Marine viral communities from the Global Malaspina Expedition - Malaspina viral metaG DeepMed_904 | ecosystem: Environmental > Aquatic > Marine > Oceanic | place: Mediterranean Sea...
GCTGTAGAGCGGGCACTGGCGCGGATCGACGTCGAACAGCGTCTCGAAGCCTTCGCGGAAGCAGGCGATCGCCGAGCGCGACAGGGAATATTCGTGGGCCGGCAGCAACTCGACCGACTCGACCTTGTCGGCGCTGCGCTGGGTGTCCGGGTCGAAGCGGCGCAGGGTATCGATCTCGTCGTCGAACAGATCGATGCGCAGCGGCGTTTCACTGCCCATCGGGTAAAGATCGATCAGCGCGCCGCGCAGGGCGTATTCGCCGGGCTCGTAGACGGTCTCCACGGCCCGGTAGCCGGCACGTGACAGACGTTCGCGAAAGCCCTCGCGGTCCAGCGTCATGCCCACTGTCAGGGTGATGACCCGCCCGGCGATATAATCGGTGGGCGGAAGCCGCTGCATCAGCGTGTTGACCGGCACCAGGACGATGCCTTCGCGGGCTTCCTGCAGGCGGCGCAGGGTGCGCAGGCGCTCGGAGACGATGTCCTGATGAGGCGAGAAGCTGTCGTAGGGCAGCGTCTCCCAATCGGGAAACGGCAGCACCGGCACGCGGGCGAAAAAGCGCAGTGCGCTTTCCAGACGCTGCGCGCTGGCGGTATCGGGAGTGATCACCAGCAGCGGCGCATCGTCGGCCAGGCGGGCGAGAGTCAGCGGGCCTGCGGCGCCCGACGGTGCCCGGCAATACAGGGTATGACGGTTATCGTCGGGAAGCGGAGGAGCCAGGGGCGAAAAAGTGGGCATGGGTCTTTGCAACGTAACGACGTGGTGGCGATGCGCTAGATCATAACAGGGCGGCGCTATCGGCGGACAATCGGACCGCACGATCATGGATCGTTGTCGAAAATAGTGTCCGCCTTGCCCACAAGCGAGTTTGTAGTCAACCCCGCTTTTCTGTAGTGGTCCTACAGCGCATGCGACCATCCAGCGATTGAGCATTCTAGCCTGGCAAGGATAATGAACGGATCATTGTTCGCGATTCCGAGAAAGGGGCTTCCAGGTGGATCAAGACAAGGCGAGTCAGGACGCACGCGATATCTGTTTCCAGGAATGGCAGGAAAACGAGGCGCTGGCCGAGGAGATGATTCCGCTGCTCGGCCAGTTGTACCGCAAGTACAATGTGGTGCCGTCGCTGTACGGTCGTTCGCTGATCATCCGTTCGGTGATCCGCATCCTCAAGAACCACCGCTACGTCAAGAAGGTCGAAGGGACCGAGCTGTCGGTGCGCGATACCTTGCCGTTCATCAAGGCGATGACCGAACTCGAACTGGGGCCGGCGCACATCGATCTGGGCAAGCTGGTCGTCGCCTTCAAGCGCAGCGGCCGCAGCGATGTCAAGGCCTACCTGGGCGAGGAACTCGGCGAGCTGGTCGGCGCTCACGGTACCAACGGCATGGGCGGCGCACCCAAGGATGTGGTGCTCTACGGCTTCGGGCGTATCGGGCGTATTCTGGCGCGGATCCTGGTCGAGAAGGCGGGCGGCGGCAATCTGCTGCGGCTGCGCGCCATCGTCGTGCGCGGCGCAGGCGACGATCTGGAGAAGCGCGCCAGCCTGCTGCGGCGCGACTCGGTACACGGGCCTTTCGCCGGCTCGATCAGCGTCGATCATGAGAACAGCGCGCTGATCGCCAACGGCCAGGTCATCAAGGTCATTCACGCCGATTCGCCGGCAGACATCGATTACACCGAGTACGACATCAACAATGCGCTGGTGGTCGACAATACCGGCAAGTGGCGAGACGAGGAGGGCCTATCGCAGCACCTGGCCAGCAAGGGCGTCGCCAAGGTGATGCTCACCGCGCCGGGCAAGGGCAACCTCAAGAACATCGTCTATGGCATCAACCACACGGACATCGGCGACGACGACCGCATCATTTCGGCGGCGTCCTGCACCACCAACGCCATCGTTCCGGTACTCAAGGCGATCAACGACGAGTTCGGCATCAGCCATGGCCATGTCGAGACGGTGCACTCCTATACCAACGATCAGAATTTGATCGACAACTACCACAAGGGCGACCGCCGCGGACGCAGCGCGCCGCTCAACATGGTGCTGACCGAGACCGGCGCCGCCAAGGCGGTCGCCAAGGCATTGCCCGAACTTGCCGGCAAGCTGACCGGTAACGCCATTCGCGTGCCTACGCCGAACGTCTCGATGGCGATTCTCAATCTCAACCTGGCCAGGCCGGCCGACGTGGCAAGCGTCAACGCCTACCTGCGCCAGGTGTCGCTCGATTCACCGCTGCACAAGCAGATCGATTACGTCGATTCGCCGGAAGTGGTGTCGTCCGACTTCGTCGGCAACCGTCACGCGGGGATCGTCGATGCCAAGGCGACCATCGTCGATGGCAACAATGCCGTGCTGTACGTCTGGTACGACAACGAATTTGGCTATAGCTGTCAGGTGGTGCGGATCCTGCAGTCGATGTCCAACGTCAATTTTCTCTACCTGCCGCGTACCCGCGATTGAGTTCTCACTCCTTGGCGGCCACGGCGTGGCCGTTTGCACAGCGCTCCGTAGTGTTTCGACAAAGGCCACCGGTGCGCGTCGCTGGTGGCCTTTCGATGTGCCCCTCTATATAATGTTGGCGACTTTTGGCGCGGTCCGTATGGCCACGGGCCGCTCGAGACAACCTTCTGATAAGAAAAGCATTCGGGCACTGTGACAAGCGCCGTGACAGCTCAGCCGGACGCGGGGCTCGGCATCATGCTGTGCATCGAATCCCTTTCCTTGCTAATCAGATTCGATAACTGGGCGAGACTATGATCGAAGTCAAACGAGGCCTGGATCTCCCCATTGCGGGGGCGCCGGAACAGCGTATCGAGGATGCGCGGCCGGTGCGCCATGTGGCCGTCCTGGGCTCCGACTACGTCGGCATGAAGCCGACCATGGAGATCCGGGAAGGGGACCGGGTGAAGCTTGGCCAGCGCTTGTTCACCGACAAGAAGATTCCCGGCGTGTGCTTTACCGCGCCAGCGGCCGGGGAAGTGGTCGCCATCAACCGTGGCGAGAAACGTCGCTTGCTGTCGGTGGTGATCAAGGTGGACGAGCAGGGCGAACAGGTCGCGTTCACCGCGCATGGCGCCGCGGCGCTTGAGAGCCTGGAACGCCAGGCGGTCGTCGATCAACTGGTCGAGTCCGGGCTGTGGACCGCGCTGCGCACCCGGCCCTATTCGCGCACGCCGGCGCTCGACGCCCAGCCGACGAATATCTTCGTGACGGCGATCGACACCCATCCGCTGGCGGCCGATCCGGCGCTGGTGATCAGCGAGCAGCCCGAGGCGTTCAGCCAGGGGCTGAAGGTTCTCAAGCGGCTCACCGAGGGGCGGGTGTTCCTGTGCCATGCGCCCGATGCCAGCCTGCCGGGCAGCGATGTCGCCGGCATCCAGGCCGAAAGCTTCAAGGGCGCGCATCCCGCCGGCTTGGTCGGCACGCACATCCATTATCTGTCGCCGGTCAGCCTGACGCGTCAGGTCTGGCACGTTGGCTATCAGGACGTGATCGCCATCGGCAAGTTGTTCGCCGAAGGCATCCTCGATACGCGCCGGGTGGTGGCGATCGGCGGGCCGTTGGCCAATCGCCCGCGGCTGGTGCGCAGCCGGCTGGGGGCGAGCCTTCGCGAACTGCTCGACGGCGAGATCGGCGAGGCGGAAAGCGATGCCCGGGTCATCTCTGGCTCGGTGTTCGGCGGCAACATCGCCGAAGGCGCACTGAGCTACCTGGGGCGTTTTCATCAGCAGGTCAGTCTGCTTGAAGAGGGCACCAAGCGCGCCTTCATGGGCTGGCTGTCGCCGGGGCGCAACAAGCACTCGGTGCTCGGTATCTACCTGTCGCGGTTTACCGGGCTCGGCAAGTTCGCGCCGACCACCACCACCAATGGCTCCGAGCGCGCCATGGTGCCGGTGGGCTCCTACGAGACGGTAATGCCGCTGGACATCCTGCCGACTCAGTTGCTGCGCTCGTTGATTGTCGGCGACATCGAAATGGCGATGCAGCTCGGCTGTCTCGAACTGGATGAGGAGGACCTCGCACTCTGCACCTATGTGTGTCCGGGCAAGTACGAGTACGGCCCTATCCTGCGGGACAATCTCACCACGATCGAGAAAGAGGCTTGATGATGGGGATCCGACAGACACTCGACAATCTCGAGCCGCATTTCCACAAGGGGGGCAAGTACGAGAAGTTCTATGCGCTCTACGAGGCGGTGGACACGATCTTCTACTCGCCGCCCGACGTGACGCGGACGACGGCCCACGTGCGCGATGGCATCGACCTCAAGCGGATCATGATCACGGTGTGGTTGTGCACCTTCCCGGCGATGTTCTTCGGCATGTACAACGCCGGGCTGCAGGCCAACCTGGCGATCGCCGAGGGCTACAGCGCCCTGGGCGGCTGGCGCGAAGCCATCACCATGACCCTGGCCGGCGGCAACGACCCGAGCAGCATCTGGGCCGACTTCGTGCTCGGTGCAGCCTATTTCCTGCCCATCTACCTGGTGACCTTCGTGGTCGGTGGCTTCTGGGAAGTGCTGTTCGCGGTCAAGCGTGGCCATGAGGTCAACGAAGGTTTCTTCGTCACCTCGGTGCTCTACGCCCTGATCCTGCCGGCGACGATTCCGCTATGGCAGGTGGCGCTGGGGATCACCTTCGGGGTGGTGATCGGCAAGGAGATCTTCGGCGGTACCGGCAAGAACTTCCTCAATCCGGCCCTCACCGGCCGCGCGTTTTTGTACTTCGCCTACCCGGCGCAGATCTCGGGCAATGCGGTATGGGTCGCGGCCGATGGTTATACCGGGGCGACCGCCTTGTCGACCGTCTACGCCGGTGGCATGGATGCGCTTGATCAGCAGCTGAGCTGGCTCGATGCCTTCTTCGGTTTCATGGCCGGCTCGGTCGGCGAAGTCTCGACATTGGCAATCCTGATCGGCGCCGCGGTGCTGCTGTGGACCCGGATCGCCTCCTGGCGAATCATGCTGGGTACCTTCCTCGGCATGGTCGCCACCAGTGCGCTGTTCAATGCGGTCGGTTCCGAGACCAACACGATGTTCGCCATGCCCTGGTACTGGCACCTGGTGGTCGGCGGTTTTGCCTTCGGCATGGTGTTCATGGCCACCGATCCGGTCTCGGCGTCGATGACCGACAAGGGCAAGTTGATATTCGGTGCCTTGATCGGGGTGATGACCGTGCTGATTCGCGTGATCAACCCGGCTTTCCCCGAAGGCATCATGTTGGCGATCCTGTTCGCCAACCTGTTCGCTCCGTTGATCGATCATTTCGTCGTGCAGGCCAATATCAAGCGTCGCCAGAAGCGTGAGACCGCCGGCGCGATGAGCAAGGAGACTGCCTGATGGCCAGTAACAACTCCGTCAAGAAGACCCTCACGGTTGCGTTCGCGCTGTGTATCGTCTGTTCCGTCGTGGTAGCCTCGGCGGCGGTTGCGCTGCGTCCGATCCAGCAGAAGAACCAGGAGCAGGACCGCATGAGCAACCTGCTCCAGGTGGCCGAGCTCTACAAGCCCGGCCAGGACATTCTGGCACTGTACGACAAACTGATCACCGCGCGGGTCGTCAACCTGAATACCGGCGAATATGCCGAAGACAAGAACCCCGAGACCTTCGATCAGTTCGAGGCCGCCAAGGATCCCGCTCAGTCGCGGACCCTGTCCGGGGCTCAGGATCTCGCGGGTATCGGTCGCCGGGAAAATTACGCTACGGTGTATCTGGTCGGCGATCCGCAGAACCCCGACAAGATCATCCTGCCGGTCCGTGGGCAGGGGTTGTGGTCGCTGATGTCGGGCTACCTGGCGCTGAAAGGGGACGGCAATACCGTAGTCGGTCTGTCGTTCTACGATCAGGGCGAGACACCCGGGCTTGGCGGCGAGGTCGACAATCCCGACTGGAAGGCCCTGTGGGATGGCAAGAAAATCTATCCCGAGAACGGGATGGACCCCGCCATACGCCTGGTCAAGGGCGGGGTCGGCCCCCAGACGCCTGATGCCGAGTACAAGGTCGATGCGCTCTCCGGGGCGACGCTGACCAGTAAAGGTGTGACCAATCTTCTGCAATTCTGGCTGAGTGACGCCGGCTTCGCCGAGTACTTGGCTCGTTTTCGCGCCACGACGCAAGGAGCGTAAGCCATGGCTGCCTATACGCCCAAAGGCGTGCTGACCACGCCGATCTTCAAGAACAACCCGATTGCACTGCAGATTCTGGGTATCTGCAGTGCGCTGGCAGTGACCAATTCCATGAGCACGTCGTTGGTCATGAGCCTGGCGGTCATTGCCGTCACCGCCTTTTCGAGTTTCTTTGTATCGCTGATTCGTAGCCAGATTCCTTCGTCGATTCGCATCATCGTGCAGATGACGATCATCGCCTCGTTGGTCATCGTCGTCGACCAGGTCCTCAAGGCCTATGCCTATGAAATCTCCAAATCGCTGTCGGTGTTCGTCGGCCTGATCATCACCAACTGCATCGTCATGGGGCGTGCCGAGGCCTTTGCCATGCAGAATGGCCCGGTGATCAGCTTTCTCGACGGTGTCGGCAATGGCCTGGGCTATACCGTCATGCTGCTGGTCGTGGGCTTTTTCCGCGAACTGTTCGGCTCCGGCTCGGTGTTCGGCTACACGGTGCTGGCACCCGTCAATGAGGGTGGCTGGTACGTGACCAACGGCCTGATGCTGCTGCCGCCCTCGGCGTTCTTCGTCATCGGCCTGATCATCTGGGGGCTGCGCAGCCTCAATCCCGAACAGGTCGAGGAGAACGAGTTCAAGATCACGACCAACACCAAGGTCAAGGAGGCCGTGTAAAATGTTCGAACAGTACCTGAGCCTGTTCATCAAGGCCGTGTTCGTCGAGAACATGGCACTGGCCTTCTTCCTTGGCATGTGTACCTTCATGGCGGTATCGAAGAAGGTTTCCTCGGCCATCGGGCTGGGCATCGCCGTGATCGTGGTGCTGGCGATCACCGTGCCGGTCAACAACCTGATCCTGAATTACCTGCTGAAGGAGGGGGCGCTGAGCTGGACCGGTATCGAAGGGGCGGCGAGCATCGATCTGTCGTTTCTCGGGCTGCTCAGTTATATCGGCGTGATCGCGGCGATCGTGCAGATCCTCGAGATGTTCCTCGACAAGTTCGTGCCGGCGCTCTACAACGCGCTGGGGGTCTTTCTGCCGCTGATTACCGTGAACTGCGCGATCCTCGGCGCGTCGCTGTTCATGGTGCAGCGCGACTACAGCTTCGCCGAATCGGTTATCTATGGCTTCGGCGCCGGCGCCGGCTGGACCCTGGCTATCGCCGCGCTGGCGGGCATCCGCGAGAAACTCAAGTACAGCGACGTGCCGGCCGGCCTGCGCGGGCTGGGAATCACTTTCATCACCGTTGGCCTGATGTCTCTGGGCTTCATGTCCTTTTCCGGCATTCAGCTGTAAGTACAACGAGATATAGGAATTCGACATGGTCGATACATCGATTATCGTGCTCGGCGTGGTCATGTTCACCGTGGTCGTCATTGGCCTGGTGGCGATCATCCTGGCCGCGCGCAGCCGGCTGGTCAGCAGCGGCGACGTGACGATCCAGATCAATGAGGATCCCGACAACACCCTGACGACACAGGCCGGCGGCAAGCTGTTGCAGACCCTGGCGTCCAACGGCATCTTCCTGTCCTCCGCCTGCGGTGGCGGCGGCTCCTGCGCCCAGTGCAAGTGCCGGGTCACCGAGGGCGGCGGCTCGATCCTGCCGACCGAGGAGTCGCACTTCACCATGGGCGAGAAGAAGGCGGGCTGGCGGCTCTCCTGTCAGGTGCCGGTCAAGCAGGACATGCACGTCGAGGTTCCCGAAGAGGTCTTCGGCGTCAAGAAGTGGGAATGCGAGGTCATCGAGAACCCCAACGTCGCGACCTTCATCAAGGAGCTCAACCTCAAGCTGCCGGAAGGCGAGAACGTCGACTTCCGCGCCGGCGGCTACGTGCAGCTGGTGGCGCCGCCCTACGACATCAAGTTCTCCGATTTCGACATCGACGAGGAATACCGCGGCGACTGGGAGAAATTCAATCTCTTCAACGTCTCCCACAAGAACGACGAAGAAGAAGTGATCCGCGCCTACTCGATGGCCAATTACCCGGAAGAAAAGGGCATTCTCAAGTTCAACATCCGGATCGCCACGCCGCCGCCCGACTCCAGCCATCCGCCGGGGCTGATGTCGACCTACGTCTTCAGCCTGAAGCCGGGCGACAAGATCACGGTGATGGGACCATTCGGCGAGTTCTTTGCCAAGGACACCGATGCCGAGATGGTCTTCGTCGGCGGTGGCGCCGGCATGGCACCGATGCGCAGTCATATCTTCGACCAGCTCAAGCGCCTCGAATCCAAGCGCAAGATCTCGTTCTGGTACGGCGCGCGCTCCTGGCGCGAGACTTTCTACAACGACGAGTACGACCAATTGGCCGAGGAGTTCGACAACTTCGAGTGGCACCTGGCGTTGTCGGATCCGCAGCCCGAGGATAACTGGGAAGGCCCCACCGGCTTCATTCATAACGTGCTCTACGAGAACTACCTCAAGGACCACCCGGCACCCGAGGACTGCGAGTACTACATGTGCGGGCCGCCGATGATGAACGCCTCGGTGATCAAGATGCTCACCGACCTGGGCGTCGAGCCGGAGAACATCATGCTGGATGACTTCGGCGGATGAGCAAAGGCCAGCGTCGTACACCGACAGGGCCGCATGCGGCCCTGTCATTGATAGTGACACTGGTTGCGGCGTTGGCTCTGGTGTCGTTGGCGGGGTGTGAGCGTGCGCCGCAGGTCGAGGCTCACCGCTTCGAGGGGCCGATCTTCGGCACCGGGTACAATGTGACGGTGTATGCCGCGCTGGACGAGGCAACCATCGAATCGCTCGATGCGGGCATTCGTAGCCAGCTCGAGCAGGTCGATGCGTTGATGTCGACCTACCGGGAAGACTCCGAGCTGTCGCGGTTCAACCGCTACCCGGTGGGCGTGCCGTTCTTCCTGTCGCCGGCCACGGCGGAAGTGATGCGAGAAGCGCTGCGCATTTCCCGGTTGTCGGACGGGGCCTTCGATGTCACCGTCGGCCCGGCGGTCAACCTGTGGGGGTTCGGACCCAAGGGGCGTCCCGAGCGGGTGCCAAACTCCGCCGAGTTGGCCGAGGCGCTGGCGCGGGTTGATATCGATGCGCTTGTGCTCGAGGGCGATACGCTGACCAAGCGCAAGCCCGTCTACCTCGATCTGTCGGGCATTGCCAAGGGGTATGGCACTGATCGCGTCGCCGACTATCTCGAAAGTCGAGGCCTCGAGGACTACCTGGTCGAGGTCGGTGGCGAGATTCGCACCCATGGCGCCAAGCCGGGCGGCAAGCCGTGGCGCATCGCGGTCGAAAAACCCATCTCCAGCGAGCGAAGCGTGCAGCGGGTCATCGATCTCGGCAACGTCGCGGTGGCTACGTCGGGCGATTACCGCAACTATTTCGTCAGCGACGGCGTGCGCTATTCGCACACCATCGACCCGCGTACGGGACGGCCCATCACCAATCGGGTGGCGTCGGTGACGGTCATTGACGAACGTTGCGCAACCGCCGATGCCTTGGCCACTGCGTTCACGGTGATGGGTGAACGGGCCGGGCTGGAAATGGCCAAGCGCGAAAACATTGCAGTGTATTTCGTTGTCAGAACCGATGACGGGTTCGAAACACGCATGAGTCCGGCCTTCGCCCCCTACCTGGAAGGGGCCGAAACGGTCGGCGAGGAGGAAGGGTCATGACCCTCTGGTTGATAGTTTTCATAGCCATGCTGCTGCTGGTCGCGGCGATGTCGATCGGCGTGATTCTCGGTCGCAAGCCGATCAGCGGTTCGTGTGGCGGCCTGAACAATCTGGGCCTCAAGGATGGCTGCGAGATCTGCGGCGGCAAGGACGAGGTCTGCGAGGAAGAAAACCGCAAGCGTGGCGGCCGGACGCGGCGCAGTGCCGATAGCCGGCGTGGGCTTGATCTCGGCTACGACGCCACGCAGCGTTAAGTGATTCGCAGCCAAGCAGTTGCCGCTCAGTAGAGGAGACACGACAGCCGATGGCAGTGCATAACTACGATGTGGTGGTGATCGGCACCGGCCCGGCCGGTGAGAGTTCGGCGATCAACGCTGCCAAGCATGGCAAGCGCGTGGCGGTGATCGAAAAGCAGCCAGCGGTGGGTGGTAATTGCACGCACTGGGGGACGATTCCTTCCAAGGCGTTGCGTCATCAGGTCAAGCAGATCATGCAGTTCAATACCAACCGCATGTTCCGCGATATCGGCGAGCCGCGCTGGTTCTCGTTCCCCAGGGTGCTCGAGCGCTCGCGAGCGACCATCGAACAGCAAGTCGAGATGCGCACCACCTTTTATGCACGTAACCGGATCGATGTGTTCTTCGGCGTGGCGCGCTTCAAGGATGAGCACACCCTGGTGGTACGCGACAACCACGAAGGCGCCGAGGAACTGGTCGCTCAGCGCATCGTGGTGGCTACTGGCTCAAGGCCCTACCGGCCGGGCGATGTCAACTTCCGTCACCCGCGTATCTACTGCTCGGACACCATTCTCGGCGTGTCCCACACCCCGCGAACCCTGATCATCTACGGTGCCGGGGTCATTGGTTCCGAATATGCCTCGATCTTCTCGGGGCTGGGAGTCAAGGTCGATCTGATCGATACGCGTGATCGATTGCTGTCGTTTCTCGACGACGAGATCAGCGATGCGCTCTCCTACCACCTGCGCCAGCATGGCGTGCTGGTGCGCCACAACGAGGAGTACGAGAGGATCGAGGGCGACGAGGCGGGTGTGGTGGTGCATCTCAAGTCGGGCAAGAAGCTGCGCGCCGATGCCTTCCTGTGGGCCAACGGCCGCACCGGCAACACCGATGAACTGGGCCTCGAGAACGTCGGCCTTAAGGCCAACGGACGCGGCCAGCTGCCGGTCGACGAGCATTACCGCACGATGATCCCGCACATCTACGCGGTGGGCGACGTGATCGGCTGGCCGAGCCTGGCGAGTGCCGCCTACGATCAGGGGCGCAGCGCCAGCGACGACTTTCTCGACGAGCCGTTCCGGTTCGTCGAGGACATTCCCACCGGCATCTACACGATTCCGGAAATCAGCTCGGTCGGCCAGAGCGAGCGCGAACTCACCGAGGCCAAGGTGCCCTACGAGGTGGCCCAGGCGTTCTTCAAGGACACCGCACGGGCGCAGATCACCGGCGATACCGTGGGCATGCTCAAGATCCTGTTCCATCGCGACAGCCTGGAGATCCTGGGCATCCATTGCTTCGGCGACCAGGCCTCCGAGATCGTCCACATCGGCCAGGCGATCATGCGTCAGCCCGGCGAGGCCAACAGCCTCAAGTACTTCATCACCACCACCTTCAACTATCCGACCATGGCGGAAGCCTACCGGGTGGCGGCTCAGAATGGTCTGAATCGCTTGTTCTGATTTCTCGAAAAGCCCGGCCCGTCGCGGCGGGCCGGTTCGCCCAATGACAGACAGGAGCCTTGCCATGCGCCGGGAGCGCCATGCCGGCAGTCGCGACTGGACCTTCACCATCGGCCATGAAGAGCTGGTCATTCATCAGCGCTATGAAGTCCTCAGCATTGTCAACGACGTCATGCTCGGCGTGTGGTTTACGGTGGGCAGCGTGTGTTTCTTCTTCGAAGGCAGCGTCAAGACGCTGGGGGTCTGGCTGTTCGTCATTGGCAGCCTTCAGCTATTGCTGCGCCCGTTGATTCGTCTGCATCGTTACATGCGCTTCAAACACCTGCCCGATACCGATCACGACGCCTGACGCTACCGACTGCGGTATCGATAGACGCGCAGGCTGGGCAGGAAGACCTCGTCCTCGAGCCGTTCATCGCTGCGGCGTGCCCGCGTCCGGTCCCGGGGTGGGCGCGGTAACGGCTCGTTGTGATGGGGCAGGCGGCCATCCGCTGCCGGGATGAACAGCGGCAGCGGCAGGTTCATGGCGCGCCGCTCGCGGCCATCGGCCAAGGGCTCCTGAAAGAACAGGTTGGCGCGCATGACCGGTGCCTGACGTTGTACCTGGGCCAAGGGTTCGCCATCGGGGATGCCTGCCAGTTGCCTGAGCTGGATACGCACGTGGGCGGCCTCGCTGTCGAGTACCAGCAGCTTCTGCTCGGCCTCGCGTACCGTGAGCCGCTTGATCGAACGCCCGCTGCTGTACCAGGCCAGCCTAATCCGCGACACTGGCGCGTCGGCCACCGGAATGTGTCGCCAGCATTGCTTGAGATGCAACCGCGCGAGACCCTGGCCACGCAGGTGGTCGTGCAACGCCGGGTGGCGAAACGGCAGTACCGCCTTGATTTCCGGAACGAGGATTGCCGCCTGCTGACGGATCTGCGCGAGCAGCGCGGCAAAATCGGCCTTGGCGCGGTTGACGCTGGCCACCGCCTCGAGGAGCGCTTCATCGGCGGCTATCAGCGCCACGTAACTGCGGGTGGTACGGCCGTCCTGACCATCCTGATACCAGAAGTCGAACAGCGCCCGGCGTAGCCAGTCGCTGCCGGGGTGAGGCTCGTCGAGCGCCCACGCCTGGCGGGGGGCGCGCTCATAGAGCGTGGCCAAACCCTCGACGCTTTCGATCAGCCGATCAAAGGCGGCTTCCAGTTCGGCGAGCAGGCGATATTGCAGTTCCATCCTTCGATTGACCTTTTATACCGTTATCCAAGCCAATCATAGAAGCCGTGAAGAGATCTGTCACGGGCATGATGGCCTAAAAGACGCTATTGCCCCATGGATTGGGAATAGCGCCTCGGCCAGTCAGGCCTGCTCGGCGCGCGGGTCGCGGCCGATCGGATGGGGCTTGCGCCGCGCCTTGGCCAGGTCGATCTGTTTCTGGCGCTCGGCGGCGCGCGCGCGGGTCTTCTCGGGCAGCGCGTCCCAACAATGCGGGCAGCTGACCCCGGGGCGGTACTTGTGCGAGGCGCGATCCTGCTCGGAGATCGGCCGTCGGCAGGCGTGGCATTGGTCGAACTCGCCTTCGCTGAGATCGTGGCGCACGGTGACCCGGTTGTCGAACACGAAGCAGTCTCCCCGCCACAGCGACTGCTGCTCGGGGACCTGTTCCAGGTAGCTCAGGATGCCGCCCTTGAGGTGGTAGACCGACTCGAAGCCTTCATCGAGCAGGTAGCTCGAGGCCTTCTCGCAGCGAATCCCGCCGGTGCAGAACATTGCCACCTTCTTGTGACGGGCAGGGTCGTAGTGGGCCTTGACGTACTCGGGGAAATCGCGGAACGAGCGTGTCCGGGGGTTGACCGCCCCCTCGAAGGAACCGATCTCGACTTCATAGTCATTGCGGGTGTCGATCACCAGCACCTCGGGGTCGCTGATCAACGCGTTCCAGTCCGTCGGTTCGACATAGCTGCCGACCTTGCGATTGGGATCGACCTGAGGCACGCCGAGGGTGACGATCTCGCGCTTGAGCTTGACCTTGGTACGGTAGAACGGATGGGCGTCGCAGTACGACTCCTTGTGCGCGATATCGGTGAAGCGCGCGTCGCGCCTGAGCCAGTCGAGCAGGGCGTCGATCCCGCCGCGGGGGCCGGAGACGGTGCCGTTGATGCCCTCCTCGGCGATCAGCAGGGTGCCCTTGACGTCGTTGTCGCGCATGACCTCGAGCAGCGGCTCGCGCAGGGCCTGGTAATCGGGCAGCGTGACGAACTTGTACAGCGCCGCCACGACGATGGCTTGACTCATGTCGTTCTCCAGTGGGTCGTCCGCGTAAAGGACGGGCCGGATGATGGTTCCTGCCGCGGGGCGGCCGGCGGCCATTTTAAGTCAATCATCGGCGAAGACAAACGTGGGGCGGGCGACGCGCGGCAACGCGTCGCACCTGAGGGTGGTAGGGGCGACTCCTAGCGGTCGCGGTAACGCTTGGTCAGGTCGCCATAGGCGTCGATGCGTCGATCGCGCAGATAGGGCCACATGCGGCGCACATGCTCGCTGCGGCGCATGTCGAGTTCGACCAGCAGGTTTTCGGGTACGTCGCCGGCGTGGGCGAGCAGTTCGCCCTGCGGCCCGCAGATGAAGCTGCCGCCCCAGAAGTGGATGCCCTCGCTGACGCCGCTGTGGTCGGGCTCGTTGCCGACTCGGTTGGCGACCAGCACCGGCAGGCCGTTGGCCACGCCGTGGGCGCGCTGGACCAGCGTCCAGGCGTCCTTCTGGCGGCCCTTCTCGGGCAGGTCGTCGGGCGGATGCCAGCCGATCGCCGTGGGGTAGAGCAGCAGCTCGGCGCCGGCCAGCGCCATCAGGCGGGCGGCCTCGGGATACCACTGATCCCAGCACACCAGCACGCCGAGCCGACCGAGCGAGGTGTCGATCGGCTCGAAGCCCTGTTCGGCGTCGGCGTCGCCGGGGGTGAAGTAGAATTTCTCGTAGAAACCGGGATCGTCGGGAATGTGCATCTTGCGATAGAAGCCGACGCGCCCGTGATGACGATCCATGACCACGGCGGTATTGTGATAGACTCCCGCGGCGCGGCGTTCGAACAGCGAGCCGACCAGCACGATGTCGAGCTCGCGGGCGAGTTCCGCCAGTCGGGTGGCGGTCGGGCCGTCGAGCGGCTCGGCGAGGTCGAACAGCTCGGCGTCCTCGCTCTGGCAGAAGTAATGGGTGGCATGCAGTTCCTGCAGCAGCACCAGCTCGGCGCCACGCTCGGCGAGCTCGCGGATGCCCGCTTCGCTGGCTTCCAGGCTGCGCGCCTTGTCCGGCCAGGCCTGCTGCTGGACCAGGCCCACCTTGAGGGTCTTTTGCATCTCAACGCTCCTCGTCGTTAGGTGAGAGCCCGGTATCGGCCAGGCTGCCTCGCGGAAGTTGCATGGTCAGGCAGTGTAGACTGCCGTGCTGGCGGATCACACTGCGGCAATCGATGGGGATCACTTCGCGCTCGGGAAAGGCCTCGGCCAGCGCCGCCAGCGCCCGGGCATCGGCGGGGTCGGCATAGACCGGCACCAATACCGCGCCGTTGATGATCAGGAAGTTGGCGTAGGTGGCCGGCAGGCGGTGGCCGTCTTCGGGGTCGAAGCAGGGCCTGGGCCAGGGCAGTGGAATCAGCCGGTAGGGCTCGCCGTCGGCGCGGCGCAGCGCCTCGAGTTCGGCCTGCATGGCGCGCAGTGCGGCATAATGCGAATCGGTCGGATCGTCGCAGCGTACGTAGGCGATGGTCTGCGGATCGCAGAAACGTGCCAGGGTGTCGACATGACTATCAGTGTCATCGCCCTCGAGGTGACCGTGACGCAGCCACAGTACCCGCTCGATGCCCAGCTCGTCGCGCAGCCGCGCTTCCAGCGCCTGACGATCGAGCCGCGGGTTGCGATTGGGATTGAGCAGGCAGGCCTCGGTGGTCAGCAGCGTACCTGCGCCGTCGCTGTCGATGGCGCCGCCTTCAAGTATCAGCTCGCGCGTCTCGACGGGCGCGGCGAACACGCCGGCGGCTTGGAGTCGTGACGTCAGCGCGTCGTCGCGCGCCGCCGGAAACTTGCCGCCCCAGCCGGTGAAGCGGTAGTCGAGTAGCACCACGCGGCCGTCGCGTTCGATGGCGAGCGGGCCATGGTCACGCGCCCAGCTGTCGTCGCTGGGCGCCAGCACGAACAGCAATCGGGCGCGCTCGATGCCCAGCTGGCGAAAGCTCGCCCCCAGGCGTTGGCGGGTGGCCTCGTCGGCGACGCTGATCAGCACGCGCTGATGGCGGGCGATCGTCACGACCATGGCCTCCAGCGTCGCCTCGATGCGTGGCAGGATCGACGCCCAGTCGCTCTCCGCGCCGGGCCAGGTAAGTTGTATGGCATCCTGGAGGTGCCATTCGGGGAACAGACGCTGTGTCATGGGGTCTCCATGGTGGCTATCGTAGCGGGCGAGCCGCAAGCCGGGCGGCGCAATTGTAGTCGCCGCCGGGGTCGATGCAAGCCTTATCGAACGCGGCGGGCGAGGCGTCGTCCCGGGTCGCTTGGCCCGGCGATGCGTCGCCGCCAAAAAAACCGTACCATGGGTCGCCTGCCGACAAGGAACCGATGTTGATGCTGGATCGCCTCCCCTTTCTGATCGGGCTGCGCTACGTGCGCGCCAAACGACGCAATCATTTCATTTCATTTATCTCGATGACCTCGATGCTGGGCCTGATGCTCGGCGTGGCGGTGCTCATTCTGGTACTTTCGGTGATGAATGGCTTCGATCATGAACTGCGTACCCGGGTGCTCGGCATGGTGCCGCACACGCGCATCGAGAAGCCGCAGGGCATGAGCGACTGGAAGCCGCTGGCCGAGCGTCTGGTGCAGCGCGAACATGTGCTGGCGGCCGCGCCCTACATCCAGCAGCAGGGCATGTTCTCGGTCGGCGGGCGCAACGAAGGCGTGCTGGTCTGGGGAATCGAGCCGAAGTACGAGAAGCGCGTATCGATCATCGACCAGAACATGCCGCAGGGTAACCTGGACGACCTGACCCCCGGCGACTGGAATGTCGTGCTCGGCGATCTGCTGGCACGCAATCTGGGCGTCGGCGTCGGCGACCAGGTCACCTTGCTGGTGCCCGAGGCCTCGATCACCCCCGGGGGGGTGTTCCCGCGGCTCAAGCGCTTCACGGTCAGCGGCATCTTCAAGGTCGGTGCGGACCTGGATGCGCGGCTGGCCTACGCCAACATCCAGGACATGCAGACCCTGGCGCGGATGGGCGACAACGTGGGCGGGTTGCGCCTCAAGCTCGACGATCTGTTTCTGGCCAGCGACTTGACCCGCGAGATCGTCCAGGATCTGGGCTATGGCTATCGCGGCATCGACTGGACTTATACCCAGGGCAACCTGTTCCAGGCGATTCAGATGGAAAAGCGCATGATCGGCCTGCTGCTGCTGGTGATCGTCGCCGTGGCGGCGTTCAACATCGTCTCGACACTGGTCATGGTGGTCACCGACAAGCATGCCGACATCGCCATCCTGCGGACCTTGGGCGCGACGCCGCGGACCATCATGGGCATCTTCATCGTCCAGGGGCTGACGATCGGCCTGATCGGCATCGTCGCGGGGGTGGCCCTGGGCATCGGGCTGGCGCTGACGGTGTCGGACATCATTGCTGGCTTCGAGGCGCTCACGGGTATCCAGTTCCTCGATCCCAATGTCTATTTCATCAGCTACCTGCCTTCGCAACTGCTGTGGAGCGACGTGGCCGTGATCGTCGCGGCGGCCTTTGGCCTGAGCTTCCTGTCGACGCTGTATCCCGCCTGGCGGGCGGCGCGAGTCCAGCCTGCGGAGGTATTGCGTTATGAATGAAGCATCTCGATCCACACTTTCTGTTTCTGCCGAGGCTGACACGCGTCAGGTCATGCTCGAATGCCGGGGGCTGGGCCGTACCTACCGCGAAGGCCCGCAGGACGTCACCGTGCTCGACGGGCTCGAACTCGCGGTGCGCGCCGGCGAGCGCGTGGCGGTGGTGGGCAGTTCGGGGTCGGGCAAGACCACGCTGCTCAATCTGCTCGGCGGGCTCGACCAGCCAAGTGGCGGCACCGTGCGTATCGCCGGCCAGGACCTGGCCGGGCTCGACGCCGCCGAGCTGGGGCGCTTTCGCAACCGGCATATCGGTTTCGTCTACCAGTTTCACCACCTGCTGGCCGAGTTCACGGCGCGCGAGAACGTCGCCCTGGCGCTGCTCATCCGCGGTCTCAAGCGCAAGGTCGCCGAGGCGCGGGCCGGTGAAATCCTCGCCAAGGTGGGCATGGCGCCACGTACCGACCACAAGCCCGGCGAGCTGTCCGGCGGCGAGCGTCAACGGGTGGCGATCGCCCGGGCGCTGATAACCGATCCCAGCGTGATGCTGATGGACGAGCCCACCGGCAACCTCGACCAGGCCACCGCCTCGAGCATCCTCGCGCTGATGGACGAGCTCGCCGCGACCGCCGCTTGTGCCTTCGTCGTGGTGACCCACGACCGCGGTCTGGCGGCTCATCAGGATCGGGTGTTGCACCTCGATGGCGGGCGCCTGCAGCCGGCGGGCTAGTTCGGTTCGGCGTGGCGGCGCCGCCGGGCACGGCGCTTCCAGCTGCGTGCCACGTGCCAGCGCCATATCAGGCGAATGATCAGGTTGCTGGCGAGTCCCAGGGTTACCGCCGCGACCAGCGAGCCGAGGATCAGCGGAGGCAGGATGTCGGCCATCTTGGCAGCGATCCAGTGAATGTTGATCTGCTCGGGGACGTGGCGCGCCGGGGTGTTCATCAGCCAGGCACCGAGGCGGTAGTTGGCATAGAAGATGATTGGCATGGTCAACGGGTTGGTCAGCCATACCAGGCCCACCGAGAGCGGCAGGTTGCAGCGCAGCAGCCAGGCGCCCATCGCGGCGACGACCATCTGGAAGGGAATCGGCAGCAAGGCGCAGAACAACCCGACCATGAAGGCATTGCCCACCGAGCGGCGAGTCAGCACCCA
>Ga0114911_1000796_pt1 | contig 18431 bp, 16 predicted proteins | sample MalvireepMed_904_FD_89688 | JGI IMG/M metagenome (GOLD analysis project Ga0114911, IMG submission 89688) | Marine viral communities from the Global Malaspina Expedition - Malaspina viral metaG DeepMed_904 | ecosystem: Environmental > Aquatic > Marine > Oceanic | place: Mediterranean Sea...
CGCCCCGCGCGATCGCGAGGCGCGCCGACTGATTTCGCGAATGTCGGGGGACACCGCGGTGATGGTCGCGGTCAGCCCCTTGACGCTGGTCGACATGGCGCTGGTGGCCTGGCGCAACCTGGCGATGCTCGAGCGCATCGCCGCGCTCTACGGCCTGGAACTCGGCTACGCCAGCCGGCTCAAGCTGTTTCGCCAGGTACTCGCCAACCTGGCCTTCGCCGGGGCCAGCGAGATCGCCTCCGAGGCGAGCATGGAGCTGTTCTCGATGAACCTCGCCAGCAAGCTCTCGGTACGCGCCGGCCAGGGGCTCGGGGTGGGGCTGCTGTCGGCGCGGCTGGGCCTGCGCGCGCTGCGCCTCACCCGGCCGCTGCCGTTTGCCGACGCCGAGGCGCCGCGCATCGCCGATCTGCGCAGCGAACTCTGGCAGCGCCTGCGCCGGCTCGAGACACCCGGCGAGAGCGACCGGTCCGCGTCGCATCGATCGGAACCATGAGCCGAGGCGCTCCCGTCAGCGCCGGACATCACCGCCAGCGGTCGGTTCAGGCGCCTGCTCGACGGGTGGGTCCTGCCGCTCCAGCCAATCTTTCACATATACACGCTGCACGAGGATCATGCCCAGCACGATCAATGGCTCGGCCACCAGCATGCCCAACAGCCCGGCCACCAGTCCCAGCCATACCTGCACGATCAATAACAAACCGGGTGGAATACTGACCGCCTCGCGCTGGATGAACGGCGTGACCAGATAACTTTCCAGCGTCTGAACGCCGGTATAGAGCACGGCGACATGCAGCATTGCCGTCGAATCGACCGAAAAGGCCACCAGCAAGGCGGGAACCGCCGAAAAGAGCGGTCCCAGATAGGGAATGAACGATAGCAGCGCCGCCAGCAGACCCAGCGACAAGGCCATCGGGATTCCCAATGCCCAGAGGCCAACGCCCGCCAGCAAGCCTACGGCAGTCATTGAAGCAAGCCGACCAAGCAGCCACCAGGCCAGCTTGTGCTTGATGGCTTCCAGCACGACGGCCGCATCCTCGCGATGTGCAGGCGTGATGAGCTTTATCAGACCGGCTCGATAGATCCCGGGATCGAAAGCGATGAACAGACCGATAAACACCACCACCACGACGTTGAGCAACGCCCCGAACGTCGTCGAGAACACCGTCGAGACCCGTGTGGACCAGCTACTGAGATTGGCGTCAGGCGACGGATTCTCGCTGATCCATTCGATGATCTGCGAACCCATCGGCCACTGGCTTAGCATCGTCTTCAGCTCAACCAGCGAGCCGGGCAGCGTCTCGGCGAGTTGCTCGAACTGCTGGCCAATGCTGAACGCGAAGTTCACACTGAAGGCGGCGAGCAGGCCGCTGATCACAAGCAACACGACCAGCAGCGCCCAGCGACGGGACAGAAAACTATGCCGACATAGCCAACCCGCCGGAAGTGAAAAGGCCAAGGCCAGCAGCAAGCCCACGAAGACCATCAGCAGGATTTCGAAACCGAACCAGAGCGTGGCCAGTATCGCCACCGTGGCAGCGGCAACGCCGGCCGCTATCCAGACCTTGCGCGTATAGTCACGCAAGCGCTCGCTGTTCGCTGCCATGATGACGCTCCTTGTCACAGGACAATGGCATAACGCGGCTACCTCGCCGCGACATTCAACGCGAAATATTCGCGCAACCGCTGGGCGACGCCGGACGAGTGGTGGTGGCCAATGCGCACGGCACCGGGAATCCGCCGTGCAAGCTCGGGATGGGCATTTTCCATGATGAAGCCATGACCGGCCAACGCCAGCATCTCGGCGTCATTGAGGTTATCGCCGAACGCCAGGCAACGCTCGGCGGGGATTTCGAGGCGCGCCATCAGGCGCTCGAGGGCGGCGCCCTTGTTGACACCCTCGGCCATGATCTCCAGCGAGTCGGCCATCGAGTAGGTCACGTGCAAACGCGTGCCCAGGCTGTCGTTGATGCTCTGCTCGAGGGTCGCCAGGGCCTCGGGATCGCCGATACACAATACCTTGCCGACGCCGCTGCCATCGTGGGCTTCGAGATCGGCGATCCGATAGCGAAAACCGCTGTGCGCGTGCAACGCCATCAACTCGGGAGCCGGCGCGTCGATCAACCACTCGTCGCCGGTATAGAGATTGAGCCGAATCGCGGCATCGCGGGGCAGCTCGACCAGCGCTCGGACCAGTTCGGCCGGCACCCACTGCTCGGCAATCAGGCTGTCGTCGGGCGCGTAGAGATGCGCGCCATTGGTGCTGATGACATGGGCGGGGACACCCAGCCTCCGGCGGAACGCGGCAATATCGTGAAAGTGGCGGCCCGATGCCAGCGCCAGATGATGGCCCTGGGCAGCCAGGGCCTGAAAGGTCTCGATGGTCAATTCATCGAGACCGTGCTGGGCATTGAGCAGGGTCTTGTCCAGATCGGTGACAATCAGATGGGACTGCATGCAGTTTCCTGTGACCAGTTTGTCACTCAGGCTACCGCAAAATGGCCACTCGGTAACGGCGGAGATCGCAAGTCCCCGCCGATCCAATTTGCCGACGCCCCTGACGCTTGCCGGGCCGGGGCCTCCTCAGCCCGCCTGACGTTCGTGCTTGAGGCATGCCACGGCCTCGCGCGCCAATGGCGACAGATCCGAGCCATCGTCGTCCAGGTAGGCGATGATCCGGGCCTTCATGCTGCGGGCCCAGAATTTCTGCAGGTGCATCGCCACGCGCTGCGCGGCCTGCGCCTTTTCACCGTGCTGGTTGGCAGCGATCTGGTTGACCATCTTGATCAATTGCTGCAGTTGCTGATCGCTCATCGGGCATCTCCCTGCGGCGAATCCTGAGTGAGGTCACTTGAGCGTGGTGACGGCGGGCTCGGCTGACAGTCCGAGTCCGAGATGGGCCTGCTGGCGCTCGTCGAAATGCCGGAACTGCTTCTGCCATTGCGACGGCTGCGACACGGTCTCCACCTGCACCGCGGTGACCTTGTACTCGGGACAGTTGGTGGCCCAGTCGGAGTTGTCGGTGGTAATCACGTTGGCGCCGCTGCCCGGATGGTGGAAGGTGGTGTAGACCACCCCCGGCTGCATGCGTTCGCTGATCTTGCAGCGCAACACGGTCTGCCCCACGCGGCTGGACACGCCCAGCCAGTCGCCCTCGCGAATACCGCGCAGCTCGGCGTCGCTGGGATGGATCTCCAGCACGTCCTCTTCATGCCACCGGCTGTTCTCGGTGCGCCGGGTCTGGGCCCCGACGTTGTATTGACTGAGGATCCGCCCGGTGGTGAGCAGCAGCGGATAGCGCCGGTTGGTACGCTCTTCGGTGGCCACATAGTCGGTGATCGCGAAATGGCCCTTGCCGATGGGAAAGTCCACTTCGTGCATGGTCGGCGTGCCGTTGGGGTGCGCCTCGTTGCATGGCCACTGGATGCTGCCCAGTTCATCCAGCTTGGCGTAGCTGACCCCGGTGAACGTCGGGGTCAACTGGGCGATCTCGTCCATGATCTCGGAGGGATGACGATAGTTCATCGGATAGCCCAAGGCGTTGGCCAGCTCCTGGGTCACCTCCCAATCCTCCTTGCCAGCCACCGGCGCCATGACCTTGCGTACGCGGTTGATGCGGCGCTCGGCGTTGGTGAAGGTGCCGTTCTTTTCCAGGAAGGTGGAGCCCGGCAGCAGCACATGGGCGTACTTGGCGGTCTCGTTGAGGAAGATATCCTGCACGATCAGGCAGTCCAGCGAAGTGAGTGCACTTTCCACATGCTGGGTATTGGGATCGGATTGGGCGATATCCTCACCCTGCACGTACAGCGCCCTGAAGGTACCGGCAATCGCCGCGTCGAACATGTTGGGGATGCGCAGACCCGGTTCGTCGTCGATCCTGACCTTCCAGACCGCCTCGAAACGCTGGCGCACCGCCGGGTCGGCCACATGCTGATAGCCCGGCAGTTCGTGGGGGAAGGAGCCCATGTCGCAGGAGCCCTGCACGTTGTTCTGGCCGCGCAGCGGGTTGACGCCCACGCCCTCGCGACCGAGATTGCCGGTGGCCATGGCCAGGTTGGCGATGCCCATCACCATGGTCGAGCCCTGGCTGTGCTCGGTCACGCCCAGGCCGTAGTAGATGGCGCCGTTGCCGGCGGTGGCGTAGGCACGGGCCGCTTCGCGGACCTGCTCGGCGGGCACGCCGGTTTCGGCTTCCAGCGCTTCCGGTGAGTTGCGTGCCTCGCTGATGAAACTGCGCCAGGCCTGGTAGGCCTCGGTCTCGCAACGCTTCTCGATGAAATCCTGGTCTTCCAGGCCTTCGGCGACCACCACATGGGCCAGCGAATTGATGAGCGCCACGTTGGTGCCGGGTTTCAGGGCCAGGTGCATGCCCTTGCCGCCATGGGGCGTCTTGAGCAGATCGATGCGGCGCGGGTCGGCGACGATCAGCGTGGCGCCCTGGCGTAATCGACGACGCATCTGGGAGGCAAAGACTGGATGGGCATCGGTCGGATTGGCGCCAATCACCAGCATGGTGTCCGCCTTCATCACCGAGTCGAAGGTCTGCGTGCCGGCGGACTCGCCCAAGGTGGTTTTCAAACCGAAGCCGGTGGGCGAATGGCATACCCGGGCGCAGGTGTCCGTGTTGTTGTTGCCGAAGCCGGCGCGGATCAGCTTCTGCACCAGGTAGGTCTCCTCGTTGGTGCAGCGCGACGAGGTGATGCCGCCGATACTCTCGCGCCCGTATTTGGCCTGGATATCTTTGAGGCGCTTGGCGGAGAATTCGATCGCCTCTTCCCAGGATACGGCGCGCCAGGGCTGATCGATGGATTCGCGGATCATCGGCTCGGTGATGCGATCCTTGTGGGTGGCATAGCCGAACGCGAAGCGCCCCTTCACGCAGGAGTGCCCATGGTTGGCGTCGCCGCCCTTGTAGGGCACCATGCGCACCAGTTGATCGCCCTTCATCTGCGCCTCGAACGAGCAACCCACGCCGCAGTAGGCGCAGGTGGTGACCACGCTGTGCTCGGGCACACCCTGATCGATCACGCTCTTTTCCATCAGCGTCGAGGTCGGGCAGGCCTGCACGCAGGCCCCGCAGGACACGCACTCCGAGTCCATGAAGTCTTCGTTCTGCCCGGCAGCGACCTTGGAGTCGAAGCCGCGGCCGTCGATGGTCAGGGCAAAGGTGCCCTGGACCTCCTCACAGGCGCGTACGCAGCGCGAACAGACGATGCACTTGCTGGGGTCGAAGCTGAAATAGGGGTTGGAGGCGTCGGTTTCCGCGCCCAGGTGATTCGCACCGCCGAAGCCGTAGCGCACCTCCCGCAGGCCCACCGCACCGGCCATGTCCTGCAGTTCGCAGTCGCCATTGGCCGGGCAGGTCAGGCAGTCCAGCGGATGATCGGAGATGTACAGCTCCATGATGTTGCGGCGCAGCTTGGCCAGCTTGCCGTTCTGGGTGGTGACATTCATGCCCTCCGCTACCGGCGTGGTGCAGGAGGCCGGATAGCCGCGCCGGCCCTCGACCTCCACCGCGCACAGCCGGCAGGAACCGAACGCTTCCAGATTGTCGGAGGCGCACAGCTTGGGAATGGTGATACCCGCCAGGGCCGCCGCGCGCAACACGGAGGTTCCCTCCGGGACACTGATCTCCGTCCCGTCGATGGTCAGGGCGATATGTTGCTCGGAGAGCCGGGCCGGCGTGCCCAGATCCTGGGAGAAAGCGTCTTTGTTGGGATCGAAATAATTCAGCATGGCGAACCTCCACGGGAGCGGGTCAGGTCGTCCGGGAAATGTTTGAGTACGCTCTGCACCGGGAATGGCGTCATTCCGCCCATGGCGCACAGCGAACCGGCCACCATGGTGTCGCAGAGATCGGAAAGCAGTTCGAGATTCGCGGCGCGGTCGTCGTCGGCGCGAATGCGGTCGATCACTTCCACGCCGCGCACCGCGCCGATGCGGCAGGGCGTGCACTTGCCGCAGGACTCGACGCTACAGAACTCCATGGCGAAGCGGGCCTGCTCGCCCATGTCCACGCTGTCGTCGAACATCACCACGCCGCCATGGCCGACCCCTGCACCGACTTCGGCGAAGGCTTCGTAGTCGAGCGGCAGGTCCCACTGGCTTTCGGGCAGGTAGGCGCACAACGGACCGCCGACCTGCACCGCACGCAACGGGCGTTCGCTCGCGGTGCCCCCACCGAAATCTTCCATCAGCTCACGCAGGGTAGTGCCGAAGGCCAGCTCCACCAGCCCGCCGCGCTTGACGTTGCCGGCCAGTTGCAGGGCCAGGGTGCCACGGGATTTGCCCATGCCGTAATCGGCGTAGGCCTGGCCGCCCCGATCGAGGATGAACGGCACTGCCGCCAGCGACAGCACATTGTTGACCACCGTGGGCCGACCGAACAGACCTTCGATGGCGGGCAGTGGCGGCTTGGCGCGTACCATGCCGCGCTTGCCTTCCAGGCTGTCGAGCAGGGAGGTTTCCTCGCCGCAGATATAGGCGCCGGCGCCGAGGCGCACTTCCAGATCGAAATGCTTGCCGCTCCCGCGGATATCGTTGCCCAGATAACCGGCCGCGTAGGCCCGCCGGAGAGCTTCGTTGACGACTCTGTGGGCGAGTGGATATTCCGAGCGCAGGTAGATGTAGCCCTGAGTGGCGCCCACCGCCAGTCCGGCGATGGTCATGCCCTCGATCAGCATGTAGGGGTCGCACTCCATCGCCAGCCGGTCGGCGAAGGTGCCGGAGTCGCCCTCGTCCGCGTTGCAGACGATGTACTTCCGGCCTTCGGGTTCGTCGTGGACGGTCTGCCACTTGATGCCGGTGGGAAAGGCCGCGCCGCCGCGTCCGCGCAGGCCGGAGCCTTTGACCTCATCGACGATCGCCTGGGATTGCATGGTCAGGGCTTTTTCCAGCCCGGCGAAACCGCGGTGAGCCCGGTAGTCGTCGATGGAGAGCGGATCGGTTATGCCGATGCGCGAGAAGGTCAGGCGTTGCTGGCGCTTCAGATAGGGGATTTCATCGGTCAGCCCCCGGGCCAGCGGATGTTCCGCCCCGCCATCGAACAGGCCCGCTTCGACCAGGCCGGCGACATCGTCCGGCTCCACCGGGCCATAGGCGACACGGCCTTGTGCCGTCTCGACCTCGACCATCGGCTCCAGCCAGAACAGCCCGCGAGAGCCGTTGCGAACCAGCTTGATATCCCGCTCGCGGCGCGTTGCCGCCTGCGCGATCAGCGCGGCCACCTCGTCGGCACCCAGGGCCAGGGCGGTGGTGTCGCGGGGCACATAGACAGTCACGGTCATCACTGCACCTCCAGGATCGAGGTGGTGAGCCGGTCCACCAGGCGATCGAACTTCTCGGCGGTGACCCGCCCGTGGATCTCATCGTCCACGCGGATCGACGGGCCGCAGGCGCAGTTGCCCAGGCAGTACACCGGCTCCAGAGTGAATTCGTGGTCGCGACTGGTCTGATGATAATCCACGCCCAGCCCCTTCTTGATATGCACTTCGAGCTGACGACCGCCTACCGCCTGGCAGGCTTCGGCACGACACACCTGCACCACGTGGCTACCCACCGGATGGCTTCGGAAGTGATGATAGAAACTGATGATGCCGTGGACCTCGGCGCGGGTATGGCGCAACGTTTCGGCGATGATCGGCACGGCGTCATCGGGAATGTAGCCGCAGCAGTTCTGAATCGCGTGGAGAATCGGCAGCATGGCCCCGGGCTCGTCCTTAAGCGCGTCGACTTCACGCTGGAGCGATTCGAGGGTCCATGCCTGCGGCTGGCGTTTGCCGGAAGGCGTCATGGCTAGGCCTCATCAAGCTGATTATTGTAATGCAATGAAACATCGCCCAAGGTAGGCGCGGATTGCCGGTCGCGTCATTCGCATGTCGCTGAGCGACTGTTTCAGTGCCTATGTTACCTATGAACAATCTTGCTTAATTATCGCAGTTTAAATAGGCTGTTTATTGAACATAGCACGCCCCAACGGCCCCATAAATATGAAAAACAATGCATAGAAAAAAACTGCATGCCTCCCCTGCCTGGTTGTTCAAGACCGAAACCGACGAGCTGCTAGACCCGGCGCTCTTTCGCTTGCTGAAAAGCGTGCACGATAGTGGAAAACTGACCTTGGCGGCACAGCAAACGGGAATCTCCTATCGTCACGCCTGGAACCTTCTCAAGCGCGGCAATGACTTTTTCGGCGTGCCGCTGGCGGTAAAGCGCAAGGGTCACGGCACTCAGCTTTCGCCCCTCGGAGAGACACTGCTGTGGTCCGAGCAGCGAATCAAGGCGCGCCTGGGGCCACAGATCGACAGCATGGCCTCCGAACTCAACATCCAGCTCCAGCAACTGCTCGCCGGCGCTCACCCCGTGCTGCGCCTGCATGCCAGCCATGGCTACGCGGTGGCACTGCTGCCGGATTTCTCGGACCGGGTCGAACTGGATCTGCAATACACCAATCCCACGGAGGCCTTGCGCGCGCTGGCATCGGGCGAATCCGACCTTGCCAGTTTCCATTTCCCGGCCTGCCCGCGGTTGGCCGATCAGGTCATGGCGATCTACAAGCACCAGTTCGACCTGAACAATCTACGGGTGATCCGCTTCGTCACCCGCAGGCAAGGGCTGATCATTCGCAGCGACAGCCGCGGGGCCATCACCGGGCTGCAGGACCTCACCAGACCGGGTGTCCGCTTAATCAACCGCAATCGGCATTCCGGGACGCGTATCCTGTTCAAGCTGTTGCTCGATGAATGCGGCATCACCGAACGCCAGCTCCACGGCGCCGAGCGCGAGGAGTTCACCCACACCGCGGTGGCCGCCTATGTCGCCGCCGGAATGGCCGATGCCGGTTTCGGCGTCGCGGCCGCCGCCGCCCAGTTCGGCCTCGAATTCCTCGATCTGGCCACTGAACATTACCTGCTGGTGTGTCAAGAGGAGCGTCTCCGGCAGCACAATATCCGGCAGTTACTTTCGCTGATGGCATCGCCGGAATTCCTGGCGGAGATCGACAAGCTGCCGGGCTATGCACCGGATCGCTGCGGCGAGATATGCACCTTCGCCGAACTGCTCGGTGGCGACCGGCAATAAGCGACCGAGCGCCAGCCGCGCGCTCGGCCTATCCTCTTAAGCCAGTCGCCTCTTAAAACAGCGCCGCCGCCTTGGCCAGCGCAATGTATAGCCCGATCAAGAACGGTACGCCCACACCCAGCCAGGCCAGCACGCCACCGACACCGAACTTGCCCCGCGCCGCAGTTTCGGCGCTACCCGAGACGCTGTCGTCATGCTGCAGGGAACGCTCGTGCGCCACTTCCTCGGCGCTCATCCGATCGGATTCCTTCACCGGCCGTACCAGTGCATTGCAGATCAGCCCCAGGAACAGCAAACCGGCCATGATGTAGAGGGTTCGATCGTAGACCAGGGCGGGCTCCACGCCCGCTTTCAACTGAGCTTCGCGCAGGGCGGCAATGATCAACGGACCTATCAGGCCGGCGGCGGTCCAGGCCGTCAGCAATCGCCCATGGATCGCACCGACCATCTGCGTGCCGAAAATATCGGCCAGATAAGCCGGCACCGTGGCAAAGCCACCGCCGTACATACTGAGAATGATGCAGATGGAAATGACGAACATGCCCGCCATGCCCAGTTGCCCCCAGGTGGGCAGCAGAGAGTACATGACAATGCCGATAACGAAGAAGCAGTAATAGGTATTCTTGCGGCCGATCTTGTCGGACAGCGACGCCCAGAACAGCCGGCCGATACTGTTGAACAGGCTGATCAGCCCCACCAGGCCGGCTGCAGCAGCCACCACGGCCGCCTTCTGCGCTGCAGTGAGCCCAGCTTGCGTATCTTCGATACCGACCAGGGCACCGCCGAATACGTCCTGCAGCATGGGGCTGGCCATGGAGATCACCGCGATACCGGCGGTCACGTTCAAAAACAGCACGCCCCATATCAACCAGAACTGCTTGGTCTTCCAGGCCCGATTGAGATGGACGTGACCTTTCGTGATCATGGCATTGGATTTGGCGTCTTGCGAAGGCTGCCAACCTTTGGGGTGCCAACCGTTGGGCGGAACACGAAAGCCGATGGCGCCGCTGGCCATGACGATGGTGTAGATGACGCCCATGGTGATCAGCGTCATGGCGACGCCGGTGCCACCATCCGAGGAATAGTAACTCATCAGCAACACGGCGAGCGGAGCGCCGACCATCGCACCGCCGCCGTAGCCCATGATGGCGAAGCCGGTGGCCATGCCGCGTCGATCCGGGAACCACTTGATCAGCGTGGATACCGGTGTGATGTAGCCCAGGCCCTGACCAATGCCTCCGAGGACACCCGCCCCCAGGTAGACCAGCCACAGCTGATGCACCATCACGCCAATGCCGCCGACGATCATGCCGCCGCCCCAGCACAGTGCCGCGATGCAGCCGGCCTTGCGAGGCCCGGCATGCTCCAGCCATGCGCCCCAGATTGCAGCGGAGACACCCAGCATGGCGATGAAGATCCCGAATATGTAGGTCACCTGGGCCACCGACCAGTTACAAGTGGTCGTCGTCAGCGCCTGCATCAAGCCGATATTGGTGCAGCTGGCCGGTGCATTGGCAATCTCGTTGCTCATCGGCAGCCAGAACACCGAAAAACCGTAGGCCATGCCGATACACAGATGGATCGCCAGGGCCGCCGGAGGAACCGACCAACGGTTGAAGTTCGGCCCTGCTATCGTGCGCTCGCGGGCAAAGAAACCGACATCGCCCCTTGCCGACGATGTCCGCGCATCGCCTCTCGAAATACCGTCCATGAGTCGTCCTCTTGTTTATTGTGACTATCGATTAGCCAGGCATTAACTCATGCCCGGGGTACGCCTTGGGCATGGGGATTGATCGACCGGTTCCGCCCGGAAAAGGCAGTCGACGCCGCAACACGTATGGTTCACGCCCCATACGAGCTCAGGCCATTCACTGACGATGTTCAGCGGGTCATTGGCATAGGAAGGATGCGACGCCGTTGTCTTGCTCACAGGACATGCAATGTTGAAAGTCATGGCACTACTCATTGTTTTTATGAACCAGTCTGCATAAGTGAAGCGCGCTCTCGATTTGCTTCACAGCCATGATCGCAGTTAATGGCATTACCAGCGCAACTAGCGAAAGGTATTATGATTGATAATGCATATGGCCGAAAATAATCAATGAAGATTCGGCGTTCTCGGGTATGGCGGCCTAACGCCGCCGTCTCGTTCAGTGTGGAGCCACCCCGCCGGCGACGCGTTCTGCCCTCTCGCCAAGCACTACGTGAACCAGCCCACCTTCGATGCGCTGGATACCCTGCGCGCCCAACGCCCTGAGGGCCGCCTCATCGAGATTCGCGACATCGGCCAGGCGCAGCCGCAGGCGGGTGGTGCAGGCGCCCACGCTGGTCAGGTTGGCGGCCCCGCCCAACGCGCGCACGAAGGCCGGACCGCGCTCACCGGCGTCTACCGGGGCGCTGGCGGCACCCGCGGTTTCCGGTTCGCGCCCCGGCGTCGGCAGATCAAGCGCGCAATCGCCCAGCGGAACACCGCGTAATACAGCGCGAAATAGCAAAGCCCCACCGGGATCATCAGCCAGCCGTTGGTCGATAGCCCATAGGACAGCGCATAGTCGAAAGCGCCCGCCGAGAAGGTAAAGCCCAATTTGACGTTGAGCAGGTTCATGATCACCATCGACAGCCCGGTGAGCAGCGCGGCGCCGTTGCTGTCGTTGGCGAAACCCACCGCCAGGCCGATGGCGAAGATCAGCGCCAGATTGGCGAAGATCGCGTTGCCGGCATCGGCGATGAAGGCGATGTCGAGCAGGTCAGGCTGACCCAAGCGCAGCAGCAGGCCGGCGACCCAGCTTCTGCAGGCCACCCATGATGTCGAGTTGCATGATGATCTTCCTCCGGGCGTTGTTATTGTCGAAAGTGACTGTTATCGAAAGTGACAGTGGCGAATCAGGCGACGACCGGCGCGTCCAGCCAGGCCTTGAGCCGCGCCGCGGGCCGCGCATGCAGCCCGGCCGCCAACGCCAGGGTCACCTCACGGGTGGCCTGGGGCCCCGCCATCGCGGACGTGCCCTCGCCGGACGACTCGGTCGTCGTCTCTGCCGGCGCCTCGAGGCGCATGATCACTTCGCCGCGGCGCACCGTTTCACCGCTGCGCTGCGCGCCGAAGGGCGCCAGCTTCCAGCCGGCCGGCTCGGCAACGACCAGCGGGGTGATCAGACTCATCACCTGCCGGGCGACACGGTCGGCGTCGAAACGCAGCAAAGGCTCGCCGGCCTCGAGTAGCTGGCCGACCTCGACCAGCAACTTAAGACCCGCACCGTCGAGATTGACGGTATCCAGCCCCAGGTGAACCAGCAGTTCGATACCGTTCGCGCTGCGCAGCGTCACGGCGTGGGCGGTACGCGCACACTGCACGACCTCCCCGGTACACGGGGCATGCAGGGTATCGCCCAACGGATCGATGGCCAGGCCCTCGCCGAGGGTGCCTTCGGCGAAGACCGGGTCGGGCACCGCGTCGAGGGCGACGAGCACGCCGTCCACCGGTGCCTGAATGTCGAAAAATGAAGCCATGTTGCCTCCGGCATTGTTGTTGTCGGATAAGAAAATGTGAATACGCTCAGCGGGTACGGGTCACCTTCTTCAGGTGGCGCGGCTGATCGGGGTCGCCGCCACGTGCCGCGGCCAGCCCGGCGGCCATGACATAGAAGCTCTGGATCACCGAGAGCGACTGCAGCGCGGCATGTCCGGCATCGGCGAGCGTCAGCTCGCGCGCTGCGATGCCATCGTCGGCGGCCAGCAGGACCCGTGCGCCGACGCTTCTCAGCCACTCGGCGAGTTCGAGCAGGCCGGCCTGCTCGGGCCCCGGCGGGGCGAACACCAGCACCGGGTAGCCCGGGCCGATCAACGCCATCGGGCCATGCTTGACCTCGGCGCCGCTGAACGGCTCAGCCTGGATGGCGCAGGTCTCCTTGAACTTGAGCGCCGCCTCCTGGGCGACCGCCAGCCCGGCGCCGCGCCCCACCACCATCAGCCGGTCGGCGTCGCGCAGCGCCGCGATGGCCGACGACCAATCCTGCCCGGCCGCCACGCGCAGCCGTTCGGGCAGCGCCTCGAGGGCGACGAGCAATTCACGATCGCCGTTCCAGTGACCAAGCAACTGAGCGCAGGCCGACAGCGTGGCCAGGTAGCTCTTGGTCGCGGCGACGCTGCGCTCTTCGCCGGCGTACAGCGGAATCTCGCGATCGCTGGCCTCGCCCAGCGGCGAGCGCGGTGTGTTGACCAACGCCAGCGTCTGCGCCCCGCCGGCGGCCAGCGCCTTCTGGGTCTCGATCAGGTCGGGGCTCTGGCCGGACTGCGAAATCGCCAGCGCCAGCTGGCCGTCGAGCTTCCAGGGCGCCCGCGCCAGGGTGGTCAGCGACGGCGGCAGCGAAGCCACCGGTATGCCGCGGCTCTGCATGCATAGATAGGCGAAATAGCTGGCCGCGTGGTCGGAGCTGCCGCGCGCCACGGTGACCACGCCGCGCGGATCGCGCCGACGCAGCCACTGACCGAACTCGGCCAGCGGCTCGGCGTTGCGGGTCAGTTGGCCGGCGATGCGCTCGGGGGCGTTGCGCGCTTCGCTGAGCATCATCGAACTCATGAGTCGTCTCCGGGAAGATGTGCGGAAGAACCTGCTGGGGGATCGTCACCGCGCTCGTCGCCATCGGCAACGCGCCGGCCCTCGACGTAGACGGCTTCGACCGCCAGCTCACGATCGAGCACCACCAGGTCGGCATGACAGCCGTTGGCCAGCCGGCCGCGGTCGTGCAGGCCGAGAAAGTCGGCGGGATGGCGCGATACCCGCGCGCTGGCCTCGCCTAGCGACAGGCCGATGGCAACCAGGTTGCGCAGCGCCTGGTCCATGGTCAGGGTGCTGCCGGCGAGCGTGCCATCGGCGAGGCGCACCCCGCCCAGGCACTTGGTGACCGCCTGCTCACCGAGCCGGTACTCGCCATCGGGCATGCCGGCGGCGGCGGTCGAGTCGGTGACCGCGTAGAGCCGCGGAATGCTTCTGAGCGCGACGCGAATCGCCCCGGGATGAACGTGCAGCAGATCGGGGATCAGCTCGGCGAAGTCGGCGTGTGCCAGGGCCGCACCGACCATGCCCGGGTGGCGGTGATGCAACCCCGTCATGGCGTTGTAGAGATGGGTGAAGCCGCAGGCGCCGTGCTCCATCGCCGCCACACCCTGCTCGTAGCTGCCCAGGGTGTGGCCGAGCTGGACGCGCACGCCGCGCTCGCTCAAGTGACGAATCAGTGCATAGTGGCCGGAAAGTTCTGGCGCCAGGGTCACCAGGCGGATCGGCGCCAACTCGCATAGCGCGTCTATCTCGGCGATTTCGCCGGGCCGGGCATGGGGCGGCTGGGCGCCGAGCTTGCCGGGATTGATGTAGGGGCCCTCGAGATGCACGCCGAGGATTCGCGCGCCCTCGCCGGGGGGCGCTTTTATCAGCGTACCGATCTCGCCGAGCACCCGGCGCACCTCGGCAGCGGTGGCGGTCATGGTGGTGGCCAGCAGGCTGGTGGTGCCGAAGCGCGCATGGGTGCGTGCTAGCGTCGCCACCGCCTCGCCCCCCTCCATGGTGTCGGCGCCGCCGCCACCATGTACGTGCAGGTCGACGAAACCGGGCAGTACGTAGGGCGCGTCGTTGTCCGCCGGGACCGTCGGCGCGCCGTCGATCCCGACGATGCGGCCATAGCGCCAGTGAATCTCGCCCAGACGCCAGCCTTCGGGGGTGAGGATGTTGCCGTAACGCATTGGCTTACCTTTTTATCGAGCCCGATACAGCTCGGCCATGAAGTCGTAGTAATCAGTGCGGCAGTAAGTGACGGTGAGCTCGGCCGGGCTGCCATCGGCGAGATAGCCCAGCCGGGTGACCTTGAGCAGCGCCTGGCCCTCGGGCACCTCGGCCAGCGCAGCGAGCGCGGCGTCGGCGTTGACCGCGGTGAGATGCTGCAAGGCGCGCTCCACCGCCTTGCCGCGGGCCTCCAGCGTCGCATAGAGCGAGCGCTCGACGCCTTCCGGCTCGGGCAATACCGCTTCCGGCAGGCAGCTCTCCTCCACCGCCATCACCACGTCGTCGGCCAGGCGCAGTCGCTTGAGCCGGGCCACCCGGGCGTCGCCACGCAAGCCCAGGCGCAGCGCCTCCTCGGTGCTCGGCGCCTCGAGGCGCCGCGACAGCCAACGCGAGCGCGGCGTGAAGCCGCGCTGGGCAAGCAGCTCGGAAAAGCTCGTCAATTTCGTCAATGGCTGATTGAAGCGCGGCGCGATGAACGTTCCCGAACCGTGGGTGCGCCGAATCAAGCCCTGCCCGGCGAGCCTTTCGAGCGCCTTGCGGGCGGTGATGCGTGAAATTTCCAGCGTCTCGGCAAGTGTCCGCTCCGATGGCAGTGCCTCGCCGGCCAGCCAGGCCCCCGCCTCGATGGCGTCGCCGAGTTGCCGCGCCAGCTGGTGATAGAGCGGCGTGGCCATATCGGGATCGAGGACGATCCGGGCAAAACGGGGATCCATGATTTCTCCGCGATGATCGTTGATCCTGGTTAATAACCACTATAGATCCTGTTAAATACCAGTCAAATACCAATTGGCCTTATATTGGTGCTTTGACGAGGCAGCTACAACCGCGTCTCTCGCCAGCGCGCCCATGCGCTGCTGCATTTCGCCCAACGCCGATCTCGTTCGGCGTCAATTGCATTGCCGGAGGGAAGGCGCGAGCGCTCGCTGCTGCCTTGGGCTGAGAGCACGAGAGCCGTGCGACGATTGGCGGCGGCGGCCCGAATCCGTATAGTGGCTGCTCGTTCCCGCCAACTGTACCGACGCCCCCATGCTGCAGAACAACGCGCTGCTTTCGCAGCTCAAGCAACAGATCCGTGACACCACCCCGCGCGCCGAGGGTGTCATCAAGGCCACCGATCGCGGTTTCGGCTTCCTCGAAACCGACAGCGGCGAGTCCTACTTCGTGCCGCCGCCCGCCATGAAGCAAGTGGTCCATGGCGACCGTGTCGAGGCGATCATCAAGGAGGACGGCGACAAGAAGTCGGTGGAGCCGGAACGCCTGATCGAAGCGGGGCTGGACCGTTTCATCGCCCGCGTGCAAAACCGCGACGGGCGACTCGCGGTGATTCCCGATCATCCCTCGATCAGCAACGCCTTCAAGGCGCGCATCAAGCGCAGCCTCGACGAGGACAGCATCGCCGATGGCGACTGGGTCGTCGCCCGATTGGTGCGCCATCCGCTCAAGCCCGACGATCGCGCCTTCTTCAGCCAGATCGAGGAATTGATCGCCAGGCAGGACGACCCGGCAGTACCCTGGCGGGTGACGCTGGCCCGCCACGCCCTCGAACAGGCCTCGCCGGAAGCCGGCGACGAATGGCCGCTGGCCGACGAAGGACTCGAGCGCGAGGATCTCACCGCGCACGCGTTCTTCACCATCGACGCCGAGAAGACCCGCGACATGGACGATGCCCTGCATGTCGAGATGCGCCCCGAAGGCGGCTGGCGGTTGTGGGTGGCGATCGCCGACCCCACCGCTTATGTCGCCGAGGGCCATGCCGCGGATCTCGAGGCGCAGACCCGCGCCTTCACGGTCTACCTGCCGGGCCAGAACGTGACAATGCTGCCCGAGGTGCTGGCCGACGACCTGTGTTCGCTGAAGGAAGGCGAAACGCGCCCGACCCTGGCCTGCACGCTGGACGTCAACGCCGACGGCAGCCTCGGCGAGTACCGGTTCTTCGCCGCCCACGTGCGCTCGCATGCGCGGCTGATCTACGACAAGGTCTCCGACTGGCTCGAAGGCCAGGGCGAGTGGACGCCCGAGGCCGGCATCGGCGAACAGCTCAAGACCCTTGAGGCGCTGACCGAAGCGCGCAGTGCCTGGCGCGCCGAGCATGCGTTGGTGTTCAAGGATCGCCCCGATTACGTCTTCGATCTGGACGACGCCGGCAATGTGCTCGACGTGCGCATCGAGGGCCGACGCATCGCCAATCGCATGATCGAGGAGTCGATGATCGCCGCCAACGCCTGCTGCGCGGATCTGCTCGCCGCCAAGGTCGGCCATGGCATCTTCAACGTGCACCGCGCCTTCGAGCCCGAAAAGGCCGATGCCGCGCTCGAGTTCCTCGCCGGCCAGCAGATCGAGATCAAACGCGAGGCGCTCACCGAACTGCCGCGCTATCGCGAACTCAAGCGCGCGCTGGAAAGCCGCGACGATGCCTGGCTGGATGCTCGCCTGCGGCGTTTCCAGGGCTTCACCAGCATGTCGGCCCAGCCCGGTCCGCACTTCGGCCTGGGGCTGGCCGCCTACGCCACCTGGACCTCGCCGATCCGCAAGTACGGCGACATGGTCAACCATCGGTTGATCAAGGGCGTGCTCAAGGGCGAACAGGCGCCGGCCGAGGCCAGCGAAGCGTTGACCGAACAGCTCACCGAGCGCCGCAGGCTGAATCGCATGGCCGAGCGCGACGTCAAGGACTGGCTGTATGTGCGCTACCTGACCCCGGCCGCCCGGGAACAACGCACCTTCGATGCCGAGATCATCAACATCAACCGCGGCGGCATGCGCGTGCGCCTGACCGCCAACGGCGCGACGGCCTTCGTGCCGGCACCGCTGATGCACAGCGAACGCGACAAGGTGGCGATCGACGACAAGGAAGGCCGCATTTGCATCGCTGACGAGGAGCGCTACAAGCTGGGCGATCCACTCAAGGTGGTCTTGACCGAAGCCCGCGAGGAAACGCGCTCGCTGGTGGCGCGCCCGGCCGACTGAACGACGCCCGGCGCTGCAATCCAGCGCGGTGGTGCAAAAAAAACCGTGTACAACGAAAACGGCGGACATCGAAAGATGTCCGCCGTTTTTGTATCGCGCCTGCCCACGCTGTTCAGGGCGTCTCTTCGGGCTCCACCGTATGAGCGCGGCTCGCGAGGGGATGCTCAACAGCTCGCCATGGCGGCATTCCTGAGTCTCCGACATGACCAGGCGCCATCCATGGCACTACGTGCCGTCACGGAGACTCCAGCGCCGATACCGTGGATCTCGGGCTCGTCTCGGCTTTCAGCAACGCCCAACAGATAATGCATAGCCCCAGGTAACCGGCCAACCCACGCGGATCGCGTAGTAACGACTGACTGAGACCGAAATCGATGAAGGCGGCAACGATGACAACGCCGGAAAGCGCCAGCGTGCGCTGCCAGGCCCGCCTGGCGGAGCGCAGATGACGAGAGAACAGCAACAGGGGCACGCCGTACAGGCCCACCAGGCTGATAACGCCCAGCGTGCCACGGCGAGCGGCCGTATCGATGAAATCGCTGTGCAACTGGTCGTAGTCGCTGACACCGCGACTCAGTTCGCCGGCCGCGACAAGCGCATCGCGCGCAGCCTCGAG
>Ga0114911_1000799_pt1 | contig 18381 bp, 16 predicted proteins | sample MalvireepMed_904_FD_89688 | JGI IMG/M metagenome (GOLD analysis project Ga0114911, IMG submission 89688) | Marine viral communities from the Global Malaspina Expedition - Malaspina viral metaG DeepMed_904 | ecosystem: Environmental > Aquatic > Marine > Oceanic | place: Mediterranean Sea...
CGGATTCCTCGCTTGGTTCAGCCGGCGCCTTGAGCGAACAGCACCGCCAGCACGATCGGCATGACTACCAGACTGCCCAGGTTGCCGATCAGCACCAGCGAGGCCACCGTGTGCGGCTCTTGGCGATACTGCTCGGCCACCAGATAGTTGAGCACCGCCGGAGGCAGGGCCGCGAAGACCCATAGCGTCGCCGCCTGCAGGCCCGACAGGTCGAGCCAGGCGATCAACGGCCAGGCCAGCGCCAGACCGCTCGCCGGGCAGGCCACGGCGCCCAGCACGCCCATCCGCCAGTCGCTGAAGTCGACGTCGAGCATGCGCACCCCGAGCGCGAACAGCATCAGTGGAATGCTCACCCCGCCGAGCATGTCGAGCGCTTCGAGCAGCCAGCCGGGCAGGTGGAGGCCGCTCAGATTGACCGCCAGCCCAGCCAGGCTGGCAAGCACGATCGGCATACGCAACAGCCGCCACCAGGGGGTGCGCGGGTCGAGCATGTACAGCCCCAGCGAAAAATGCAGCAGCATCTCGACGACGAACACCACCACCGCCGCGGGCAGCGCAGCTTCGCCGAATGCCAGCACCAGCAGCGGTATGCCCATGTTGCCGGTGTTGTTGAACATCATCGGCGGCAGGAAGGTTCGCCGGTTGAGCTTGAGCAGCGTCGCCAACGGCCACAACAGCAATCCCGAACCGAGTACAATCAGCCCGGCGGCCAGCGCCAGGTTGGCGTACTCCGCAAGCGGCGCCTGGCGATCGGCCAGCACCGCAAACACCAGCATGGGCACGAACAGCTCCATGTTGAGCGTATTGAGGCTGCGAATGTCGGGGGTGCGAAAGCGCCCGTAGAGCGTTCCGCAGCCGGCAATCAGGAACACCGGCAGCAGGGTCGAGAGAATCTTGGCCAGCATGCATACGACTCGGCGATCAAAGAGTGGCAGCCTAGCATGCCGTGGCTTGCGCGGCTCGTTCGGGCACGTCACCATAACCCAAGCATCCTCTCGAGACAGCGACTTGAAGCACTGTCCTGAAGCGCGCTCGACGAGCGCCAACCGATTCTTACGATCACGATACCGAGATACCATGAGCAAGTTCTGGAGCCCGGAAGTTCGCGAGCTGACGCCGTACGTCCCCGGGGAGCAGCCGCGCCAGCGACTGGTCAAGCTCAACACCAACGAGAATCCCTATCCGCCGGCCCCTGGCGTGGAGCGCGCGCTGCGCGAATTTCCCGCCGCTCATCTGCGCCGCTACCCCGACCCCGAATCGTGGGCCCTGCGCGAGGCGCTGGCCCGCGAACACGGCGTCGACGTCGACCAGGTCTTCGTCGGCAACGGTTCCGACGAAGTCCTGGCACTGGCCTTTCAGGCCTTCTTCCGCCAGTCGCGACCGCTGCTGATGCCGGCCATCAGCTACAGCTTCTATCCTGTCTACTGCCGGCTCTACGACATCAGCTACCGCACGCTGGCGCTCGACGATCACTGGCAGGTGCCGCTCGATGCCCTGAGCGCCGACAGCGGCGGCGTGGTGTTCGCCAACCCCAACGCCCCCACCGGCCACGGCCACCCGCGCTCGGCCATCGCCCGACTGCTCGAACAGGTTAGCGAGCGTGTGGTGCTGGTCGACGAAGCCTATGTCGACTTCGGCGGCGAAAGTGCGGTTCCGCTGATCGACATCCATCCCAACCTGCTGGTGGTCGGCACCTTTTCCAAGTCGCGCAGCCTGGCCGGCTTGCGGCTGGGCTATGCGTTCGGTTCGCGCGAGTTGATCGAGGGCCTCGAGCGGGTCAAGGATTCCTTCAACTCCTACCCCATCGACAGCCTGGCCAGCGCCGCGGGGATTGCGGCGCTGGCCGATCGCGGGCATTTCGAGGCCTGCCGCGAACGGGTGATCGCCACCCGCGAGCGCACCCGCCGCCGGCTCGATGAACTGGGCTTCGAGGTGCTGCCGTCGCAGACCAACTTCCTGCTTGCCCGGCACCACGATCTCGATGCCGGCGAACTGTTCGGCGGGTTGCGCGAGCGCGGCATCCTGGTGCGCCATTTCAACAGCGAGGCGCTGCGCGACTTCCTGCGCATCAGCATCGGCACCGACGATGAGATGGACAGCCTGATCGAGGCGCTCGAGGCGATCTGCCGCTGAGCGCATCGCTCTGCACAAACGCGTACGCCTGAATGAAAAACGGCCCATCCGCTTGGCGGATGGGCCGTTCCGTTGTTTGGCCTTACGGCCAGGCCGGGTTGTCCCGGCCGGACTGATCCGTTACTCGGCCAGGCTCGCCTCGAAGGCTGCCTTCTCTTCGGCGGTGATCTCCTTGATCGACAGCTTCACGCGGTTGCGGTTGTCGATATCGAGCACCTTGACGATCACTTCGTCGCCTTCGTTCATGAAGTCGCGCACGTCATTGACCCGCTCGGGCACGATCTGCGAGATATGCACCAGCCCATCGGTGCCCGGCATGAAGTTGACGAACGCGCCGAAGTCGGCAATCCGCACCACCTTGCCCTGGTAGAGCTTGCCGATTTCCGCCTCGGCGGTGATTCCCAGCACGGTGTCGATGGCGCGCTTGGCGGCCGCCTTGTCCTCGGCGTAGATGCGCACGGTGCCGTCATCGTCGAGATCGATGGACGCGCCGGTGTCGTCGCAGATCTTGCGGATCGTCGCGCCGCCCTTGCCGATCACGTCGCGGATCTTGTCCGGCGAGATCTTGATGGTTGCCATCGACGGCGCGTTGACGGAGACCTCCTCGCGACTCTGCGCGATCACCCGGTTCATTTCGCCGAGGATATGCTGGCGGGCTTCGTGAGCCTGCTGCAGGGCGGTCTCCATGATCTCTTCGTTGATGCCCTCGATCTTGATGTCCATCTGCAGCGCGGTGACGCCTTCCGCCGAGCCGGCCACCTTGAAGTCCATGTCGCCGAGGTGGTCCTCGTCGCCGAGAATGTCGGTAAGCACGGCGAACTTGTCCCCGTCCTTGACTAGACCCATGGCGATGCCCGCCACCGGCGCCTTGAGCGGCACCCCGGCATCCATCAGCGCCAGCGACGAGCCGCACACCGAGGCCATCGAGCTCGAGCCGTTGGATTCGGTGATCTCGGACACCACGCGAATGGTGTAGGGAAACGCCTCGTCGCTCGGCAGCATCGCCTGGACGCCGCGCCGGGCGAGACGCCCATGACCGATCTCGCGCCGCTTGGGCCCGCCCATGAAGCCGGCTTCGCCGACGCTGTACGGCGGGAAATTGTAGTGCAGCAGGAAGCGATCCTTGCGCTCGCCTTCCAGCGACTCGATCAACTGGGCGTCGCGCAGCGTGCCCAGCGTGGCGATGACTATCGCCTGGGTCTCGCCGCGAGTGAACAGCGCCGAGCCGTGGGTGCGCGGCAGCACGCCGACCTCGATGTCCAGCGGGCGCACGGTCTTGTGGTTACGGCCGTCGATGCGCGGCTCGCCGTCGATCACCCGGCGGCGCACCACGCGCTTCTCGAGACTGGCGAAGGCGCCACCCGCCTCGTCGGCATCAAACTGACCTTCACCATCGCCGGACAGCTGCTCCACCGCCTGACGCTTGAGTTCGCCGAGGGCATCCTGACGCGCCATCTTGTCGGTGATCCGGTAGGCTTCGCCGACCTGGCTCTCGAAGCCGCTGGCCAGCGCCTCCTTGAGTGCAGCGTTTTCCGTCGCCGGCTGCCAGTCCCACTTGGGCTTGCCGGCCTCGGCGACGAACTCGTTGATCGCGCTGATCGCCACCTGCATTTCCTGGTGACCGTAGAGCACCGCGCCGAGCATCTCGTCCTCGAGCAGTTCCTTGGCCTCGGATTCAACCATCAGCACGGCCTTGTCGGTACCGGCGACGACCATGTCCAGCTCGGAGACCGCCAGTTCCTCGACGCTGGGGTTGAGGAAGTAGCCGCGATCTTCGCTGAAGGCCACCCGTGCGGCGCCGATCGGCCCGCTGAACGGCACGCCGGAGATCGCCAGCGCCGCCGAGGTGCCGAGCATCGCGGCGATGTCCGGGTCCTGGTTACGATCGGCGGAGAGCACGGTGCAGACGACCTGGACTTCGTTCATGAAGCCCTTGGGAAACAGCGGGCGAATCGGCCGGTCGATCAGCCGCGAGGTCAGCGTTTCCTTCTCGGTCGGACGGCCTTCGCGCTTGAAGAAGCCACCGGGGATCTTGCCCACCGAGTAGGTCTTTTCCTGATAGAACACCGCCAGCGGGAAGAAGTCCTGCCCCGGCTTGATGTCCTTCCTGGCGACCACGGTGCACAGCACCACCGCGCCGTCCATGGTGACCTGCACGGCGCCGGTGGCCTGACGGGCGATGCGCCCGGTTTCGAGGGTGACGGTGCTCTGACCGTACTGGAATGTCTTTTTGACCGGATTCACGGTGACTTCCTTCAACTTGTCTGTTTCATGTTGGGGTCTTTTTGACTCGGCGACCATTTTAGGAGTTCACGGGGTCAAGGGCTACCGCACCCCCATAAAAGAACAAGCAACCCCGAGGGGTTGCTTGTTCATCATCATCCGCGGACAGGCCTTGCTTAGCGACGCAGGCCCAGACGCTGGATCAGCGACTGGTAGCGCCCCAGATCCTTGCGCTTGAGGTAGTCGAGCAGCTTGCGGCGCTGGTTGACCATGCGGATCAGGCCACGACGCGAGTGGTGGTCCTGCTTGTTGGTCTTGAAGTGCGACTGCAGGCCATCGATGTTGGCACTCAACAGCGCCACCTGAACCTCGGGGGAACCGGTGTCGTTGTCACCACGGCCGTATTCGTTGACGATCTCGGCCTTCTTTTCAGCGGTCAAAGCCATCTGTCTCTCCAGTAAGCAATATGCCTGAGCATTGAATGTCGGAGACCACGCATATTTGCAGTCTCCAGGGTCGCGCCACTTAAATCCCAGTGGCGAGAGCCGCCAGCCGCGGTCAGGCGGCGGCGACCAGGCGGCGCGGAGCGATCTCCCCTGCCGCCGTTACCGCGACCAGGCCCAGAAAGGCCGCATCGCGATAGAGTCTAACCAGGCTGTCGTTGGTCAGCCCGATGGTATCAACAGGCGCCCGCTGGCCATGAAGCACGCGCTGCGCGGTGGCGTCATCGACGTCCAGACGCGGCAGATGCGCAACCAGCACGTCCATCGGCAACAACGCTTGGTGCCCGCCATCCGTCAGCCCGGCCTCCAGGGTCGCGAAGTCGAACATGTCAGCGGCCTTAAAGGGCCCGGTCTTGAGCCGGCGCAGCGCACTGATATGCGCCCCGCAGCCCAGCGCCGTACCGATGTCCCCGGCCAGCGTACGAATGTAGGTGCCCTTGCTGCAGGCGACTTCCAACTCGAAGCCCGCCGGCTCGCGGCCGATCAGCCGCGTATCGTAAACCGTCACGCGGCGCGGCGCACGCGCAATCGTCTTGCCCTCGCGGGCCAGTTGATAAAGCGGCTTGCCTTGATGCTTGAGCGCCGAATGCATCGGCGGGATCTGCTCGATCTCGCCGCGGAAATCGCCCAGCACCCGTTCGATGTCGGCCGCCTCGAGTGCCGGTACCGGACGCCGCTCGATCACCTCGCCGTCGGCATCGCCGGTGTCGGTGATCTCGCCGAGTCGCACGTAGGTGCGGTAGACCTTGTCGGCCTCGAGCAGCTGCGACGAGAACTTGGTCGCCTCGCCGAAGCACACCGGCAACAGCCCGGTGGCCATCGGATCCAGCGTGCCGGTATGCCCCGCCTTCTGCGCCTGGTAAAGCCGGCGTACACGCTGCAGGGCATGGTTGCTGGACACGCCCCGGGGCTTGTCCAGCAACAGCACGCCATCGATCGGCAGGCCGCGGCGACGACGCGCCATCAGCGTTGGCCTTCCGGTTCGTCGCCCTCGGCCACATCGCCGTGACGCGCCCGGTCGGTCTCGACCGCCTCGTCGATCAGCGACGACAGCTTGTGTCCGCGAACCACGCTCTCATCGAAGTGAAAGCGCAGTTCCGGCACGTGGCGCAGCTTGATCCGGCGTGCGATCTGGCTGCGCAGAAACCCCCCGGCACGCTTGAGTACCGCGAGGTTCTCCTTGATCCGCTCAGGCTCGTCGTCGCCCAACAGGGTGACATAGACGTCGGCGTAGCCCAGGTCGCGGCTGACGGTCACGCCACTGACGGTGACCATGCCCAGCCGCGGGTCCTTGATCTCGCGCTGGATGAGCACCGCCAACTCCTGCTGGAGCTGGTCGGCCACCCGGTCGGTACGCTTGAACTCGCGCATCGGCTCACTCTCCTCGCTGCGTCATCGGCGTCGACATACCATTCGTCACAGGCTGCGCTCGACCTTGACCTGATCGAAGACCTCGATCTTGTCGCCGACCTGGACGTCGTTGTAGTTCTTGACGCCGATACCGCACTCCATGCCGTTGCGCACTTCGCTGACGTCGTCCTTGAAGCGGCGCAGCGATTCCAGCTCGCCCTCGTAGATGACCACGTTGTCGCGCAACACGCGGATCTTCTTGTGGCGATGGACGCTACCCTCGACGACCATGCAGCCGGCCACCGAGCCGATCTTGGGCGCGCGGAAGACGTCGCGGACCTCGGCGATACCGACGATCTCTTCCTTCCACTCCGGCGCCAGCATGCCGCTCATCGCCTGCTTGACTTCATCCACCAACTGGTAGATGACGCTGTAGTAGCGCAGGTCCAGCCCTTCGCGCTCGACGATCTCGCGCGCGGCGGCGTCGGCACGCACGTTGAAGCCGACCAGAATGGCGTCGGAGGCCAGCGCCAGGTTGGCATCGGTGCCGGTGATGCCGCCGACCCCGGAGGACACCACGGCGACTTCGACCTCGCCGGTGGAGAGCTCCTCGAGCGCCCCGCGGATCGCTTCCAGCGAGCCCTGCACGTCGACCTTGAGGACGATATTGACCTTGGCCACCTCGTCCTGGCCCATCTGCGAGAACATGTTCTCGAGCTTGGCCTTCTGCTGACGCGCCAGACGCACCTCGCGGTACTTGCCCTGACGGAAGTTGGCGACTTCGCGGGCCTTCTTGTCGTCGGCCAGGACCATGAAGTCCTCGCCGGCTTCGGGCGTGCCGTCCAGGCCCTGGATCTCCACCGGCATCGCCGGGCCGGCTTCGTCGACCTGCTTGCCGAGCTCGTTGGTCAGCGCGCGAACGCGGCCGTAGTGCAGGCCGGCCAGCACGATGTCGCCCTTCTTCAGGGTGCCGTTCTGGACCAGCACGGTGGCCACCGGGCCGCGCCCCTTGTCAAGCCGCGACTCGACCACCACGCCCTTGCCGGGCGCCGCGGGAACGGCCTTGAGCTCGAGCACCTCGGAGACCAGCAATACCGCCTCGAGCAGGGCATCGATGCCTTCGCCGGTCTTCGCCGAGACGTGCACGAACTGGGTATCGCCGCCCCACTCTTCGGAGATCACGCCGTGCTGGGACAGCTCGTTCTTGACCCGGTCGGGATCGGCGCCCTGCTTGTCGATCTTGTTGACCGCGACCACCAGCGGCACTTCGGCCGCCTTGGCGTGCTCGACCGCCTCGATGGTCTGCGGCATCACGCCGTCGTCGGCCGCGACCACCAGGATGACCACGTCGGTCGCCTGGGCGCCGCGGGCACGCATGGCGGTGAACGCCGCGTGGCCCGGGGTGTCGAGGAACGTCACGCCGCCGTGCTGATCCTCGACGTGGTAGGCGCCGATGTGCTGGGTGATGCCGCCGGCCTCGCCAGTGGCGACCTTGGTGCGCCGGATGAAGTCGAGCAGCGAGGTCTTGCCGTGGTCGACATGACCCATCACCGTGACCACCGGCGAACGCGTGATCTCCTCGCCCTCGTAGGAAATGCCCTCGAGGACTTCGGTCTCCAGCGCGTCGTCCTTGACCAGCTTGGGCTTGTGGCCCATCTCCTCGACGACGATCGCCGCGGTGTCCTGGTCGATGGTCTGGTTGATGGTCACCGCCGCGCCCATGGTGAACATGGCCTTGATGACTTCGTTGGCCTTGATCGCCATCTTGTCGGCCAGATCGGCGACGCTGATCGACTCGGGGATCGCCACCTCGCGCACGATCGGCTGGGTCGGACGCTGGAAGCTGTGCTTGCCACCGCCGCCGCTGTCGCGGCCGCCGCGCCGGCTACCACGCCGCTCGGCACGCTTGACCTTCTTGCCGCCACCGCGACGGCGCTCGGCGCGCTCCTCGCGATCTTCGTCACGACTGGTGTCGCGATCCTTCTTGGCGGCGGCCTTCTTGGGATTGGCGCGGCGGTTGTCGCTGCGCGGCTCCTTGGGCGGTGCCTCGACGATCGGCTCCGCAGGCGGCTCGCCAGCGGCAAGATCCTGCTCGGAGCGGATCTCGTCGGCGGCCGGCGCGGTAGTTTCCGCCTGGGCGCTGTTATCGGACGTTGCCGGGACCTCGACGCCCGACGCAGTGGCGCCCGACGCGGCGGCGCCCGAAACGTCCGGCTGAGCCTCGGCGGCCTTGGCCTGGGCCTCACGCTCCGCCTGTTCGCGCGCCTGAGAGGCATCGGCCATGTCGCCGACCAGCTGACGCGGGCCCTGTTCGGGGGCCTGCGCCGCCGGCTCCTCGGCTTCCTCGCGCTTGACGTAGGTACGCTTCTTGCGGACGGAAACCTCGATCGACTTGCCGCGACCGTCGCCCGAGCGAATGCGACTCTTGGTCTTGCGTGTCAGGGTGACGCGATTCTTCGGTACCTGGCCGCCGCCATGACTCTGAGTGAGGTGGTCGAGCAGGCGTTGCTTGTCCTCTTCGGACACCGCGTCGCCTTCCGCCTTGTGGGGAAGCCCGGCTTCCTGCATCTGTTCCAGCAGGCGGGGCGCCTCACGCCCCACCTTGGCTGCAAAATCCTTAACTGTCATCTCTGCCATTACGACCCTCCTGAGCCCGTGACCTAGTTACTCTTGACTCTCGAACCAGGGCGCACGGGCGGTCATGATCAGTGCCGCGGCGCGCTCTTCGTCTACATCCTCGATGTCCTTGAGGTCATCGACAGATTGTTCGGCAAGGTCTTCCATGGTGACGATGCCACGACTGGCCAGAGTGAAGGCCAGGTGACGATCCATGCCGTCCATCTCGAGGAGATCCTCGGCGGGCTGAGCGCCGTCGAGTGCCTCTTCGGAAGCGATTGCCAGGTTCAACAGCTCATCTTTTGCGCGTGCGCGCAACTCCTCTACCAGGTCCTCGTCGAATTCTTCGATCTCCAGCATTTCCTCGAGCGGTACGTAGGCGATCTCCTCGAGCGAAGTGAAGCCTTCGTCGACCAGTATCCGGGCCAGCTCATCATCGATCTCGAGATGATTGATGAAGTACTCGACCAGCGTGTCGACTTCCTGCTCGCGCTTGCCTTCAGCCTCGTCTTCGGTCATTACATTGAGCGCCCAGCCTGTCAGCTCGCTGGCCAGGCGAACGTTCTGCCCGCTGCGGCCGATGGCCTGGGCCAGATTGTCCTCGGCGACCGCCACGTCCATGGCGTGGGTATCCTCGTCGACGAGAATCGAGGCCACATCCGCCGGCGCCATGGCATTGATCACCAGTTGGGCCGGGTTGTCGTCCCAGAGGATGATATCCACGCGCTCGTTGCGCAGTTCGTTGGATACCGCCTGGACGCGGGAACCGCGCATCCCGACGCAGGCGCCGACCGGGTCGATGCGCTTGTCGTTGGTCTTGACCGCGATCTTGGCCCGCGACCCCGGGTCGCGAGCCGCGCCCTTGATCTCGATGAGCTGCTCGGCGATTTCCGGCACCTCGATCTTGAACAGTTCGATGATCAGCTCGGGACGCGTGCGGGTCAGGATCAGTTGCGAGCCGCGGGCTTCGGCGTCGACCTTCCACAACAGCGCGCGGACCCGCTCGTTGAGCCGGTAACGCTCGCCGGGAATCATCTCGCTGCGCGGCAGGAAGCCCTCGGCGTTGTCGCCCAGGTCGATGATCAACCCATCGCGGGTAGTCTTCTTGACGATGCCGGCGATCAACTCACCTTCACGCTCGGCGTAGTGCCGCACGATCTCGGCACGCTCGGCCTCGCGAACCTTCTGCACGATGACCTGCTTGGCGGTCTGTGCCGCGATGCGCCCGAAGGCGGCGTTCTCGATGCGCTCCTCGACCACATCGCCGAGCGTCAACGGCGGGTCGCGCCTCTCGGCGTACGACTGCTTGATTTCGGCATCCGGATTCTCGAAGTCATCGTCCTCGACTACCGCCCAGCGACGAAACGTCTCGTAGTCGCCGGTGGCGCGATCGATCTGCACGCGTACGCTCGCTTCCTGACCTTCGAAACGCTTGCGTGATGCGCTGGCCAATGCCGCCTCGACCGCGCCGAAGATAACGTCGCGGGGTACACCCTTTTCGTTCGAGATCGCATCAACGACCAGCAGAATCTCTTTGCTCATGCCTTAAGCCTCGCCAGAAAACCAGTCCTCATGCACCGAACTGCGGCACGATCCGCGCCTGTTCAATGCCATCGATGGGAAAGCAGTACTCTTCGCCGTCCAGCTGCAGCAGCACCTCGTCATTCTCGACGCCCGCCAGCAACCCCTTGAACTTGCGACGCCCTTCGAACGGCGCCCGCAAGCGCAGGGATACCTGATACCCCTTGAAGCGCGCGAACTGCTCAAGATCAAACAAGGGGCGATCCATGCCGGGTGACGACACCTCGAGCTGATACTTGCCGGGAATTGGATCCTCGACATCGAGTACCCCGCTGATCTGACGACTGACGTCGGCACAGTGATCGACCGTGATGCCCACCGGGCTGTCGATGTACACCACCAGCCGGGACTGCTTGCCCTGGGGCAAAAGCTCGATCCCCCAGAGTTCAAAGCCCATGGCCGTGACCACCGGCTCGATGAGTGCGTTCAGCGCAGCGTGCTTGTTTGCCACAGACGAAGGCTCCTACAGCAGTTGCATCAGGCACCTGACCCAGGAGTAAAGAGGAAAGCTAGGTGGCTGATTGGCATTAGTGTCAACAACTCAGATGGCCAAAATCAGGCTGCTAACAAAAAGCCCCTTCATAGGAAGGGGCCTTTCACAACAAACTTGGTAGCGGGGGCCGGATTTGAACCGACGACCTTCGGGTTATGAGCCCGACGAGCTACCAGACTGCTCCACCCCGCATCATAGGTTGGCGATTATAGGAACTCGCTCGCGCTCCGGTCAAGGAAACGAGCAGATCGCCATGTCCAGCCAATCGTGCTCCCGAGCACCGCTTGCTGGGGCGCTCAGGTGGTGCCGAAGGGGGGACTTGAACCCCCACGACCATAAGGCCACTACCCCCTCAAGATAGCGTGTCTACCAATTCCACCACTTCGGCATCAGGGGCGAACAAGAGGCAGAATAAATCCTGCGACTGCCTTCCGTTCAAGACCAAGCATTTCATCCTCGAAAGATTCCGCTTGGTTTATCTTGCTGCTACTCGATCATCAGACCGGACTATCACTGTCCTTCTTCCTCGAGGGCTGGCGCAGCATTATCCTGCTGATTGCTGCTGTCGTCAAGGGTCGGTACCGTTTTCTGCTGTTCGATCACCTCGGCGTCGGGAATACCCACGTCCGGCGCGCTATCGGCCTGGGAAGAAGCCAGGTAAGCCAGGCCCAGCGAGGTCACGAAGAAGGCCGCTGCCAGCACCCCGGTGAGCGTGGCCAGGAAGCTGCTGCTGCCGCGCGAGCCGAAGACGGTCTGCGAGGCCCCCCCCCCGAAGGAGGCGCCGGCCTCGGCGCCTTTACCCTGCTGCAGCAGAATGAGCGCGACCAGCGCGATGGCGAGCGCCACATGAATCATGAGAAGGATGGCTTGCATGGTTAACCTGCTGACTGACAGATGGCTATAAAATCGTCGACCTTGAGCGAAGCTCCGCCCACCAGGCCGCCGTCGATATCGGGCTGAGACAACAATTCAGCCGCGTTGCCGGCATTCATGCTGCCGCCGTAGAGCAAGCGCAGTCCGGCCGCCAATTCGCGGTCGAAGCCGGCCTGATACTCGCGAATCGCCGCCAGGACCTCCTGGGCCTGCTCGGGCGTGGCTGTGCGACCGCTGCCGATGGCCCACACCGGCTCGTAGGCGATCGTCACCCGAGTGCGCTGCTGCGGATCCAGCCTCGCCATGACATGGCCCACTTGACGCAGCACGACATCGCGGGTTCGGCCGGCATCGCGCTCCTCGAGCGTCTCGCCGACGCACAGGATAGGCCGGATATCCGCGCTGAGTGCCGCCAGCAGGCGGTCGTAGACCGCCTCGTCGGCTTCGCGGTATAGTTGACGCCGTTCGGAATGACCGACCAGGGCATACTCGACGCCAAATTCCTTGAGCATCCGACCACTGACTTCCCCGGTATGCGCCCCGGAGTGCGCCGGGTTCAGCGTCTGCGCGCCGAGCACCACCGGCGTCGCGCCGAGGGCTGCCTGCGCGGCCGGCAGATAGGGAAACGGCGGCAACAGGGCCACTTCCACCGAGGACGATAGCTCGGCCGCCGCGAAGGCCTCGCCGAACTGCTCGATCAGCGTCAGGGATCCGTTCATCTTCCAATTGCCGGCGATCAGCGGCATGCGCATGGTGAGCCCCTTTCTCGGAGTGGTGCAAGATGGTATAGGAGCGGCCCGGCCAAGACAACCGGCATCGCGCCTCAGGCCATGAGCGTCTCGACATCCACGGCGATGCGCTGTGCCAAGGCCGCGACATCGAAGCGCGGACGCCCTTCAACCATCACTCGGATCAGCGGCTCGGTCCCCGAAGCGCGCAGCAACACTCGCCCCGAGTCGCCGAGTTCGCCTTCCACGGCGGCCACCGAGCGGCGCAATGCCTCGCTGTCGAGCAGCGCCTGCTTGTCGGCGCCCTCGGTGAGCCGCACGTTGACCAGCGCCTGCGGCGCCTTCTCGAAGCCGTCGAGCAACGCGGTCAGCGAGCAGCCGCGGGAAACCATGATCGTCAGTACCTGCAGTGCCGAGACGATGCCGTCGCCGGTGCTCTGCACATGGCTGCAGACGATGTGACCGGAAGACTCGCCGCCCAATTGCCAGCCTTTGGCCTCCAGGCACTCCATGACATAGCGGTCGCCGACCTTGGCCCGCTCGAAGGGAATGCCCAGCGACTCCATGGCCGCGGCCAGACCGAAATTGCTCATCAGCGTGCCGACCACGCCACCGCCCAACACGCCGCGCTCGTGACGATCGCGGGCGATGATATAGAGGATGTCGTCACCATCGATCTCACGCCCGTCGCTATCGACCAGGATCACTCGATCGCCGTCGCCGTCGAAGGCCACGCCGATGTCGGCGCCCCGCTCGATTACCGCCGCGCGCAGCGGCGCCGGATGCGTCGAGCCTACCTGCTGATTGATGTTGAGCCCGTCGGGGCTGACGCCCAGCAGGCTGACGTCGGCGCCCAGTTCGCGAAACACGCTGGGGGCGATGTGATAGGTCGCCCCATGGGCGCAGTCGAGCACGACCTTGAGCCCCGCGAGGGTCAGCCGCTTGGGCACCGTCGACTTGCAGAACTCGATGTAGCGGCCCGCCGCATCGCTGATCCGCACGGCCTTGCCCAGGCGGTCCGCCGACACCGTCTCGAGGGGTTTGTCGAGCTCATCCTCGATACATGCCTCGATGGCATCGGGCAGCTTGGTGCCCTCGGCCGAAAAGAACTTGATGCCGTTGTCCTGGAAGGCATTGTGCGAAGCCGAAATGACGATCCCGGCATCGGCGCGGAAGGTCCGGGTCAGGTAGGCGATCCCCGGGGTCGGCATCGGCCCGAGCAGCGCGACATCGACACCGGCCGCCGAGAGACCGGCCTCCAGGGCCGACTCGAACATGTACCCGGAAATCCGCGTATCCTTGCCGATCAGCACCTTGGCGTTGCGGTTCTTGCGCTCCAGCACGCACCCCATGGCCCAGCCCAACTTGAGCATGAAGTCGGCGGTAATCGGGTACTCCCCGACGGTGCCACGAATACCGTCGGTCCCGAAGTAACGTCGCGTCATCGGTCAGCATCTTCCTGTAGCACGGCCCAGGTCATGTTGATGGCATCCACGCTGGGCCCTACATCGTGAACGCGCAGCAACCGAGCGCCACGCTCGACCGCCAGGGAAACCAGCGCCAGACCGCCCGGCAGGCGCTCCTCGACCGGACGGTCGAGCACCTTGCCGATCATGCTCTTGCGCGACATCCCGGCGAGCAACGGCAAGTCGAAGTCGCCGAGCGTATCCAGTCTATTGAGCAGGCGCAGATTCTGGCCGACGGTCTTGGCGAAGCCGAACCCCGGATCGAGGATCAGCCGCTCGCGGCGTATGCCGGCCCGCTCGCATTCGGCGATCCGCGCCTTGAGAAAATCGGCGACGGCCTGCTCGATAGGCTCAGCATAGTCAGTCGCCGTTTGCATGTCGCCCGGCTCGCCGACCATGTGCATCAGGCATATCGGCAAACCGCTGGCTGCCGCCACTTCCAGCGCGCCGGGACGGCGCAACGAGCGGACGTCGTTGATCATCCCCGCACCGCGACCGATCACCTCGCGCATCACCGCCGGGTTGCTGGTATCCACCGAGACCAGCGCGTCGAGCTCGCGCACCAGCGCCTCGACGACGGGCACCACCCGATCCAGCTCCTGCTGCTCCGATACCGTCGCGGCTCCCGGGCGCGTCGACTCGCCACCGACATCGATAACCGCCGCGCCCTGGGCGAGCATCGTTTGCGCATGCTCAAGGGCTGCATCGAGCACATTGAAATTGCCGCCATCCGAGAATGAATCCGGCGTGACGTTGAGGATGCCCATCACCCGTGGGTAGGAGATATCGAGGCGGTGACGACCGCACGACAACATGGCATTCCCCTCGCGGTTCTTCATGGAGTGGCTCATGGCAGGACTTGTCGACAGAGACGGTCACTGTAATGGCCCATTTTAAACGCTGCAAGGCGCCGCGTGGGCGCCTTGCACAGAACATCTTGTCGGCAGGACAGGCAGGCTCAGTGACCGGCCGGGCCACCCAACGGATCGGACGGCTTGCGGCTCGGCCGCTCGCCCTCGTCTTCACCGCCGCCTTCGTCAGTCTCGGGACGAGCGTCGGCTATCGGCGAACCGCTACCCGAATCATCGCTGTTGCCCCAATCCTTGGGCGGACGCGGCTTGCGCCCTTCGATGATGTCCCTGAGCTGATCGGCATCGATGGTCTCGTACTGCATCAGCGCCTCGGCCATGACATCGAGCTTGTCGCGATTGTCCTCGAGCAACTGCTTGGCCTGGGTGTAGCATTCGTCGATGATCCGCCGCACTTCCTTGTCAAGCCGGGTGGTAGTCTCGCCGGACTTGAGCTTGCCGCCGCCCTGGCCCGGGGCGCCGAGGAACTGATGCGACTCGTCCTCGTCGTACATGATCGGCCCCATCTCGGCAGACAGACCCCACTTGGCGACCATGTTGTGCGCCAGCTCGGTGGCCCGCTTGATGTCGTTGGAAGCGCCGGTCGTCACCCCATTCGGGCCCAGCGTCATCTCTTCGGCAAGACGACCGCCGAACAGCGAACAGATCTGACTGATGATCTGCTGACGGGACAGACTGAAGCGGTCTTCCTCCGGCAAGAACATGGTGACGCCCAGCGCCCGGCCACGCGGAATGATGGTGACCTTGTAGACGGGGTCGTGCTCGGGCATCAACAGGCCGATGATCGCGTGCCCCGACTCGTGATAAGCGGTATTGAGCTTTTCCTTCTCGGTCATGACCATGGACTTGCGCTCGGCGCCCATCATGATCTTGTCCTTGGCCAGCTCGAGTTCTTGCATGCCGACCAGCCGGCGGTTGCGCCGCGCCGCGAACAGCGCCGCCTCGTTGACCAGGTTGGCCAGGTCGGCGCCGGAAAAGCCCGGCGTGCCGCGCGCGATGATGCCCGGCTTGACGTCCTCACCGAGCGGCACCTTGCGCAGGTGCACGCCGAGGATATGCTCGCGACCGCGGATATCCGGCAGCCCCACAACCACCTGACGGTCGAAGCGCCCCGGACGCGTCAGCGCCGGGTCGAGCACGTCGGGCCGGTTGGTGGCGGCGATCACGATAATGCCCTCGTTGGCCTCGAAGCCATCCATCTCGACCAGCAACTGGTTGAGCGTCTGCTCGCGTTCGTCGTTGCCGCCGCCCATGCCGGCGCCGCGCGAGCGGCCCACGGCGTCGATCTCGTCGATGAAGATGATGCATGGCGCCTGCTTCTTGGCCTGCTCGAACATGTCACGCACGCGCGAGGCGCCGACGCCGACGAACATCTCGACGAAATCGGAGCCCGAGATCGAGAAGAACGGCACCTTGGCCTCGCCGGCGATGGACTTGGCCAGCAGCGTCTTGCCGGTACCCGGAGGGCCGACCATCAGCACGCCGCGCGGAATCTGCCCGCCCAGACGCTGGAACTTGCTGGGATCCTTGAGGAAGTCGACCAGCTCCTCGACCTCCTCCTTGGCCTCGTCGCAACCGGCGACATCGGCGAACGTGGTCTTGACCTGATCGTTGGTCAGAAGCTTGGCCTTGGACTTGCCGAAGCTCATCGGCCCGCCCTTGCCGCCGGCACCGCCCTGCATCTGTCGCATGAAGAACAAAAAGATGGCGAGGATGATCAGGATCGGGAAGCTGGCGATCAGCAGCCGCGTCCAGAGGCTCTGCTCCTCGGGCTGCTTGCCGGTCACGCTGACGTCGTTGGCCAGCAGATCGTCCATCAGCTTGGGATCCTGCGCGGCGGGACGGATCGTCTGGAATTGCGAGCCGTCGGAACGCTCACCGGTAATGGTATAGCCATCGATGGTGACCGAGCGCACCTGCCCCTGCTGCACCTGCTCGACGAACTGGGAGTAGTTCACCGTCGTCTGCGAGGTATTGTCGACACTGAAATTGTTGAACACCGTCAGCAGGACGGCCGCGATGATCAACCACAAGATCAGGTTCTTCGCCATATCGTTCAAGGGAATACCCTCATTGAATCAATCTGTCTGCCAAGCATGCCCATCGCTGACTCTACACCTCAAATGGGGGCGTACCACCAGCTTTGCAAGCTCAGCGCTTGAATCCATCCGCCAGGAGATACACTTCCCGCGAACGGGCGCGCGAGGCCTCCGGCTTGCGAGTCATCACCCTGGCGAAGCTGCCGCGCAGGTCATCGAGGAAGCCATCGAAGCCTTCGCCCTGAAAGACCTTGATCAGCAGCCGCCCGCCCGGACTCAGTGTCTGACGGGCCAGATCGAGTGCCAGCTCGACCAGATACATCGCCTTGGGCTGGTCGATGGCGGCCATACCGCTCATGTTGGGCGCCATATCGGAAATGATCAAATCCACCGGGCGCCCGCCCAGCTCGGCGAGAATCGCCTCGAGCACCGACTCCTCGGTGAAGTCGCCCTGAATGAACGCGACGTCGGCCAGCGCGTCCATCTCGAGAATGTCGGAGGCGATCACCGCACCTCCCGGCATCACCCTCTCGGCGGCCACCTGGCTCCAGCCGCCGGGCGCGGCACCCAGGTCGACCACCGTCATGCCGGGCTTGAAGAGACGGTCCTTGGCGTCGAGTTCGAGCAGCTTGTAGCTGGCTCGCGAACGGTAGCCGTCCTGCCATGAGCGCTGCACGTACTGATCGTCGAAATGTTCCTTGAGCCAGCCGGTCTTGCTCTTGCCGACCGCGCCCTTGCTTGAGGGGCTCTTGCCGGGAGTGCTTCTGCTGGAAGTGCTTCGGGCCACACGATCACCTGGATCATCCATCCGGCGGATGGGTCGTTCGAAAGCGGGGAATATGGCAGCGAGGGACCAGCGAGTGGGGGCAATCCGGCGAAGCGCTTTGCATCGCCCGTCTTTCGCCTTACCATGGCGCGTTCAGTGGACGCGACACGAACGAACCGTCGCCGACCGCACCCGCCGCTCCTACGCACGCCAACCGGAACGATCACGATACCATGAGCTTGTCACAGGCACAAAAGAAAGCATTTCGCAGCATCGGCCATCATCTTTCGCCGCTGGTGACGGTCGCCGACAACGGCGTCACGGAAGGCGTGGTGGGCGAGCTCAAGCGCGCGCTGAACGATCACGAGCTGGTCAAGGTCAAGATCGCCATCGCAGAACGCGACGAGCGCAACGCGCTCGCCGAGCAGCTGGCCAGCGACAGCGGCGCCGAACTCGTCCAGACGATCGGCAAGATGGCGCTGCTGTATCGCCACAATCCCAAGGCCAAGGCCAAGCTCTCGAACATTACCCGCTTCGAGGAGCACCACGGGCGGCGCTAAGTCGCGAGCCGCGAAAAGCAGAATCCCCGCAACGAAAAACGCCAGCGACGTCGCTAGCGTTTTTAGCTCGTAGCTCGTAGCTCGTAGCTCGTAGCTCGTAGCTCGTAGCTCGTAGCTCGTAGCTCGTAGCTCGTAGCTCGTAGCTCAGAGATGCTCGACGCTCGAGATCTCGTACTCGACA